>Ga0210394_10001700_pt1 | contig 33580 bp, 29 predicted proteins | sample IncBWC12MmetaG_FD_160121 | JGI IMG/M metagenome (GOLD analysis project Ga0210394, IMG submission 160121) | Forest soil microbial communities from Barre Woods Harvard Forest LTER site, Petersham, Massachusetts, United States - Inc-BW-C-12-M | ecosystem: Environmental > Terrestrial > Soil >... | reverse complement strand
TGGATGTCGTGCAAAGCGTGTTGCACCGGCTGAAGGGAACGGTGCACATTGAAACGCACGCGGGACTGGGCACGACGTTCCGGCTGAAATTGCCGTTGACGCTTGCAATCATCAAAGCGCTGCTGTTCCAGGTGGAGCGGCGGCTGTATGCGATCCCCTTGAACTCGGTAATGGAAATCGCGCGCACCCGCGAAGCGGAAGTGCACCAGGTGGATCACTACGAGGTGCTCCAGCTGCGCAATCAGGTTTTGCCGCTGGTGCGGCTGGGGCGGCCGCGGGTTGAGGGTCCGGAGCGAGCGTCCAACAAGCTTTTTGTGCTGGTTATCAGCGTGGGGGAGAGGAAATTCGGGCTCATTGTCGATGAGCTGGAAGGTGAGGAAGAGTTGGTCATCAAGGCCTTGGACGACCATGCCGTCTCAACCGATCTCGTCAGCGGGGCTTCGATCCTGGGAGATGGACGAGTTGTACTCATACTGAATTTGTCGGCCGTCGTTGAGCATTTCGCGCGGATGCGTCCGGCAGTAGCGGGCGGAGTCAATTCCGGCCTGCTGCTTTCGCAGACTGACCGGGCGCGGCTGAGCCAGGGTGCCGCAGGAGGGCTGGCATGACGCAGCCTCGCGTGCGCGTTCTGGTGGTGGACGATTCGGCGCTGATGCGCAAGCTGATCCCGCAGATCCTCGAGCGCGATAACTCGATCGAGGTGGTGGGCACAGCGATGGACGGCAACTTCGGCCTGAAGAAGATCGAGGAACTGAATCCGCACGTAATTACCCTTGACCTGGAGATGCCCTCGATGGGCGGCCTCGACATGCTCAAAGAGATCATGCGCCGCCACCGCTTGCCGGTCATCGTGGTCAGCTCGCACAGCACCGAGGGCGCGTCTGTGACGCTGAAAGCTCTATCCATGGGCGCCTTTGATTTTGTTGCCAAGCCCGGCGATGTTTCCGCTCGCATGCCTGAGATCGCGCGCGAACTCATCGGCAAAATCAAGGCGGCAGCCCAAAGCCGTGGGATCCAGGTGACTGCGGCGCCCCGAGCCTCGGCTCCGGTGAACAAGATCTCGCCGGATTCCAAGAAGCAGCCGACACGAATCGTGGCCATTGGAATTTCCACCGGCGGCCCGCAGGCCTTGCAATACTTGCTTCCGCAGTTCCCGGGAGACTTCCCCGGCTCCGTCGTGGTAGTGCAGCATATGCCCGAAGGATTCACCGAAATGTTCGCCCGCCGCCTCGACGAAATCTGTCCCCTCAAAGTCAAGCAGGCGCAATCCGGCGACCTGCTGATGGCGGGCCGAGTGCTCATCTGCCCCGGAAGCCGGCATCTGAAGGTCAAGCGTTTGCCCCTGGGCGACGTCGCGGTGCTCAGCGACGATCCCCGCGTAAACGGCCATCGCCCCTCCGCCGATGTGCTGTTCAAAAGCTTAGCCGAGGAATTTGGCGGGAAAGGCATTGCCGTCCTCATGACGGGCATGGGCGAAGACGGTGCGCAGGGTTTGGGAGTGGTTAAGGCGGCGGGAGGAATGACCATCGCGCAGAGCGAGGAATCCTGCGTCGTCTATGGCATGCCGAAAGCTGCCATCGAGCGCGGCTTTGCCGTCCGCGTGGTGGGATTGGACGCCCTTGCGAATACTCTGATGGCGCAGTGCATGCCGGACCGCAAGCCCGGCGCCACGGCAGAGCCTTACGCCGGCGGCAAGGCCACCGGCGCCGGCCAACATTAGGTTTCAATCCGGCAAGCACGAACACGGTGCCGGATTTGTTCAGCAGCAGGAGGTTGCAATATGGAGCAGTTTTTACCGGTAAAACGCAGCAAGGATGGCCTGCCCGTCCGCTACCTCGTGGTGGACGATTCTGTCTTCGCGCGCAAGAACCTGGCCCGGATGATTGAAACATTCGGGGGACAGCTTGCCGGCGAGGCCGGAGATGGTCTGACCGCCATCAGCGAATACGGCCGCACCAAGCCCGACATCGTGCTCATGGACATCACCATGCCGCAGATGGAGGGCATCGAAGCTGCCGAAAAAATCGTTCAGCAACACCCCGATGCCCGCGTCGTCATGGTGTCTTCGGTCGGCTATCAGGAAAACATTGTGGCGGCACTGCAGCGGGGCGCGCGCCATTTCGTGCAGAAGCCGGTCAAGCCGGAAGTGCTGTACGAAGTCATCAAGTACGTGCTGGGCGAGGATGGTACCGTGGCTGCCGCCGCGGGCGCAGGAGACTGAAATGAAAATGGAGCTGATTCAGCCCTTCATCAACGCTGCCGATGCCGTGCTGGCTGGCGGACTGCAGTGTCCCATGTCCATCGGAAACCTCAGCATGGAGCAGGAAACCTACCACCGCAGGGGAGTAGCTGCGCTCGTCTGGATCACGGGCGACATCGAGGGACGCATCATCTTCGATCTTGCTCCCCAGACCGCGGTACGCGTGGCCAGTCACTTCGCAGGGGAGGAACTGCCCGAATCTGACGATCTGGTACGCGAGGCCGTGTGCGAGTTGGCCAACCAGGTAATCGGCAACGCCGTCACCTCTCTCAACGATCAGGGATTTCACTTCCGTGTTCAGCCCCCCGTCGTCCATACCTCCGAGCATGGCGTCCAGGGCAGCGAGGATACCGAAGCGCTCGTCATTTGCTTGGAAACCGGCAGCGGCAACGTCTTCATGAATATCGCTTTGCGTTACAATTCGCACCAGACCCCAAGGGCTGCGGCCGTGGGCGAATGACCAATCACTAAAAACATCCGCTCGCCAAGTCGCGACTGCGGAATTCTGATCGCACTCGCAGCCTTTCATTCCACAATTCAAAAACCAAGAAGCTTTACGGACTGGCTAGCACAAAGACGGGGTTCTGCGGCGGCGGTGCGCCGCCGGGGTTGGAAGCTGGGATGGGAAAGGCACTCAGCGGCGCGGGCATATTCACGATCAACGTATCCGGTCCGTAGTTGTCGCCTGGCGAGTTGTTCGCGGCCGTGGCAATGATGCCGGTGCTACCGGCATCGCACTCCGCTACATACACTCTGGAACTGTCTGCCGATGCCACCGTGGAGAGCCGGAAACGGGCAGTGCTGCAACCCGTGGGATTGGTCAGGTCAATATTCGCGGACCCCAAAGCAATCTCCGAAGAGATCGTATTGGTCAGGGCACTGATCACCGTAACCTGCGACACGATGCAGGGCACTCCGGCGCAGGTCGATGTCACGTAGCTTGCAACGTACGCCCGGCTTCCATCGGGCAGAGCAGCCACCGACACCGGAGTGCATCCCGCCGGGCAGGGTGCATTCACCGCCGTCGAGGGCGCAAAACTGACGTTGGCCAGGACAGTCAGCGCATCCGAGGATGCGTCAATAATGCTCAACGATTGTCCGTCGGGATTGGCCCCCGTGGCGGTGCTCGGGTTGGTAACGTACAACCGGTTTCGGCTCGAGTCGTACAGCATGAAGTTCGCGCCTATGCCAACGGAAACCGTGCCGACAACCGTATCCGAGGCGGTATTAATCGCTGACACGCTTCCGCTGCCCCCGTCCAGAACATATACCCTTTGGCTGTCGGAACGCGCCACTGCCCACACCGGAGAAATCCACGCCGAGTTCGCAATCGGCGGATTCACCGTCCTGTCAATCGTATTGATGCTGCTTACCGAGCCGCCCGTCCCGTTGTTGCCTTGGTTGGCCACATAAAGTTGCAGTCCGTTCGGAGTCTCCGCCAGGGCAACAGGATTCACCCCCACCGGTATCTGGTTTGTGACCACGTCCTGTGCAGTATTGATCGCGGAAACTGTATTGTTCCCCGAGTTGGCAACATACACCGTTGCGTTCTCCGTGGTGTGTACGAATACAGGGACCGATCCAGCCGGCAAGCTAATCGTCGCAATCGTTGTGATTAAAGTGGGCAGGTAGGCCGAGACGGTGGCATCGCCGCTGTTGGCAACGAAGGCTCGGGTGGCGTTCGGCAGCAATGCCGCATGCACCGGCGAGAGACCCATCTGCGCAACTCCCACGTTGCTATCGCCCGAGGTGTCTATGCGGGTCGTGGAGCCGGCCTCGTCAGGACCGTTGTCGCTTATCGTGATGACATAGTGGGCGAAACCCGGATTGGGTGGGTTCGGAAGAATGGGCGTGGCCACCGGACGGTAGGTCTGCCCGCATCCCGTCCACAGCAGCAGGAGCAGCAACACCGCGGTCGCGCCGGCCCAGCGCGCACCCCTCATCGGCATCTCAGTGGCAAGACAATCCCTCAACATGCGTTTCCGGAAGAGTTTCTATTCTAAAGGCTGGCCGCGATCTGCGCCAGCCACGGCGCAACTCGGTAGTGGAGCTCTTGGCATTTACTCTGCCCCCCACCTCCACGCCATGACCCCACTACCCGCTTTTTCGCTGGCATGCCCACACATTCGACTGGTGATTACGTTTGCGGATACGATCCGTCCATAACAGTGGAGATGCTGATCGTCAGTTTCGGTAACGCGCGGGGAGTTCGGCGACGCCGGTTCCGAGTCTCCACTTCGAGGATAAACATGAGACTGCACGTTCGCACGTTGGCCTGTTTATTTTGTGTGACTACGCTTTTTGCACAATCTGACCAGGTTATTCCGGGCGACAATTTAGTAGTAGAGGGAATCCCCCCCATACCCTCTGATTTGGTGCAACGTGCCGCGCGCTACACCAATGGCCGTGCCGCCGAGATACTGGACTGGCATCCCACAAAGCGAGAGATGCTAATCGTGACATTTTTTGGCAACGTCCCGCAGATCCACCAGGTCAAGTTCCCCGGTGGCGCGCGCGCGCAACTTACTTTTTTCGATGACAACCCCGCAAGAGGAGTTTCCTATCAGCCAACGACGGGAGACTATTTTATTTGTTCCAAGGACGTGGGTGGCGACCAGAACTATCAAATCTATCGGTATGACTTCTCGACAAGTGACATCACGCTGTTGACCGATGGCAAATCGAAAAACAGCCCTGGCGTTTGGTCAAATGCGGGTGACCGTATCGTTTACGGATCGACACGCAGAAACGGCAAAGATGTTGACTTTTACATCATGAATCCCTCCGATCCAGCTGGTAACCGGTTGCTGGCGCAATTGGAGGGAGGCGAAGGATGGCAGCCGGCTGACTGGTCGCCAGATGACCGCCAAATCGTCGCCATCCAGCAGATCTCGGCCAACGAAAGTTACGTGTGGACGTTTGACGTTGCCACCGGCACAAAAGAGCTCTTAACCCCTAAAGTTGATAGTCAGCCGGTTAGTTATGGGGCCGCACAATTCAGCAAGGACGGAAAAGGAATCTACGTCACTACCGACCGGGACTCCGATTTTCAGAGATTAGCGTATTTCGATCTGAAAACCCACCAATACACATTCCTCACCGACTACATCAAATGGGACATTCAGGACTTCAAGCCTTCTCCCGACGGAAAGCTGATCGCCCTTCTGTCGAACGAAGCTGGCCTCGAACTTCTTCACTTGATCGATGCGCGTACCGGCAAGGACATTCCGCTGGTCAATGTTCCCCCCGGTTACGTCAGCGGCATTCGTTGGCACAAAAACGGGAGATATCTTGGGTTCACCTTGGATTCAGTCCGCTCGGCAACTGACGCTTACTCGCTGGACACCAAGACGCTAACGGTGGAACGCTGGACCTACAGCGAGAGTGGCGGGCTTAATACTGACCACTTTGTCGAGCCGAAACTGATTCGATGGAAGAGCTTCGATGGGATGTCAATCTCGGGCTTTCTCTATCCCCCTCCCGCAAAGTTTACGGGGAAGCGTCCGGTAGTGATAGACATTCATGGCGGTCCCGAAGAGCAGTTTCAACCCTACTTTCAGGGCCGGACCTACTACTACATGAACGAACTTGGAGTCGCCCTGATCTATCCAAATATTCGAGGCTCTTCAGGCTATGGCAAGGAATTTCTCAAGCTCGACAATGGATACCTTCGTGAGAATTCCTATAAGGACATCGGCGCGCTCCTTGAATGGATCAAGGCACAACCCGACCTCGATGCGGATCGGATATTGGTAACCGGCGTAAGCTACGGCGGTCATATGGCCCTTGCCGTCGCCGCAAATTACAGCGACAAGATCCGGGCGGCAATAGATATTTGTGGACCGGCAAACCTTGTGACATTTCTGGAACATACGGCCGATTATCGCCAGGACCTGCGTCGGGTGGAGTATGGCGATGAACGTGACCCAAAGATGCGCGCCTTCCTCGAGAAAATCGCGCCCCTCACCAACGCGGCGAAAATTAAGAAGCCCCTATTCGTGGTTCAGGGTAAGAACGACCCGATTGTTCCACTGAGCGAATCGGAGGCTATGGTTGCCGCTCTCAGGAACAATGGAACACCCGTTTGGTACCTGATGGCTAAGGACGAAGGCCACGGGCTTAGGAAGAAAAACAACAGCGATTTTGAATTCTACGCGACGGTTCTTTTCATGAAAGAATATCTACTAAAGTAGTATGGCAAATGGTACTGACAGACTAGACGGGCGGCACACTCAGACCTTCTTTTGAATGGGAAAGTTCTCAGGCGTAGGCTGGCACGGCAAACGTGGGAGATCGTCGACGGACTCCACTCTTCTCGTAAAAGACATGAGAAATGGTGCAGCCCCGTTTAGGAATCGCCGCCAGACGTGGGCCACCCGTCCGCTATGTTAACCGCGAGTAGCGCAAGTGACAGTTGGGATTATCGGAGCGAATCTCTCTGTATCTTCCATGATACTCACCTCTATTAACCCTATCATATCCCCGGTTGATTGTCATTTTTGGGAGACGACGGTAGCGCCCTAATTTGAATAAGGAAACTACCGCTACGAGACGGGCCGGTAGATTCAGCCGCTACCCGTCCATTGCTACTGTTGCAGAGTTGGGCCCCGGTTCTGCTAGCTTGTAAGGCGCTTGAAATCAGCATCCTCCCAGAGACTGCTGAGGTCCTCATCCGCAAGAGCACTCTTTTTCAGCTTCGGATCGATTTCAAAAGCGCGACCTAGCTCCTTGAGAATCTGCGTGCGGTCTTGTGCCAGGAGGGACCGATAACAAGCCATGTTGTACCAAAATCCACCGATATTTGGATTGAAGCTCGCCGCCTGCGTGGCCTGATCCAAAGCCCGTTGCAAAAGTGCTTTGTCTCCTGGCTTACCTGATTCCTGGGCGAGCCTTTTCAGTATCCTCCCCTTCAGCGCGTGGGCCTTGGCATTCGACGGGTCATTCGAAATCGCGAGATCAATCAGCTCATTAGCTTTGTCAAAGTTGCCTTCGTCAAAGGCCTGATCAGCTGCATCCGCGTAAGTCCAGGCGCTGTCAACTTGATTGGCGAGACTAAGGTCGGTAAAGGCCCTTTGCAAATAAAGACGAGCCCACAGGTATCCGATCAAGAATCCTGCGCAGAAGAAGAAGATGACTATTCCCAGCGCCAGGGATTCGCTGCCCTGCTTGCATACCTGCGAGTCGCAGTCTCGCAGCCCGTTCCCTATGTAGGCTGTAAGATCCTGGACCTTGGCGGGGATTTTATTTAATTGGATCAAACCGACACCAACGATAATCTTGGTCAGCCAGTCCGAGATCTCCACCAGGTTGCTGTTAGGCTCAACGGCACCGTAACCACTTTTTCCGCTGTTTTTCAGAAAGCTGCCCTGCGGAGCTCCGCCCCCCTGTGGCTGTCCTCCAGAAGAAGGGAGAGCAGCAGAATCTTTGGGGGTTCGAGGTATGCCAAAAACGAAGCCCAGCAGAAATCCCACCAATAAAAAGGCGCCTGCTGAAAGCATTCCAACTGCGAAAATCGAGGCGAAGGCTCCCGATCGCCAGAATCGGCATGAATAGACGAAAATGAAGACGCCACCGATAAGGGTCGCGAGCTGGAGCCGACGCAGCATCCGATAGCGATCCAACTGTTCGTCAATCCACTTACGTTTCATAATCTTCCTCGCCTAACATGTCCTGCGGGTGCAATCTGGGGTTTGGAGCGGAGCCGTAGCATTCCCATAATCAAATTGTGCTCTGTTTCCGGACTCCTGGACGCTACTCCAGCGGAAGAATATCAGTTGGCAGAGATCGCGGACAAGCGAGAAACCCTGGGCGTCAAGCAGCCTGGCTGAATATAGCTCACTGTATACTCGCCTTCTTGGTCCTTAAGCCTGACTGGATTAGACGACCGTATCATTCCCGGAACGCCCGGTGCCCAAGTTCGCGTCCCGGTTTTTGGGCGCTAACCTGGGCATTCGACCGCCCTTGGTACAAACCACTACGCCCGCCCTCTCGAGCTTTTCCCTGCCGCTGCTGGCGTTCGTGTCGCGGCCGCGGGTTTCTTCCTGCCTTCCATCTCGGCCAGGCTCTGCTTTAACGCAGACATGAGATCCACCACCGGAGCCAGCTTCTTCGGCTTCTCGATTTCGACGACCTTTCCGCCTTCCAGTTTGGTCTGGATCAGGTTCTTCAAATTATCCTGAAATTCGTCGTGAAACTTTTCCGGCTCCCACTCAGCGGCGAGCGCCTCGATGAGCTGGTGCGCCACTTTCACCTCTGCGTCTTTTAACTCGACGTCCGGCGCGCCGAATCCTTCCACCTTTTTTACTTCCTCCGCGTAATACATGGTGTGCAGCATCATTCCGCCTTCATGCGGACGCAGAAAAACCGTGTACTCGCGGTTGTGCATGGTTAGCTTCGCAATGCCAACGTACTCACTTTCTTCCAATGCTTTCGTGAGCAGGGCGTAAGGCCGCCGACCCGCTTCTTCCGGCAACATGTAATAAGAAGACTCGAAATACACTGGATCAACCTCGTCGGCCTTCACAAATTCCAGGATCTCCATGGTCTTCGCCGTCTGCGGCTCGATCTTCTTGATCTCCTCCGGTTCGATGACGATGTATTCGTCCTTGCGGAATTCGTAGCCCTTGACGATCTCGCTGCGCTCAACGACCTTGTTTTCAAGCGGGCAAATATACTGCTGCTTGACCCGCTGCATGTCATCGCGATGCAGCATGTTGAACGAAATCCCCGAACTGCGCGCGCCGGAAAACAGACGCACCGGCATGGAAATTAATCCGAAGGTAAGATATCCAGACCAGACCGAAGCCGCCATAGTTTCACCTGTAAATCGGCGCCAGAGTGGCGCCAGCGTAGTGAGTTTAGACTACATCGGTCACTTTGACGTATGAACATCACGCCGGTAACCCAATCTGAAAGCCCGACCGACAGGGGCTCAGCCGTAGGATACCCCATAAGTAGTAGTATCTGAATAGGTTCCGGGCGCTTGAGGGGGCGGAGCATGGGGCGGAGCATAGAGCTGAGCATAGTGCCGGGCATGGGTCTGACCGTTTTTTCGGTGAAGGTCCAGGCGGGGGCTGGGTGGATCGCCAATTCCTCGGCCCATCCAATTGCGATTGCCGCCTTGGTCACCCTGTTTTTTGCCATCCTGGCCCGCAAACTCCGCGGCGTAACTCGCTCGGGAACCGCTGCCGGAGCCGCTGTCTGCTTCCTGCTCTACGCTGGCGCCGGCCCGGGCGCATTCGCCGCGCTGGTCTCAGTTTTCGTTCTGACCTGGCTCGCCACTCGGGTAGGGTATAAAAAAAAGCAGCGGATCGGAGTCGCCGAGCCTCTCAGCGGCAGGAACGCCGCACAGGTTCTCGCCAATCTCGGCGTTGCTGCCGCCTGTGCCGCAATCTATCTCGCCACCCGGCAAATCTCTCTTCTGGCGGGTGTAGCCGCTGCCCTCTCAGAGGCAGCCGGCGACACCGTTTCGAGCGAGGTCGGGCAGGCTCGCGGCGACCACGCGCGCTTAATCACCACCTGGAAACGAGTCCCTCCCGGCACCGACGGCGGCGTCAGCCTTACCGGAACCCTCGCAGGGGTCGCAGGCGCGACCGTGGTAAGCCTCATCTGCGTTCTGACCAAATTCCTGCCTGTGAAATGGCTGGGCATTTCCGTGCTGGCGGCGGTGATCGGCATTATCACGGACAGCTTCCTGGGGGCTCTGCTGGAACGCCGTGGATTTCTCAATAACGAAGCGGTCAATTTTCTAAGCACCCTGGTGGCTGCGGGTCTGGCCATGTTCCTGGCTCACGTGATGTAGGCGCGGACGCCAGCGCTTGCCTTTTCTTCTCTGTGTCTCTGTGACTCTGTGGTGAAAGGTCTTTCGCCGAATCGGGTTCCGCAGGCTGCCCACCGTCCACCGGGTCATGTCCACCAGTTCCTTGTCGGTTTCTTCCACCCATCAGAAAATGGCCGTTAGAGATGAAGCCACTCGGTAAGTCTTTGCATCTGATTAACTTGTCTGACCTGTGCCCATGGCGCACGGAAAAGCACTCGGTAGGAATGAAATGAAACTTCGCACTCTGGTCTTCGGCTACGCAATGGCGCTGGCGCTCCTCCTGTTCGCCCAGCGGCGGCCCGACGCCTCCCAATCCGCTGACTTTCGCGGAGTCGTGGACCTTACCCATGCGCTTAACGCCTCCGTGCCCACCTACGAACTTTCAGAAACCCCGGCTTTCCAGGCGAAGACAGTCGCGACTGTCGCCAAAGACAAATATTTCGCTCGCACCATTTCTCTTCCGGAGCACTTCGGCACCCACCTCGATGCTCCCGCCCACTTCATCCCCGGCCTGTGGACGGTAGATCAGATTCCCGCGGAACGTCTGGTCGGTCCTTTGGTTCTGCTGGATGTAACCGCTAAGGCGGAGAAAAATCCCGATTATCAGATCTCCGTCGAAGACATTGCGCCCTGGGAGAAACTCCACGGCCAAATTCCCCTCGGAGCCATCGTGATGACCCACACCGGCTGGGACGCGCGCTGGAACTCCATCAAGGCCTACCGCAACCCCGATGCCGGCGGCACCATGCACTTCCCCGGATACTCGGAAGACGCCGCCAAATTCCTAGTTGAAGCGCGCCAAATACGTGCTCTTGGCATCGACACCCTGAGCATAGATTACGGCCCGTCAAAAGATTTCCCGGTCCATCAATACACGCTCGGACACAGCGTTTATCAGCTTGAAAACGTCGCCAGCCTCGCTCAAGTCCCGCCCAGCGGCGCAATTGTCGTAGTCGCCCCGATGAAGCTCGAAGGCGGCTCCGGCGCCCCGGTAAGAATCCTCGCCCTCACAAAGTAATCCGCACCTTATATTGCAGCTTTCCTCGCCGGGCGCTCGTCCAATCCCTAAACCCTAAGGGGACGACGATGACCGACCCGCGTTATCCCATCGGAAAATTCACCTATAGCGGCCCGCCAGACGAAGCCCAACGAAACCAATTCATCTCCGAGATCGAACAAGCGCCCGCAAAGTTGCGCGCCGCGGTGAAAGGCCTCTCGCCGCAGCAGATCGAAACCCCCTACCGCGAGGGCGGCTGGACGGTTCGTCAGGTCGTGCATCACGTCCCCGAAAGCCACATGAACGCCTACATCCGTTTCAAGCTGGCGCTCACCGAAGACGAGCCGACCATCAAGCCGTACATGGAAGATCGCTGGGCGCAGTTACCGGATGCGCAATCCACTCCGCTGGAGGTTTCCCTCGCTCTGCTCGATTCGCTGCACGACCGCTTCGTTCGCACGCTGCGCCTGATCAAACCCGAAGAATGGAAACGCACCTTCCGCCATCCCGAGATGGGAGTAGTGCCGCTGGAGAAAAATCTCGCGCTCTACGCGTGGCATGGCCGGCACCACGTGGCTCACATCACCGAACTGCGGAAAAAGATGGGGTGGTAAGAGCAGGCCCAAGAAAAACTGTAATTTCTTGTCATCCCGAGCGCAGCGAGGGACCTGTAGTTCTGAAGCATTCAAGAAAACTGCAGATTCCTCGGAATGACATCGTCGACGCCCGCTACACCGCTTCCTGCACCCGCCACGCCATATAGCTCAACGCCTCCCGCAACAACGCTTCCCCCCGTTGCCACAAAGAGTGCGGCCGCGAATCCGGCCGCGGCGACACGAAAACCTGCACCCCCTCATGCTCGAGCAGCTTGCGGATGCGAAAAACATGATACGCATCACTCACCGCGACGCAACTGCGCATATGATTCGTCCGCATGATAATGCCGACTCGCTGAGCCGATTGCGCCGTATCCGAACCCTGCGTCTCTGCAATCAGCCCGGCATCAGCAATGCCGCGATGCATCAGATAATCGTGCCCTACGCCGCCTTCGCTGTAATTGGGATCCAGGGCCGCTCCGCCCGTGGTGATGACCACCGGCGCCACGCCTTGTACATACAGCTCGAAGGCATGATCCAGCCGCGCTCGGTACACCGGCGAAGGGTGGCCGGCATATTCCGCCGCCCCGAAAACGACGATGGCATCTGCCGAGTGGGTTTCCTGTAACGAAGAGTCGTGCACAATGCCGGCGCAGATCGTCACCAGATAGACTAAGAAGATCGCCGCGGCCAGAGCCCCCAGCCACCCCCAGCGGCTTCGGGTGCGGCGTTGGGCGGGGTCATTCATCCCTGCGCAAAAAACTCAGAAATTTCTTGCGCTGGAATCGCGCCTTCGCGAATAATCCGCCAGCGCGCCTCGTCATCGGTGAGGTCAACAATGGTCGAAGCCACTTCCCGCGGCGAAGTTCCGCCATCCACAATTATGGCGATCCGGTTTTGCAGTTGATCCCGCACGGCCAGCGCCGTAGTGCATTCGGATTCGCCACTCAGATTGGCGGAAGTGGCAGTAATCGGAATTCCCGCCGCCTGCACCACCGCGAGAGGAATCCTCGCATTGGGCACCCGCAGCGCCACGTTGCCGCTATTGGCCGTCACCTTCAAGGGCAAACGAGATGACGCCTTGACAATCACCGTCAGCGGCCCCGGCCAAAAACGCCGCGCCAACTGGTAGAACTCCGTCGGCAGCGGCTTGGCTAGTTCCTCGGCCTGATCCGTGTTCTCAATCAGCAGCGACAGGGGCTTGTGCCGCGACCGGCTCTTGATCTCATAAACCCGGTCCACCGCCCGCAAATTGAACGGATCAGCTGCTAGCCCGTAAAACGTATCCGTCGGCATGCCCAGAACCTCGCCCGCGCGAATCTGGTCGGCCGCATACCGGATCAGCGACGCTTCCGGGTTTTCACTGCTAATCTTGACGATTTCCGCGCGCACCCGTAGTCCCTTCCGCTAAGTTGTTCTGAAATGGCGAAAGCTAACATATCACGAGCCCGCGCTGCAAGTGAAAGAAACGTGTGACCGTAGGCAGACCCCGGTTCTACACAACTCGTGCCGCAGCGGCCTTTCGTTGACTAGCGAATGTCGCCTCCGTAAGATGAAGCGACCGGAAAAAGCACACCTCTTCTGGGGCCTAGCCAAAGAACGATCTGCCAAAAATGATCGGCCAAACCATCTCGCACTACCGCATCATCGAGAAGCTCGGCGGCGGCGGCATGGGCGTGGTCTATAAGGCCGAGGACACGCGCCTGCATCGTTTCGTCGCTCTGAAGTTCCTGCCAGCCGACGTTGCCCGAGACCCGCAGGCACTGGCGCGTTTTCAGCGGGAGGCCCAGGCCGCCTCCGCGCTGAACCACCCCAACATCTGCACCATTCACGACATTGGCGAGCAGGATGGACAGGCGTTCATCGCCATGGAGTTCCTCGACGGCTTGACCCTGAAACACCGCATCGCGGGCCGCCCCATGGAGAGCGAGTTGCTCTTGTCGCTCGCCATCGAGATCGCTGACGCGCTCGACGCCGCGCACGCCGAAGGCATTGTGCATCGCGACATCAAGCCGGCCAACATCTTTGTCACCAAGCGCGGCCACGCCAAGATTCTCGATTTCGGGCTGGCGAAAGTGGCCCCATCCGGCAACCCCTTGCCGGAAGGAGCGGGCGCAACCGCGCAAATGACGGCGGCATCCGAGGAGCACCTGACCAGCCCCGGTTCTACGCTCGGCACCGTAGCCTACATGTCGCCCGAGCAAGTCCGGGCCAGGGAGCTGGACGCTCGAACCGATCTGTTCTCCTTTGGAGCGGTGCTCTACGAGATGGCGACCGGCACACTGCCCTTCCGCGGTGAAAGCTCAGGAGTGATCTTTCGTGAAATTCTCGATCGTGATCCCGTGGCCCCAATCCGGCTGAATCCTGATCTTCCGCCCAAGCTGGAAGAGATCATCAATAAAGCGTTGGAAAAAGATCGCGAACTGCGCTACCAGCACGCAGCGGACATGCGCACCGACCTGAAGCGGCTGAAACGGGAAACCGAATCGCGGCACGGCGTGGCCTCAGGATCGGGGACAGTGGCGGCCGCAGCGGAAAGTGGCCACGCGGGCACCCCATCGCTATCGCCGGCATCCGGTTCGTCTCCGGCGCAGGTGGTAGCTTCGTCTTCCTCATCGAGCGGGTTGGCTGGTGTGAGTGCGAGCGCGGCCACGGTAAAAAGTCGTCCCTACGGAAAGATTGCGTTAGCCGTGGCCGCAGTGGCGGTTGTAGCGATCGCCGTTCTTCTCTGGCAGTCTAAGCAGCGCCCTGCTCCCGTTACGAGTTCCGCCACTCAAAAAGCCATCGCCGTCCTTCCCTTTCAGAACATGGGATCAGATCAGAACCTTGATTTCCTCAAGCTCGCTTTGCCCGACGAAATCGCCACCACGCTGACCTATGTGCGATCGTTGTCCATCCGCCCGTTTGCCACTACGAGCAAATACAACGCCGCCAATCTCGACCTGCAACAGGTCGGCCGCGAAATGCACGTCGCCGATGTCGTCACTGGACACTATCTGAAAGAAGGCTCGCAGCTTGAAATCACACTCGAAGCCATTGACGTCGAGAATAATCGCACCGTTTGGCGTGACACCATGACCGTCGCCGCGCCGGATATGATTGCAATGCGCGGTGAGATCACGGCGAAAGTTCGCCAGGGACTGGTTCCCGCCCTCGGCACTGGAACCGAGGCAGCGGAAACTGGTACGCGCCCCAAGAATGAAGAAGCCTACGATCTGTACCTGCGAAGTATCTCGCTGCCGCACGATCCTCAACCCAACAAACAAGCCATCGCCATGTTAGAGCGCGCGGTCGGATTGGACCCTACTTACGCCCCGGCTTGGAATGCGGTGGCGCTCCGCTACCATTACGATTCGGCATACTCGAACGGCGGAGATGCCATGTTTCAGCGTTCGAATGCCGCCTTCGAACGGGCGCTGGCTTTGGATCCGAACCTCATCAGCGCGGCCGGCCAGCTGATCACAAATCGCGTAGAGAGAGGTGAGTTAGTAAAGGCGTACAAAGACGGGAAGGCGCTGGTGGAGCGCCATCCGGAAAACGCCATGGCCCACTTCGCCTTGAGCTACGTGCTTCGCTACGGGGGAGCAGTCGAGGAATCTGCTCGCGAGTGTGATACCGCGTTGTCGCTGGACCCGGGGAACTATCAATTCCGGTCGTGCACATTTACCTTCGAGCAGCTGGGGAACTACAAGCGGGCGATGGACTTTCTCCAGCTTGATGCCGGATCCGAATGGGCATCGGGAAACCTTGTTAGGCAGTTGGTGCGCGAGGGCAACCTGGCGCAGGCGCGGGAACAAGCTCAGAAAACCAGCAACAATCCTGACGATACGATGGTTCGAGCCTGTCTCGAAAATCCGTCGGCAAACGCCGATAACCTCGCAAATCAAGCGGCCGCGGAGTTGCTTGCCAATCCTGACGCCGAGGTGAGCTACGTGGTTGCCAACGGCTTCGTCCTTTGTGGGCATAGGGACATCGCTCTGCGGGTGCTCAAGAGCTCCATCGCCGGGAACTTTTGCCCCTATGCAGGCTTACAGAACGATGCCGTGTGGGAGAAGCTGAGAGGCACGCCAGAGTTCAGCGAACTGCTGTCGTCCGCGAAAAAATGCCGGGACAATTTCCTCTCTGAGCGATCACAAGCGTCGCCGTGAAATTGTGCGCTGCGGGTCCCGGTATCTCCCGTAGAAGCTGACCCTCGAGCGTGTATCATTCTGCTCTGACGATCCCGCAATGCACAAAACTCCATCCCGCTTGCGTCCAGTCGAAGGCCGGCACAACGCCCTGGTCAAAGACCTGCGGCGCGCCTTCGCCCGCGGCGAACTCACGGAAGATGGCTGCTGCGCAGTCGAGGGTCTGCGCATCATCGAGGAAGCTATCCGCAGCGGCTTGAAGTTTCGCGCCGTATTCTTCAGCACTTCCGGGCAAGACAAAGCCGCAAAGCTCATGCCCCAGATCGGCGACCGCACTGACACCCTGCTGCTGCCCGACCAACTCTTTGCCAGCGCCGTCCCCAGCGAGTCTCCGCAGGGAGTCGCTGCACTGGTGCGCTGCCGCCAATTCTCTCTCGATGATGTGTTGGCCAAAGCGCAGATCGGACCTGTCCTCGCCATCGCAGGAGTTCAGGACCCAGGAAACCTGGGAACCATTCTCCGCTCCGCCGAAGCCTTTGGCGCCAGCGGAGTTCTTCTGGGAGAAGGCACAGTTAGCCCGTACAACTCCAAAGTCGTGCGCGCCTCCGCCGGATCGGTATTCCGCATTCCCGTCGCATCTACCGACCTTTCCGCCGCGCTCACCAAGCTGCGCGAGCACGGCCTGCGGCTGATTGCCACTTCCTCGCACAAAGGCACGCCGCTCCCTCAAGCGAATCTAGCCGTGCCACTGGCTATCTTCATCGGCAGCGAAGGCGCCGGAATACCCCGCGAGCTGATCTCTCAAATGGACGAACTAGTGGCAATCCCGCACTCAGCCAAAGTTGAGTCCCTGAACGCCGGCGTCGCCGCCAGCATCGTGCTGTATGAAACCTCGCGCCAGAGGCGATAAAACATTTCACCACAGAGTCACAGAGACACAGAGAAAACGAGAAAGTCACGGAATTTTTCTTGTGGACCTTTCGCTTCAATATTGGCTGGTTCGAGTTTTCTTGTACTTTCTTTCTCTTTCTCTGTGCCTCTGTGACTCTGTGGTGAAAAAGGTTCCTGCCATTCGCACCGGTGCCGCTGTCCCACTATGGGACACAAGTCTGCGCAATCTGTGCTTTTTCTACATGCCTTTCTGCCCATTGTGATGGAATGATCTGAGGATCAGTCAGTATGTTCATCGCAAGGCCAGCGCTTCACCCGGAAGCGGAACAGCCAAAAGACCCGCGAACCAGCCCAATCATTGGCGCGGCAATCGAGGTCCATCGCCACCTCGGCGCGGGACTGCTCGAGTCCTGCTACGAAGAGTGCCTGTGCCATGAACTCCATCTGCGCAAACTGGACTTCACGCGTCAAGTACAACTTCCTGTGCTATACAAAGGGCTGCACTTAGATTGCGGCTACAAAATCGACCTAATCGTCAATGACAAGGTAATTTTGGAATTGAAATCCGTGGAGAGCCTTTTGCCGGTTCACGAAGCCCAACTTCTCACCTACATGAAGCTGGCCAGCAAACCCGTCGGCTTACTCATCAACTTCAACGTCCCGCTCCTCACGCAAGGCATCGTACGAAGAGTCCTGTAGAACCCCTCACCACAGAGTCACAGAGCCACAGAGAAAACGAACAATTCATAGAATTATTCTGGTGGAGGAGTGACGCTCGGTTCGAGTTTCTTATACTTTCTTGGTCTTTCTCTGTGTCTCTGTGACTCTGTGGTGAATGCTTTTCTCTTGTCTCTGTGGTGAAATGATTGCGTGAACCTGTTCTCACCCATCCCGGGCGCCAATCCCGCCGATACCACTCATCCTCTCGCCGATCGCATGCGCCCCCGCACCCTCGATGAGTTCGTCGGCCAGGAACATCTCATCGCTCCCGGCAAGCCCCTGCGCGTCCAGATCGAGCGCGACGACATCGGATCGCTCATCTTCTGGGGCCCTCCCGGCACCGGCAAAACAACTCTCGCGCAGATTATCGCCCGCATGACCAAGGCCGAGTTCATCGAATTTTCCGCCGTGCTCACCGGCATCAAAGAAATCAAGCAGGTCATGGCCGACGCCGAGCGCGCCCGCCAATACGGCACCCGCACCATCGTCTTCATTGACGAGATTCACCGCTTCAACAAGGCCCAGCAGGATGCCTTCCTGCCGCACGTCGAGAAGGGCAACATCCGCCTGATCGGCGCGACCACGGAGAATCCTTCGTTCGAGATCATCTCCGCGCTCTTGTCCCGTAGCCGCGTCTATGTTTTGAATCCCCTGATGGAAGATCAGATCGTCGCGCTGCTCAAGCGCGCGCTGAAGGATGAAGAACGCGGTTTTGGCAAGTCGAAGCTAATCGCTTCCGGCGAAGTCTTGCAGAAAATCGCTGCCTACTCCAGCGGAGACGCCCGCAGCGCCTACAACGTGCTGGAAGTCGCCGCCAGCCTGGCACAAGGGACGAACAACAACGAGATCACCGATGCCATCGTCCATGACGCCCTGCAAAAACGCGTCCTCCTCTACGACAAAACCGGTGAAGAACACTACAATCTGATCTCCGCCCTGCACAAATCCGTTCGCAACAGCGATCCCGACGCCGCCCTCTACTGGCTGGGACGCATGCTCGAAGCCGGCGAAGATCCGCTCTACATCGCCCGCCGCGTGGTGCGCATGGCCGTCGAAGACATCGGCCTTGCCGAACCGAACGCGCTGGCGCTCTGCATGGCAGCCCGCGATGCGGTGGATTTCGTCGGCATGCCGGAAGGCAATCTGGCCTTGGCGCAAGCCGTGGTGTATTTGTCCGTCGCTCCAAAATCAAACGCGCTTTACACCGCCTACAGCACGGTGCAACAGGATGTGGAGCGCACCGCCGCCGAGTCGGTTCCGCTTCACCTGCGCAACGCGCCCATCGGACTGATGAAGGGCATGGGCTACGGCAAAGGCTACCAATACGCCCACGACCTCGAAGGCAAGACCGCCGACATGCAATGCTTGCCCGACAATCTCCGCGACCGGATTTACTATGAGCCGACGGACGAAGGTGTGGAGAAGAAAATCAAAGCGAGGTTGGAGGAGATAAGGCGCAAAAGGAGAGGTGAAGCGGACAGGAATCCCGACACGCATTGATTGTTTTTCTCTGTGACTCTGTGACTCTGTGTCTCTGTGGTGAAGCCCTGATCTTTCTGAACCTCCGCTATCCCCCCGCGCGTCTAAAGCCCCATAAGGAGAACTGCCCATCATGAACCCCACGATTACCTCACCCGAAGAAACTAAATCAGCAACTCCTGCAACTTATCCCGCAAAATCTTACTCAGCCCGTAGTAAGACTTCTGCTCTCGCACCAGACACCATCAAACGTCGCGAGCCTCGCCCGCAGGACGTGCAGATTGAAATTCTCTACTGCGGAGTGTGCCACTCCGATCTTCACCAGGTCCGCGACGAATGGCATGATGCGTTGCCCACGGTTTACCCGTGCGTGCCGGGGCACGAAATTGTCGGACGAGTGGTTCGTGCCGGCAAGGCCGTAAAGAAATTCAAAGAAGGCGATCTCGCCGCGGTCGGCTGCCTGGTGGATTCGGACCGAGTATGCGAGAACTGCCGCGAAGGCCTCGAACAATACTGCGAAAAGATTCCCACGTTCACCTACAACAGCGAAGACAAGCTGCTCGGCGGAGTCACTTACGGCGGCTATTCCGACAGCATCGTCGTGGACGAAGCCTTTGTGCTCAAGGTTTCCGCCAAGGCGGACCTTGCCGGTACGGCGCCGCTGCTCTGCGCCGGAATCACCACCTATTCGCCCATGCGCCACTGGAAGGTTGGCAAGGGACAGAAGGTCGGCATCGTCGGATTGGGCGGCCTCGGCCACATGGGCGTGAAAATCGCTCACGCTTTGGGCGCTCACGTCGTGCTCTTCACTACGTCTCCTAACAAAATCGCCGACGGGAAGCGGCTCGGGGCTGACGAAGTCGTTGTTTCAAAAAATGCCGATGACATGCTCAAGCATGCCGCAAGTTTCCACTTCATTCTCGACGCGGTTTCGGCGGAGCACGATCTGAATCAATATCTGCCTTTGCTAAAACGCGATGGCACGCTGGTCTTAGTCGGAGCGCCACCCATGCCACTGCCCGTCTCGGCCTTTAACCTGATTATGGGACGCCACAGCCTGGCCGGCTCCGGCATCGGCGGTATTCAGGAAACCCAGGAAATGCTCGACTTCTGCGCCGATCGCGGCCTTACCGCGGACATCGAGCTGATCAAAATTCAGCAGATCAATCAGGCTTACGAGCGCCTGCTCAAAGGGGACGTCAAGTACCGCTTCGTCATCGATATGGCATCTCTGAAGTAAAGCTACGAATGGCACGAGAAACCCTTTCACCACAGAGTCACAGAGGCACAGAGAAAACGAGCAATTCACAAAACTTCTTTAGTGGACTCGTTCCCTACTGGCTGGTTCGAAGTTTTTATACTTTTTTGCCTTTCTCTGTGACTCTGTGTCTCTGTGGTGAAACAAACCGCCCGAAAATGAATCTCCGGCCCGTCTCCTTGCATCCTATCTGCCAGCGTAAGTACTTTCCCCACTTGCACTTGGGAGCACGGAGGCAAACGCCATGGCAACCATCCCCAGAGTCGCCTCGCCGCATTACACGGGCACCCGCCCGCCGGCTCGCGATCAAGTGGAAGACCTGCTGAGGCTGCAGAAAGCAGCCCAGAAGATCACCTCGATCCTTGACCTGGATCAGCTCATCAACCAGATTGTGAACGACGTGGCGCGCTCCTTCGGATGCCTCGAAGCAGACATCTACCTGCACGAGGCCGATCGCGGCGAGTTGGTGCTGGCCTGCGTGCACGGCTGCACCTGCAACGATGACGGTCACCGCCTGCAAATTGGCAAAGGCATGGTTGGTCACGTGGCTTCCACCGGGCAGATGCGTTACGCGCCCGACGTTCGCACCGATCCCTACTACCTTGCCTGCGGGGAGTCCACTCTCTCCGAGGTTGCCATCCCGCTGCTCGTCGGCGGGCAATTGGTTGGGGTATTCACCGCTTCTCATCCGGAACTGGACGGCTTTCCTCCCAGCCAACTGCGGCTTCTACAAGCCCTCTGTTCCCACATCGCCGTTGCCGTACACAATGCCCGTCGTTTCCAGCAGGAGCGGCAGGAACGCGAAACCTTGAACCGCGACGCGCAGGAGGCACGAGTCATCCAGGAAGCTCTGCTGCCCAAGGCTTTTCCCTATATTCCCGGTTTCGCGGTCTCCGGGCTTTCCATTCCCGCGGGAGCCGTAGGCGGCGACTGGTATGACTTCATCCCTCTGGACGACGGCCGCTGGGGATTGGTTTTGGCGGACGTTTCGGGGAAAGGTATGGCCGCTGCCCTGATCATGTCGGCAACTCGCGGCATGTTGCGCTCCCTCGCGGAAGCCGCCTGCACTCCCAGCGAGGTGCTGACTAAGTTGAACCAGCTCATGCTGGATGGCTTTCCTGCGGGCAGGTTCGTTACCCTCATCTACGCCGTGCTCGACCCGGTCAAGCGTGCTCTGACCTTCGCCAGCGCCGGACACCTGCCGCCCTTGCTCGTGGAGGACGGCGTCGCGCGTTTTCTCGACACCGACAGCGGGATACCCCTCGGGCTTGGTTTCGGCAGCTTCTCTGAAGTCACCGTCCAACTGGGGAAGCAGTCGCGCCTGGTGTTCTACAGCGACGGAATCACCGAGGCTGAGAACCAGGCCGACGAACAATACGGCCACGCGCGTCTGGAAAAGCATGCGCTGCGGCCCGACGCCTCCGTCGAGAGTATTCTCGAAGATGTCAGCTCATTTGCCAACGGCGCCAGCCTGCGCGACGACGCCACCGTGATCCTCGCGAAGGCGATCTGATGGCTGCGGAAAAAGTCTGATTTTGGGCGGCGCAGCGCTTCATCGCTGCGATAATTACTTTCTTATCATCACGCGTTTTAGCGCCTGAGGCCACCAACGCGAGTTTTTCCGCAACCGTTGCAGGTGCAACCGCCCGCTCGGGAATAGAATTTATCAAGCATGCATCTGGCCGCCATCTTCGTAGCATGGGCGCTAACAGTTTTCCCTGCGGGCGCTCGTGTGCACAGCTCCGTTCCCAACGTGCAGACTGCTACCAGTTTTGCGCAGGAAAGGCCCCAGGACACTCCTGCGTCACCAACTCCCGTCCCGACGCAACCGGACGCTCAATCGGCGCAGCCCACGAATCCCGATCAGTCCCCTTCGCCGAAACCGGCGCCGCCATCCCCCTGCACAGAAATCCCACCGTCCGCTGCCGGCGGAAGCAAAGACTGCACCCCCGCGACTCCCGGCACAAGTGCGAAGCCGGACAACACAACTGGCAAAGCGTCTGGAACTTCGCCTAAGAAAAAAGTCGTGCGTAACGGCAGTACAACTGAACCGACGGTGCAGATCGCTCCCAGCGTACCCAGCCGGCAGGCATCGAAGTCGTTGCAGAATACCAATCAACTGCTTGCCGCCACTGACGCCAACCTGAAAAAGCTCTCAGGGAGGACACTTACTCCCTCCCAGCAGGAAACCGTAACTCAAATCAGAAGCTACGCGGATCAAGCCCGGAAGGCCGCTGACAACGGGGATCCGCAGCGCGCCTACAACCTGGCCCACAAAGCGAATCTGCTTTCCACCGAACTGCCGGATCACTAATACTATTAAAGATCGGCGGATATCTGCGCGAATCCGTGGCCGCTTTCTTACTTCCCCTTCGCCCGCGCTGCATTCACCTTGGTCAACAGGTCCTGCGCCAGCGGCTGCACCGGCCCGGATATCTTAACGGCCTCGTTCAAGACCTCCCGCGCTTCCGTCAGCTTGCTCAGCTTCGCGTAGGCAAACCCCAGGCGGTAGGCGGCAATCGCGTACTGCTGCTCGTCTTGCCCCTTGAGCAATGCGCACGCCGACTTCAAGTCGGGAATCGCCGCCGCCGTCCTGTCCTGCTTCATCGCCGCGTACCCCAGAGTCGAGTATGCCGCACCGGCCGATACTTTGCGGGCGTGATCCGCATCCGGCGCATCCGCTTTCGCGACGTCGATCGCCTTTTGCGCATAGCTGGCCGCCTTAGCCGCGCTGCCCGGTTTGGAATCGTCAGCGTAGGTGCCGGCCAGCAGCAGAAGCGTCGTTAAACTGTTAGGGTTCGCCGCCAGCGTCTTCTCCGCGTAAGCAATCAGCCGCGCCGTGTCTTTCAGTTCTGCGAGCGACATCATGGCGTAAGTCGCAATCTGCTCCTGAAAGCGCGAATCCGCAAATGCCGGCGTGAAGCGCTCAATATACTCCATCCTCTTCTTGGCGTCCGACTCCTCGGCGATTGCATTGAACGCCGCCGCTTCCAAAAACTCATAGGAGCTCTTGGCCGCATTCTTGTCTTCAGCTACGTGGCTGGCAAACTCCTGGTCGCTCATTCCTTCAGGCTTGGGCTGCTTTGCCAGCGCGTTGTAAATCTCACCGCCCTTGCTCGCGTACTCAACCGTCTTGGCGTCGTTCTTCATTTGCTGCGCGATGCCGGTTTGCGAAACCAGAATATCCAGATTGCGCGGAGATCCGGCCAGCGCCTTATCCCCGTAATCAAGCGCCTTCTGCAAATCACCGGCAGTCTGGTATGTCTGCGAAATTTGCCAGTTGCCATAGGCCACCGCCGCGGGATTCGCCGCAAATTTCTGCACAAAATCCTCATACATCGCCAGCTTTTTCTGCGGGTCCTGCTCGTTTGTGATCGTCGCCAGCGCCTGATCCTCCGGCGTTCCCGCGGCAATCACGATCTTGTCAAGCTGCGCTTGCGAACGAAGAGCAAGGGCAGGAAGAAGCAGACCGATCAGCATCAGACGTCGGCAATTGCGCTTCATAGTCACCTCTATGCTTGCGCGGGAATCGTAGCTCCGAATCGAGCTACTTGCAAGCGATTGTGGAACCCACGCTCTCAATACTGTACTCTGACGCAATGCCTGATCGCCTCCCCGAAGGTTCGGCCAAGGTCGCACCCAAGCGCCCGCCGCTTCACCACTCCATTCTCTTCATCCTGCTCGTCGCCTTCCTGCTGCGATTCGCGGTCATCACCATCGGCCACACCTACCGCATCACGCCCCGCCGCGATCATTTCCAGTTCGGCTGGGAAATGGGACGCCTCGCCCGCTCCATCGCCACCGGCCACGGCTTCAGTTCGCCCACCGACCTCCCAAGCGGCCCCAGCGCCTGGGCGCCGCCGCTTTATCCCTACGTTCTGGCCGGAGTCTTCAAACTTTTCGGAGTCTATAGCGCGGCTTCCGCCTGGGTCATTCTGACCTTCAACAGCATCTTCGCCGCCCTGACCTGCCTCACCCTCTACCGCATCGCACAAAGAATGTATGGCGTCGCCGTCGCCCGCGCCACCGCCTGGACCTGGGCCGTCTTCCCCTATGCCATTTATTGGCCGGTGCGTGTCGTCTGGGAGACCAGTCTGACCGCATTTCTGCTAAGCCTCGCGCTTCTGCTTACGCTTCGCATGGCGGAACTGCCTCCCCGTCTTCGCATGTGGATCGCTTTCGGCGCGCTCTGGGGCGTCATCATGCTGACCAACACCGCAGTCGTGAGCATGATGCCCTTCTGTCTGCTCTTCATCCTGTACCATCAGCCTCGCCGTCGCCAGCAGTTCACCGCAGCCGCCCTCTGCATCTTGACCTCCGTCGCCATAATCACTCCCTGGCTCGTTCGCAATTACGAAGTCTTCGGCCAGTTCGTTTTCATTCGCGACAATCTCCCCCTCGAGATGCACGAGGCCAACAACGATCAATCTTCCGGGCTGTGGGCCCGCAATGAGCATCCCGGCAACGAACCCGAAGCCATGCGCAGCTTCCAGGAACTCGGCGAAATTCACTTCATGGAACAAAAACGCCAGGAGGTCGAGCAATTTATCCGCCAACATCCCGGCCAGTTCGTCCGCTTTACGCTCGAACGCGCCGCCTACTTCTGGATCGCCCCTCCGCAGGCAACCATCGTCAACGGATACGACCTGATGATCTCCCGCCACGTGAATTTCCTGCTAGCCGCGCTCCTCGCCTTCGCGGGATTATGGCTGACTCTCCGCAACCTCGAGCGCGGCGGATTCCTGCTCGCTTGTTTCCTCCTTGTCTATCCCCTGCCTTATTACCTGGTGAACCCGTTTCCACGCTACAAGCACCCCATCGAGCCGGAGATGATTCTCCTCATCGTTTACTTGTTCTGGGAATCCCGCACCGTGCAGATTCGCTGGCCGCATCACAAAACATCAGCGTCCTAATTAACCACGAAGGGCACAAGCAGATCCTCAGGATTTACTCCTTTGTGTACCTTCGTGCCCTTGGTGGTTGATGAATTTTACGAAACTACCTCGTGATCAGCAGGCTGGCCGATCCCTCCTCCCATCATTTAAATTAGAGTATGCGGTCCATTCTGCAGAAGCGCGGCCTGCGTTACGTCTTCGCCGCCAACATGATTTCCATGCTGGGCAGCGGCATGAACGCAGCCGCCGTCGCCTGGTATATCCTGCAAGCCACTCACTCGGAAATGGCCCTCGGAGTGTTTGCCGTCCTGCAAACCCTCCCCGCCATGCTGATGCTGCCCTTCACCGGCGTCCTTATTGATCGTGAAGACCGGCGCCGCCTGGTCATGTGGCTCGACGCCGCCCGCGCCATCATCATTCTTGCCGTTTCTCTGCTCGCCTTCGCCGGAAAGGCCAAGGTCTGGGAACTCTACGCCATGAACACCCTGGTCGCGGCCGGCTTCTGGATGTTCTGGCCCACCATCACCGCGCTGATCCAGGAACTGACTCCCGGCGAAGAATTCATCCATGCCAACACCTTTTTGCTGGCGGGCATTCAAGGAGGCTGGCTGATCGCGGGAGCTATCGTCGGATTCGTTTACAACCGCATCGGCCTGGGCGGGATCTTGCTCATCGATTGCGCTACTTACCTGGTTTCGTTCCTCTGCTACTTCGCCGTCCGCAAAGGGCGCCACGTCGTGCCCCGTCCGGCAGAACTCCGCGCCGACATCCTCGCCGCTGAAACCGCGCTCCAACGCTTCATCCGCGAAATGCGCGAAGGTTTCCATTTCCTTCGCGGCAATCGCAATCTGGTGATGCTCGGAATCAGTTGGGCGCTCTTTCTCGGCGCCATGATGACCGGCGTCGTGGTCACTGCCCCGCTGAGTGATCGCGTCTTCCACGCCGGCGCCGTCGGCTACGGCTGGTTCAACGGAGGCTGGGGCGTCGGCGCGTTTCTCAGCGCCTTATATGCACCCTGGTTCATCGCGACTCTGGGCGCACGCCGCTCCATTGCGATCTCAATGGGTTTTCTCGCCATCGCCATGAGCCTCGCCCCGCTTTCGCCCATGCTTGCCATCGCGGTGTTTTGCTATGGCGTGATGGGATCGGCGCGCGGCATCAGCAGCGTCGCCATGAATACCAGCATCATGGAACAGGTGCCGCAGCATTTCATGGGACGCGTCCAAAATACTTTCTACTTCGCCGGCACTGCGCTGCAAATCGTGCTGGCGCTGCTCGTAGGCGCTGTCGCCCAAGCCAATCTGGTCGCCGGTTTCGCCATTATCGGACTGGTCTATGCCGTCGCCTTCGTCAGCGCCACCTGGCCCATGGGCGCGCCGCAGCCGGTAGCGGAAGTAAGAGAGCTGGAATAACCTCATCACCACAGAGCCACATCGTCGCAGAGAAATGTCAAGTCCTATGAATCAAGACCTAAAGTTCGTCTCTGTGTCTCTGTGACTCTGTGGTGAATCGCTGTTCTGGTATTCTTTTTCCTCAGGAGACATGCATGTCAACCAGCCTTGCAGGACGCAACGTAGTAGTCTTTGGAGTCGCCAATAAACGCTCAATCGCCTGGTCCATCGCTCAGGGCCTCCACGCTGCCGGCGCCAACCTCGCCGTCACCTATCAAAACGAGCGCCTGGAACAAGAGGCCAAAGACCTGATCCTCTCCTTGCCGGGCGCTGAGGGTTTCATGTGTGACGTATCGAATGACGCGCAAATCGAGCAACTCTTCGCCAAGCTCAAAGAACGCTATGGCAAATTGCACGGGCTCGTGCACAGCGTAGCTTTCGCCCCCGCCGACGAACTGAAGGGCGATTTCAGCAACACTACCCGCGAAGGCTTCCGCATCGCCCACGACGTCAGCGTGTACTCATTGATTGCGCTCTCCCGTGCCGCAGCCCCGCTCATGGAAGACGGCGGCAGCATCCTCACCATGACCTATTACGGCGCGGAAAAAGTCGTGCCTCATTACAACGTGATGGGAGTGGCCAAAGCTGCGCTGGAATGTACCGTGCGTTATCTCGCCTACGACCTGGGCAAGCGAAAAATTCGAGTGAACGCCATTTCTGCCGGGCCGATCAAGACTCTGGCCGCGCGTGGCATCTCTGGTTTCGGAGACATGCAGAAATCTCACGCCGAACGCGCCCCGCTACAGCGCAATGTGGACGTAAATGAAGTCGGGGCCACCGGCGTCTTCCTGGCCTCCGATGCCAGCTCCGGCATCACCGGCGACATCATCTACGTGGATTGCGGATACAACATCATGGGTTTTTAGGACCGCCAGCAGCGCCAGTCGCCGCCGCCCCATGCTTCTTGCTCAACTTGCGCCGAATGTCCGGCCAAAACTCCTTCACCACGAGGGTGATCGTGTCGTACCCCACCTGCGTTCCCCACACGCTCATGGTGTTTGAGACGGTGCGATCTCCCTGGGGATGATAGCTGTAGGTCGAGATAAAGGCAGACATCGCAGCCCCCACAACCTCTGAGGCGTTGAACTGCGTACCCCCGGAATCAGTGCGCGTGACAAAAATGCGGCTCACCGCATACTCTGTGCGGTGCATAAAGCTGCCCTGGCCCGATTGGTAAAAGCGGGGATCCTGGCGCAGGACGACCGGAAGCACGGCGCCCGTCATGTAGTTCTCGATCGTCCCATCGGCGAAGTACGCTCCAAAGCGCTTGCCATATCCCTGGGCTCCCTGGCCATACCCGGGTTCACTGTTCTCCGCCTGGGCTATTCCAGCCAGGAATCCATACCAGGGAATCTGAATATAGTCGAACGATCCTCGCGTCACCACCGCGAATTTTTGCTTCGCCGTGAGCGGCGGCAGATTCTTGGATTCCACCGTCAGAAAGTTCGGCAAGGCATAGAAAAGCCGGTCATTCGACGTTCCAGATTGTTCCTTCCCTTTGTCTTGAGCATCGTTGCTTTTGCTCGCAGCTTGAGAAGTTGGTGCGTCAGGCGCTTTGTCAGTTGGCTGCTGGCTGGTCGGCCCGGTTTGTGAAGGCGCCGGCTGCGTAGTGTCGGGGACGTTCTGCCCACTCTGCCCCATCCCCGCCATTGGCATCAAACAAAGCCCGGAAATAATAAAAACAAAGTACACATTTCTCCGCACTATCTCAGTCCCTCAAGGATGAATTGTCTTAGGTATTTAACGGCTGACTATTCGCACCCGCCGCTCCTGCTCGCCCACGCGTTCCAAAGCAATTTCCATGTCGCGTTCGTGCAGGAAGCGCGCGAACTTCTCACCCCACTCTATCAGTAAGATGCTATTTTCTGCGATTAGATCGTCCAGCCCCAAAGTTTCTAGTTGAGCCGGGGTATCCACCCGGTAAAGGTCTATGTGATAGATGTTTGCCTCAGGTCCGTGGTACTCATGCACCAGGGTAAAGGTGGGGCTGGTGACGTCGTCCGCAGAAGCTGCCCGAAAGCCCTCGGCAATGCCCTTGACCAGCGTGGTCTTCCCCGCTCCCAGATCGCCACGCAACACTACTAATTTCGGCGGAGTCAGTATAGAAACCAGCGACCGGCCCAGCGCGGTGGTCTCCTCCGCCGAACTGGTTACGAACTCTTGCGTCTTCATTCCGGGCTGCGTCTCCGCAGTCCAGTATAACGACAGTGGGTTTCGTCTTGGCTGAGACCAATGGCACAGGACTGCTGATCAGCCCGATCGCGGGGGGGACCATTTGTTCGAGGCAATTTGCAGGAAGCTTCGATCCGGCACCGAGTCCACCAACATACGCACCGTGCGGTGATCGTCGTCCGCCAGAGCGACAAATCGAAACGGCTGCAAGGTTCCGTCCTCAACCGAGCGCATGGGATTCAACATCTCCGCCATCCCATGGACTGTTCCCGATTGCGTCTGGAAAGCAACCTCGACGAAGTCGCCATGCTCAAGCGCTTTCGCCAGCCGCAGCAAGCCACCAGTTACCGAAAGAGTTTGCAGTTTGCCGTTGGCGCGCTGCCCATCCCCCAGCATGAGCAGGGCTGAAACTGCGGTTCCGAGCTTGATTCGCGGGGCGCGCTTGTGTGGGTTGGGTTGGGGGAAGTGTGTCATACCAGATTGACTATGCCACCCCAGCGCCTGCCCGCGGCAGATTACGAAAGAAGATGTCCAAATTCGAGCCGCCGTGAAATCAAAGGCAGGTCCAAATCCAAGGCGAATCTCGAAACACCCGCAAGGCCCACATTCTACGGATCGAGCCGTCGGTAATATTTTCTAGTGAAGAATATGCCTTGACAAGCATATTCCCATTGAGGCATATTATGGCGATGATGGCAACCCTGAGAGCGCTGGCCGAGCCGAACCGTTTTCAAATCGTCGAACTGCTGCGCAGCGGACCACGGCCGGTGGGAGACATGGTCAATCGCCTGGGTCTCCGCCAACCGCAGGTCTCCAAACATCTGCGGGTGCTCAGCGATGCCGGCCTGGTTGACGTTCGCGTGGACGCCCAGCGCCGAATATATGCTTTGCGGCCCGCGCCGCTCCAGGAGCTTGAAGTGTGGCTCGAACGATGCCGCCATCTTTGGGAGGGCAACTTCCAGCGCCTCGATGCTGTGCTTGACAAGATGAAGGTCGGCGAGATCAAAACCAAGCCAAGAGATAAAAAGACTAAAGAAGGAAACCTACGAAGGAATAAAGGAGAACACTCATGAACCATCCAGCAACATCCGACGTCGAATTGCAAGTAACCACCCCGACCGACCGTGAGATCGCGATGACACGTGTCTTCGCCGCGCCACGCCACTTGGTCTTCGACGCGTTAACCAAGCCCGAACTGGTCAAGCAATGGTTGATCGGGCCACCGGGCTGGACGATGCCGGTCTGCGAGATCGATCTCAGGGTGGGAGGCGCCTATCGCTTCCTGTGGCGTGGCCCCGACGGAACCGAAATGGGGTCGCGCGGCGTCCACCGTGAGATCGTGGTACCGGAGCGGCTCGTTGCCACCGAGAAGTTCGACCAACCCTGGTACCCTGGCGAAGCGATTGTAACCAACGCCTTGGTTGAGCACGCCGGCAAAACCACCCTCACCCTGACCATACAGTACGAGTCGCGCGAGGCTCGCGACCTTGCCCTTAAGTCCGGGATGGAGCGCGGGGTCGCTGCGAGCTACAACCAGCTGGCCGAGCTTCTGCAGAACCGCGCCATAACCCCTATGACCGCTTAGGCCAAAATCGTCGGTAGTGTCCTGATTCGCGAATTTCTTTGCGCACTTCGCGGCCTTCTTTGCGCTCTTTGCGTTTAAAGTCTTTCGTCATTCTCTAAATTAGGACACTACCGAATCGTCGTCGTTTTGCCCTTGCCGGACGCCTGCGCCCGTCGAAAGGCTTCCGGCAAGGCTTTTAGCAGATCGGTCGCCACCAGCGAGTGCTCGCCCCTGCTCTCGCGCGCGACATCTCCCGCCAGACCGTGCAAATACACTGCGGCGGCCACGGCTTCGATGATTCGCTCGGGATTCTGCGCCGTGAGGTTCTGCGCAACGAACCCGGCAACCATCCCTGTAAGAATGTCTCCGGTCCCGCCGGTTGCCATACCTGGATTTCCAGTCGTATTCACCCAGACGGTCCCGTCGGGCGCCGCAATCAGGGTCCGGTGCCCTTTTAGCACAACGGTCAATTCATGCTCGCAGGCAAACCTCCGTGCCAAATTCAACCGGTCTCGTTGCACTTCCTGCACGGTGCATCCAGCCAACCGTGCCATCTCGCCCGGATGTGGCGTGAGCACAAGCGCGCGTCCTTTGCCATTCAGCGCGCCGGTTCTTGCCTCGAAAGCGTTAAGCCCATCGGCGTCCAATACCAAAGGAACTGTCGTCTTTGCCACCACCTTGCGCACCAATCTTGCCGTCTCAGCCCCTCGCGAAATTCCCGGACCCACGGCGAGAGCACTCTTGCCTTTGGCGAGCGCCATCAGCCGCTTGAGCCCTTGCGCAGAAATGCTGCCCTCTTTTGTTTCCTCGACCGGCTCCGTCATCACCTCCGGGTGGAACCCCGCCACGATTGCCAAAACCGACTTCGGCGTCGCCACGGTACACAATCCCGCGCCCGCCCGCAACGCGGCCATTCCAGCCATCGCCGCCGCTCCAGCTTTGCCCACTGATCCGCCGATCACCAGCACGTGGCCATAGTTCCCTTTATTCGATTCGACTGGCCGTGGCCCAATCAGAGGCGCAATATCCTGCGTGGTAATCAGATTAAGCTGCAATGCAGAAACAATCGCATCGTCCGGAGAACCAATCGAAGCCACCAGCGTCGGCCCGCTCGTTAGCCTGCCAAACACATGCGCCTTGCGCGGCGCTGTGAACGTCACGATTGCATCCGCCCGTGCCACTGCGCCCGTCTGTTCGCCCATTACGCCTGCGTCTGCTCCCGACGGAATATCCACTGCCACCACCGGCGCCGTCGCCGCGTTCATCATCGCAATTGCTTCCGCATACAACCCGCTCACGGGCGGCTGAAATCCCGTGCCCAGAATCGCGTCAATCAGGACATCGCAGTCGAACGCTGCCCGCTTCTGTTCTCGATGCAGCTCTTGACTGGAGCCCGCGCTCACCGGAGCCATTCTCAGACGGCTAAACATCTCTTTCGCATCGCCACTTAATTCCGTGGCGTCCGCCAGAAGCAACAGCCGCACTTCCCTTCCCGCTTCTTGCAGTTTGCGCGCCGCCACGAAGCCGTCTCCGCCATTATTTCCCTTGCCGCAGATTACGCCGATACATTTGGCAGACGGATACTGACACAACACAAACTGCGCAACCGCGGTCCCGGCATTTTCCATGAGCGTGAGTGAAGGCACACCAAAGCGTTCGCTGGTAACCCGATCAATCTCCCGCATCTCGGAGGTAGTAACGATCTTCATATAAGGTGATTACTCAACACAATTGTAGGCGAGCCGCCGACCAACGACGAACGACCAAGGACCCAAAACAAAAAGGCCCTCCGCGCATGTGCGGAAGGCCCGAACAATCCATGACACTCAATCCCCCAACGAGCGCACCGGCTTCGGCGCAGTCCCGTTTGCCAGCGCCTGCACCCGGCTGTGCTTCACGCTGTAGGTGAAGTACACCACCAGTCCGATGATCAGCCAGATGATCAGCCGGGCCCAGTTGACCCAGCCCAGCTTGTACATCATGTAACCGTTCGAGACCACGCCCAGAATTGGAATCAACGGCACCCACGGCGTCCGAAACGGCCGCGGCTGGCTGGGATTCGTATAGCGCAACACCATCACGGAAACCGACACAATCACAAACGCCAGCAGCGTGCCAATGTTCACCATTCTCCCGATGTCCTCGATCGGAGTCAGGCTGCCTACAATCGCCGCCAGCAGCCCCACCAGAATCGTATTCTTCCACGGAGTACGAAACTTGGGATGGACAGCCGCAAAGAATTTCTTGGGCAAAAGGCCGTCATTCGCCATCGCGTAGAGCACCCGCGTTTGGCCGATCAACATCACCAGCATCACGCTCGTCAGCCCCGCCAACGCGCCCAGAGTAATGATATGCGACGCCGTTGTCAGGCCGCGGTCCAGAAATGCGCGGGCGACCGGCGCCTCGATGTTGATCTGCTGCCAGTGCACCATCCCCGTCAACACCCCGGCCACCGCCACGTATAAGACCGTACAGATCGCCAGCGAAGCGATCATGCCGATTGGCAAATCGCGCTGCGGATTCTTGGCTTCCTGCGCCGTGGTCGAGACTGCATCGAAGCCAATGTAGGCAAAAAATATGTAAGCAGCGCCGGCCCCTATTCCGGCGAAGCCGTTCGGCGCGAACGAGTGCCAGTCCGTGCCCCAGTTCCCGCTGTTGATGTAGCGGGATCCCAGAGCGATCACGAAGAGCACGACCGAAACCTTGATCGCAACGATGGCAGTGTTGAAGCGCGCACTCTCTTTGATCCCGATGACCAGAATCGTTGTGATCACCAGGGCAATGATAAAGGCCGGAAGATTGAACCCGATTTCCGCCCCAAAAAGATGCGGAGCGCCCAGCAGATCGTGCGCCCGCTGCAACAACTCAGGGGACTGCAGGCTCGTAATCGCCATCACCTTGTCGAGGAAGAGCTGCGTGCCCGGTACCAGGGACGGGTCCGCTGTCTGCGCCATCTGCCGCGCGACGATACCCTCTGCGGTCTTCAGCGCCGTCCAGTGATCGTAGGCCAGCCACAGCGGCATCTTGAGATGGAAGATACGCAGCAGTTCGATAAAGTGGTTCGACCATCCCGAAGAAACCGTGCTCGCGCCCATCGCGTATTCGAGCGTGAGGTCCCAGCCGATGATCCATGCCAACAACTCGCCCAGCGTGGCATAGGCGTAAGTGTAGGCGCTGCCCGCCAGCGGAATCATGGCAGCGAACTCGGCATAGCACAGACCCGCAAACGCGCAACCCAACCCGGATAGAACGAACGACAAGGTCAGTCCCGGACCGGCATACTGCGCCCCCAGCCCCACCATGACAAAGATGCCCGCGCCAATGACCGCGCCCACACCGACAGCGGTAAGT
>Ga0210394_10001699_pt1 | contig 33582 bp, 28 predicted proteins | sample IncBWC12MmetaG_FD_160121 | JGI IMG/M metagenome (GOLD analysis project Ga0210394, IMG submission 160121) | Forest soil microbial communities from Barre Woods Harvard Forest LTER site, Petersham, Massachusetts, United States - Inc-BW-C-12-M | ecosystem: Environmental > Terrestrial > Soil >... | reverse complement strand
CTCGATCTTCTTCTCCGGGAACGCCTCCTCAAGGACTTCCAGCCGAACCTCCGATGCCAGATATGCAGTCTGCCCCATCACACCCTCCCGCCCATCAGAATGCCTTAAGTTCAGGCCATTGGGGCTAAAGCCTCCTTATTCATCCTTCATCCTTCCGCCTTCATCCTTCTCAAATCACGATCGTCTCGTGAATCGGCTTGTTCTCCCAGAAGCGCTTGATCGAGAGGGGAGTGCAGTCGAGGGTGCGGTATTCGCCGTAGTGCAGCAGCTCGGACAGCGCCAAGCCGGCGGCAGGCGACTCCATCGCGCCGTGGCCGGAGAATCCGGTGGCAAAGAGAAGGTTCTGCACGTGCGGGTGCTCGCCGAAGACGGCATTGTGGTCGACGGCGTTCGTGTCGTAGAGGCCGCCCCACATCGACATCAGCCGGCAGCGCTCCATGCCCGGGATGCGCTCCTGCATGTAGTAGTTGATCTGTTCCTCGTAGTACTTGGCGTCGGCAGGGGTGTCGAAGCTTGCGGGTGTGTCAGGGTCGGCGCGGCCGATCATCAGGTTCGGCCCCTCGGGGCGGAAGTAGATGCCGTTGTCGATGATGGTCATCGGGATCTTCTCGAACCCCTCGATCGGCGGCATGTTCGTGATGAAGAGCATCCGGTTGAGAGGGATGACCGGCGGCAGGTCGTCGCCGGCGAGGCCGGAGGCTTCGAGGAGCTTGTTCGTCCACGCCCCCGCGGCGACGACGATCTTCCCGCTGTCGATGAATGAGCCGTCCGCGATCTCCACGCCGCGGTAGGCGCCGTCGATGAGGCGCAGCTTCGTTACCGTCGTGTTGAGGCGCAGCTCGGCGCGGCCGGCAAACCCTTCCATCCCGCGCTCGAAGTAGCCCTGGGCCGCGGCCGACGGATCGAAGCTGCCGCACTCCGGCCCGAACACGCCGCCGGCGATCGGTTTCATCTGCAGGATTTCATTGACCTCGGGGTCGATGTGATCGATGCCGGCGCGCAGGCCGGGAACCTTCGTCTCGACCTCCGAGGCATCGAGAAACTCGATCGTCACACCGTTCTTCGCCCACTCCTGGCCGTACGCCTTCGCGCTCTCGAAATTCTCCTCGTACTGGCAGAAGAGATAGCCGCGCTGATCGAAACCGATGGGGAAGCGCAGCTCGTCCTGGAAGGCCTTGAGTTTTCTGATCGAGTAGCTCGTCAGGCGCATGTTGATCGGCGTCGTCCAGATGTTGCGGAAGCCGCCGGCGGAGAGCGCCGTGGAGCCTTTTGACAGCGCATCCTCCCGCTCCAGCACGAGCACGCGGCCGGGATAGCCGAGCTGGGCGAGGTGGTACAGCACGCTCCCGCCGATGATTCCGCCGCCGATGATGATCAGGTCGTATTCGGGCATTCAATCTCCGTTGTTTCGGGGGTCGGGAGTCGGGAGTCGGGGGTCGGGGGTCGGAGCAAAACCAGAAACCAGAAACCAGAAAGGCAGAAGCCAATCCGAGTTCCCTTGCCTTTTGGTTCTTTGGTTTCTGCCTTCCGCCTTTTGATTTCTAGTTTCTTGTCTCTGGTTTCTGGTTTCTAGCTTCTGGTTTCTAGTTTCTGGTTTGCTCCGACTCCCGACTCCCGACCCCCGACCCCCGACTCCCGCGTCTTCATTCCGTCTTCGCCACCACCGCGGCGGCCACCCGGGCGGCCCCGGCGCGAACGAGCTCGCCGGCACCGGCACGGATCGTTGCTCCCGTGGTGCAAACGTCATCGACGAGCAGGATCCGCCGCGAGTCCACGCGTCCCGATGCCAGAAACGCACCGCGCACATTCGCGGCCCGGGCGTCCCGCGCCAGTTTCGACTGCGCATCGTGATCGCGCGTCTTGGTCAACAGCGCCGGTTCGCAGCGGACGCCGATGCGTCGCGCCAGCGCGCGCGCCAGGAGCTCGGCCTGGTTGTAGCCGCGCCGCCGCACCTTGGCGCGATGCATCGGCACGGGGACGACGGCATCGAAATCGAGATCGCCGCGAAGGCGAAGCATTTGCTCCACCAGCCTCGCGAGCGGATCGGCGAAGAAATCGTGACGCTTGAACTTGAACGCGTGCAGCACCCGCTCCAGCGGGCCGCGATAGCAGCCCCAGGCTTCCATCCATTCGACCGGCGGAGGATCGGACAGGCAGGGACCACAGATGAAGCCGGGATCGTCGCCGCTCCACGGCGCCGCGCAGAAGCGGCACTTCGACGGCGAAATGGCCGGCAGCGATTCCCAGCACGCCGCGCAGCACGACGCCGTCCGCGCCCGCCAGGGCAACTCCTCCCCGCAGACCACGCACGAGGCGTGCAGAACTATTCTGGCCGTCTCGCGTCCAATGGATGTCAGTGCTTGAAGCACGCTGTGATTGTACGGGAGTCGGGGTGTCGGGAGTCGGGTGTCGCAGAAGAAACAACATCGCTTCTCCGACCCCTGACTTCCGACCCCCGACTGTGATTGTGCGGGAGTGGGGAGTCGGGGATTGGGTGTCGTGAGAAGAAACACAACGTCTCCTCCGACCCCCGACTCCCGACTCCCGACCCCCGATATTTCGATATAGTGAGGCTCGTATGAAAAAGACCTTGATCCTACTCGGCTTTCTGCTCCTGGCTGCTCTCCCTGCGTTTGCACAGAACAACGAAGTCGGCCTGCTGTTCGGCGGCGCGAAAGCGCTGAAGACCGCCGCCGGCGGCAAGTCGGACTTCCAGCACGGCTTCGAAGAGCTTTCCTACGGCATCCAACTCGATCCGGGCACGATCTTCAAGATCAGGGTCGGCCGGATGGATGCCAAGACCGCCTTCGAGTCGAAGGGCGCCACCGGCAATCAGACCGTCGACTTCGTCGATCCGAAGGGACAGGTCGAGTATGCCGATGCCACCATCGAGTACCGCTTCTCCGAGCCGTTCGGTTACACCGGTCTCTTCGCAGGCACCGGCCTCTACCGCCAGAGCGGCAGCGATACGACCGGGAGCCGGCAGGAGAGCGACTATGGCTTCATCGGCGGCGTGAACGGGATCTTTCCGATCTCGCACAGCGTCGGCATCATCGCGGAAGGCGCCTATCACTGGGTTCACTTCAACAGTCCGAAATCGCGCTACGGCACGGTCGGCGTCGGACTGCGGTTCGCGTTCTGATATCTCCGATGAGTGCTGGTCTTGCAGCCGGGTTTCTGTTGGACCGCCAGTGGCACTGGCTGAGGGGAGAAATGGAAGAGAGCAAACGGCCCGCGCTGCTCGCTCTGGCCAGGGTTCTCGGTGAGACGCGCGCTGCATACGCGATCATCAGAGGGCTGGCACTTCAGATCCATCAGCGCGAGCCCCGGACGACGCTCGACATCGACGTCGCCGTCCTCGGACGCGATTCCATTCCCCGAGACGCGCTCCTGGCTGCCGGCTTCTCTTTCCATGAGTCTTTCCAACATTCCGAAAACTGGGTCGCTGCCGACGGTACCCCGGTGCAGTTCACCGACGACCCGATGCTCGCGAACGCGATCGCTGCCGCCGGCGAGATCAGGGTGGAAGACGTCGTGCTCAGGGTGATTCGCGTCGTCGACCTCCTCCACGAGAAGCTCCGCGCTGCCGGCGATCCGGCGCGGCGGCGATCGAAGAGACTCCAGGATCTCGGGGACGTCGAGGCGCTTCTCGAAGAAAACCCCGAGCTCGCCCTGGAGCTTCGATCCGAGGAGAGAGCGCTGCTCGAACAATTGCTGAAGTGATTCAGTTGCCGGTTACTTCACGCTACTCTTCCCTGATGCTGAAACGTTTCGCTCCGTTCCTCGTCCTTTTCATTGTCGTCGCCGCGCCGCTCCGGGCGGCGACACCCGTCAAGCCCGTCCCGCCGGCGGCGCCGCCGGTCACCGTCGACACACACGCCGACACCCCCAGCGAGTATCTCGATCGCCCCTTCGACCTCGGTATGTTGAATACCCGCGGCCACTTCGACTATCCGCGGATGAAGGCCGGCGGCCTCGATGCGGAGTTCTTCGCCGCGTACGTCCCCGCCAAGTACGCCGGCAAAGGCGCGGCCGCGTACTGCATGAAGATCATGGAGACCATCCATGAGATGGCCGATATGCATCCGTCTTGGGTCCGCTTCGCCACGTCGACCTCCGATATCCGCGCCGCCGTCGCCGACCACCGCCGGGCCATCCTCATCGGCATCGAGGGAGGTCACGCCATCGAGGACTCGCTCGAACTGCTGCGCGCCTTCTACCGGTTCGGCGCCCGCTACATGACGCTGACGCACACGAACACGAACGACTGGGCCGACTCCTCGGGTGATGAGGGCAAACACAACGGACTGACGCCGTTCGGCAAACAGGTCGTTCTGGAGATGAACCGCCTGGGCATGCTCGTCGACATCTCCCACGTCAGCGACAAGACCTTCTACGACGCCGTCGAGGTCTCCAAAGCACCGGTCATCGCCTCGCACTCATCGGCGCGCGCGCTGGCGAGCGCGCCCCGCAACATGACCGACGACATGCTGCGCGCTCTGTCGAAGAACGGCGGCGTGGCAATGGTGAACTTCTATCCCGTCTTCCTCTCCGACGACATCGCCAAAGCGTCGAAAGCACGCGACGAAAAGCTCAAGCCCGAGATCGCCGCGCTCAAGTCCAAGGACCCTTCCGAAGGGGCTGAATACCAGGAAGGAATGCGCAAGCTCATGGCCGCCAATCCGCTGCCGAAGGTCTCCTGGACCGTGATCGTTGACCACATCGATCACATGGTCAAAGTTGCCGGCATCGACCACGTCGGCATCGGCTCCGACTTCGACGGCATCCCCGAGGTGCCGGAGGGGATGGAAGACATCAGCAAACTGCCGGCCATTCCGGCGGAGCTGAAGCGACGCGGCTACAGCGAGGGCGACATTCACAAGATCATGGGCGAGAACTTCATGCGCGTCTTCGGGGAGTGGAGAAGGTGGCGAAGGAAATGCAAGCGGCGAAGTAGCAACGTAGCGCCGGCGGCTCGCCGGCTGGACCGCCGCCGGCCCGGCGGCGGTTTGCAAATCGCCAGCGAGCCGCTGGCGGTCCAGCCGTCGAGCCGACGGCGCTACGATTGGTATCGAATACAATTCCGACCACGGAGGCCGCAACATGTCAGTGGTCGCTCCCGCGATCGAAGCAAATCCACTTCGTGAGGGTCTGGAGCAGGAGCGCGTGCCGGATGCCTCCTGTCTCGTCATCTTCGGCGCATCCGGCGATCTGACGCAGCGGAAGCTCATTCCGGCGCTCTACTCGCTCGCGCACGACGGGCTCCTTCCGGCCGGCCAGACCATCATCGGCTATGCCCGTCCCGACTACACCGACGAGGCTTTCCGGATGGCCATGCGCGAGGCCTGCGACAAGTTCGCGCGCGTCCGTCCTGTCGACGAAGCGGTGTGGGACAACTTCGCCAAGGGGCTCTTCTTCGTCCGCGGCGAATTCGGCGAGCCGGACGGCATCCTCCGGCTGAACGCCAAGCTGAAGGAGTGCGATCAGACGCGCGGCACCGGCGGACGCCGCATCTACTACCTGGCCGTTCCGCCCAACTTCTTCCCTGTGATCGCCGAGCTTCTCGGCCGGGAGAAGATGGTCAGCGACCCCGAGCTCGGCGGGCCGTTCACGCGCGTCATCATCGAGAAACCGTTCGGACACGACCTGGCATCCGCGAAGGAGCTGAACCGCGTGGCAGTGACCACGTTCCGTGAGCGGCAGGTCTTCCGCATCGACCACTACCTCGGCAAGGAGACGGTGCAGAACCTGCTCGTCCTCCGCTTCGCCAACGGCATCTTCGAGCCGTTCTGGAACCGTCAGTACATCGATCATGTCCAGGTCACTGTGGCGGAGTCGATCGGCGTGGAGAAGCGTGGACCGTACTTCGAGACAGCCGGTATTTCCCGCGACATCATCCAGAACCACATGCTGCAGCTCGTCTCCCTGATCGGAATGGAGCCGCCCGTAGCTTTCGAGGCCGATGCCGTGCGCGACGAGAAGGTCAAGGTGTTGCGCGCGCTGCGCGACTTCCCGCGCGGGCGCGAGACCGAGGTGGCCGTTAGCGGCCAGTACAGCGACGGCTCCGTTCTGGGCGAAAAGGCCATCGCCTATCGCAAAGAGGACAGGGTCGATCCCAACTCGAACGTCGACACCTACGCGGCGCTGAAGATCTTCATTGACAATTGGCGGTGGGCGGATGTGCCGTTCTACATCCGGGCCGGCAAACGGCTCCCGAAGCGCGTGACCGACATCTCCATCCACTTCCGTCCCGCGCCGTATCCGCTGTTCCACAAGCTGACGAACGTGACGATGCAGCCGAACGTCCTGGCCATCCGCATCCAGCCGGATGAAGGGATCTCGCTGAAGTTCGATTCGAAAGTGCCCGGACCGACCGTGCGCACGTCGCCGGTGACGATGGAGTTCCGCTACGCCACGTCGTTCGGCGCCGAGCCCCCGGAGGCTTACGAGCGTCTGCTGCTGGAAACGATGCTCGGCGACTCCACGCTCTTCGCACGCCGCGACGAGGTGGAGACGGCATGGGCCTGGCTCGATCCGCTGCTGAATGCATGGGCGGCAGACCCGGCCGGGCCGGCGATGTACTCCGCCGGAACGTGGGGCCCCGAGGCGGCGGATAGGCTGATCGAACGGGATGGGCGGAAGTGGAGGAGGCCGTGAGTCGCGGTGGCGGGGTTGCGAGGTTGCGCGGTCTCGCAGTGCGGTCGCGAGGTCTCGAGCGCGGTCGCGAGGTCGCGCAGTTGCGAGGTCTCGCGGCGTTTGCTTCTCCCTTGCTGCTTCTCCGCTTCACGACCGCGAGACCGCGCAACCCCGAGACCCCGAGACCGCGTGGACGAGACCCCGAGACCGCGAGACCCCGAGACCGCGCTACCGCGAGCAAGCAATGACCGACATCCCTATCCCCGAGCTCCGCATCGACGTCAACGCCATCGAGAAGAACCTCTCTGAGCTCTGGCGCGGTCAGCAGGACGGGGAGAATGCCGTTACCCGTGCCGCTCTCTGGAACGTCGTTGCCCACACGTCGACGAGCGACCTTCACGCCTCGGCTGGCGTAACGCTGGGCCGGGCCAGTGCCGTCGTCCCGCAGCGGACGATCGTCATTCGCTCCAATCCGGCCGACGAGGCGGAGCTGACGTCGTGGATCAGCGCCAACTGCCACATGATCGGCGGCGGCAAACAGGTCTGCTCCGAGGAGATCAACATCGTCGCCGGCGGCGACCGCATCCACCGCGTTCCGCCGGTCGTCAATGCCCTCCTCATCCCGGACATGCCGGTGGCGTTCTGGTGGGTCGGCGATCTTCCGAACGAGCACGAGGAGTACGTGGAGCTGCTGCTCGAGTCAGCCGACCGTCTGATCGTCGACTCGGTGGCGTTCGATTCGCCCGCCGACCTGGCCCTCGTCTCCCGCATCGCTGAAAAGACATCAACGTCGCCGGCCGACCTGAACTGGGGCCGGCTCGAGGAATGGCGCGCCGCTACGGCTTCGATCTTCGATCCGCCGGAGATGCGCGCCCGCCTGGGATCGATTCGCCGGGTGCGTGTGATCGCCGGCAGTTCGAATCACGAGTTCTTCGGCGAGTCGATCGAGTCGCTCTTCTACGCGTCGTGGCTCAGCGCGCAGGTTGGTCACGTCGTCGACTCCACCGGACTGGTGGAAGGCGCCGCAGGTTCCATCGACTACGTCTTCGAGCGCCGTCACCAGTCGACGGACGTCGGTGGCATCGCCCTGGTCGAGATCTCGTTCGAGGACGGCACCTGCGCCGGCATCACCCGCGACCGCGACCGCGGCGTCCTCGTGGCCAACGTCGACGGCAACGTGACCATCCAGTCGGTCACCCGCACCCTCAACCAGCGCCTCGACGAACTGATCGTCCGCCAGCTCAAGCGCTCCGAAGGCGATCGCGTGCTGCGGCGGGTTCTGCCGATCGCGTTGAAATTGGCGAAGCGGCTGTAGGCGCGGTTGCGCGGTCTCGGGGTTGCGCGGTCTCGCGGCGGCGGGACAACCTGTCATTCCGAACCCGGCGCCCTGACCCCTCGGCTCGCTGGCTTGCCAAAGCACAGACAAGAGTGTCTGTGCCACATTCAACTCGGTTTTGGATTCCACACTTCGGCAAATACCTGCATCCGATGTGGCACAGACAAGAGTGTCTGTGCCACATTCAACTCGGTTTGGATTCCACACTTCAGCAAATACCTACATCCGATGTGGCACAGACACTCTTGTCTGTGCGGCCTTTCGATGGATGTCCAGCGATATGATCCCACCGCGAGACCCCGCAACCCCGAGACCTCGCAACCGCGAAATGAATCTACGCGTCTTCGACAGCACTGACGATCTACTCACCGCCGCCGCCCGCACGCTCATGCAGCGCGTGCAAGCGGGCGCACGGACGATCGCCCTCTCCGGCGGCTCAACGCCGCAGCCGCTGTACGCGATGCTCGGCGCCTCACCCTTGCGCGAGCAGTTGGCCGAGTTCCCGATCACCTGGATCGTGGTCGATGAGCGCTACGTCCCGATCGATCATCCCGACTCGAACGCCGGGATGATGGACAGAACCCTCTTCGCCAACGGCATCACCCCCAGCCATCGCTACCTCCGCTTCCGCACCGAGCTGAACGATCCCCCCACGACCACGCACGCGTTCGAGGACGAATGGCGCTCCCTGGGCATCGAGAACCTCGACCTGGTCCTCCTCGGCATGGGCGACGACGGCCACACCGCGTCGCTCTTTCCCGCCACACCCGTTCTCGAAGTCGAAGACCGTATCGCCGCCGAGGTCTACGTCCCACGCCTCGACACCTGGCGCGTAACGTTGACGAAGCCCGTCCTGCGCGCTGCAACGCTGCGCCTCGTCCTCGCCGCCGGCGCGAAAAAGAAACCAGTCCTCGAAGCCGTCCGCGACGGCGCCGACTACCCGGTCGCCCAGGTGACGAGCGGGACGGAGACCTGGTGGCTCATCGACCGCGAAGCCGCGCCGGAAGGCGCCGCGTAGCCGAGGGCGCAGCGCAGCGTAGCGCCGGCGGCCCGCCGGCTGGACCGCCGCCGGCTCGGCGGCGATTCTGAATCAAATCGGGGTTACTGTTAGCACATGCGACATCCGCTCCTGGTCGCAGCCGTCCTTCTTTGCCTCCCGCTCTTCGCGAGCGCGGCCGACCTCACTGTCAAGCTTACCCTCCTCCAGTTTCCAGCCGTACCGGAGGCGGTTGGTGACCGTTTGTCCTGGGATGCCGTCGTCCGGAATGTCTTTGGCCCAGCCGCGCAGAACGTGACGTTGACGTTCCGCGCCACCCCTGAGTTGCAACTCGATCCGGAACTGGAGTTCCCCACATGTACCGGGATTCTCGTCATTCGCTGTGCGATCGGCACGCTGAGCCCCGGCCAATCGGTGTCGTTCCGCGTCAGCGCGACGGCGGTGGCAGCCGGACTCGGAGAGGTGAGCGCCGTGGCCGAAGAGGAGGGCCTGAACGATCCCACGCCCTCGGACAACATCGACAACTCCGTCGTCGTCATCAAGACCAATCCTCGCTTGTCGGTCTCGTGCAGCTCGAACGAATTCTTTGCCGATCCAAACAGCGAGGTGGCGCTCACCTGTGATTTCCGCAACAGCGGCGTGGACGACGGGCATGACGTGACACTCACGGTTGAATTGACCGGTGACGCGACGTTTGCCGGTCCTCCCGCCGGGCAGCAGACGAACTGCGTGCTCGACAGTATCAACAATCGTGTGGTGTGCGTCACGCCGCTGTTGCGAAGGAATGACAGCGCAACCGCGGACATCCGCGTTCGTGCTCCCGACAAAAGGAGCGGTGAGTTTGCGGCAAAGGGCATCGTAACCTCGAGCGATGTGCCGTTCAGCGACCAGCCCGAGCAATCGATCTGGACTTGGGGCCTTCCGCTGAGCTTTGCCGTCACGAATACGGACGACGATGGTGGAGGATCGCTGCGCCAGACGATTCGCGATGTCAATGCCGCGTGCGGCTCCAATCCTCTACCCGGCGAGTGCCTGGTCGTGTTCCACATCCCGTCATCGCTCGCAGTTGATGGGGTTTTCACGATCCGCCCGCGTACACCCCTGCCGGAGCTGACCGGGTCGAGCATCGTCGTGGGCGGCGACAGCCAACGGTTGTTCGCCGGTGACAGCAACCCGAAGGGGCCGGAGATCGAGATCAACGGGTCCGGCCTCAGTGCCGGTGCGGGTTTCAGTCTGACCTCCGGACAAACGCTCCGCGAGCTCACGATCAACGGGCTTCCCGGGCCCGGAGTGGCCATCGCCGGAGGAGGGTTCTCCCGCGGCGACCCTGTGACTGTCCGCGATTGCTACATCGGCACCGATTCAGGCGGGATGCTGGCCGCTCCCAACGAGCGCGGCATTGTCGTCAATCTGCACGCCTTCATTGGCCCGTCGACCATCGCGAACAACGTCATCAGCGGTAATCGCTTCAGCGGGATCTTCATCAGCAGCCCCACCGAGTCTGTCTCGATCAGCGGAAATGTCATCGGGGCAGGGGCCGACGGGGTGACGCCGCTCGGTAACGGCGCCAGCGGCATCTACACCGCTGACCTCGTGCAGACCTTTGGCCAGGGGCAGATCAACGACAACCTCATTGCGTATAACAAGCAGTGGGGAATCGCCCTCGCGCCCGGCAGCGGGGCTGACATGCGCCGCAACCGCTTCGTGGCCAACGGCTATCCCGGGATCGATCACGGCTTCGATCTCACCATCGCCACAAGCGGCCCGGACGCCGATCGCTATCCGAACGCGCCGCTGCTCATTACGGCCCACTACGATCCGGTTTCCGGCCAGACCGTCATCACGGGGCACCTCGAGGCCCAGCCCAAGTCAGGACTGCAAGGGGAGAACGACAACCTCGAGCTCTTCGCCAGCACCACTGGCGGCGGCTTCCCTCAGGCGCAGCAATTCCTCGGACTATTCGGCGTCTCCACAGGCGACTTTACGGTCAACGTCCCCGGCGACTGGACGGTTCAGTGGCTCACCGGAACGATCACCCGCCACCGCTTCTACACCTTCACCGACCCGGAGGGATTCCCCGAGCTCGGTAGTTATGAAGAGACGTCCGACCTCGGACCGCCGGTCAAAGTGAGCCAGTGAGGGGGCGACACGGATCTGGATTGATGAGATGCTATTCTCTTCCCAATGACCAAAGATGCCACGCGAGTTCTCGAGGATGCCCTGCAACTTGCGGCCGCGGAACGCGCCCAGGTCGCGGCGGAGCTACTGGCCAGCCTTGACGACGCCGAAGAGCAGATCGAAGCCGCCTGGGCGACGGAAATCTCACGGCGCGCGGCCGATGCACGTGCGAATCCCCACGACGAGGAAGACTGGCGCGCGGCTCTACAAGACGTGGAGCGGGAAGTCCTGGCTCGGTGACGCGGGTTCGCCTTCGTCGCGTCGCGAAGCGCGATTTGAGCGAGGCCGTTGCGGGTACCGGGAGCGGAATGAGGAGGTAGCTCGTCGATTCAAAGTTGAGGTTTCACGAACGATTGAACTGCTTGAACAGTTTCCGTTGACCGGCGGTTTTGTTCCGGGTGTCGAGGATCCCCTCGATCCGCCAATTGCCAGTTCACAACTTCCCATACCACGTTGTTTTCATCCGGCTGCCCGATCGCATTTCCGTTCTTGCCATCGCTCATGACCGGCGCAAGCCTGGATACTGGGCCGATTGATCGACGTCTTCCCAATGACGGATCGCAAGTGCCCGTTTTTCAATCGCTTGCGGACCGGCAAAGAGAGCAAAAGTGTGACCCCGCTGCGCTTCCCGCACCGCCTCGCTTTTCCCCGGAACGCGGGTGTTCTAAGTCGAACACCGCATCGCCTCCGAGGTCTACGTCCAGCGCCTCGACACGTGGCGAGTCACGCTCACGAAGCCGGTCCTGCGCGCCGCAACGCGGCGCCTCGTCCTCGCCGCCGGCGCGAAAAAGAAGCCGGTCCTCAAAGCCGTCCGCGACGGCGCCGACTACCCGGTCGCCCAAGTGACGAGCGGGACGGAGACCTGGTGGCTCATCGACGGCGAAGCCGCCCCGGAAGGCGCAGCGTAGCCGAAGGCGCAGCGCACCGTAGCGCCGGCGGCCCGCCGGCCGGACCGCCGCCGGCTCGGCGGCGAGTGCTGCGCTCTGGCTTCCGGAAGTCATCAACGGTTCGCTTGGGCGCGGGAGTGGAAGAAACGCGCACCGAGTTCGTGCCGTTGCTGCTCGCGGCGTGCCTGCTACCTCATCGAAAATGCATGAGGTGCCGACGCCGCGAGCAGCAGCAATTCACTTGTCGTTTACAATCGGAGATTGCAATAGGACCGTCAAAAACGGCGGCAGATTGTCGGCCTTCACGGTCACGGCGAGGAATGCCGCTGATTCTGCGGTATTCGTAAAGCTCAGCGGAAGGTTTGCGGTGCGGCCGGCCATCAGCGCGGTTCCTCCGGGTACGGCTGCCGGCAGACTTCCGCTGTAGGCGAGTGGACTTCCGGTCGACGTGTTCGCCTGTATCGATACGATTGTCACATTCTTGGCCACGGCAAAGAGCGACTGGTTCGTGATGGCAATGAGAAGCGGTGTAGGTGCTGGTGTCCTCGTCCTCGCAGTTGGGTCATTCGGCGCCGGCATGGGAGGAGGAGGGGGTGTAGCGTGGGCCAGAGCAACGGACAAAGCTGGCGCGGGCGTGGGGATCGCTGCCGTGGCTGTCGCTTGAGGGCCCACGGAAACTGATTTCGTTATGCCGCCGGTGTTTCCCACCGTCAGCGTTCCAGTCGTTGCGCCCGCGCTCGCTTGCCCGGGCGGCAGATGGAATAGGAAGCTGCCGTTGTTGTGTGAAAAGGATTGGTAGGTCTTGTTGCCTGTCACGAGCTTCACCGGCTCGTGGGGAACGAGATCGCCGTCCGTGTCGGTGATCGTGCCTTGAAGCAGCCTAGCGTAGCCAGTCCCATCATCCAGCGCAAAGAGGAACGTGCCGTAGAGCGTGTCGTAGTAGGCCGAGACGAAGTCGGGTCCGGACCAATTGATCGACGTGCAACCGACAACCGCGGTCGCGGTTTGGCTGTTGGCATTCGTCAAAGAATTGGACGTCTTGTTCGTCCAGGTGAATTTGGTTGTCGATTTCAGGTCAAGCTGGACAGGACCGATCGGAAAGCCGGCGGACAGTGACATCGAGGCCTGATACTGGGTCTGTGCGGAAGACGTATTCGTGAGCGTAGTGGAATTTGAAATCGACTGTGACTGCACCGCACAGGAAGTGCCTTGCGGTCCGCCAGCCTGATCATAGGTGAAATCGGTCGATTGCTGCACGAAGCGCGACGTCGGAATGAGGACCGGATGGGTGGGGGAGGCGTTCCAGAAGAGATCCTGCGCGAGGATTTGCGCGTAGTCATCGTACGTGAGCCCGGGCAGCCACCCATTTGAAGCACTGGCGTCGGCCGGACCCTGCATTTGAAGGAACGGATTCGACGAGCATGAACCCGTTGGGTCGTAAGTCGCCGGCCCGCCGCCGTCTCCGGCATTGCCCGGACGGGGCCCAATGCCGGCAAGGGCACACCTCAAGTACGAAGCCTGGACACGTTGTATGCGCGCTGGAGCGCCATTCTTGGTGCCAAGGGACCATTGTGCGTGGTTTTGCTGGGTGACCGGATCGTGCCAACCCGTTATGGCGACCGCAGGATTGAGAAGAATGAAAAACTGGTCGTAGTCGTGGTTGATTCCGTCGCTGCCAGCCGGCCCTGGGTTTGGCCACGTAACGATGTTATTGGTTGCCTTTGAAATCGTGACCGACGATCCGGATGTGGACGTCTCTGAATAGCCCCCGCTGACGCTCAAGGTTTTGTCGAGCGTCGCAGTTAGCGATGTCGAGGTTCCGGTCGAATTTTCGATGGAGACGGTCGAGCCGGCCGAGCTTCCGCTGGCATAGCTGACGGAACTGCCCGAGCCGCACTTGTATCCGGCCGATGACGACGAAGGCGTGCATCCTGGCGGCGTGTAGATCAACGTGAAGATGTAGTAGCTCGGAAAGGCAAAGCCCGAAAGCCCGAAGCAACTATGAGGGTAATTATAACTGGACGCACCCGTGGCGTGCCCGCTGTCGCGCCAGGAGAGAGTTCCAAGTTTGTAGAAGAAGATCAGGTTGCTTCCGTTCGCAGCCAGGAACGTGTGGCACATCTGGCCTGAATTGCTGAGCCACCTGCTCGCTGAAGCTGATACATCTTGAACACATTGGTCCTGATGGTTCTGATCTTGTGGAAAAATAGCCGTGTACGCTGAGATTGTTCCGAGATCAACGACAACGTGACCTGCCGTGTCCTGAATGTTTCCCAGGCAGTGCGCTGTCCATCCAATTGCTTCGGCTTGCCCGGACCACATGAACTGGCATGCGAATATTGCAACAATCAGAATTCCAAGGCCTTCGTGGCGAGCGACAGTAGAGCGGACCATAAAGATTCTCCTTTGGTGCCAGGGTCCCATTCGGCTAGAAGCCTCGATGAGGTAGCTACCGAGTAGTAGTGACTCGCATGGCGAAATCGTTTCAGCAGGAGCAGCGGCTGATGGCCCGATCTTTGTTTTCCGTAGGCAAGACGCAAGGCGGCCAGCTCATGATCGTGCCGAGTTCCGCCAGCGCCATGGCCGGCGAGGTAGCGGTTCGTCTCGTAGTCGCGTTGACGAAAACGAGGAGAAACCGCTAACTTCTCCCATGCTCACGACGCTCGTTCTCCCGAACGATCTCCTCGAAGATGTCCGTCTCCGCGTCGCGCGGGAAGGGCTTGGACTCGACGAGACCGTCGCAGAGCTGTTGCGCGTAGGCCTCGCGGCATCCCACTCGCGGCCGGTGACGGCAATCCGTGCTGATGCTTGGATGCTGGAAGAGCGGAGGCGAATCGCTGAAAAGTTCCGGACGGGCGAGTGGGGAGCGGATCTCCCGGGCTTTGAGGAAGGACGGGTAGCCGATCGCGAGGCTGCTGAGATGCGAGAGCGAGCCTGGAGACGTTGACCGGACCTCAAGGTGATCCGGGGGCGAGCGACGGCCAACCCCCGCTGGTCGTCGCCTTATCGAGAATCGATGAGACTCACCTTGGCCCCGCCGTTTCGAACCCGGCCACCATTTCCTCGACGCTGACGCGGAGGGCTCAGGGCGATGGCGACGATGCCCTCCAGGTTCGGTGCCTTCAGGCCGCGCTCCACCTCGCCGATGAAGCTCGCGCTCATCTTCGTCAGCGCGCCGAGCTGTTTCTGCGTGAGGCCGTGACACATACGGAGCCAGGCGGACCGCCGTCCGTTTCCAAAATCGGCGCATTCGGACGTTCATGATGGTCGCGTTGGCGAGCCGCGTGGGTGGACTCACACATCTCGGAGTGTGTGAATCCTGTGATAACTCACCAATTCTGGTGTGTTTTACGGACTCGGGGAGTCTGTCAACAGACCCGGGGAGTCTGTTAACAGACCCGGGGAGTCTGTTAACAGACCCGGGGAGTCTGTTAACAGACCCGTGGAGTCTGTCAACAGACTCGCGGACTCTGTTAACAGACTCGCGGAGTCTGTCAACAGACCCGTGGAGTCTGTCAACAGACTCGTGGAGTCTGTCAACAGACTCGCAGACTCTGTTAACAGACTCGCGGAGTCTGTTAACGGACTCCCGGAGTCTATTCACGGACTCCCGAAGTGCGCCGACTCACCATTTTCGTGCGTTTGCGGACCCACCTTCCGTTTTTGCACCCAATTCCGGGGATCACTCCTCGATCGCACGAAGCAGCCCGACCAGCTTCTTCCGAAGCGGTCCCATCAGCGGCAGCGAGGCGATCTGGATCAGGCGGACGATGAGGTCGAGGGTGCCGTCGACGAGGAGCCTGGTCCGACGCTGGCCTTTGGACTGGTCGTACATCCAGAAGAGGATCAGCGCCATCTGGTACATCCACAGCAGCGTCGGGAGGTCGTCGTGGAGATCCTTCGGGATCTTTGTGGTCGATCCCTCCACCGCCGTCCGGAAGGTCCCGATGCTCTCGTCCCGCATGGCCTGCGTCTCCTGGCCGAACGGCGAGAGGGGATGCTCGGGATCGATGCCGATGCGCACGATGCCGACCAGGAGGCGGCGGTGCTCGGCGAATTGCCCGAACGTCATGTCGATCACGGTCCGCAGCCGTTTGCGCAGATCCTTCGAACGCTCGAGCGCTGGCGGCAGAAGCGTGCGCGCCTCCTCGGCTGTCCGGGCGTAGAAGGCCATCACCAGCTCTTCCTTCGACCGGAAGTAGTAGTAGGCGGCCCCTGTGGCCACCTCGGCGGCGGCGGCGATGTCGCGCATCGTCGTCTCGTCGAAGCCGTTCTCGCGAAAGAGCGTCAGGGCGGCGTCGACGATCCGCTCGCGGGTCTCTTCCGCCTTCGGTGTGGTGGTCTCGCGACGGCTCACGGTTCGCGTCAGTGTACTTCCCAACGCCCGGCCCGTTGGCGCGTCACCAGGTTCCACCTCCCGCCGCCCCTGCCGGTGCCGCGACCGCGGTGGTCGTGAACGCGGCTTCGTCGCACAAGTCGCGCGCGGCCTCGGGCCAGGAGGGAAAGGCGAACTCGAATCCACGCTGGAGGAGCCGCGCCGGTACGACGCGGCGGCTCTTCAGAATCAGCTCTGTCTCGCTCCGCAGCGCCCACGCGCCGAGGGCCAGCATCCAGCGCGTGGCGGGAAGCCCGACGCGCACGCCGCAGGCCTCGCGAAGCGCGCGCATGAAGTCCGTATTCGGCAGCGGCTCCGGCGCGGCGAGGTTGACGACGCCGGGTAGATCGTCGCGTCCGATCAGAAAATCGACAGCACGGACGAAGTCGAGGTGATGGATCCACGACATGTACTGCCGGCCGCTTGCCGCGCGGCCTCCCAGGCCGAGGCGGACGAGGCGGCGCAGCGTGGCGAAGGTGCCGTTTCGCCGCGGCGCCATCACCATGGCCGTCCGCAGGATCACGCGCCGTGTGCGGGGGAGCGCGGCGGAGTTGACCTCCGCCTCCCACTGCTTCGCCACATCGGTGCTGAACCGCCACGACTCCGGCACGTCCGGCTCGCTGCCGCCGATGACGCCCGTGAACTCGTCATTCGCGGCGTCGGTGCGATGCGCGTAGATCGTGGCCGTGCTCATCTGCAGCCATACCCGCGGCGGATTCGCAACGATGGCGATGGCTTTGCGCATGACGCGCGTGGAGTCGATGCGCGACCGCAGGATCTCCTGGCGAAGCGAATCGCTGTAGCGGCAATTGACGTTCCGTCCGGCCAGATTGATGACGGCGTCCGCTCCGCTGATCTCACCCGCCCATGCGCCGAGGGAATGGCCATCCCACTCCACGACGCGCCACGGCGCGAAGGTGGGATGGCGGCTGAACACGACGACCTCGACGCCTCCCCGGTGAAATCTGTGAGCGAGCAACGAGCCGAGGAGCCCCGAACCGCCTGCGATGACGACTTTGGATGCGTTCATGGTCACACCGCCTCGGGAACGATTTGCTCGAGGAGATAAGAGAGGCAGGTTCCGGCAACGTGCATGGTGTTCCTCCTGTTGTCGATGATGATTTGAACGCGTTCAAGTTCAATGTAAGTCCGCCTCGTGCCTTCGTCAAGCTCTTTCTTGAACATGTTCAGTCTTGACAATCCGATCGTGTGGAACAATGTTTTGAACATGTTCAACCCAATTCCTCGATGGCGTGGTCTGGCCTTTGATCGGGATGCAGAAGTGATCGTTTCGCCCCACATGCACCGGCGGCTCGCCGTACACTCTCGCCTCATGAGAACGCACCTCGCTCTTCTTCTGCTCATCGTCGCCGCCTCGGCGTTCGCCGAGGATCCGGGGCATTGGGCCGAAGTGAACGGCCATCGGATGTATTACGAGACGAGCGGCTCCGGCCGGCCGCTGCTCCTGCTGCATGGCGGCGGCAACAGCATTCACAGCTCGTTCGCGAAACAGCTCGACGTGTTCGCGAAGACGCACGCCATCATCGCGCCGGAGCAGATCGGGCATGGGCATACGCCGGACGCCGCGGGCCCGTTCACGTACGCACGCATGGCCGACGACACGGCGGCGCTCCTCGTGCAGCTCAAGTTGAAGGATGTCGATGTCATGGGCTGGAGCGACGGCGGAATCGTCGCTCTGATCCTGGGCGTGCGGCACCCCGAGCTCGTGCGGCGGCTCGTCGTCAGCGGCGCGAACTTCGCCCCCGAGGGATATTTTCCCGATGACGTGCGGCAGATGCGGGCCAAGGACGTGGCCTCCCCGACGAAGATCGCGGAGAAGCTCAATCACCTCTGGGCCACCTCACCGACGAGTGACGAGCTGAACCCGGAGCTGCTGTCGGGGCTGCACAGGCGGGTGCTCGTGATGGCCGGCGACCACGACCTGATCCTGCTCGATCACACGATCGCTCTCTACCGCGCCCTGCCGGACGCCCGTCTCTGCATCCTGCCCGGAACGACCCACAGCACGCTCATTCAGCGGCCGGAGTGGGTGAATGCCATCGTGGCGTCATTTCTGGAGGAGCCGTGATTTCGAGGTAACGGCAATGTCGAATGTTGGATGTTGAATGTTCAGTGTTGAATGGTGTTGAGTGCCGTCTGGTCGGTCGTATCTGTCGCCCACCACTCATTCAACATCCAACATTGAACACTCAACATTCAGCATTGCCTTACTCACTCGGTCAGCGCTCCGATCGCTACTTCTTCAACACCTCATCATCCAACTGCACCCCCACCACCGCCCCCTTCGACTTCAGCCACGTCGCCAGCTCGTCGTGTTTGCCGCGCATGGCCTCGGCCAGCGGGGTCTGGCCGTTGTCGGAGACGGAGTTGATCTCGGCGCCGTGATCGAGGAGGAGTTGAACGAGATCCTGGCGGCCGAGGAGCGCCGCTTCGTGCATGGGGGTCGATCCCCTGGACTGGCGTACGAGCGCGTCGGCGCCGTGACCGAGCAGGACCTTTGCGGTCGCGTACTGGCCCGAGAGGAGCGCGGTCTGCAGGGGCGTATTGCGGAACTTCGATTCGGCGCGGGCTTCGATGGATGCGCCCTTCCTGATGAGCAGCTCGGTCGTGCCGGCGTTGACACAGAATGCTGAAGCGCCCAAACGGTGGGCGTTCGCTGGGCGTTACGTACTGATTCAGACGATCAGACAACTCCATCTGAGAATATCAGTCCGCCGTCCGTCCAACTCAGATAGGGGGTATACATGCGGCGTTCAGCCATAGTTTCAATAATGTTGCTCGTCTCAATCCAGCGGGTATTCGCCCAGCATGACTCCGAGTCTGGTGATCGCCTCGCAAGGCGTGACATAACTGAGCGGCAGAAGTCTCAGATCAATCTATTAGTCAAGACGAAGCCGGCTACGAACGCGTACATCAAGATTGCTGCCATCAACGTCAACGGCGCTGTGAGCCCCAGTGCCACATTTGGCCTCAATCACAACGAAGACCAACATCCGTGGTTCGGCGAAGCGACTTATAAGCACCTGTCGGGAACACCAGCACACAATAATTCTGTATCTGGATTGGGCGATTATCAGCTCTGGACTGGTTCCGGCAATCTCTCGCCATTGTTGCAGGCTGACGCATCGTATTCGAATCGGCCTGGAAGCAACGAGGCGAGTAGCGTAGATGTCACCGGTGAGATCTCGCGTGGTTCGCTATCGCTGGATGCAATCGCTGCGTACGCGTGGTTTCGTCCAAAGTCGGGTGGAGCGCTAAGCGATTCTCAACCGGGCCTCAGCGCTTTCTATTCGCTTTCCAATACGAATTTGCTCGCAGTCGACTACACATTCAACAACAGAGTGGATGGGGAAGGAAGTTTCGACATTGGGTTCCGGCACAAACTTCCAGGTGGCTACGCTGTTGATGTCGTGGTGTTCAAGCACAACGACGTTCGACTCCGAATCCGCAAAAACTTTGCTCCATTCCGATCACGTTCCACACAATGACGTCGTCCGTATCGTGCGCCATGCTTACGCGATGCACGCCAAGCACTCTGTGAATAGCACCTTCTGCGCTCCGGTGAGATTCCCTCTCCGGTATGCAGAAGGCTAAGCAGTGAGCCAAGACCTTGTTGCGATGATGCGCCGCTACTTCTTCAGCACCTCATCATCCATCTGCATCCCCACCACCGCCCCCTTCGACTTCAGCCACGTTGCCAGCTCGTCGTGTTTGCCGCGCATGGCCTCGGCCAGTGGGGTCTGACCGTTATCGGAGACGGAGTTGATCTCGGCGCCGTGATCGAGGAGGAGTTGGACGAGATCCTGGCGGCCGAGGAGCGCCGCTTCGTGCATGGGGGTCGATCCCCTGGACTGCCGTACGAGCGCGTCGGCGCCGTGATCGAGCAGGACCTTTGCGGTCGCGTACTGGCCCGAGAGGAGCGCGGTCTGCAGCGGCGTATTGCGAAACTTCGATTCGGCGCGGGCTTCGATGGATGCACCTTTCCTGATGAGCAGCTCGGTCGTGCCGGCGTTCCCGCCGAAGGCGGCCATGTGCAGCGGCGTCCAGCCAAAGGTCGTTCGGCGATTGACCGCGGCTGCGTCCGCGAGCATCGCATCGAGCTGCGCCGCCGTGCCCAGTGCCGCGGTCTCGAAGAGATCGAGCTGCGGTTTCCGCGCGAGGATTGCCTGAAGCACCTCGTTTTTCGCGGGATCGAAGAACCCTTCTCCTTTATTGATGAAGAGGGCGATGGTGACCGCGCCGGTGCCTCTCAGGCTGTGCGCGTTCGCGAGCGCGGGTTCACGCGCGAGCATTGACTGGACCGCCGGCACGTCGCCCCCGGCCACGGCTTTCAGAAAATCGGCAGCATGGCCGGCGGATGACGGCAGGGCGACCATGATGAGCAATGCGATGAGCAATGCAACGAGGGCGGCGATTCGCATGATGAAATCCTCCGCCGCACAAGGTACGCACGAGGGCATCTCCGCGCATGTGCCGCTCGGGGCAGTGCGCGGCGTATGACTTCCGGCCTATTCACGCGCCGCGGCCGCTGTGTCATTCTCCGGCCATGCCGCAGACGCGCATCCTCGGCGTAGCCGGTCTGACGGCCTGGCTGATGGTCGGTCTCCCGGTCATTCTCCAGGGCGCCACCACGCCCGGGTTGATGGCGCAATGGACGATGGTCTTCGTCCTCTTCGGCGCGCTCTTCATCGCCGATCTGCGCCGTCCGCATCTCTCGTTCCTGGCGATGGAGGCGGTCTGCGTCGCGCTCATGGCCCTGCTCCTCTGCGACGGATTCGAAGGGGCGCTGCTCGTGCTGATCGCCATGCGTCTGCCGGCGATGATGGGGCGGCGCGGCGGCATCGCCTGGATCGCCGCCCAGACGCTTCTGCTCCTCGTGGCCGTGTCGATCCACTGGAACAGCCGCATCGCCTTGCTTCTGGCGCCGCCGTATTTTGGCTTCGAGATCCTGGCATTCTTCGCGTTCGAGTTGCTGGAGCGCGAGATGCGCACCAGCGCGCAGCTTCGGGCGATGCAGGATCTGGTCGCCGACGGAGGTCGTCTCGCCGAACGTCTCCGCATCGCCCGCGAGCTGCACGATGTGCTCGGTCATCACCTAACCGCGCTGACGCTCAACCTCGAGGCCGCGCTCGTGCGCACCGAGGGGGCCGCGCATGGTTCCGTGGAGCGAGCGCAGTCGCTGGCGCGGACGCTGCTGGCCGACGTGCGCGCCATCGTCGCCGAGAAGAACGCGGACGATTGCATTGACCTTGCCGGTGCTCTGCGCACGCTGGTGGCCGACCTGCCTCGGCCGCGGGTACAGCTCGAAGTCGACGACGCGCTCCGGGTCGACGATCCCGAGCAGGGGCTGGTCATCCTCCGCTGCGTGCAGGAGGTCGTGACGAACGCGGCGCGGCATTCCGGAGCGGAGAATGTCTGGATCACCGTGAGGCGCAGCGGCGATGCGTTCGAGGTGCGCGCGCGCGATGACGGACGGGGGCGCGGCGCGGTGCGCGACGGATTCGGACTGCGCGGCATGCGCGAGCGGATCGAGAGCGCCGGAGGCGCGCTGACCATCGAGAGCGGTCCCGGCCACGGGTTCGCGCTGACTGCCTTCCTGCCGGCGCGGAGCGCGCCGTGATCCGCGTTTTCATCGCCGACGATCAGCTTCTCATCCGACAGGGAATCCGCACGCTGCTGGAGATGGACGCGGAGATCGTCATCACCGGCGAGTCACAGGATGGAGCTGAGACGATCGAACGCGTGCGCGCTGTCGAGGTCGACGTCCTGCTGCTCGATGTGCGGATGCCGCGGAAGAGCGGCCTCGATGTGCTCCGCGAGCTGGCGGGGTCGGATTCGCTGCCACCGACGCTTGTGCTGACTACGTTCGACGACACGACCGTCGTTCTCGATGCCATCCGCGCCGGCGCGCGCGGCTTCCTGCTGAAGGACATCTCGTATCAGCAGCTGATGAGCGCGATTCGCGCCATCGCATCGGGCGGGACGGTGTTTCAGCCGGCCATCACGCAACGATTGTTGCACGCCGCCGGAACGCTGGTCGCTGATGGCCTGCCCGCCGAGGAGCTGACTGCGCGCGAGCTGGAAGTCGTCCGCCTCATGTCCGGCGGCTACAGCAACAAGGAGATCGCCCACGCCCTCGGCACCGCGGAAGGGACGATCAAGAACCAGGTCTCCAGCATCCTGTCCAAGTTCGGCGTCCGCGACCGCACGCGCGCGGTGCTCAAGGCATTGGAGGCGGGGCTGCTGTAGGGCGTAGTTGCGCGGTCTCGGGGTTGCGTGGTCTCGCGGTTTGTGTTTCGGCCTCATCCGCTTCGAAACCGAGTGATCCCGCACACGCGACCCCAGCAGACGCCAATTCGACAACGGTTGGCCAACTACCCACTACCCGTGTAATATGTAGAGCCGATCGTGATTCAGTCTTTCGGCGATGAGACGACCGCTGACCTTTTCCGCGAAAGGAACACACGAGAAGCCCGACGAATCCCTCGCGAGCTCTGGCGGAGTGTGCAGCGGAAACTCAAAGCGATCGACGTCGCGGCTCTTCTGGAGGATCTGACGATTCCTTCTGGCAATCGATTGGAGCGACTGAAGGGCGATCAGGCAGGACGGTACAGTATTCGAATCAACGACCAGTATCGCGTAACGTTCCGATGGGAGCAGCATCATGCCTACGAAGTCCGCGTCGAGGACTATCACTAGAGATCCGAACTGGCTGGGGCCGGCAATCTCGCCGGGCGAGATCCTGCTGGAGGAGTTCATGAAGCCGCTGGGTATCGGCCAGGCCGACGCTGCCCGGCAGCTCGGAATCTCGTTGAACCGCCTGAACGAGATCATCCTTGGGAAGCGTAGCGTCAGTGCTGACTCCGCTCTTCGGCTGGCGCGGTTGCTCAAGACTTCTCCCCAGTTCTGGATGCGGTTGCAAGCTGACTGGGATTTGCACCTGGCTTTGGAGCGCGCATCCCGGAAGGCTTCGTAGACCTCGGTGACTGCGGCGTCGCAGGCTTGTCGTGTCAGACGCCGCCCGCCCTCGCCACAATCCCGCCACAATCCTGCCGCCAGTTCTCCTTGTCTCAACGCTCGGCAGGTCACATTGCGGACTTCTATTGGACCCATCGAACGATCCAAGGAGACGATGATGGGGACCGATGGCACGATCAACACTGAATGCGAACCGCGTGGACCGAGGGGGCCGGCGTATCTCCCATCACAAAACGCCCCCTCGGCCCATGCTAACCTCCGCCGCATGAAGCGAGCTGGACTTGGGATTCTTCTCTTCGTGTGCGCGTTTGGTGCGCGCGCGGCCGACAAACTGACGATCGTGAAAGCGGGACCGATTGGCGAGGTGGCAAGCCTGGCCGAGGCCAACGAGATCCGGGTCGTCTTCAGCGAACCGATGGTCGTCGTCGGCAAGATACCGAAGGTTCTCGACGTGCCGTGGTTTCACGTGGAGCCGGCCATCAAGGGATCGTTCCGCTGGTCGGGGACGACGACGCTGATCTTCACTCCTGACCCGAAGCCTCCGCTGCCGTTCGCCACGAAATACGACGTCACGGTCGATGCCGCGGCCAAGGCCGTCAGCGGGAAGACGCTCGGAAAGGAGTACCGCTTCTCCTTCACCACACCGACCATCCAGCTTCTGCGGACGGCCTGGTACCGCAAAGGGGACAAGTACGACGGCGGCATCGTCGTCGCGCTCTGGTTCAACCAGCCGGTCGACTCCGAGACACTGGCTTCGCACCTCCAGCTCCGAACGGCTAAGCACGAGATCAAGGCGCCCGAGCTGTTGGCGCGTGAGCGGTTGCAGAAACTGGAGCCGCAACAGGTCGCGGCATTCGACGCCAAGTTGGCAAAGGCGCAGCAGGCCGCGGCCAGCGACGGGCAGCCGGTGCTGTCGTTCTTCCCCACGGATTGGGACAGCAAGCACTTCAGTCCCGCGAAGGAGCTGGTCGTCGTCGAGACCAAGCCGGGCGTGCCGCCCGATACGAACCTTCAGGTATTCATCGACGATTCGCTGGCAAAAGGCAACAGCAGCGTGGCCACCGGGCGCGCGCAGACCCTCACGATCGAGCTGAATCCAACGCTCTTCGTCGACAAGCTCGAATGCGTGACGGAGTGCAACCCAGACTATTTCAACCCGATCAGCTTCCGTTCGCACAGCGGCGTGCCGTTCCTGAACTTCCGGAAGTCGGTGAGCGTCTCCGACATCACCGATCCCGCTCATGAGACTCCGGTCACGCCGGCCGCACCGAAAGGCGAGGAGAGGGAAGGGGCTCACGCCACGCAGTACAGCCTCGACGAGCTGGGATACTCGTTGCTCCCAGCGCACTCCTACGCGATCCGCATCGATCCCTCGCTCACGACGGAAGACGGCCAGACCCTCGGCTATGCCTGGATGGGAACCGTCGAGTACTTTCACAAGGTCGCTTTCATCAGCTTCGGCGATGGTCATGGCGTATGGGAATCGAGCGGCGGCCCGGTCCTGCCGTTCCACGCGCGCAACTTCCAGAATGTGACGCAGTGGGTGACGCCGTTGTCGCTCGACCAGCTCGTCCCCTCGATCGTCGATCTGCAGAAGGAAGGCTTCCACAAGACGCCGGCCACGCCCGGAGTGCAGCGCAAACTCGCGCCGGTCCCGGACAAGCTGCAGTCGTACGGCCTGAATCTGAAATCGTCGTTGTCGTCGATCGGCAACGGCATCATCCGGGCCGCGATCCAGCCTGGCGCTCCGATCCCGAAATCGCTTCGTTACACGGAAGACATCGCCGGGACGATCGTGCAGGTCACGAACCTCGGCATCTCGGTCAAAGACTCGCCGCAGAACACGCTCGTTCTCGTGTCGCGCCTCGACAACGCCGCGCCGGTGGCCGGCGCAAAGGTGTCGATCCGGACGCGCGACAACAAAGTCTTCTGGACCGGTACGACGGACGCCAGCGGTATCGCGGTCGCCCCCAACACCGACCTCCGTGTCGATCGCACCAAGAGGGCCGCGAACGGCGAAGAGGCCGATCAGGGCGCGTGGGAAGGCGTCGGTGGGTTGTACTTCATCGTCACAGCCGAGAAGGATGGCGACACCGCGTACGTGGCCAGCGACTGGAACCAGGGCATCCAGCCGTGGGACTTCGAGCTCCACTTCGATCTGACGGAAGCGCGGCCTCTGCTGCGCGGGACCATCTTCACCGATCGCGGCGTCTACAAGCCGGGCGAGGAATTGCACGCGAAAGTCGTCCTGCGCAGCGACACGCCAACGGCCATGCAACTCTTGCCGGCCGGCACGGCGGCCGACATCGTCGTCACCGACTCGCTGGCGAAGGAAGTCGACAAGCGCACGGTCAAACTGAACGACTGGAGCAGCGCCGAGTGGACCTGGACTGTTCCGGCCGAGGCGGCTCTCGGCGATTACAACGTCAGTGCGACGATCGCGTCGCAGCGGTTGATGGTCAACGGCCAGTTCCTCGTGGCCGCCTATCGCCGGCCGGAGTTCCGCGTCGACGTCACGCTCAAATCGCCGTCGTCCGTCGCGGGCACCAAACTGAACGGGACGATCGTGGGCAAGTACCTCTTCGGCGCTCCGATGTCGGCGCGGCCGGTCAAGTGGACCTATACGAAGGAACCGGTCCTGGAGGTGCCGCATGCGATCAGCGAGCGGTTCGGCGAGGATCAGTGGCAGTTCCTGGGAGAGGACGCCGAACAGCCGCGCGGCATGGAAACGATCGACACGAAGGAACCGAAGCTCGACGCCAAGGGTGAGTGGAAGCTGACGCTGGACACGGATCTGAAGGCCGGCGCGCCGTGGAACTACACCCTCGAGGGGAACGTCACCGACATCTCGCGCCAGCAGATCGCCGGCCGTACGTCGTTCCACGTCGATCCGGCTCCGTGGTACGTCGGCGTGAAGACCCCGCCGTACTTTGCCGACGCAGCCAAGGGAGTCGATACCGCCATCGTGGCCGTGGCGCTCAATGGCACCGCCGCCGCGGACGTCAAAGTCAGCGTTGATCTCCACCGCATTCAGTGGAACTCCGTTCGCGAATCGGCCGGCAACGGTTTCTACAACTGGCAGACCGAGCGCAAGGAGCTGCCGGCCGGGCATTTTGACGTGACGACGCAGGCGACCCCGGTGCCGCTTCATGTGCCGCTGAGCGGAGGCGGCGAATACCTCATCATCGCCAAGGCCACCGACGCCGAGGGCCGCTCGACGACCACGCGCGCAGGGTTCTACGCCGTCGGCTCCGGCTATACGGCCTGGGCGCGCTACGACAGCAACCGCATCGATCTCGTGCCGGAGAAGAAGACCTTCCGGCCCGGGGAGACGGCGCGGATCATGGTCAAGTCGCCATGGGAGCACGCCACGGCCCTGCTCACGACCGAGCGCGAAGGCGTGCGGACGTGGAAGACGTTCGAGCTGACGTCGACGCAGACGACCGTCACCGTTCCCATCACCGAGAAGGACATCCCCAATCTCTACGTCTCTGTTCTGCTGTTGAAAGGCCGTACGAAGGACGGCATCGAGGACGAGAGCGATCCCGGCAAGCCGGCCTTCCGCCTGGGCTATGCGGCGATCAACGTCGAAGACGCCACGAAACGTCTGAAGGTCGCCGTGAAGGCGAACCGCGACGAGTACCGCCCTGCGTCAAAGGCGCGCATCGAAGTCGATGTTCATGATGCCGCCGGCAAGCCGTCGCAGTCCGAAGTGACGTTATGGGCCGTCGACTACGGCGTGTTGTCGCTGACCGGGTACGAGACGCCTGACGTCCTGCAATCGATCTATCTCGAGAAAGGCTTGCAGGTCGTCAATGAGGACTCGCGCGAGAAGATCGTCAGCCGCCGCGTGCTGACGCCGAAAGGGGAGACGCAGGGCGGAGGCGGCGGACGGGACGCCGGACCCGGCGTGATCCGCAAGGACTTCCGCGTGCTGGCCTTCTGGGTCGGCTCGGTCGTTACTGATAACAAGGGTCACGCCCGCACCGACATTACGCTCCCCGAGTCGCTGACGACTTATCGCATCATGGCCGTGGCCGGTGACAAGGCCTCGCGCTTCGGATGGGCGCAGAACGAGATCCGCATCAACAAGCCGGTGCTGCTGACGCCGACGTGGCCGCGCTTCCTGGCCGTGGGCGATAAAGCGTACTTCGGCGCTGTCGTTCATTCGCAGCTCAAGCAGGCGGGCAAGGCCACGGTGACCATCAAGTCGCTCGATCCGTCGGTGCTGGAGTTTGCGCAACCGACATCGATCACGATCGATGCGGCCGCCGAGGGATCGGCGGAAGTTCGATTCAACGCGACGGCCAAAGCCATTGGGAACGCCCGCCTCCAGATGAGCGTGTCGCTCAACGGCGAGACCGATGCCTTCGAAGATACGCTGCCGGTGCGCATTCTCGCGCCGACCGAAACGGTCGCCGCGTACGGCGAAGCGAAACCGGACGCGAAGGAGACGCTGGCCGTTCCGAAGGACGTCGTCCCCTCGGCCGGCGGTCTGCACGTGGAGCTTTCGTCGACGGCCATGGTCGGCCTGGCGGAAGGGGCTTCGTATCTGGTCGACTATCCCTACGGTTGCGCGGAGCAGCGTTCCTCCGCAGCGATGGCGCTGATGCTGGCCTCCGACCTCGGCGACGCCTTCGCGCTTCCGGGCATCGATGCTAAGAAGGCGCACGCCACGGCGCAGAAGACGATCTATGAGCTCTACAAGTTCCAGTGCGGCGACGGCGGTTTCGCCTACTGGGCGGGCGAGTGCTACAGCGAGTCGCCGTACCTGACCGCAAACGTGCTGCACGTCATGCAGCGCGGCGAGAAGCTGCAATACGACGTCAACAAGGATGTGACCAAGCGCGGGTTCGACTACCTCGATACGAAGTTGAAAGAGAAGCGGCCGACGAACGAGGGATGGTGGCCGGCCTACACGTCGTGGCAGGCCTTCGCGGTGAAAGTGCTCACCGAGGCAGGCCGCAACGAAGACAGCCATATCACGCGGTTGTACTCCTATGTCGACCGCATGCCTCTCTTCGGCATCTCGTACCTCCTCGACGCCATGGTCACGAAGGGGGAGAAGGGTCCGCGAGTGGACGATCTCGTCCGGCGTCTGAACAACGCCATCCTTCCCGAGGGCGGCAGCGCCCATGCCGAAGAGCTGACCGATCCGTACCTCCTCTATTTCTGGAACTCGAACATCCGCTCCACGGCCATTACCCTGGGCTCTCTGACGCGCCACGGCGAGAGCGAGCAGCTCGTGAAGCAGATGGTGCGCTGGCTCATGAATGCAAGGGTCAAAGGACGCTGGGGGAACACGCAGGAGAACGTCTGGGCGATGGAGTCGCTGGTCGACTACTACCGCAAATACGAGAGCGAGACGCCCGACTTCACCGCTATCGTGAAGCTTGGCAACGACGCAATCGCAAACGATGCATTCAAGGGCCGGAGCACGGTGGCAAAGAGCCACGATGTGCCGATGGCGCAACTGCAGCAGCAGCACCCGGGCGCCGAGCTTCCCGTCACCTTCGACCGCCAGGGAACGGGCACGCTGTTCTACCTGATGCGTCTCCGTTACTCGCCGTCAGGGCTGCTTCACGAAGGGCTCGACAAGGGGTTCAACGTCGAGCGGAAGTACTCGCAGAAGACGTTCAAGGCCGGCGATCTGATCAAGGTCACGCTGCGCATCCGCAACACGAAGGAGCGCCGCTTCGTCGCCGTGTCCGATCCGATTCCGGCCGGCACGGAGCCGGTGGAGTCGTGGTTTGCCACGACCGCCACCGACCTCGCCGAAGCGCAGGCGAACAACGACGCGCAAGGCGATGACTGGATGTCCTGGTGGCAGCACGGCGGGTTCGATCACGTCGAGCGCCACGACGATCACGTGAGCCTCTTCGCCACACGATTGAGCGAGGGGATGCACGAGTTCACGTACATGGTCCGCGCCACGACGGCGGGAACGTTCATCACCGCGCCCGCTTATGCCGAGGAGATGTACGAGCCCGAAGTCTTTGGGAGAACCGCAAGCGAGGTCGTCGAGGTCAAGCCGTGAAACTCAGGATGGAGCGCCGGCGACTCGCCGGCTGGACCGCCGGCGGCTTCGCCGGCGGTCTCATCGCCCTCGCCCTATGGGTCCGTCTCGGGCCGATCCCGACGATCACTCCCGACACCACCCCCACCATCGTCGACCGCAACGGCGTCGTTCTCTACGAGCCGTTGTCGGCGGCCGGCACGCGCAACGAGTGGCTCGATACCGTTCCGGCGCCAGTTGCCAATGCCACGATCGCCGCCGAGGATCGGCGCTTCGAGCACCACTTCGGGATCGACCCGATCGCGGTTGTGCGCGCCGTCGCACACGATGTCTACCATCTAAGGGCGGCCGAGGGCGGCTCCACGATCACACAGCAGGTGGCGAAGATGCTCCTCGGCAATCCGCCGCGAACCATCGCCTCAAAGATGCGCGAGGCCGTCATCGCGCTGCGGATCGAGCATCGCTACACGAAGCGCCAGATCCTCGCGCTCTACGTCAATCTCGCGCCCTATGGCGAGCAGACCATCGGCATCGCCCGCGCCAGCCGTCGGTATTTCGGCTGCGCGCCGGAAGAGCTGACGATCGCCCAGGCGGCGTGGCTGGCGTCGCTGCCACAGCGGCCGTCGACCCCGCGCCGAGCCCTGACGCGGCAGCGGCAGGTTCTGGCGCGAATGCACGCGCTGCGGTTCATTGACGATTCGGCGTATCGCGACGCCCGCGCCGAGCGTCTGTCACTCGATCGCGGGATTCAACCGACCCTCGCACCGCACTTCGTCGAGCAGGTTCGTGAACACCTCGGAGCAAACGCGCCGAGGCGGATCGAAACGACACTCGACGCCAACCTCCAGAGCAGTGTCCGCGGCATCATCGCCGCCGAGAAGGCCAATCTGCTGCGACACGGCGCGCACAGCGTCGCGGTCGTCGTGCTCGACAACCAGACCGGCGATTGGCTGGCCTGGGAGGGTTCGGGCGATTACTTTGGAGGGTCGCGGGGTCTCGCGGTCGCGGAGTCTCGCGGTGACGCGGTCTCGCGGTCTCCGAGCAGTGACCCCGCCGCGACTGCGCAACCGCGAGACCGCGCAACCGCGGACTTTGGCGGCGCCATCGACGGCGTGACCACTCTCCGCCAGCCAGGCTCGACGCTCAAGCCGTTCACGTACGCACTGGCATTCGAGCAAGGTTTCACGCCTGCGACGGTGCTGGCCGATGTGCCGTCGCACTTTCCGACCGCCGAAGAGGGAGTCGTCTACACGCCGCGAAACTACGACGGCGGCTACCGCGGGCCACTGCGCGCGCGGCTCGCGTTGGCCGGATCGGAGAATGTCCCTGCCGTCGCTCTTCTGGCAAAGCTGGGCCCTCCGGCGTTGCTGCGTCTGCTCCGAGGGGTAGGCTTTCACGACCTGACGCGCACCGCCGACTACTACGGCCTCGGCCTGACCCTCGGCGACGCCGAGGTCACGCTCGAGCAACTCGTCACCGCGTACGCGACGTTTGCGCGAGGAGGTATGAGCGTGCAGCCGCGCATGATCCTCCATGAACCAACAACCGACAATCGACAACGTGTGCTCCAGCCACGCACCGCCTTCTGGATCACCGACATCCTCAGCGACCCGCGGGCGCGCGAGTTCATCTTTGGCCGCGGCGGCAATCTCGACTTTCCTTTCCCCGTCGCCGTGAAGACCGGTACCTCGCAGGCATACCACGACAACTGGACGGTCGGCTACACGCACGCCGTGACCGTCGGCGTGTGGGTGGGGAACTTCGATCGCAGCACGCTGCGAAACTCCAGCGGCGTCACCGGAGCCGGTCCGATCTTCCACTCCGTCATGCTGGCCGCGATGCGCCGCGTGGGCGCGAGCGGCGAAACGCCGATCGTCGATCGTCCCGACGACCTCGAACAGCAGCCGATCTGTCCGCTGTCGGGACTTCGACCTTCGACCTCATGCCCGTCGACCGAAAGCGAATGGCTTCCGCGCGACGCACCGGTCGAGTTCTGCTCGTGGCATCACGCGGGACACGTCGCCTGGCCCGCCGAGTACCGCGAATGGGCGGACGCGCACGAGCGCCGCACGCCCGCCTCCGCCCCGCGCGCCATGGCCGGCCGCGAGCCGAAGTTCCGCATCACCAGCCCGCCGAACGACGCCACCTACCTCGTTGACCCGACCCTGCACCGCGAGTTCCAGTCTCTGCATTTGCGGGCGACACATGACGCGACATGGCTCGTAGACGGGCAGCCCGCATCGCGCGAGTGGCCGTTGCACGTGGGCAAGCACACGATCATCGCCCGCAACGAACGCGGGGAGCGGGATAGCGTGATGATCACGGTGCGGTAGGCCCGCACGTCGGATATTCAAGGTGGTCTGGCCACGGCTGTACGGACAGAATTCCGCGGTCCCGCGCGTCGCGAAGATCGGTCCGTACCGGATTTTACTTTTACAGCAACGAGAACGATGAGCCGCCGCACGTACACGTTGCGCAAGAGCACCGGCTTGCCAAGTTCTGGCTCGATCCGGTGGAACTGGCAGATTCTTCGGGCTTTCCGGCGCATACTTTACGAGACCTCCTTGCGATCGTGAACGCGAATCGCAAGCGGTTCCTGGAGCAATGGAATGAGCACTTCAGCAACTGAGATCAGCGCACACGCTAACGATGTCGTCGTCACGGATGCAGAGCTGACCGTCTCGCTGACGGATGGCCGAACGATCTCCGTCCCGCTCGCATGGTTTCCGCGGCTCATGGACGGCTCGGCCGATCAACGAGCGCGCTGGGAACTCCTCGGCGACGGTCAGGGGATTCACTGGCCCGATCTTGACGAGGACCTCAGCGTCGCGGGACTCTTGCGCGGTACACGCACGCCGAAGCGGAAACTCTGATTTTTCTCATCCAGCCGAATCCCCGTAACCCGGAAGAAGCCATGAAGCTGCCGAAGACGGACTCGATTCGAGAGTTGGCCGAGTTCTGGGACAGCCACGACGTTACGGACTTCGCCGACGAGTTGGTCGAGGCCGGCGAGCGAGTGTTCGCGCGCCGGCCTGGCGTTACCGTTCCTCTGACCGCGAGAGAACTGAGGGCGCTTAGGGCTCTGGCTGCGTCTCGCGGTGTGGATGAAGTCGCCCTCGTCCGGACCTGGGTTCAAGAGAAGTTGCATCACTGATGCGCCGTCCAACTTGTGCGCTGCAGTCGACGCCGACCCGCCCGTTGGTGCATTCTGAGCACGCCACGAAATCGCGTGCGGGTCGACGCGGCTGAGCCGAACGTTAGCAATTCTCAACTCCGCGTCTCCGCGCCTCCGCGTGATGCTTTCAGTGGAGCGTGGGACAACCGCTGCTTGAGCGCCGCCGTCCTGGTGAAGACGCAGCAGCCTACGCCTTCGGTTTCTTCCGCGTCTCCACCACCTCGCGGATCATCGCCCCCGTATCCCCGCCGGGGACCTCGCATACCACCGAACCAAGGCAGAGCCCTGAGAACCATTTTCTTCCCCTGGGGTAGGGCCATGGCCCTCTGCGGAAAGCATTCTTCCTTTCTCCGAAAGGCCGCCACCAGAGAAAATCGATCCATGGATGTAGTTGTCAAGCGAATTTTGGTGACGTGGTGACGCCATGGCTTCATCGAAAAGGAGATTCTGTTCCTCGATATGGCCATGGCCTTCTGCGAGAGCGTTTTTTCCTTCTCCGAAAGACTGCCACCCAAAGAAAATCGATCCATGGAGGTGGTTTCAACTGATCTGTGGTGACGCGATGACGCCATGGCCTCATCGAGAGGCAAATTCTTCTTCTTCAGTAGGGCCATAGCCATCGCGCGGAAGAGATTTTCCTTTTCGATGAGGAGGTCTGAAATCGTAGATAGGGCCATGGCCATACTTTCGCGGGCAGCGTGCCTCCGCGCGAGGACCGTTGCCCTCCGGGAATCCAAGCGTGCCCTCCGGGAATCCAAGCGTGCCCTCCGGGAATCCAAGCGTGGCCTCCGGGGAATCCAAGCGTGGCCTCCGGGGATCCAAGCGTGGCCTCCCGGGAATCCAAGCGTGCCCTCCGGGAATCCAAGCGCGGCCTCCGGGAAAGCAAGCGTGGCCTCCGGGAATCCAAGCGTGGCCTCCGGGGATCCAAGCGTGGCCTCCGGGAAACCAAGCGTGGCCTCCGGGGAATCAAAACGGGGCCGCCG
>Ga0210394_10001698_pt1 | contig 33587 bp, 32 predicted proteins | sample IncBWC12MmetaG_FD_160121 | JGI IMG/M metagenome (GOLD analysis project Ga0210394, IMG submission 160121) | Forest soil microbial communities from Barre Woods Harvard Forest LTER site, Petersham, Massachusetts, United States - Inc-BW-C-12-M | ecosystem: Environmental > Terrestrial > Soil >... | reverse complement strand
CGCTGCAGGCGGATAAGCGCACGCCGATCCTGCATCATCGCGACCGGTTCGGTCGCGATGCCGACTGGGTCGAATACCACCCGGCCTATCGCGAAATGGAGCGTATCGGCTTCGGCGAGTTCGGCCTGCACGCGATGTCGCGGCGAGCCGGCGTCCTCGGCTGGCGGGACGCGGCGCCGCCGCTCGCCAAATACGCCATGCAATATCTGTTTGCCCAGGCGGAGTTCGGGCTGCTCTGCCCGCTCTCGGTCAGCGACACCTCGATCATGCTGCTCCAGAAATACGGCGACGAGCGGGTGAAGCAACGCTATCTGCCGGGCATGCTGAGCCAGGACATGGACACGCTGCTCAAGGGCGCGCAGTACATGACCGAGAAGTCCGGCGGCTCGGATCTTTCCGGCATTGCCGTGACCGCGAACCGTGTCGGCGATCATTGGGAGCTGTGGGGCGACAAATGGTTCTGCTCCTGCCCCGACCACGACGTCGTGCTGCTGCTCGCCCGCTGCCAGGGCGCCAGCGCCGGTAACGCCGGGCTCTCGCTGTTCGTGATGCCGCGGCGGCTCGAGGACAGCAGCCGCAACCGCTACCGCATCGTGCGCCTCAAGGACAAGCTCGGCTCCCGCTCCATGGCTTCGGGCGAGACGATCATGGAGGGCGCGGTCGCCTATCTGCTCGGCGAGCCCGGCCGCGGCTTGCAGCAGATGATGGATCAGGTGAACCTTTCGCGCCTGTCGCACGGCTTCCGCGCCGCGGGCATGATGCGGCGCTGCCTGAACGAGGCGCTGCAGGTGGCGCGCCACCGCCACGCTTTCGGCCGCACGCTGATTGATCAGCCGATGGCGCGGCGGCAGCTTCTCAAGCTGATGTTGCCGACGGAACAGGCACTGTCGGTCGCGGTCGCCGCCGCCGTGGCGATGACCGCGGGTGAGGAAGCGCAACTGCGCATCCTGACCGCGCTGGTGAAGTACCGCGCCTGCCGCGACAACATACCGGTTGCGACCGGCGCCATGGAGATGCGCGGCGGCAACGGCTACATCGAGGACTGGCCGAACGCCAAGCTGGTGCGCGACGCCCATCTCGGCTTGCTCTGGGAAGGCACCTCAAGCGTCAACGCTCTCGATATCGTTCGCCGCGCGGTCGGCCGCGCGCGCGCGCACACGACGCTCGCCGATACGCTGCACCGGCGCCTCGATCACGCGCCGATCCCCGGTCAGTTCCGCGGCCGCCTCGCGGCGCTCATCGATCGCGCCGTCAGCTTCGTCGAGAAGGTGGCGCAACGCCCGGATGCGGAAGCCTCGTGCCGCCGCGCGGCGAGCGCGCTCTACCATGCCGCCAGCGCTGCGCTCCTAGCCGCCGAGGGCGCTGAATTGGGCCAGCGCGGCGGCGATGCGCGCCGCCTGCTGCTCGCCCGCCTGGTGCTTGACCACAGGCTCGGCAACGCCGATCCTTTCGCCTTGCCCGACGACCATTGGGAGGACGCCGTCACCGCCAAGCTTCTTGACGACCATCCGGTCTCGTTGTCCGAGGCCACGTCCCTATTGGCGGCCTGATTTCCTCCGAGGACCGAGAGCGGTAGCTCCATGCACGGCACCCACAAACCAGATGACGACGCGAGACTCGAGGCCTATTCCCTGCCGCTCGAGGATATCGACGTCAGCCGGCCCGAGCTGTTTCGTTCGAATGCGATTGGGTCCTATTTCGAGCGGCTGCGGAAGGAAGCGCCGGTCCATTTTTGTCCGCAGAGCCGCGTCGGTCCGTACTGGTCGGTGACCAAGTACAAGGACATCATGCACGTCGAGACCAATCACGCGGCCTTTTCATCGGACGTCAATCTCGGCGGCATTGGCATCCAGAACACCAAGCCGGACTACCGTCGCGAGAGTTTCATCGCCATGGACGAGCCGCGGCACAGTCAGCAGCGCAAGACCGTGGCGCCGATGTTCCTGCCGCAAAATCTCGATCAGCTGGCGAACACGATCCGGGTAAGGGCCCGCGAGATCCTCGACCATTTGCCGCGCAACGAGACTTTCGACTGGGTGGACCGCGTCTCGATCGAGTTGACGACGCAGATGCTGGCGACGCTGTTCGACTTCCCGTGGGAGGAGCGCCGCAAGCTGACCCGCTGGTCCAATGTAGCGACCGCGGCGCCCGGCAATCGCGAGATCATCGCTTCGGAAGCGGCGCGCGACGCCGAGCTGCAGGAATGCGGCGCCTATTTCGCCGAGCTGTGGAAGGAGCGGATCAGACAGCCGCCGAAGGCGGATCTCATTTCGATGATGGCGCACAGCGAAGCCACGCGGAGCATGGATCCGAACAACTTCCTCGGCAATCTCATTCTGCTGATCGTCGGCGGCAATGACACGACGCGCAACTCGCTCTCTGGCAGCGTCTACGCGCTCAATCTCTTTCCCGAGCAATACAAGAAGCTTCGCGAGAGCCACGTGCTCGTCCAAAAGCTCGTGCCTGAGGTGATCCGCTGGCAGACGCCGCTCGCGCATATGCGCCGCACGGCACTGACCGACACTGAGATCGCTGGTAAAGCGATCAAGCAGGGCGAGAAAGTCGTGATGTGGTACCTCTCGGGCAACCGCGACGAAGACATGTTCGAGAACGCCGATGATCTCGTCATCGAGCGGCACAACGCGCGCAACCACATCGCCTTCGGCTTCGGGATCCACCGCTGCCTCGGTCTGCGCCTCGCCGAATTGCAGCTGCGGATCGTGTGGGAGGAAATCCTGCAACGCTTCGAGACGATCGAGGTCGTCGATGAGCCGAAGCGGACCTACTCGAATTTCGTCCATGGCTACGAGGCGCTGCCGGTACGAATTCCCGGCTAAGCGCGCGGAAGCTATTTTCCCAAATAATTGCGACGACGTTTTTTCGTGCGTGCACGATTCAACCATATTGCCGGCACAATGCCGGGGTTTGCTATGGACTGTTGCTCAGCACGCTAATGGAAACCGCCATGAGACTGTGGGAGAAAATAACGGGGGTGTTAAATGGCGTCTCTCTATCAGACGGAGCTCTATCGTATTGATGGGCAGCTGAAATCCCTGCTTACGAAACTTAAGGACGCTACGCCGAGTGAGCGATTCTACGCACTGCAGACCTTCGAAAGGGCCGTGAACTACTTCGTCGAGCGCACTTATGCGCTCAACAATGCAGATTCCCCGCCTTTGAACATCAGCACGTAGACGTTCGACTTTCACGCTGGGTTGGATCGGGCGCGGTCTCGTTCTCTCGAGCGTAGATGTCGCCCGATAACGGGGGCGAGGGCTGGGTTTCCAATCCCAGCCCTTCTCCGAAACGAGCTCTCGGAAATTCCGTAGTCAAACGCCGAGATAGCGATGCTGGATGTCGTGTGCTCCCGCCAGCGCCGGCGAGCTTCCAGCCCACACCACGCGGCCGCGCTCGATGATGTAGTGACGGTCGGCGATGCGGGTCAGCGCTTCGACGTTCTTGTCGATGACCAGGATTGACTGTCCGGCGCCGCGCAGGAGCGTCAAGCAGCGCCAAATCTCTTCGCGCACGAGCGGCGCCAGGCCTTCGGTCGCTTCGTCGAGGATGAGGAGGCGCGGGTTGGTCATCAGCGCACGGCCGATGGCGAGCATTTGCTGCTCGCCGCCGGAAAGCAGATTGGCCATGCTGTCGGAGCGCGCAGCAAGGCGCGGAAACAGCGCATAGATTTTCTCTAGCGTCCACGGGTCGCCGGCGCCGCGGCGATCGGCGCTGGTGGCGACCAGATTCTCGCGCGTGGTGAGATTGGGAAAGACCTGCCGGCCTTCCGGTACGAGCCCAAGGCCGAGCTTGGCGATGCGATAGGCCGGCAGCCCGCCGATCTCGATCCCGGCAAAGCGGATCGAGCCGTCCGCGGGCGGCGTCAATCCCATGATCGAGCGCACCGTCGTGGTCTTGCCCATCCCGTTGCGGCCCATGAGCGAAATCACCTCGCCCGGCGCTACAGTCAGCGAGATGCCGAACAGTACCCGGCTCAAGCCGTAGCTCGTTTCGACGCCGGCCAGTTCGAGGAGCGGCGTCTCAGCCATGATGCGCGCCCGCGTTTTCGCCGAGATAGGCTTGGCGTACGACCGGATCGGCCCGGATCGCCGCCGGATCGCCGGAGGCGATGACGCGGCCATAGACCAGGACGGTGATGCGGTCGGCGAGCGCGAACACCGCTTCCATGTCGTGCTCGATGAGCATGATGGTCATGCTGCCCTTGAGCTCGTGCAGCAGCGCGACCATGCGAGCGGATTCCTCCGGTCCCATGCCGGCCATCGGCTCGTCGAGCAGCAGGAGCCGCGGCTGCGTCGCCAGCGCCATGGCGATCTCGAGTTGCCGGTGCTCGCCGTGGCTCAACCGGTCGACGCGCGCAGCGGCGCGGGCGGCCAGCCCGACGCGGGCGAGCGCCGCGTGCGCCGGCTGGCGCAATTCCGCCTCGCGTCGTGCGTCGCGCCAGAACCGGAACGAGTGGCCGCGATGCGCCTGTACGGCGAGCGCCACATTATCGAGCGCCGTGAAGTCGGGAAACAGCGAGGTGATCTGGAACGAGCGCGCTAGCCCGAGCCGGTTGCGGCGGTAGACGGCGAGCCGAGTGATGTCGCCGCCGTCGAAGCGGACGGCCCCTCCTTGTGGTGCGATCTCGCCGGCCAGAAGGCCGATGAGCGTGGTCTTGCCGGCGCCGTTCGGGCCGATCACGGCATGGAGCTCGCCGGGCGGGACGGCGAGCGTGATTGCATCGGCCGCGACCACGCCGCCGAAGCGTTTACTGAGGCCGTCGATCTGCAACAGCGGCTCAGCCACGCTGGCGGCCCCCAAACGATCCCGCGATCCCGCCATGCACGTAGATCGCGACCAGGAGCAAGAGCGGCCCGAGGATCAGGTCGGGATATTGGGTGACGCGCGACAGCGCCTCCTCCAGCAGCAGAAAAGTCACCGCCCCGATCAGCGGTCCGAACAGCGAGCCGAGGCCGCCGAGGACGACCATGACGATGAGGTCGCCGGAGCGCGTCCAATGCATCATCGCCGGGCTGATAAAGTTGGTGTGATTGGCGAGGAGCGCGCCGGCCAGTCCGCAGAGTGCGCCGGCGATGACGAAACAGACAAGCCTGTAGCGGAAAGTGGGGAAGCCGATCGCGCGCATGCGCCGGTCGTTGGAGCGCGCGCCGCGGATCGCCAGACCAAAGCGCGAATTGATCAGGCGCGAGACCAGATAGATGCTGGCGAGAAGAAGCGCGAAGCACAGATAGTAGAACAGCGTCTTGTTGTTGAGATCGAAAACGCCGCCGAATTGGCTGCGCTTGTAGATGGTCAAGCCGTCATCGCCGCCATAGCGGTCGAGCCCGATGGCGACGAAATAGATCATCTGCGCAAAGGCGAGCGTGATCATGATGAAATAGACGCCGCGCGTGCGCAAGCTGAGCGCGCCAACCACGAGCGCGAACAGCGCCGAAGCCGCGATCGCGACCGGCCATTGCACCAGCCCCGACGCGATGCCCTCCTTGGCGAGCATGCCGACCGCATAGCCGCCGATCCCGAGGTAGGCGGCATGGCCGAAGCTCACCATGCCGCCATAGCCGATGATGAGATTGAGGCTTACCGCGGCGAGCGCCAGGATGAGCACGCGGGTAAACAGAGTGAGCACGAAGCTGTCGCCGGTCAGCCGCGCATAAAGCGGGATGAGCGCGAGCATGGCGACGAGAACGATGATAAAGGCCGCGAGCGCGGTCGGCCGAAACGGCGGGGCCGCGTCGAGCGAAGCATCGAGCTGGGCAGTCATTTGCTTGCCGCCGGGAACAGTCCCTCGGGCCGGAACACCAGGATTGCGGCCGTCAGCATGTAGATCGACATCGAGGATAAGGCCGGGCCGAGCGTTTCCGCGGCGTTACGGCTGAGGAGAAGGCGCAGCATGTCGGGCAGGAACGCCCGGCCGATGGTGTCGATGAGGCCGACCAGGACCGCGGCGACGAAGGCGCCGCGGATCGAGCCGATGCCGCCGATGATGATCACCACCAAGGCGAGGATGAGGATGTTTTCGCCCATGCCGATCTGCACCGTGAGGATCGGCGCCTGCATCACGCCGGCGAAACCGGCGAGGGCGGCGCCAAGGCCGAATACCAGCGTGTAGAGGAGCTTGATGTTGACGCCGAGCGCTCCGACCATCTCGCGATTGGAGGCGCCGGCGCGGATGAGCATGCCGAGCCGCGTGCGCATCACCACGACGTAGAGCCCCAACGCGACCGTCAGCGCCGCGAGGACGATGACCAGGCGATAGATCGGATAATAGACGCCGGGCAGGATCTGCACTGCGCTGAGCATCTGCGACGGCAGCGACAGCGTCATGCCGGCCGGGCCCCAGACCAAACGCACCAGCTCGTTGAAGAACAGGACCAGCCCGAACGTGCCGAGCACATGGTCGAGATGATCGCGCCCGTAAAGTCGCCTGATGGCGACGATCTCGAGCACCATGCCGGCGAGAAGCGAACAAGCGACCGCCAGAATGACGGCGACGACGAAGCTGCCGGTCACTGCGGCAAAGGTGGCGGCGAAATAGGCGCCGAGCATGTACAGCGAGCCGTGTGCCAGGTTGACGAGGTCCATGATGCCGAAAACCAGCGTCAATCCGGCCGCCAGCAGGAACAGCAGCATGCCGAGCTGGATGCCGTTGAGGCATTGTTCGATGAAGTAGAGCATGAGGTTGGTCGCGTCTCTGGCTTGTCCGTCATGCCTGCGCTGGTCGCAGCTTCCAAGTCTTAGCAGCTTTTCAGCGATCAAAAACGTCGATGGCCGGGACGAACCCGGCCATGACGTGCCCCGAAAGCTCGTGACTTGCCTACTTCATCGGGCACTGATCGTGGAATTTGTCCTGGTCGTCCTTGACGATCAGCGCCACGGTGTGGAGCGCGTAGCCGCCGTCGGCGCCTTTCTCCGCGTCCTGCAGATAGAAATTCTGAATCGGGATGTGATTGTTGCCGAACTTGAAGTTGCCGCGCACCGACTTGAAATCGGCCTTCTCCATCGCTTTGCGCAGTCCCTCCTTGTCGGCCAGGTCGCCCTTGACGGCGGTGATGGCGCTGTCGATCAGGCCTACGGCATCGTAAGTCTGCGCGCCGTAGAATGACGGCGAGGCCTTGTACTTCTCCCTGTAGTCGGCGACGAATTTCTTGTTTGCCTCGTTGGGCAGATCGTTCACCCATTCCTGCGCGCCGGGCACGCCGACCGCGAGGTCCTTCAAGCGCGGCAGCGACAGATCGTCGATAGTGAAAGCGGTATAGAGCGGAATCTGGCCCTTGAGGCCGGATTGGGCATATTGGGTGACGAACTGAACGCCGGCGCCGCCCGGATAGAACGCGAAGATCGCGTCCGGGTTGGCGGCGCGGGCTTTCGAAAGCTCGGCGGAAAAATCGAGCTGATCGGGCCAGCGCGTAAGCTCCTGGCCGACGATCTGGCCCTTGAAGGTGGTTTGCACGCCCGCCACCATGTCCCGGCCGGCGGCGTAGTTCGGCGCGATCAGGAACGCGGTCTTGACGCCCTTCTGGTTCATAAAGAGGCCGACGGCAGCCGGGGTCTGGTCGTTATTCCACGATGTCGAGAACACATAGGGCGAGCACAGCTCGCCGGCGAGCTTGGAAGCGCCGGCGTTGGTGACGACGGTCATGGTCTTGGAATCGACCAGCGGCTTGAGCGAGGCCAGCATGACGTTCGACCAGATATAGCCGACGACGAAATCGACCTTGTCGGATTCGATCAGCTTCTGCGTCTTCTGCACGCCGACTTCCGGCTTGATCTGGTCATCCTCGTAAATCACCTCGACCGGCAGCCCGCCGAGCTTGCGGCCGTGATGATCGAGGCCGAGCTCAAAGGAGTTTTTCATGTCGTTGCCGATCGCGGCCGGCGGTCCGCTGAAGGTACTGATGAAGCCGATCTTGACCGTCTTCTGCTGGGCCGTCGCCGGCCCGGCCGCCAATGCAAGCGCTGCCGCGGCGACAACTGTGATCCTGGCCATTTTGTTGAGTTCCTCCTCCTTGCCGCACGCCTCGGTATCGGGGCGTTTGTGCCGGTCAGGCACGCGGTCTCCTCCAAACATGGATTTGACCGTGCTCGCGCCCGCTAATCAAGCTGAACCTGCGAATTGGTAAATCGTGCCGCAGCCGGCGATCGGCCCTTTCCTCCCGCTTTCCAGGCGCGGCCAGAGCGATGACAGCCCGGCATGCGCATTGCGACGTTGCGCCGCTGCCCCGCGCACCCCACCTCCATGGCGCCGCCGGGCGGCGTGAAGGGGCGACACAACAGAAAACATGGCACAGCAATTCGAATTTGGGCTCGACACGTTCGGCGATGTGACCAGCGCATCCGACGGCAAGCTCCTGCCGCAACCGCAAGTGATCCGCGACGTGATCGAGGAGGCGGTGCTGGCCGACGAGCTGGGCGTCGATGCCTTCGGTGTCGGCGAGCACCATCGCTCCGACTTCGCGGTGTCGGCGCCCGAGGTTGTGCTCGCGGCCATCGCCGGGCGTACCAAGCGCATTCACCTGGGCTCGGCGGTCACCGTTCTCAGCACCGACGATCCGATCCGGGTGTTCGAGCGGTTCTCGACGCTCAACGCCGCGTCGAACGGACGAGCCGAAGTCACGCTCGGGCGCGGCTCGTTCACCGAATCCTATCCGCTGTTCGGCTACGATCTCGCCCAATACGAGGAGCTGTTCGAGGAGAAGCTCGATCTTTTCGCCGCACTGCTGCGACAGGAGGCGGTGACCTGGCGGGGCAATCTTCGTCCTCCCCTCGCCAACCAGCGCGTGTTTCCACCGATCGAAAACGGGCCGCTCAAGACTTGGATCGGCGTCGGCGGCAGCCCGGAATCGGTCGTGCGCGCCGCGCGCTACGACCTGCCGCTGGCGCTCGCCATCATCGGCGGCGATCCGCAGCGGTTTCGGCCTTTTGTCGATCTGTACCACCGTGCCTACACGCAGCTCGGCAAGCCCGCGCGCGAGATCGCGGTCCATTCCCCGGGGCACGTCGCGGAGACCGACGAAGCGGCGCGCGAGGAGTATTGGCCCGGCTACAAGGGCATGCACGACCGCATCGGCGGCGAGCGCGGCTGGCCGCCGATCGAGCGCGCCTCCTTTATCAGGGAAGTCGAGCACGGCTCGCTCTATGTAGGTGCGCCGGAGACGGTCGCGCGCAAGATCGCCACGACCGCCAAGGCGCTCGGCATTGTGCGCTTCGACATGAAGTACAGCGCCGGCACGCTGGCGCACGAGAAGCTGATGCGCAGCATCGAGCTTTATGGAAGCAAAGTGATGCCGCTGGTGCGGGAGATGCTCGGGTGACTTGGTCGGCGATGCATGGAGGCTCGCGTGGAAGCAAAAAAATACAAGTCCTTTCGGTTCACGAATAATTTGGTCTGGAGCAGCGGCCGCCGCGGCCGGGCGTCCGCGCCCGGTAAACCCGAGATGGATATTGGCAGCCCTCCTGAATTCAAGGGCGAGCCGGGCCTCTGGAGCCCCGAAGAGCTCTTGGTCGGCGCGCTGAACGGTTGCTTGATGCTGACGTTCGTGGCGATGGCGCAAGCCAAAGGGTTGCAGTTTGAGGCTTATGAGAGCGCCGCTGAAGGTCTATTGGAAAACGTCGACGGCAAATATCGCATCACCGAAATCAGCGTTCAGCCAAGCCTGGTCGTGAAATCCGCCGCTGACCTCGAGACCGCCCGGACGATCATCGATCACGTTGAGGAAAACTGCTTCATTTCCAATTCCATCACCGCCAAAGTGAAATTGGCTCCGCAGCTTCGGGTGCGATCCGACACGGTCAGCTAGCGATACGTGGCGGTGATTGCGAGCCGCCAAGTCACGTGCCCACCAGCCCCAATTGCGGGCTCGACGGCTCGGCGTTCGTACGCTTGGCGATACGCCCGGCGAGACGCGCCAAGCGGCCCGCCTCGACGGCAGCGCGCATGCTTTTTGCCATCATCACCGGGTCGCGCGCCTTCGACACCGCGGTGTTGATGAGGACGGCGGCGCAGCCGAGCTCCATGGCAAGCGTCGCGTCGGAGGCGGTGCCGATGCCGGCATCGAGCACCACGGGGACGGGCGAGCGTGCGCAGATCAGCTCGATCAAATGCGGATTGGAAATGCCGAGGCCGGAACCGATCGGCGAGCCGAGCGGCATCACCGCGGCGGCGCCGGCATCGGCGAGCTTGCGGCAGGTCACCGGATCCTCGGTGCAATAGGGCAGCACGACAAAGCCCTTCGCCACCAGCGTTTCCGTTGCTCGCACCAGCTCCTCGACATCGGGGTAGAGGAGCTCACGGTCGCCGATCACTTCAAGCTTGATCCAGTTGGTGTCGAGCGCCTCGCGGGCGAGCTCGGCGGTGAGCACCGCGTCCTTCGCCGTCTGGCAGCCGGCGGTGTTGGGCAGGAAGCGCACGCGGCCCGCCAAGAGATCGACCAGGCTCTCGTCATCGCCGGCCAGGCTGATGCGGCGGATCGAGGCGGTGACCATCTCGGTGCTGCTCGCAGCGAGGGCATCGAGCATGAGCTTGCGGTTGGGATAACCGGCGGTGCCGAGAAAGAGACGCGAGCGGAATTCCTGGCCGGCAATGATGAGCGGATCGGACATATCTCGTGACCTCATCCTCCTTGGCGCGCGCGCACGATTTCGACGCAGTCGCCGGCGCGCAATGGCGTCGCCGGCCAGGCGCCGCGCGGAACCACGGCGCCGTTGAGCGCGACCGCGATCCCGCGCTGGCTGGTATCGACGGCCTTTTCCACGAGCAGCGCCGCGAGCGAGGCGGCGGCTAAGGGCTCGGCTTTGCCGTTCACGTTGATGGTGGCATCTGCCATCGCCTTCTCCAAAGCTACTCGGCCGCGCGCGCCGGCAGGAAGCGCTCGAGGCCGAACGGCTTGATCGCCGGCTCGACCACGTCGTCGAGGATCAGGCGCGCCATGGCTTCCGCCGTCACCGGCGTCAGCAGGATGCCGTTGCGGTGGTGACCGGTGGCATAGAACAGGCCTTCGAGCGGACCGCGCCCGAGGATCGGCGCATCGTCGCGGCTTCCTGGCCGATGACCGACCCAGATTTCGTTGATCGGCAATTCCTCGATTGCGGGGATCGCCCGCCAGGCGGCTTCGAGCAGAGTGAGCATGCCGCCGGCGGTGATGGTCGCGTCGAAGCCGCGCTCCTCGACCGTGCCGCCGATCACCAGCCGCCCGTCGCGGCGCGGCACGAGATAAGCGCCCGGCGCCCAGAGCACGTGATTGAGGAGCGGCGCCGCGTCATCCATCTTCAACGCCAGCATCTGGCCTTTGACCGGACGCACCGGCGGCCGCCGGTCCGGCGGCAATCCGCCTATCCCGCGCGACCAAGCGCCGGCGGCGAGCACGACGATGTCGGCCGCGGCGGTCGTCCCGTCTTCGAGCACGACGCCCTTCGCCTGCCCGCCCTGCACCAGGATTTCCCGCACCGGGCGGTGCTCATGAACCGCCGCGCCGGCCGCCTCGGCGGCGACACGCAGCGCCGCGACCAGCTTGCGGTTGTCGACCTGGTGGTCTTGCGGGCTAAACAGCGCGCCGGCGATCTTGCCGGCGAGGTGCGGCTCGCGCGCGCGCGTCGCGGCGGCCGAGAGCCATTCGAGCGGCAGATCGAGGCCGCGCTGAAACTCCAGGCGGTGGGCGATCTCGGCCTGATCGTCGGCAGTGAGCGCAAGCACCAGCGTGCCCTCCTGCCGCAACTCGACATCGATGCCGCTCGCGCGCGCAAGTTCCTCAGCGAAGGCGGGCCAGCGCGCCTGGCTCTCGCGGCCGAGCGCCACCAGCGCTTCTTCGCCGGGCTCGGCTTCGCAGCAAGCGGCGAGCATCCCGGCCGCGGCATGGCTCGCGCCGGCGCCGGCCTTGCCGCGATCGAACACGCTGACGGCCGCGCGCGGCGCAAGGCGCCAGGCGATGCCCAGGCCCATGACGCCCGCGCCGATGATGGCGACACGTGGCTGCCTGCCGATCGGCGTTACCGTGTGAATTGCCTCGCTCAACGCGGCTCCCTTCGCTGGAATGACCCAGACAGGTTCGACGGGTGTGATCTCAGCCGCGTTTCTTTGCGCGGCACCCCTGGCCGATAACCCAGATGATGGTGGTTTTTCCCCGTCCGGACAAGGGCCTGAGCGCGGGCATTCAACCCCGCTTGTTGCCCGGTGTTCTTACCTCCGCCTTGGCCAGGGCGTCGAAAGCGATAAGCCGCGCCAGCAGTGGCTCCATCTCTTTGAGCGGGATCATGTTCGGTCCGTCGGAGGGCGCCTTGGCGGGGTCCCGGTGTGTCTCGATGAAAAGCCCGGCGACGCCAACGGCGACCGCCGCCCGCGCCAGCACCGGCACGTAATCGCGCTCGCCCCCCGAAGAGGTCCCCTGCCCGCCCGGCTGTTGCACCGAATGCGTCGCGTCGAAGATCACCGGCGCGCCGATCTTGGCGAGCACCGGCAATGCGCGCATGTCGGAGACGAGCGTGTTGTAGCCGAAGGAAACGCCGCGCTCGGTGACGAGCACGTTGCCATTGCCGGCGGCGGTGATCTTCTCCACCACATTGGCCATGTCCCAGGGCGCCAAGAACTGGCCTTTCTTTACGTTGACGGCGCGGCCGGTCTTGGCGGCAGCGACCAGCAAGTCGGTTTGCCGGCAGAGGAACGCCGGTATCTGCAAAATATCGACAACTTCGCCGACCGGTTTGCACTGGTCGGGCTCGTGCACGTCGGTCAGCACCGGTACGCCGAGTTTTTCGCGCAGCTCCGCGAAGATGGCGAGCGCCTTGTCGAGGCCGAGACCACGCGCGCTCTTGGCGCTGGTGCGGTTCGCCTTGTCGAACGACGTCTTGTAGACGAACCCGAGGCCGAGCCGCGCGGTGATGTCCTTGAGCGCCGCAGCCATGTCGAAGGCATGCGCGCGGCTTTCCAGCGCGCACGGCCCGGCGATCAGGGCGAGCGGCAGCTTGTTGCCGAAACGCACCTTGCCGACGGCGACGACGGAGTTTGGTTTTTCGCCCATGAGCGCCCTCGCCGGCGACCATGAAGCCCGCAGCAGACGTGGTCAACCGGACGGCCAATGCCGGCTTGCCGCCCAGCCCCTGCCCCAATTTCGCGATTTCCTCTACGCTGCGTGAGACGCGGTCCTCGACGGCCGCCGCGCGAAAATATCCAAGGGAGGTACGCCATGAGGCAATTGGCCGAGGTTGATCGGGCATTACGGCAAGCTACCGACGCGCGGAAGGTCGCCGGTGTCGTCGCGATGGCCGCGACCGACAAGGAGATCATCTACCAGGGCGCTTTCGGCAAGCGCGAACTCGGGAAGGCCGAGGCCATGACCGTCGACAGCGTGTTCTGGATCGCCTCGATGACCAAGGCGATAACGGCGACGGCCGCGCTGCAGCTCGTCGAGCAGGGCAAGCTCAAGCTCGACGAGCCGATCGGCAAGCTGCTTCCCGACTTGGCGGCGCCGCAGGTCCTCGAGGGCTTCGACACCGCGGGCGCGCCGAAGCTGCGCCCAGCCAAGGGCGGCCCGATTACGCTGCGCCGGCTCCTCACCCATACCGCCGGTTTTTGTTACGACATCTGGAATGCCGGAATGGCTCAATACATGCAGCAAGCCGGCATCCCCGGCATCGTCTCCTGCGAGAACAAGGCGTTGACCACGCCGCTCGCCAACGATCCGGGCGTGCGCTGGGAATACGGCATCAATATCGACTTCGTCGGCAAGGCGGTTGAGGCGGCGAGCGGCAAACGGCTCGACGCCTATCTCAAGGATCACATCTTCAATCCGCTGGGCATGGTGGACACCGGCTTCAAGCTCGGTGCCGCCCAACGTGCGCGCCTCGTCAGCATGCATGCGCGCGGCGAAGACGGCGCGCTCGCGGTGTTCCCCTTCGAGCTGGTGCAGGAGCCCGAATTCCATATGGGCGGCGGCGGCCTCTATGGGACCGCTCCGGACTACATCCGCTTCATCCGCATGCTGCTCAATGGCGGGAGCCTCGACGGCAACCGCGTGCTCAAGGCCGAGACCGTCGCCATGATGGGGCAGAACCACATCGGCGATCTCAACGTCACGAAATTGCCGACGGCGATGCCGCCGTTCTCGAACGACGTCGAACTCTACCCGGAGCAGGACAAGAAATGGGGGCTGAGCTTCCTCATCAACACCAAGCGCACCGCCGAAGGCCGCAGTCCCGGAAGCCTCGCCTGGGCCGGGCTCGCCAACACCTATTTCTGGCTTGACCCGGCGCGCAAGATCGGCGGCGTGATCCTGATGCAGCTCTTGCCGTTTGCCGACAAAGAGGCTCTCGAACTGTTCGCCGCGCTCGAACGCGGCGTCTACCAAAGCCTCGACGGCACCAAGGCGGCGGCCTGAACCGAGCCCGCGGGCGGCCGGCGGCGCGTCTATTTCACGGACGAAAACGCCGTCGGCCGCAAGAACGCGCTCTTGATATTGGCGATGATCGGGCCGTCGCGCTCGCTGTCGTCGCGCGCCTTGATCCAGGCCGGGTCGGCAAGGAAAGTCTCCCAGACCTTTTCGCGCTCGGCGAGGGTTTCCCAGGCGAGCAGATAATGCAAATCGTTGTTGCCGTCGCCGATCATCACAGTCCAGAAGCCGGCTTGCCTGATGCCATGCTTGGCCCAGATCTTCAGCGTGTGGTCGTGGAAACGCTTGAGCAGCGCCGGCAATCGGCCGGGGATGCAGGAATAGATGCGCAGTTCATAGATCACGAGGTTCCTCCCGATTTATTTTGGCTGTTCGACCAACCCGATCCTACACGAGCCTGCTCTGCTCCACCGCCGCCTCGATGAACGACGAGAACAGCGGATGCGGCGCGAACGGGCGGGATTTAAGCTCGGGATGGAATTGCACGCCGATGAACCAAGGATGATCGTCATATTCGATGATTTCCGGGAGGAGCCCGTCGGGCGACATGCCGCTAAAGCGCATGCCATGCTGCGCCAGCCGGTCCTTGTAGCCGGTGTTGACCTCATAGCGATGGCGGTGGCGCTCGGAAATCTCTCCGGCCTGATAAATGTCGGCGACGCGGCTGCCGCGCTGGAGGATGGCTGGGTAGGCGCCGAGCCGCATGGTGCCGCCGAGATCGCTGGCGATGCCGCGCTTCTGTAGTTCGTTTCCTTTCATCCACTCGGTCATCAGGCCGACGACCGGCTCGCGCGTCGCGCCGAATTCCGTCGAGTTTGCTTCCTCGATGCCGCAGAGATTGCGCGCCGCCTCGATCACCGCCATCTGCATGCCGAAGCAGATGCCGAAATACGGCACGTGACGCTCGCGCGCGAATTGCGCGGCGCGGATTTTTCCCTCGGCGCCGCGCTGGCCGAAGCCGCCGGGCACCAGGATGCCATCGACATGCTCGAGGAACGGCGCCGGGTCCTCGTTCTCGAACACTTCGCTCTCGATCCAGTCGAGATTGACTTTGACTTTGTTGGAGATGCCGCCATGCGAGAGCGCCTCGATCAGCGATTTATAGGCGTCCTTCATGCCGGTGTACTTACCGACAATGGCGATCGTTACGTCGCCTTCCGGATTGCGGATGCGCTCGTTGATGAGGTGCCAAGTGGCGAGATCGGGCGGTGGCGGATTCTCGACGCCGAACGCGGCAAGCACCTCGCCGTCGAGACCGCCGGCGTGATAGGCCTCGGGCACCGCATAGATGTTGTCGACGTCGCGCGCCTCGATCACCGCGCTTTCGCGCACATTGCAGAACAAAGCGAGCTTCCTGCGCTCGCTCTCGGGGATCGGGCGGTCGCTGCGGCAAAGCAGGATGTCGGGCTGAATGCCGATGGCGCGCAATTCGCGCACCGAGTGCTGGGTCGGCTTGGTCTTGAGCTCCCCGGCGCCGGGGATGAATGGCAGCAGCGTCAAATGGATATAGACGGCGTGGTGGCGCGGCAGGTCGTTGCCGAACTGACGGATCGCCTCGAAATACGGCAGGCCCTCGATGTCGCCGACCGTGCCGCCGATCTCGCAGAGCACGAAGTCGAAACCCTCGCTGCCGTCGCGGATGAAATCCTTGATCGCGTTGGTGACGTGCGGGATGACCTGGATGGTGGCGCCGAGATAGTCGCCGCGCCGCTCCTTGGTGAGGATCTCCTGGTAGATGCGGCCGGTGGTAATGTTGTCCATCCGCGTCGCCGGGCGTCCGGTGAAGCGCTCGTAGTGGCCGAGATCGAGGTCGGTCTCGGCACCGTCGTCGGTGACGAAGACCTCGCCGTGCTGGTAGGGCGACATCGTGCCGGGATCGACGTTGAGGTAGGGATCGAGCTTGCGCAGGCGGACTTTGTAGCCGCGCGCTTGCAGGAGCGCGCCGAGCGCCGCGGACGCCAGACCCTTGCCAAGTGAGGAGACCACGCCGCCGGTGATAAAGATGTACCGCGCCATGGGGCCTGACCTCTAACCCTGATCGCACGATTCGACGAGCGATATTCCGGAATGGCTGCCGCGCGCGACCGCGACAAGCCGGGAAAGTGGTGCAATCGTAAATAGTTCCGTTCGAATCCTCAGGTCCATCCGCGGCCGGCGAAACTCACGGGGCGCCGCGCCGCGGTCGCTATTGCGATTGCGGAACCTGCGGACCGCTTGGGGGAGGGCTCGAGGCCGGAGCAGGCGCATTGCCGCGCAGCTGATCGAGCACCCCATGGCCGCCGGAACTCAGCGGCGCCGTCCCGGGCGTTTGCTGGGTCGCCGGCGCACCGCCGGTGTTGATGATCGAAGCCGGCTTGCGGTTGAGGCCGGCATACCATGACAGCGCGAGGCTGGTGAGGAAGAAACCCACGGCGAGCAATGCCGTCGTGCGGGTCAGCACGTTTGCCGTGCCCCGCCCGGTCATGAAGCCGCTGGTCGAGCTGACGAGCCCCCCGCCCTCCGATTTCTGCAGCAGCACCACTCCGACCATGGCCAGGACGATCATGAGGTGGATGACAATGAGGACGATCATCGTTGGTATCCGCTTGCGGCCGCGGCCGGTCCGCCCGCCGCTACGCCCCTGATATGGGAAGTCGCGCGCGTCCTCTACATGATCCGGTGAGGATTTTCTATGGCAGCCTTAGCCCGCGCCATTCGGCCCTGGCCTATCGGTAAACGCCGGCAATCGCCAAGAATTCGTCGGCTTTGAGGCTTGCGCCGCCGACAAGCGAGCCGTCGACGTTTTCGATACCGAGGAGCTCCTTTGCGTTTCCGGGCTTTACCGATCCGCCATAGAGAATGCGGATGGCCTGCCCGGCCCCGCCGAAGCGCGAGCCGAGCCGCTCGCGGATGAAGCGGTGCATGTCGGCGACGTCGCCCGCTGTGGGCGTGAGCCCAGTGCCGATCGCCCAGACCGGCTCGTAGGCGATGACAAAGCTCGCCGCAGTATCAGGCAATGAGCCGTCGAGCTGCGTGCCCACGACGGCGAGCGCCTTCCCGGCGTCGCGTTCGGCCCGCGTCTCGCCGACGCAAATGATGGCGAGGAGGCCGGCGCGGCGTGCCGCCAGCGCCTTGGCGCGCACCATCGCGTCGGTCTCGGCATGATCTTTCCGCCGCTCGGAGTGGCCGACAATGACGGCGACCGCGCCGGCATCGGCGAGCATCTCCGCAGAAATGTCGCCGGTATGGGCGCCGGAAGGCTCGGCATGGCAATCCTGGCCGCCGATGGCGATGCGCGATCCGCGGGCGCGCGCGGCAAAGCCGCGGATCAGCGGCGCCGGCGGGCAGACGAGAACATCGACATTCGCCGGCAGCGCGGCCGCACCGGCGATCATCTTGTCCAGCTCGGCTCGAGCCGCGCAGAGCCCGTTCATTTTCCAATTGCCGGCGACCAGCGGGCGGCGTGCAGTCATTTTTGGCTCGATCTCTTCGCCGTAGCTGGGCATCGGGCTGCGACAAAGAGGCGTTAGCAGACGGCTTGCGCGCGGAAAAGAGCCGATTTACCAGGAAATCCCGTCAGTTGCCGGCCAAGGCCCCGCTCCTTATGATGCGCGGCCCGCGCTGGGCCGCCTGAGCCGGTCTTACTCCAGCACCTGGACCGAAATGCTTCGAGGTATCCGCAAAGCCTCCGCTAATTGGCTCGGCCGCGCCGTGATGGGCGTGGTCATGGGCTTGCTTGCCGCGAGCTTCGCGGTCTGGGGCATCAACGACATCTTTCGCGGCTTCGGCCGTTCGACGCTCGCCAAGATCGGCGGCACCGAAATCGCGATCGACCAGTTCCGGCGCACCTATAGCGAGCGCCTGCAGCGCTTCGGCAATCAGGTCGGCCATCCGCTATCGCCGGAAGAAGCGGCTCAGATCGGCCTCGACCGGCAGGTGCTCAGCGAAATGCTCATGGACGCGGGTCTCGATCAGCGCGCGCGGCAGATGCGGCTCGGCATTTCCGACGACGAGATCGTGCGGCGCATCACCGCCGATCCGGTGTTCCGGACTCCCGGCGGTACTTTCGACCGGACGCGGTTCGAGTATCTTCTGCGCAACGCCGGCTACTCCGAGCAGCGCTTCGTCGCCGAACAGCGCCGGGTAACGCTGCGCCGGCAAATCATCGACTCGCTCACTGGCGCGCTGCAAGTGCCGAAAGCGTGGCTCGACGCAATCAACCGGTTTCAGAACGAAGAGCGCAGCGTCGAATATGTGGCGCTCGGCCCGGCGCAAGCCGGCGACATTCCGCAGCCCACTGCCGACGAGCTCAACAAGTATTTCGAGGCCCGCAAGATCGTGTTCCGGGCACCGGAATACCGCAAGATCGTGACCGTCCAGGCGACCCCGGCGGGGCTCGGCAAGTGGATGGAAATCTCCGACGCGGACGTCCAACGCGCCCTCGACGAGCACCGCAGCCGCTACCTCGCGCCGGAGCGCCGGCATGTCGAGCAGATCGTATTTCCGACCATGGCCGAAGCGGAGGCCGCCGACGCGCGCGTCAAGAGCGGCTTGAGCTTTGCCGCCCTTGCCGCCGAGCGCAATCTCAAGGATCAGGATCTCAATCTCGGCACGGTGACGAAATCGGAGCTCATCGACCCGGCGGTAGCCGAGGCGGCCTTTGGGCTCAAGGAGGGCGAGGTGAGTGCGCCGGTGCAGGGGCGCTTCGGCGCCGTGCTGGTGACCGTCACCAAGATCGAGCCGGAGGAAGCCAAACCGCTTGCCGAATTGGCGCCGCAAATCCGCAAGGACATCGCGAGCGAGCGCGGCAAGGCTGAAGTGGCGAGCGTGCACGACAAGATCGAGGATGCGCGCGCCGGCGGCAGCACGTTGCAAGAGGCGGCGGAGAAGGTGAAGCTGCCGGTCGTCACCTATGACGCGATCGATCGCTCCGGCCGCGATCCGAAAGGCGAGCCGGTGCGCGACCTCCCCCACGCCGCCGAAGTGATCAACGCCGCCTTCGGTTCCGATGTCGGCGTCGACAACGATCCGATCGAGGCCGATGGCGGCTACGTCTGGTATGAGGTGGCCGGCATCACCCCGGCGCGGGATCGAACGCTCGATGAGGTCAAGCCGCAGGTGGAGGCCCGCTGGCGCGAGGACGAGATCGCTTCGCGGCTGAAGGCGAAGGCGGCCGAGCTTCTTGACAAGCTCAAGAGCGGCAATTCGCTCGAAAGTCTTGCTACGGCGAACGACCTCAAGGTCGAGACGGCGGACAAGCTCAAACGCGACAAGGCCACGGGAGCGATCTCGGCCGCGGCGATCCGTTCGATCTTCCACACCGCAAAGGATTCGTTCGACAGCGCCCCGGGCGACAATCCCAGCACCTGGATCGTGTTTCGCGTCACCGAGGTGACCGATCCGAAGTTGGACGCCAACTCGGACGAAGCCAAGCGCATTACCCAGGTGGTGCAGCGGCAATTGGGCGATGACATCTTCGGTCAGTACGCGGCATGGCTGGAGAATGAACTCGGCACCACCGTCAATCGCGCTGCGCTGGCGCAAGCGCTAGGCAACGCGGCGCCGGACACGAATTGATGCAGGTCGAGCCGGCGGCCGAGGCGTTTGCCGCGCGCTACGCGGCCGGCGAAGCGCAGGTCGTGTGGACGACCCTGGTCGCCGACCTGGAAACGCCGGTCTCCGCCTTCCTCAAGATCACCGGCGTCAGGCCCGGCCATTCGACGACGATGAGCTTTTTGCTCGAATCCGTCGAGGGCGGCGAGGTGCGTGGCCGCTATTCGATCATCGGTCTCGAACCGGATGTGATCTTTCGCATCGACGGACCGCGCGCGGAGATCAACCGCACGCCGCGCAACGATCCCGCTGCCTTCGTGCCGGCGCGCGAGGCGCCGCTCGCCGCGCTGCGCGGGTTCATCGCCGAGAGCCGCATCGCGCTGCCGGAGGCCTTGCCGCCGATGGCCGCCGGCATTTTCGGCTATCTCGGCTACGACGTGGTGCGGCTGATGGAGGATTCATTGCCCGCGCCGGGCCCGGACCCGATCGGGATTCCCGACGCGATCCTCGCCCGCCCCACTCTAGTGATCGCCTTCGATGCGGTCGAGGACACGATCACCGTCGTCACGCCGGTGCGGCCGCAGGCCGGAGCGGGCGCCACCACCGCGCTCGCTCGTGCGGTCGAGCGGCTGTCGGCCGTGGTCGATGCGCTCGACCGGCCGCTCGACAAAGCGGCCGCGCAGCTGGACGCCGGGCCGCTGCATGTGGCACCACGCTCGAACACGACGCCAGACGAGTTCAAGCGCATGGTGCTGCGCGCCAAGGAGTACATCGCCGCCGGCGACATTTTTCAGGTCGTGCTCTCGCAGCGCTTCGAGGCGCCGTTCTCACTGCCGCCGTTTGCGCTCTATCGCGCCTTGCGGCGGGTCAACCCTTCGCCCTATCTCTTCTTCCTCGATTTCGGCGCATTCGCAGTCGCTGGCTCAAGTCCTGAGATCCTGGTCAAGGCGAGCCGCGGCACCGTCGTCGTTCGCCCGATTGCCGGCACGCGCCGGCGCGGTGCCACCCCGCACGAAGACAAGGCGCTCGAGGCCGAGCTCCTCGCCGATCCGAAGGAACGCGCCGAGCATCTGATGCTGCTCGATCTCGGCCGCAACGATGTCGGCCGCGTCGCCGAGGTCGGCACCGTCACCGTCACCGACCAGTTTTTCGTCGAGCGCTACAGCCAGGTGATGCACATCGTCTCCAATGTCGAAGGCAAGCTGCGCAAGGACTGCGGTCCGTTGGACGCGCTCGCCGCCGGTTTCCCCGCCGGCACCGTGTCCGGCGCGCCCAAGGTGCGGGCCATGCAGATCATCGACGAATTGGAGAAGGAGAAGCGCGCGCTCTACGCCGGCTGCGTCGGCTATTTCTCCGCCGGCGCGGAGATGGACACCTGCATCGTGCTGCGCACTGCGGTGATCAAGGACGGCACCATGTATGTGCAGGCCGGCGCCGGCATTGTCGCCGACTCCGATCCCGGCTTCGAGCAGCAGGAATGCATCGACAAGGCAAAGGCGCTGTTCCGCGCCGCCGAGGAAGCGAAACGCTTCGCCAGTGCGGCGCGAAGGGGGCAGTAGAAAGCTAGCGCATTGACGCATCCGCCGCGCGCAACGCAAATGAACCAAATTGCAGCAACCGAGATCGTATCGTTCTGGCGCGCGGCGGGACCGCAGCGATGGTTCGAGAAAGACGACGATTTCGACCGAACGATCAGGTGGAGATTTCTGGCAACGCACGAGGCCGCGGCACGGGCCGAGCTCGCGGCGTTCGAAGAAAGCCCGGAAGGAGCGCTCGCACTCGTCGTGCTGCTCGATCAGTTTCCGCGCAATATGTTTCGCGACAGTGCTCGCGCGTTCGCCACCGATCCGCTGGCGCGTATAGTGGCGGACCGGGCGCTCGCGCGCGGCTTCGACCGGTCGACAGACGAAACGATGCGGCAGTTTTTCTATCTGCCGTTCATGCATTCGGAGCAGATGGCCGATCAGGACCGCTGCGTGGCGCTCTATGCGGCGTTGGGCGATGCGGAGCTGTTGCGATTTGCGGCCGAGCACCGCGGTATCATTGCGAAATTCGGGCGGTTTCCGCATCGGAACCGCTTGCTGGACCGCGCTACGACGCCGGCAGAACAGGAGTTTCTGCACGGCGGCGGGTTTGCCGGTTAGCGCGGCAGCCGATCCGCTTGCCGGCACAACTTCGCGGTTTTAATGTTGTTTCATGCCAAGACGATCTGCCGCGATTTCGATCATTTGCGGATTCGGCGCCGGCCTCTCCATGCTCGTGAGCGCCTCCATGGGTTCTCTCGCCGGCGATCTATCGGCCGCTCTCGTGCTTTGCGACCGGATCGCGGCCGATCCGGCCGATCCGGACAAGCCGGCGGACGTCAAGGGTGTCACCGAGATCGTCCCGTCCGACGTCGCCACCGCGATCAAATTTTGCAAGATCGCGGCGCCGGCGGCGCGGCGCGCGCTTTATCAGCTCGGCCGCGCCTACGCCGCCAACCGCCAACTCGCGGACGCGATCGGCGCCTATCGCAAGGCGGCCGACAAGGGCAGCACGGGGGCCATGGTTGAGCTCGGCCTCCTCCTTGCCACCGGAACCGGCGCGCCGAAGGACGAAGCGCAGGCGCGCGAGCTCTTCGAGCGCGCCGCCAAGGGCGGCAATCCGCGCGGCGTTACCAATCTTACCGCGATCGCAACGAATGGCGGCACGGCCGTGAACCCGATCGATGCGCGGGAGTTGCTGTCGCGATCGGCGCAAATGAATTCACCGGAAGCACAGTTTCAGCTCGGATTGATGCTGGCGAATGGCGTCGGCGGGCCAAAGGACGACGTCGCCGCGCGCACCTTGTTTGAAAAAGCGGCGGCGCAAAATCATCCGGATGCGCTCGACTGGGCGGGCTCTTTTGCCGAAAGCGGGCGCGGCGGGCCGCAAGACGCCAACGCTGCCAAGGCCTACTACGAGAAGGCCGCGGCGCTCGGCAATGAAGACGCCAAAGCCGCCCTGCACCGCCTGAGATGTCCTTGGGTGGCCAAGGACAAACGCGGCGAGGTGCTGACCGATTTCTGCTTCTAGCTGCGAGCCGAACCTTGGCGGCCCGGCGGTCGCCTACCAGCCCCAGTTGAAGCGATAAACGAGCTCGGTGCGGACGGTCTGGATGTAGGGCTGCACGTGGAGCGTGGTGGCGCTGGCCAGGGGTAAGAACCCTGGGAGTACGGGGAGATTAGCCGCCTGATAGTCGGCGAAGCGGTACTCGGTTTTCCAGAACAGACCCGGAATGAACTCGAATCCATATTCATAGCCGCTGCCGATGAAGAAGCCGTTGTAGGTGTTCGCGTTAAACAGCGCTGCACCGCCGGTGACATTGACCTGATCGTAGTGAGCCTGCGTGAAACCGCCGGACAGATAGGTCAGTAGTTTTGGAAATGCCAGCCAGCCGACCCGGCCACCTGCGGCCCACGACCAGCTTTCGTTGATATCGCCGGCAGCGCCCTGGAACAAATGCCCGCTTAGGCTGCCGAAGTCGCCATCGCCGAACACGCCGATGACAAACCTGTCGAACTGATAATCGCAGCCGACCTGCCCAGTCCCGAACCAGCCGCTGCCGCCCAACGTGGTGGTTGGGAAAACGGTAGCGCCTCCTACCTGCCCGGAAACGTTTTGGTACCAGAGGCCATAGCCGCCGCCGGCGCCGACGAAGCAGCCGCTCCAGCTAAAGGCGGGTGGCGGCGGGGGCGCGTAGACCCGCGGCGGCGCCGGCGCCGGAGCCGGCAAATCAGCCGCGCCGGCGCTATTGGCCCCGGCAAATGCGAACAGCGCGACAGCCGCCGCAACGAGCTTCTTCATGAGGCGCCCCTACTCTTTCAAGATTCGGATATTACCAAGTCACGCGCGTAATTTGTGTGTCATTCCGGCCACATAGCTGGAGATTGTGGGGCGGAAAACCGCCACCAAACCGCCAAAAAGCGCTCTCAGGCGCGCACGCTTCGGCAAGGCGGACAGGCTCGGATCGATGAAATTTGCGGCGGTGCTACTTTTTCGCCGCCGGGTCGCGGTGGATCGGGTCGACCCACAATACGGTCTGCGGCTTCTCCACCGGCTCGATGTCGAGATTGATGGCGATCGCCTCGCCGTCGCTGCGCACCAGCACGCATTCCAGGGTCTGGTCCGGGCTGGCGTTGATCTCCTGATGCGGCACATAGGGCGGGATGAAGATGAAGTCGCCGGGATTGGCTTCGGCGGTGAACTGCAGGCGCTCGCCCCAGCGCATGCGCGCCTTGCCGCGCACCACGTAGATGATGCTTTCCAGATGCCCGTGATGGTGAGCGCCGGTCTTCGCATCCGGCTTGATCGTCACCGTGCCGGCCCACAGCTTCTGCGCGCCGGCGCGGGCGAAATTGATCGCCGCCTTGCGGTCCATTCCGGGCGTGGAAGGAACGTTGGGATCGAGCTGGTTGCCCGGAATGACGCGCACGCCATCGTGCTTCCAGCGGTCGGCGTCATCGTGGGAATGAACGGAGCGATCGTGACGGTCGGCCATGACCCGATACCCATGCTCGCGGTCGGCGTGCTGCTCGCCTTAAGCGTCAACGGGATTACCAGCGCCGGCGCCAGCGTCCTCGATAGCCCCCAGAGACCAGCCGCAGGATCAGCAGGAGCACAACCGCGCCGATGAAAGCGTTGATGATCAGGGCGACGATGCCCACGCCGAGATGAATGCCCAGTCGCGGCAACAGCCAGTCGCCGATGAAGGCGCCGATCAGACCGACGATCAGATCGCCGATGAGCCCAAATCCGCCACCCTCCATGACGCGGCCGGCCAACCAGCCGGCAATAATTCCGACCACAAGGATGACGAGAAGGCTCTGGTTGGAAAGATACATGACCTTTTCCTCCTATGGCACGACGAGGCCGAGCGAGGCGATGTAGTCGGCGTTGACGTGTACGTTCGGGAATTTGGCGGCTTCCAGGTAGGCATGCAAGATTGCTCGCGCCTGCTCAGGCGCCGGCAAGGGGGCGCTGCCGGAGCTGCCGGCACCGGCGATCAGGTCCCAACCCGGCGGTTTTTGGATCGAGACCACGGAGAGATCCGAGTCGAGGTTCTTGTACGGCCAGAAGCACCAGCCGAGGCCGAACCGCTCCTGCAGCCGGTGGAATTTGTCGTTCCAGCCATTGTTGAATTCGCCGGTCTCACCGATGAACACCGGCACGTTCCAGCGGTTGCTGAAATCGAGATAGCTCTGCAGCCCGTCGCGCGTCGGGTTGATCCAGAATTTGTGGTAGGTGTAGATGGCGTTCTTGTCGAATGGCCGGCCGAACACGGCGAAGTTCGTGCCCCATTGCGCGCCCTCGAGCAGCACGACGTGGTTCGGATCGACGCTGCGAATAGCGGCGACGATGTCGCGGTAGAACGGCTCGAGCTGCGGATTGAGATAGTCGACGTCGGTGTAGGGAGAGATCGGCTCGTTCAAGAGATCGTAGCCGAGGATCGCGGTTTCATCGCGGTAACGCGCGGCGAGCTTTTGCCACAGCGCGATGGTCAGCTGCCGATTGCGCGGCACGTAGAAGGTAAGCGCGAAGCCGGGGCCGTCATCGTGATTGACGCCGGTCTGCCCGCCCGGCGCGGCGTGCAGGTCGACGATCACGCGCAGGCCGGCTTGCCGGCACCACCGGATGAGCCGGTCGAGCAGAGGCCAGCCCGGCGCTTCGGATGAGCCAGCGGCGGCGTCGCCCGGATCAAGGAAAAGCCGCCAATTCAGCGGGACACGAACGGTGTTGAAACCTGCCGCCTTGATGAAGCGGACGTCCTCCTCGGTGATATAGACGTCGCGAAAATCCTTCCAAAAGCGCGCCGCCTCCTCGCGACCGATCAGGGCGTCGAAGAAATCGGAAATCTCGTTCGGGCTGCGGGCCTGCTTGAACTTGAACATGTAGCCTTCGGGGACCAGCCAGTGCCCGAGGTTGATTCCCTTGATGGCAAAAGTGTCGCCGTTGCCATCGACCAGGCGCTTGCCCTCGGCGTGGATGAAGTCCGGCGCCGCCGCGTGCAGGGGCGCTCGGCCGAAGATCAGGATGACGGCGAACGCCAAGATGCCGAGCCGGGTTGGCCGCCGGCGATATCCTGCACCCCTGGCGTTCATCGGCCCTGCCCTTTCGGGGTCGCCTCGAAACTGAAAACGTGGCATCGATAGTGCCGCCGCGCGCCGGGTGTCTGTTCTCGTTTTTGCAACCGCTTTCTTCGGGCTGAAAGCGGCAGAAACCATAGCAGAAGCGGACATATTGCCAAAGGCAGGAGGTGCAGAGCCGCGTCCTGCCGCCAAACAGCGAGGAGGTCAGGTCGCCGATGTATGGCATGCATTTGTCTCAGGCGCTTGTCTTCTCCGCTTCGGTCTTCATTCTCATCCTGGCAACGCAGTGGCGGTATTTCCATCCGTTTCTCGTGCTTGTGGTCATAGCGCCGGCTTTTGGCGCCATCGCCGGTTACACGACGGCCCAGCTCGGAAGCTTCTTCGGCAGCGGATTCTCGGAGAAGATCTATTCGCCCGGCTTGGTCATCGTCGCCGCCGCCCTTGTCAGCGGGCTCGCCGAAAGCACGGGCGCATCCGATCGGCTGATGGCCAAATTCGATCGCTGGCGATGGCTGGGGTCGAACTGGATCGCCGGGTTTTTTGGGCTCGTCGCCGGTCTTGGCGCTTCGCCCGCCGCCGCCTTTGCGCTTCTCAGGCCGCTGCTGCGACCGATCGGTGGCGCTGGCCTGCAAAACCGTCAGGCCGCCAGCATCGCGTCGGCGCTGGCGATATCGGCCAGCCACGGTTTGTTATTGTTCGCGCCGGTGCCGGTCGCGGCTGCGGCGATCTTGGGCGCTGAATGGGGCCGTGTCGCCTTGTTCGGTCTGCCGTTGGCGCTCTTATCGGCTGCATTCGGCGCCATATTCGCCGGATGGGCGTCACGCTTCGAAACCGCAAAAGAGCTGCTGCCGCCGGAACCGCAGGCCAGCGCCGAGCAGCGAAACAGCGGATCGTCCGTGGCCCTCCTGCTCGCCGCCGGCATCCCGCTGTTGATGCTGATCGAGCAATCCCTCGGCGACATTCCGAGCGAGCCGCTCGGCGGCGGTACGGCGCGCGAGCTGGTGCTGGGGATCGGTCGTCCGCTTCTGCTCCTTCTTGTCGGTGTCGCCATCATGATCCTCGGAAATCCGCGACAAGGCCTCGGCCTCCTCGCCGATCCCGGCTGGACGCGGCGTGTGTTCGGTGGCGTTGCGAGCGTGCTCCTTATCGTGTGCGCCGCCGGCGGCCTGCAACGGCTCTGCCAGTTGACCGGCATGGCGGAGATGCTCGGCGAGCGCACGCTGGCGTGGCACCTCGGCGCGTTCGGCGTCCTGATCCCGTTTCTGGCCGCGGCCGTGATAAAGACCCTGCAAGGGTCGTCTTCGGTCGCCGCCATCACCGCCGCGGGTATGGTGCAGCCGCTCCTATCGGCGATCGGATTAGCGGACGCCAATGGAACCGCGCTTGCCGCTCTGGCAATCGGGGCCGGCGCCATGACCGTCTCGCACGTCAATGACGAATATTTTTGGTTGGTCACGGAAAGCAGCGCCTTTCGGCCGCTGCGCGGGATTGCCGCGGTCAGCCTTGGCACCCTGCTGCAGGGCATCATTGTCGCGGCGGTGCTGCTGCTTCTTTCTCTGTTGCTCGCGCACGGCTGAACACGCGGTCATCACTCTGCGCCGTTCTCCTCTCCCTCCTCGGTCAGCCGCTCGACCGAGGCGACGCGCTCGCCCTCGGCGGTCGTGAACACGATGACGCCCTGCGTCGAGCGTCCGGCGATGCGGATGCCGTCGACCGGGCAGCGGATCAACTGGCCGCCATCGGTGACCAGCATGATCTGGTCGGCGTCCTCGACCGGGAAGGACGCCACGATGCGCCCGTTCTTCTCGGTGATTGCCATGGCGACGATGCCTTTGCCGCCGCGCCCGGTGGTGCGGTACTCGTAGGACGAGGTGCGCTTACCGAAGCCTTTTTCGGAGATCGTCAGCACGAACTGCTCGGCCGCCGACAATTCGACGTAGCGGGTCTGCCCGAGCTCGATCGCGCCGGTCGCCTCCTCGCCGTCGGCGCCATTGCCGCCGTTCTCCTCCGCCTCGCCGTTGTTCCCGCGCCGGACCGCGTTGGCGCGCTTGAGATAGGCGGCGCGCTCGTCCGCCGTCGCCTCGACATGGCGCAGGATCGAGAGCGAGATGAGCCGATCGCCATCGGCGAGATTGATGCCGCGCACGCCCATCGAGGTGCGGCCCTGGAACACGCGCACGTCGTTGACGGCGAAGCGGATGCACTGGCCGGTGGCGCTGGTGAGCAGCACGTCGTCGTTCTCGGTGCAGATCTGCACGTCGACAATGGCGTCGCCCTCGTCGAGCTTCATGGCGATGATGCCCGAGCGCCGCACGTCGGCGAAATCCGAGAGCTTGTTCCGCCGCACCGTGCCGCGCGTCGTCGCGAACATCACGTCGAGCTTGTCCCAGCTCGACTCGTCCTCAGGCAGCGGCATGATGGTGGTGATGTTCTCGCCCTGCTCGAGCGGCAGGATATTGATCAAGGCCTTGCCGCGCGCCTGCGGCGCCGCCAGCGGCAGCCGCCAGACCTTCTCCTTGTAGACCTGCCCGCGCGAGGAGAAGAACAGGACGGGTGTGTGCGTCGAGGCAACGAAGAGGCGGGTGACGAAATCCTCCTCGCGCGTCTGCATGCCGGCGCGGCCTTTGCCGCCGCGCCGTTGTGCGCGGTAGGTCGAGAGCGGCACGCGCTTGACGTAACCCGCGTGCGAGACGGTCACGACCATGTCCTCGCGCTGAATCAGATCCTCGTCTTCCATCTCGCCTTCCTGATCGATGATCAGAGTGCGGCGCGGCGTGGCGAAGTCGCGCTTGATGGCGGCGATCTCATCCTTGACGATGGTCTGGATGCGCGCGCGCGAGCGCAGGATGTCGAGATAATCGGCGATCTCCTCGGCGAGCTTGTCGAGCTCGGCTTTGATCTCGTCGCGGCCGAGCGCAGTGAGCCGCTGCAGCCGCAGGTCGAGGATCGCCTTGGCCTGCTCGGCCGAAAGCTTGGTGGTGCCTGCCTCGGAGACGCGATGGCGCGGATCGTCGATCAGCGTGACCATGGCGGCGACGTCCTTCGCCGCCCAATCCCGTTCCATTAATTGCTCGCGCGCCTCGTTGGCGTCCTTCGAGCCGCGGATCAGCTTGATTATCTCGTCGATATTGGCGACGGCGATGGCGAGACCGACCAGCACGTGGGCGCGGTCGCGCGCCGTGCCGAGCAGGTATTTGGTGCGCCGGTACACCACCTCCTCGCGGAAGGCGATGAAGGAACTGATAAGATCCTTGAGGTTCATCACCAGCGGCCGGCCGCCGTCGAGCGCCACCATGTTGGCGCCGAACGAGGATTGCAGCGCGGTGAAGCGGTAGAGCTGGTTGAGCACCACGTCCGGCACCGCATCGCGCCGCAGTTCGACTACGACGCGGTAGCCGTCGCGGTCGGATTCATCGCGCAGCGCCGCGATCCCCTCGATCTTTTTCTCGCGGACCAATTCGCCGATGCGCTCGACCATGTGCGCCTTGTTCACCTGGTAGGGGATCTCGGAGACGACGATCGCTTCGCGCTCCCCGCGCAGCGTCTCGAATTCGACCTTGCCGCGCATCACGATCGAGCCGCGGCCGAGGTGATAGGCGGCGCGGATGCCCTGGCGGCCCAAGATAATACCGCCGGTCGGGAAGTCGGGCCCCGGCACGATGCCGATCAGATCCTCGATCGAGAGCCCCGGATCCTCGATCAGCGCCACGCAGGCATCGATCACCTCGCCGAGATTGTGCGGCGGGATGTTGGTCGCCATGCCGACGGCGATGCCGCCGGCGCCATTGACCAGGAGATTGGGAAAGCGCGCCGGCAGCACCACCGGCTCGCGCTCGGAATTGTCGTAATTGGCCTGGAAGTCGACCGTGTCCTTGTCGAGGTCCTCGACCAGCGCGCCGGCCACGCGTTCGAGACGCACCTCGGTGTAACGCATCGCCGCCGGGGCATCGCCGTCTACCGAGCCGAAATTGCCCTGGCCGTCGATTAGCGGCAGGCGCATGGAGAAATCCTGCGCCATGCGCACCAAGGCGTCATAGACGGCTTGATCGCCGTGCGGATGATATTTGCCGATAACGTCACCGACGACGCGCGCCGCCTTGCGGTACGGCTTGTTCCACTCGTAGCCGTTCTCGTGCATCGAGAAGAGGATGCGCCGATGCACCGGCTTGAGCCCGTCGCGCGCGTCGGGCAGAGCCCGCGCCACGATTACGCTCATGGCGTAATCGAGGTAGCTCTTCTTCATTTCCTCCGTGATCGAGACGGGGCGAATATCGGAAGGGCCGCTATCGGTCGGCGGGAGGTCGTCCTGGTCTGACAAGGGCAAAGAATCCTGGCGCGAATCTGTGCGATTTTCATAGCCGATCGGGAGGCGCAAAGCCACCCGTCCCGGCTACCCGCGATGTATGAATTTTGCTTGGATTTTCAATGACTTTGAGGCCGGAATTGGGAACCCAAAGCGGGCGCCTTTCGGGCGGCGATAATCGGTCGAAAACGAGCTCAGTCTCTGGGCGGCGCGGCCCCCAATTTCCGCCGCTTAGCGTCAGGCCGCGATGGCTTCCAGGCGGCGCTTGGTGACCGGCGGGCCGAAGAAGCCGATGACGACGAACACCACCAGCATCGCGCCGGCGATGAAGGCGAACACGCCGATGGTCCCGTAGCGGCCAAGGAAGAAGGCGATGAGGAAGCCGGAGAAGATCGCGGAAAACCGGCTCCACGAATAAACGAAACCGACGGCCTGGGCGCGAATGCGGGTCGGATAGAGCTCGGCCTGGTAGGCGTGGAACGAAAACGAAAGCCAATTGGCGCTGAGCGTGATCAACAGGCCGCACACGATCACGCCCGGCGCTGTGGTCTGCTGTGCGAACAGGAGCCCAAAGCCGGCGATGCCGATCGCCGCCCAGGCGATCTGCCATTTGCGCTCGAACCGGTCGGCGAAATAGACGCCGACCAGCGGCCCGATCGGTGCCGCAACCGCGATGATGAAGGTATAGGCCAGCGACTTTGTGACCTCGATCCCTTGCGAGACGAGAAGTGCGGCCACCCAGCTGGAAAAGCCGTAATAGCCGATCGTCTGGAACAGGTTGAAGATCACCAGCATGATGGTGCGGCCGCGGTAGACCGGGCTCCACATTTCCATCCAGGCGCCGGCCTTGTGCTCGGCTTCGCCGGCGACGAGTTGCGGGGGTGGCAAATCCGCCCCGGTCTCGGCACGGACCTGGCGCTCGAAATCGTCGACGATGCGTTCGGCTTCCGCGATCCGGCCATGCTGCGCGAGCCAGCGCGGCGATTCCGGCAGGCTCCTCCGGATCCACCAGACCACCAGCGCCCCGCTCGAGCCGATGATCACCACCCAGCGCCAGCCGTCGAGGCCGAGGATCGTTCGCGGCACCAATTGCCAGGCGAGGAACGCCACGAAGGGGACGACCGTGTACATGATGCACTGGTTGTAGGCGAAGGCGGGACCGCGCTGCTCCTTGGGCACCAGCTCCGACAGATACGCGTCGATGTTCACGAGTTCGACGCCAAGCCCGATGCTGGCAATGAACCGCCACAGATCGATGGTCTGCGGCGTGGTCTGGAACGCCATGATCAGCGCGCCGGCGGAATACCAGAGGAGCGCGAAGGTGAAGATCGAGCGGCGGCCGAAGCGGTCGGAAAGCCAGCTGAAAGCCAGCGTGCCGATGAACATTCCGGCAAACAACGAGGCGACGAAGCTGGCGAAGCCTTGCAGGTCGAACAGGCCCTGCGTGGTCGGCTTGAACAGCCCGGCTTTGAACATGCCGAGCGCGATATAGGCCGTGAAGAAGAGATCGTAGAACTCGAACCAACCGCCGAACGAAAGGAGGGCGATCAGTTTGCGCGTGTGGCGTGATGGCGGCAGCCGGTCGAGCCGCGCCGCGACGGTGACAACCCCATCGGCTTGCATCCCAGTCCCCTCCCCGATGCCGTCCTGTTTTGCCGGGCGGCTGCGCTACTTTTCGAACCTTTTTCGTGCCCGCACAAGACGGCGACACGCGATGCTGGCACAATCCCGGCGATGCCGCTCGACTTTGCCATTTCCGCGCTGCTGACGCTGTTCGTCGTGGTCGATCCGGTCGGCCTGGTGCCGGCCTTTCTGGTGGTCACCGAGGGACTGCCGGCGGCTGCGCGCCGCAACGTCGCGTTACGCGCCAGCATGATCGGCGGTGCGATCCTCATCGGAGCGGCGCTGCTCGGCGACTGGCTGTTCCGCACGCTCGGGATCTCGCTCTCGGCGTTCCGCATCGCCGGGGGCCTGCTGCTGTTCTCGATCGCCTCCGAGATGGTGTTCGGCGTGCGCCTGCGCCGCGAAAGCGAGGTGGCGGAGGAAGCGGTCGAAGAGCGCGCGCACAACGTCGCTGCCTTCCCGTTGGCGATTCCGCTGATGGCCGGACCCGGCGCCATTACCGCGACCGTACTCCTCGCCGGACGCGCCGACGGGAATCTGCTGCTCGCCGGCTTGCTCATTGCGGTCGTAGTGTCGGTCGCGATCGCGTGCTTTGCGGCCTTTTCCTCGGCGACGCGGATCGAGCGACTGCTCGGTATCACCGGCAACATCGTCCTCTCGCGCCTGCTTGGCGTGCTGCTCGCCGCGCTCGCCGTGCAATTCGTGGTCGATGGCATTCGCGCGATTCTCGCCGGATGAAGCGGCACAGGCGTCCGCTCATTCGACGCTAAAGTTTCATTAACCATAAAAGCCCATGATGTTGTGGGTGATTTCCTTTGGACCGTCACGGCTGGAGCGCGGCTCTCATGGCCATTTCCGGAGTTTCCACGGCGGCCCCACCGCCAACGAGCCATCAAGCGGCGCATGCGCTCGGCCACCACAAGCGCGGCGGCCACCACTCCTCCTCGCTGACCGACATCGACGTCCAGGGATCGAGCGTTGCGACGCCGCCGAGCTCGACCGGCAAGGTCGGCAGCAAGCTCGACGTGACCGCGTAAGCGCGACCAGAATGGCTGAGACGGAAACGGCACCGGTCTCGTTTCGGGTGCGCGCGGCGCAGCCGGTGGACATCCCGGCGCTCATGCGGCTCAAGCGGATGTTGGCCGAGGGCGAGGATTCGTTGCACGCGCTGTGCGCCAACGAGGCCGATTGGCTGCGCGATGGTTTCGGTCCGGGCGCGGGCTTCATGGCGTTCGTCGCTGAAGCCGACGACTGCGACCGCATCCTCGGTATGGCCACCTGCAGCCAACGCACCATCACCGGCTGGAACGGGCCGGTGGTCTTTTTGCAGGACCTCATCGTCGCGTCGGCCTACCGCCAGCACGGCATTGCCCGCGCGCTCACCGCGCGCGTCGCCGCGCTCGCGCGCGATCTCGGCAGCCCGATCGTCGAGCTAACGGTGCGCGCCGACAACCCGGCGCAAGGCTTTTATCTGCGCAACGGCTTCCAGCCGGTCCCGCAATGTCTCACTTACGTGCTGGCCGGGCCGGCGCTCTCGGCCCTTGCCGAGCAGGACCGCGAGACGCTGGCGCTTGCCGGCTGAACGTCGTTGGATGAAATTTGCCTGCTGAATTTGTGGAACGTTAC
>Ga0210394_10001696_pt1 | contig 33596 bp, 36 predicted proteins | sample IncBWC12MmetaG_FD_160121 | JGI IMG/M metagenome (GOLD analysis project Ga0210394, IMG submission 160121) | Forest soil microbial communities from Barre Woods Harvard Forest LTER site, Petersham, Massachusetts, United States - Inc-BW-C-12-M | ecosystem: Environmental > Terrestrial > Soil >... | reverse complement strand
CAACTGGTGCAGCGGCAGTAACCGTGACTGATTGTGCGACAGCCCCAACGTTAAGGACTGCTGAAAGGACTCCGAGATCACGGGCTGCGAGTGCGATCGTACGAACGCTCGTCTGGAATCCAGCCGATTGGATGCTCACACTGTAATGGCCTGGAGGCAGCGCCGCGAATGAGAACTGGCCCGATGCGTCGGCGGTGCCTTCCCGTCTCTTCCTGTCTTCCGTGCGGACAATCTGAATACGAGCGCCGGGGACCACAGCGCCCGAAGGGTCTATTACTGTGCCGGCGATGTCGCACATGCCGTTGTCAGGCCCATGATCGTGCTCCATGCGCACAGTGATTGTGTCTTGCTGCTGCGTCGGAGCCCGCCAGCCCGGCGCGGTAGATACAGCCGCGCTTCGCGGTTCAAGCCAAACGGTAAGATCGTCTCCTGTGTTGAACTGGCGATCGGGTCCGGCGCTTCGCACCAAGTACCACTGATTGTTTGGGCCAAACCACCTGGCTGATTGAACACGTAGCTCCGTGCCCCATGCGTCGCGTGGTGAATGGCCGCTTGAGTCCTTCAAGGCCATGAATGCGGATGAGATGTCTTGCTGCGGGTGCAGATCGCCCATCTTCGCGACGAGTTCCCGGACGTATTCCACGAGCGCATCGCGATATCGCTCCTGGTACACGACCATCTTCGTTTGGGGAAGCATGCGGCCGGCTTCGCTATCCAGCGTGAACGGAGCGACCGTCTCGGCGGCTGCAAAGAGCACCCGCGCAGCGCGGTCGTGCGACTCAGAGCTTTCGTCTGGCTGCGGCTCGACGATCTGAGTCGACGAGAGCGAATGAATTTCATAGTGAGGTTTCATCAATTCCTGTTCGAGATAGAAGAAGACTTTGGCGAATCCCGGCTGCTTCTCCGCTAGCGCAAACACGGCCTGATCGACTACCTCGAGTCCCAAAGCGGCGCTGACACCCTCGCCCTTCTGATTGGTCACATGAAAACGAACTCGCGCTTCGCCGCCCGGCAGATAACTCGTTGCGTCCGCTACGGCATCGACGTGCAACTCGTCGGCAGGCTGTACGAAGACCAACCTCCGGTCTGTAACCTCGCGGCCATTCCGGCCTATCACATAACCAGTGATCGTCATGGTGCCGCTCATCGCCGGTGTGGCAAGCAGGTTCAGCTCTGCTTTCCCGTTCTCGATATCGACATCGCGAGTGAGGATGGTTTGTCCTTCATGCACCAGATCGATGTACGCCGCGCCGCTTTGATGGGTCGAAAGCAGCGAAATCTCGATTCGGTCGCCTGGCTTGACTACCGAATGCGCGGTCCGGACCAACAGTTGATCCTCTCCAGCGCGCGTTTCCAGCGTTAGCGACTGTGAAGTGCGATCCCCCTTCCGATCGTCTGCGTCGATCCGTAAGACGCTGTTCGCTTGGCCGCCCGGCACCTGAATCGTTGCGATTCCCGCCTCATCTGTCTTCGCGCTCTGCCGCGTACGGCCAATGTGCGCTTCGATATTCGCTTTTGCCGGCGTCCCGTCCGGATACGACGCAAGAATATAGACTTCGTTTTGCAAGCCGTGGACGAGCTTGCCGCCTTCTGGAATGGCCGTTATAACCAGCGGAGTTTCGCTTACCGTGATCGGCTCGCCCCGTGTCTCTGCGTGCTCCGCGGCATCCTTTACGGTCGCTTCCACCACAACTGGTGCGGCTCCGTGGCGACTTCCATCGCCGGCCAAAAATTTCGGCAGCACGAAATCGAAGTGATAGATTCCGTCGCTGTTCGTACGTCCTTCCGCGGTTGCCGCATCGAAGAGCTCAACATCCATTGCCGATGCCTTGAGCATGACATTGGCGTTGGCCACCGGTTTGCCGAAGAAGTAGTTCGCTTTCACGGTGCCAGTCACGTGATCCCCCGGCCTGTAATCACGCTTCTGCTCTCCGTCTTTGGCGTCAAACTCCACCACGACGCGGAATTTCGGCAAAACATACCGTTCCACGTTGACGGCCAGGTCGGCAGCGTCGTTGTTTGCGTCGCCCATTTTGACGCGAACGTGATACGCACCCAGATTCACCTCGTCGGCGAGAGTAAATTCTGTGGATGCCAGGCCAAAACTGTCCGTCTGCGCGGCTTTGCGGAATACCTTGTTCCCGCGCGCGTCTTCCACTTCGAAGGTCAGCGCGCGTTCCGCCACGGCATGATGATCCGCGCGGTTCAGCGCCAATGCGCGCAAATGGATAGTTTGCGAAGGCTGATACACCGGCTTTTCGCTGGTAAGCAGCACCGAAACCTCATCTTCGAGTTGCACCGTGCTTGTGGTCTCGATCTGGCCCAATGGCGTTTCCGCCGCAAAGCGAAGCGGGTAGCTGCCCGTTAACCCAGCCGGAAAACGGAAATCCGCCTCCGCGGAGCCGCGCCGATCGAGAGGTCCTGTAAAAAGCAAGATGGGCTTTCGATCAGGCCCTTGAGGTTTAGTCAATTCGATTCGTATCGTGCCCCGGGCTACCGGCGCCACGACTCCATCATGAGTTGCGCTTTGCACAATCACGCGCATGGCCGCCTGTGCCCCCGCGATATAGGACCGCTGCGCAAGGATGTGCAGCTCGGGCCGCACAAGAATTTCGGACATAGACCTGATGTCCTCGACGTCCAGCTGCGTCTGATTTTCGTAGCGAAGCGTAAAGCGGACGCGATGCCAGACCAGTTCGTCCAGAGTCGTCGATTCATTGAGTTCGACCTTTGCATTCCAAACCCCGGCCCCTTCGGCCACATTTGCTTTGTGTTCGGCCTCGCCAATAACGTGATCCTCGGGAGTCAGCACTTCAACGCGAAGTTCCGCTCCCCCGCTGTGTGCGGCTTCATAGGGAACGGAAAGCGAAAGCGTGTTGTGCGAATAAACGGCCGAGATCGTCTTCGGCTCTGCGTTGCCTAGGGCTGCTGCAAGGAAGATTAGGATTCCGAGAAACGGATACCAATGGCGCATGGGCGTTCCCCTTTTGGGCAAGCGGCAAATGGCTCATGGCTTGCCCGTTCAATGGGAGTTCGCGCCTGGATGGGAATCTTGCAGACTATTTTTGTGGGATTTGAAAGAAGTTACTTTTGACGCCAATGGGTCCCATCTTTGCTGGTCCACTGAGCGCCGCTATCGGTTGTTAGCTGGAAGACGCTCGGGGCGCTTTGCAGGCCAGATGTTTCGGTCGTCGTCTTTGCCGCGGCCGCCTCCGGGCGGGTGAGGTCGACGCGGACTGCCTTGCCGCTCCATTGCGGATGCACTTTCTTCCAGCTCTTGCCCGCATTGCGGCTCACGAATAGGCTGCCCGCGCCATCCAACGAGAGGATTCGCTTTCCGAGCGACACAGAGGAGGCAACCGGCAAGCGGAGGGGCAGATTTGCGGCAATCGCGGCAACGCTGGCCGAGTCTGTCTCGATCGATGGTGCGCTCGCGGTGACCTCCACAGTTTGCGTTGCTGCTCCCACAGCAAGCACGGGCTGAAGCATGGCCACTTCGCTCGGCTTGAGATCTATCGACTGTTGATTGCTTCTGAACCCCGGAGCAGTCACCATCAGATCGTAATGGCCGGCCGGCACTCCCGTTAACCGGAAGCTCCCATCTGCGCCCGTCGCTATTTGGCGCGTACTTCCAGAAGCATCACGCAGAGCTACCGTCGCGTCAGGAATGACCGCACCCGTTATGTCAGTCACGCGCCCGGAAACTCCGGACAGCGTTTCATCCTGATCGCTAGAGCGCTCAACTCGCAACGCTCGCAGATTCTGCTGCGTTTCCAAACTGTCTTGCGGCGTTGCCGCCTGTGCTCGTGGTTGGCTGGCGGGTGGCTGTAAACTCACGACATTTCGTCCTGTCTGTGGCAGTTGTTGTACAACCGCGGAATTCAGGTCGGACCCGGACTGCGCGTCGGGCTTGGGGGCTGCGGTTGCTCCGGTGATTGCCGCAGCGGAGTCCGAAGAAAGTCGCGTCTCTGTCCCTAGATTTGCGACGCCCGCGGATGCTGGAAGGCTTCCCGCATTTGTAGCCTTTGAGTCAGCCGCGCCCCCGGGTTTTTGCCGGACGGTGCTCATTGCTGCCCGACCAGGCCTTGAGCCCTTCTTGGCCTTGTCGCGTTGCGGAGATTGCCTAAGGTTCTCACTCGGCGCGAGGGGCGCTCCGCGCGCCCCGGTTTCAGGCTCCTCTACCGCCGCACTTTGTCGGATACTCGCAGGAACCTTGGTCCCTGGTCGAACGTAGACCAGCAAAGCGATTAACCCGGCAAGCGCTGCTCCGGCGAGGCCAGCCGCCACCAACCATCTCTGCCATATCCATTCCTTGGGCACCTGCTCTGAAGCGGAGGAAGCTACCACGGGTCGCTGCATCAGAAATACGATCTCGCGGCACTCCCCGCATTCGGCCAGATGTGCCAGAGTCTGCTCTCGCTCTCTTGCGGTGTCTGCTCCCTCCACAAAGACGCTGAGTTGATCGGCATCAGGGTGTGGGCCGCTATGGAGTTGCTGATTCACCTTCGCCCTTCCTTAGCGGAGATCGCCCCAGCGTCAGGATTTTGCAGCAATTTTCGCAGGTTGATGTCCACGTCCCTGGGATCGGTTCCCAGCGTCTCCTCGGCTGCTCGTCGGCTCAGGCCCCGCGCCATAAGCACCTCCAGCAGTTCTTTGCGCACGTGCCCCGCCGCTCGCTTCAGTTTCCGGCTGACCGTCGCTTCGTGGACCCGCAGAACACGACTCAACTCATTCAGTGTACGCGCGTCCAAGTAGTAGGCAGACAGCAGAAAGCGCTCTTCTGAGCCTAGCGTGGCGAGCGCACCCGCAAGCGATGGACGCAGATGTTTCAGTTGCTCCAAATCGGGCGGTTCAGTGGTTGGCATCGCCGGTTCAATATCATCATCCAGCGGAGTTTCTCGCCTGGTCCTGCGGTAAAGATTCACTCGGCGCTGTGCCAAAACCGCCCGCAACCATCCGATCAACGATCCGCGTCCCGAGTATCGAGAAAGCGGCGACTGGCGCTTGCCTTCGCATTCGGCTATCCCGAATAGCTCGGAGTAAAGCGAGTCGGCCAAATCCTCACCAAGCGAAACGGCTCCGGTCATCTCTATGGCGATTTTCGTCAGTGGGTTACGGTACTGCGCAAGAAACCGTTGCCATGCTGCTTCGCGGCCAAGCGCACATCCGCGTGCGATCGCAAGCTCTTCCAGGTGCAGAGCCCGCCAAAATGCTTCCCGTTGTTTCGCACTCGCTTGAATTCCTGGGTCGACGCCGAAGTTGTCCTTGGCTCCAATCGCCTCAAGGGCTTCGGCGAACTCCACTTCGGCTAACTCCACCAATTGCGCACCAGCCTTTTGCCAAAGCTCCCTAGCGAGGTCTTCGGGTAAAAACCTCTCCGCTGGCACGGGTGCGATTCCTACAGAAATAGTGCGGTCCTCCGCTGTAGTAGCTGTCTGCAGCCGATTGTCGTTAAGCTTTACAGACGGGATATCCACGGTCGCCATTAAACCACAACATTCCGGCGTGGGCAGTGTCCTCTCTGACCTTGGATGATGAACTGCTCAAGCTGGGTTTCGATGTCTCGGAAAGGAGTGTCTCGCGATGGATCCGCCGAGCTCCGAAAGATCCAGATCCTGTGAAGGGATGGCTGACGTTCTCAGGAACCATCGCGAAGCCATTGCGGCCATGGACTTCTTCACCGTCCCAACGCTCACGTTTGGCGTTCTGTACTGCTTTTTTGTCATCGGCCACGACCGGCGTAAAATCCTACACTTCCATGTGACGCGAAATCCCCATGCTCTTTGGGTTGTTCAGCAGTTGCGAGAAGCATGGGCCTACACAAAGCCGAACAGATTCTTGCTGTTCGACCGAGACGCAAAGTTTGGAGCGGAGGTGGTTTCGACTGTGAGGGACATGGGAAGCGAGCCAACTCGCACGGCCTTTCGCTGCCCGTGGCAGAACGGTGTTGCTGAGCGTTGGGTGGGAAGTTGCCGTCGCGACTTGCTTAACCACGTGATCATCTTGAATGAGTGGCATCTCAAACGGCTGATGGCTTCCTACCTGCTCTACTACCACGAAGACCGGACCCATCTGGGACTCGCGAAGGATACGCCAGCAGGTCGGGTTACTGAGATTCGCTCTGAGCCTGGAAGCAAGATTCAATCCCTACCGAGACTCGGCGGGCTGCACCATCGTTATGCGGTGGCAGCGTAAACTCAAGAGCGATTCTTCTGACTGAAGACCAAACTTTTTTTGGTAACCCGGCCCGAGGCATGGTTCACGTTTTCAGCGAGCATCTTTCGCCTGTCGAAGAATCAGCCGGCAATAAAAAACCGAAGGGCGCAACGATTTGGCGAACTACAGGTCGGCAATTCTTTTAATGTGTCCAGATAACCGGAGGGTTGACGAAACGACCCGCGTGGTACGCGATGAGTTCTACGCGAAATATGGCATCACGTGGTGGCCAACCATAAGAGCGATCGGCTGGGGACATTTAGGGGACAAGAAATAGGTATTTGGGGATGATCCCGAAGCTGTTAACTGACGTCAGAGAAACGAGTTATGTGATTTGAAGTTCTCTGTTAACAGCCGAACGCTCTACCATTGAGCTACCGGGGAGTATGTTAGATTTTCAACAGCTTACAGTCTGAGATTTTAGCACGCACGCAAGATGTAGCGGAAATCGTAGTGGTAAAAACAGATTCCACCCGACGGGAAATTACGAAGGGGGTGGTTCTAGTGACTACAAATCCGCCGGTTCGCCGCCGCCCCGGCGGTTTCTTTGCACCAGCTAGCATGGTAGGGTTATGTCAGAAAGCACGGCACAGGTTTCTTTCTCAAGTAAAGCGTGCGACAAAATCACGTACTGAGTTCAAAGCTGGCTCGTCAATTGACCAGAATTCGCAGCAAGCGATCCTGTTCGACTGCCAGAATCATGCTTTTGAAGATATCGATGTCCCACGTCTGCTCGAGACTAAAGCGAATACAAACGTCGGTTTCAGCGACGATGATTCCCCACAGCGGAACCCGCGCCTGATTCAATTGGTATTGAAGTACTCTTTTTAGTGGGGAACTACAGCAATTGAAACGGACACCCGCTCCTTGGCGTCTAGCAGGCATAGATGGTTATAGGGTTCTTTCGCCTGAGGTGGCGGCTCTCTCGGACCCGGCCAAGGTTTTCCGATCGCGATGCCTTATAGAATCTAGGGTACGTTTGATCAATTACGGGAGGTCTCAACCATGAGAAGGCTGAAGGGTGTTCTGCTGTTAGTTTGTGGGTTGCTCATTTCGTTGGTGCCCACCTGGGCGCATCACTCTTTTGCGGCGGAGTTCGACGGCCACAAGCTGATTACGTACACGGGGACCCTGAAGAAGCTGGATTGGGGAAACCCTCACGGCTTCTTTTATTTGGAAGTGAAGGATGAAAAGGGAAACGTCTCCAAGTGGGCATTCGAGATCGCTTCCCCTAACATATTGCGCCGCTCCGATGAGGCTACCCGCACCTACTTCATCGAAAACATGGGGAAACCCATTACCACCACCGCATGTCCAGCCAAGAACGGAGAACTCCGAGCTGCGACACAATACGTCAAGTTCGCGGACGGGCGCATAGCGCCGATGGGCCCCAAAACGTATCAAGGGGATTTAGACTCCGAGCAGATTTTGCGAAACCTCAAGTAAGGATCGCCCCAGACGATGTCTAGCAATATCACTCGACAGAAGAACGCGCACGGCGTCAAATCGCGGGAGGCGGCTCACAAATGAAAAATCGATACATTCTCACCTTGGTTATTTTGGCGGGAGCCTCGTGGATGATCTCGACGGTTACCCGAGCTCAAAACGCCCCGCCCGCCAAAGATACTCCGAAGTATAGCGAGCCCACGCCGCGATTGGCCGACGGGCACCCGGACTTTTCGGGCGTTTGGTACCAAGGCATCGTTCCAGACATTAACCACATGCCCCCGAATGTTAGCTACCGTGAGTATGACCCGAAAGTGACACCGCAGGAGAGTCCTTCGTTTCAGTCATGGGCGGTGGCCAAGATCAAATTGATGGGTGCCACGACCGGAGGCCATCTCGAACTATTGGTTCCTAATTTGGAGTGCTTGCCCCGCGGTGCTCTGAGCTACTTCATCGGGTCGGGCTACTCCATTCAGTTGGTGCAGAACGTCCATGAACTGGCGCTTCTCACTGAAAGCGACACCACCTGGCGATACATGCCCACCGACGGCCGCCCCCATCCGAAGTACATGGATCCCCAATGGAACGGCAATTCCGTTGCCCATTGGGAAGGGGACACACTGGTTGTGGATACGGTCAGTCTTGATACGCGCGCCTGGGTTGGATATCCCGAATATCTGGGGTGGTTTCCCAGCCCCGAGGTGCATTACATCGAGCGCATGAGTAGGCCCACCGCAGATAGGTTCGTCTATCAGGCCATTGTCGAAGACCCCAAGGTGCTTACCAAACCTTGGGTCTCGGTTCCTCGGGTATTCACATGGGCTCGTGGAAAATCGATCGAAGAGCGCTATAACTGCACGAACATGTCGGATTACCAGCAGCTTTCGCCGCAGAAGAAGCCTCTAACCGCTGAAGGAAACGACGAACGCTTCTGGGATGACCAAGAATATGAGCGCCTGCGTAAGCAATATGGCGTGCAACCAAGCCCATACGTTCCAGGTCGAGTAAGGGGAGAATGAGTATCTGGGCGAGGGATCGTCTATAGTGCCAATGATGGTGTCATAGGGTGGAAGTATTTAATTCAGGGCGGGCTTTTCTCGGAAATGATCAAGAAGAAATTCGGGCAAGCGTTTCAAATCCAACATGAGGTGTGAGCCATGATTTCCAGGATTTACGTTGCTTTCGTGGTTTTCGGCTTGCTGTTGGCGGCGGTGCCGGTGACGGCCCATCACTCGGTGCTCTCGGAATTTCAAATGGGCAGTCCCACGGCCATCAAAGGTGTGCTGACAAAAGTGGAATGGGACAACCCACACATTTATTGGACGGTGGATGCCAAAGATGAGAGCGGCAAAGTGGTGCATTGGTCCATAGAAGGTTTGCCCCCTGGCTACTTGCACCGCAGCGGCGTAACTCGGCAGCAAATGCAGGCGCTGATAGGGACCGAGCTCACGGTGCACGGGCGTTTGGCCAAAGATGGTTCGAAGCTGATGTGGGCGCTGGATTTCACGCTGGCCGATGGCAAGATCGTACCGATCGGGCCTCGGCAAGATGACGCCAACGCACAGTAGGCGGTATCTTGGAAGGGAGATTTCGAAATGAAGCTTCATACCCTTAGCCATGGGTTATGCGCGACAGCGTTGGTCTGTTGCACAGCCTGGTTGGCCGCTGCTGCTCAGAGTTCGAAACCGGTGCCCCGTACTGCCGACGGACATCCCGATTTATCGGGTATGTGGGTTGAGCGCCTCCCCAATGATCCGAACCCGGCGATCACACGTGCTGCGAGGCCTCCCGCTGGAGCCGATAAGAGAGTTCCTGCTGCAGTGTCGAGATACCCGTCGGATGAATTGCCATACCAGCCATGGGCTGCGCAGAAGGCTAGGGAGTTGCACGACGCCGCAACGACCGACCCACTACTGCACTGTCTTCCTTATGGTGAGCCGCGTATCTGGGGTGGCCCGCATCCCGCGCAGATCATTCAGTCGCCTGGCGAGATAGTAATCCTCTACGAAAGAGACACCGCCTTTCGCGTCATTCCAATCAATAAGGCGCACGAACCTGACCCTGATCCGTCCTGGATGGGAGATTCGGTGGCCAAGTGGGACGGCGATACGCTGGTGGTGGACGTGATCGGCCTCACCGACAAGTCGTGGCTGGGTTCTGGAAAGAATGCTGGTGAAGGCGCTGGAACATTCCATAGTGATGCCTTGCATGTGACGGAGCGCATCAGTCGCCCCGATTTTGATCACCTCACGGTACAAATCACCGACGACGATCCGAAGGTGTTCACCAAGCCTTGGACCTACGCTTGGAATATGAAGCGCACCGAGGTTGGCTTTTACGAAGACGTGACCTGCTCCAACGAGAAGGATCTGGCCCACGAAGTGCCGGAAAATTCTGCGAAGAAGTAAGATGCTCGCATAGGAATTTTCAGTCTGAATATTCGCAGCACGGAGTGCCGGGAATCGATCTTTTACGATGCGTGGTGCCTTCCCCATTCCTGTAACCCTATTCATCACTGACTCCAACGGGCATCAGGTGCTCGGATGGGATTGCGACAAAACCTATAACCGAGCGTCGAGGTGTGATATGTCGATGAAAACGACTGGCAAGCTGATTTTCGGGGCACTCATGGCGTGCCTGGCTGCGGCGCCGCTCTTTGCGCAGAAGCTTGAGCCGATGACGGTCGAGCACACGCTGCAGCGTAATCTAGGAACGCCCGGGCATCCCGGAACCAATCAGCAGAAGGACGAGGCATTCCCGCCGCACAAGATTATCGGGAATCTCTATTACGTGGGAACGACGGTGCACTCGAATTATCTCGTGGTGACGCCGCAGGGCGACATCCTGATCAACACCGGATACGAGCACACCTGGCCATTGACCCGAGCGTCCATCGAGAAGTTGGGATTCAAGGTGACCGACATCAAGATTATTCTCGGCAGCCACGCTCACATCGACCATCAGGAGGCTGACGCGATGGTCAAACAGTTGACGGGCGCGCCGGTGGAAGTGATGGCCGAGGATGTGCCATTGCTGCAAAAGCTCATGCCGGACGGCAAGCCGCACCCGATCGACAAGGTTCTGCACGATGGCGATACCGTCAGCCTCGACGGGTCGAGTTGGGTGGCGCATCTGAACCCGGGACATACACCGGGCTGCACGACCTGGACCTCGAAGATCACCGACGGCGGTAAGTCCTACAACGTCGTGATCATGTGCGGCGGCGGGGCACCCCCGAACTCGTCAACAATCCGGATAATCCGCACATCATGGATGACTTCCACAAGACGTTTGCGTTTCTCAAGAGTGTACCGTGCGATGTGCCTCTAGGGTCGCACACGGATCACTACAACGAAGTCGAAAAATACGACGCAATGATGAAGAATCCGAACGGCCCCAATCCGTTCATCGATCCAGGAGGCTGCGCGGTCGAAGCGGGGAATTGGGAGGTGATGGTCAACTATCAATATGAAAGGCAAATAAAGGCAGGGGGCGGCAGCGGGCCTAGCGCCAGTAACTGAACGCCGCTCATTTCATTTGTCTCGCGAGCCCACGCTGAGCCAAACGGCTGGCGCGGTTCAGTCGGAAAGGCCCTGGGTGTATAAGGGTGCCCATCCGGGAGGTCAAGATGAAAATCCCGGATAAGTAGCTGGCTCTCTCTGATCCCTTGACCCGATTCGTGGAGGAAAACTGTGAAAGGCCTTCTCTCAGCAATGACGCTCGTTGTCCTTACGCTTGGAGTTACCAGCGCGCGTGCTCAGTCGGAAGTCACTCTGCTGGCGCCGGGCATCACTCCTACCAAAGGAGCATTGGAAAAGGTAATACCAGCGTTTGAAAGTAAGACAGGATATAAAGTGAAGATCACGTATGGCTCCGGTCTGGGAACGAAGGAGCAGGTCGCCAAAGGGCAACCTTTGGACGTATCGGTCTTTTTTGCGCCAGCCCCGGAAGCGCTTGCCTCGCCGACCATCGCTAAGAGCAGCGCCAAGACAATCGCGCGCCTTGTGATGGCCGTTGTCGTCAAAAAAGGCGCAGCCAAGCCGGATATCTCCACTCCAGCTGCCGCTAAGCGAGCCTTGCTTGCCGTGAACTCTATCGACATCGTTGACCCGAAAACTGGGAGCGCCGGCTGGGGAACGATGGAGACGCTGAAAAAACTCGGCATCGAGCAGCAGATGCAGCCGAAGATCAAACTCGTTCGCGGCGGCAATATCTCGCAGGAGGATGTTGCCAAGGGCAATATCGATATGTGCCTGCTATACCTAGGCGACGTTGAAAACCCCGGTGTGGATGTCGTCGGACCGCTGCCGGCCAAGGCCTCGGTTTTGACGGACGTCGTGGGAGTCATCTCTGCCAAACCAAGTGATCCAAAAGCGGCCAAAGCACTCTTGGATTACCTCGCCTCGCCCGACGCGACAGCGGTCTATAAGACAACCGGCCTGCAGCCGGCTCACTGACCCCTTCGGCCCCGTTTCTTCTCGGCTGGGCAAAATACACGCCGTAAGCTTACAGCCTTGCAGCAATCCTCGACAGCATCGAAGCTGAAGAGATCACAAGCATAGATATAAGGGCAGATAAGAACCACTATGACCGGACCGAAAATCTTGAACGGGAGCGACAACACCGCACACGATACCAACAATGCAAATTTCGGGCGTATCACAACCACGTCGGTGAATGGACATTCAGGACCGTCGGGACGAGAAAGACACCAACTTTCCGTCTCTACATGTCTTAGCTAGTGGGGCGCAAAGCACGTTCCTTCAAGCCTGCCCGCGGATGTATCGCTTCAACCGGGACGAAGCTGACCTGGACGCGATTGCGCGCCCGGCTCTTCAAATGAAAAAAGCGGCCCGAGCTTTGAGGCCCGAGCCGTCTTGAATTGAAAAGGGCGCGGCCCCCATTCGGAGCCGCCCATATCTTTTGTGCTTTGTCGGTGTGTCAGCCTAGCGCTCCCGCTACATGGAGCGTCAAGTACCGGCTTTAATGTATCCATCCCTCGTTGCGGTAATGATGCGACGCACCGACGAACGTCCTGCTCGTTGCCATAGCCATGGCCATTCGCTTACCGTACTCGGCCATAAGCGCATCCAGCAACGCAGCGCGAGAATCCAGGGAATCGCTCAAGGCGATATGGTTGTCAATCGCCGCGTCAAGCGCACCGAAGAGATCGCGGAAAGAAGGATCGGCCAGGGTGTTGTAGATGTTCTCAAGCTGTGCGGCGAGTTCTGCCCGCATGGCTTCATCGCGTTCGGCGCGGTCCATCAGCGAGTCGATTGCGTCGGCGAGTTGGGTGTTGTTGAATAGCTTGTAGTCGATGTTCATGGCGTTCCTTAGAGAATAGAGCTTCGGAGGACTGAGGGGATTACGATTGAAAACGACCTGAAAATCGGTGTAAGACCCACTACCGACAATATCGGATTGCGGTACTCAAAGCAGCTTGTATCCTTGCTGAGTTGGGCTTCGCGGCCTTTGGAGGAGTAAATGTGATTAACCCGAGTTCGGAAGTGGGGAGATGCGAAAATGAAGCAGTGGAAAAAACTTTTGATTCCAGCAGTGGTAGTCGTGGTTCTCGTCGCCTGGTATGCATTTCGGCCAGAAGGCCTGGTCGTGAATCGACATGTTAACGAAGCATTGCCGTCAGAACAAAGCGCCTCGCAGCCGCAGCCTCTCGTGTCGGGGCAGTTCTACGGCATTCTTCACCCGACGGCGGGAACCGCAACGATCTACCAGATGCCAGAGGGTACTCGTATTCTTCGGTTTACGAACTTCAGCACATCAAACGGCCCTGATGTGCACGTCTACATGGTTGCCGCCGACGATGCAAAGGACATTGCGACGGTACAAAAGGCCGGTTTCGTCGATCTGGGAGACATCAAGGGAAACGTCGGCGACCAAAACTACATGCTTGGCAACGATTTGGACCTGGCGAAATACCGCGCAGTGTCCATATGGTGCAAACGATTCACCGTGAATTTCGGAGCCGCGGCGCTAAGGCCGACAGAGTCGTCGCTGAATCACTAGGATCACCTATTCGCCCGATGCGACCGGCTCTTTCCTGGGCATCCGTGCGACGCGCCCGAATCTTGTGCCGCTGATTCTCTCTCGCTCTTCCTGAAATGAGGCTGCGCTTGGTGTCGTCGGATTTTTCCTGCCAGCCCGGCGCACTAAGCCGCTTTTGTAGCCAGGTGTATAGCTCCTTGCGCTTCCTGAACGTGTATCTGCTGACCCTCTTGCGGCGTGAGATTCCAGGGTACAACTCGCTTCGACGTGCCGGGGCATTTTACCGTCTTGGGCGGCTGTTCATTTGCAAATCCCCAAACCCGCAAGTTCGTTGACAACTACGTCTTTTTTGTCGGCAGTCCATGGGAATGGGTTCGCGCCGCCCAATCCGGAAATTGGACGCTCTAGTGGCTTGCCTGTGACATCGAATCGACGCGGGCACGTGCGAAGTCAAGCCAGGAATGCGCGACTCGATGGTTTCGGCAAGTGTCGAGGGATGTGAGGTGGCAAAAACACTTGATTCTGCCGCTGGCTAACGTGCCGTAGTATCCAAAGGACTTTCTGGGGCCGTACCGACAGGGGGATTTTGCCCCGCCCGCCGTGCTGACCGAGCACTCATTCCGAGTTGGCGGGCAATGGTGCGCCAGGAACGCCCCTGTGCCCGCACCGCGTATTCACGGTGAACTTTTGATGCTGGGCGTCGATGTTTCCGAGAGGACCATCTCCCGCTGGATGCGCCGAGCGACCAGAGATCCCGAACCAGCCAAACGGTGGCTTGCTTTTCTGAGAAACCATCGTGAAGCGATCGCCGCCATGGACTTCTTTACGGTACCCACCATCACGTTCCGTGTGCTTTATTGCTTCTTCATTATCAGTCATCTCCGTCGCGAGATTCTGCACTCCAATGTCACCTGTCACCCCAGCGCCGCTTGGATCATTCAACAGTTGCGGGAGTCCTTCCCGTATCAATCAGCTCCTCGATTTCTGATTTTTTGATCGGGACGCCAAGTATGGCTTGGAAGCCCCCATCGCAGTACGGTCGATGGCCATCTGCCCGGTTCGAACTTCGTTCCAAAGTCCTTGGCAGAACGGAGTCGTGGAGCGATGGATTGAGAGTTGCCGGCGGAACCTTCTGGACCACGTCATCGTCCTGAACGATCTCCACTTGAAGCGACTACTCTGCGATTATGTGCGCTACTACCATCAGGACCGAAGGCACCTCGGGCTCGACAAGGAGACGCCAACCAGAAGATCCTGTTCCGTGGGTGGTGGTCTCGTGAGGGCACAGCCCAGACTCGGCGGCCTGCATCACCGCTACGATCGAGCCGCCTAATCGCCAAGCTGTCGGCTTCACATAGGTTCCGTTCCGGCGTTCAGAGATGTGCGGGAAAATCATATCTTCGCAGTAACATTCGCAATGGGATGGTTACTCCGAAGTTCGGACTAAACTAGGAAAGTCGGGCCAATGAGTGGTTAGGAGCGCGCAGTAGGACAATTTCAGCTCGGCATAGAATTTTGGCGAGCGACAGCCTCAAGGGGAGAGAGACCGTGAGATTAATGGATCGTCTCCTCCTGAGACCCAACTCGCTTGGTGATCCACCCTTTCCGCACCGCAGGCTTCCCATAGCATCTCCCCAGCGTCTCCCCCCCAATACGGTTGTTTGCCCTTCATCCTTGCCTACGCAAATACCCAATCCGAAGCCTTGCCGTATGGATTGGACATCTTCAATCTGAGCAGGGATGCCGCAGCCGTCGAGCAATGGGACCGTGATCTGTGGTTGCTGATTGGGCGACTTTCCCCAAAGTCCCACCGATTCCGCATTTGCGAGTAACCACGCGTCGGCCAGGTACGTCGAAATCGTCAGTACAATAGGAACTGTTGCTCGTCGCCCGAAGTTCATCGACACTGAGGACTTCAAAATGAGACATAAGCTTGCGATGATTTTTGCCTTGGCTATCAGCTTATGTACGATTTCAATGTCGCTGTTCGCGCACCATGGGAATGCATCGTACGAAAGTGACAAAACCATTACCGTGTCAGGAAACCTTACGGAGTGGCTTTGGGCTAATCCGCATTGCTTTCTGAAGGTCGATGTGAAAGATGACAAAGGTGAACTCACGCATTGGGTCGTGGAAACTAGCAATCCGCAGGATATGGCCAGACAGGGCTGGGCTCGTGATTCGTTTAAGGCCGGGGACGAGATCACCATCACTCTAATCCAGGCAAAGAACGGGCGGCCAATCGGTCGCTTCGCCGGGAAAAGCCTCTCGCTAAACCGAAAGCCGTTTCCGCCGATTGCCAGTAATGGTTCCGGCACAACGCCGACTCAGGCCAAGCCTGAATGAGTGGCTTCGCCCCGTCTGACTCTCCTTTTCAAGCATGCTTATTCAGCAGAAGCGTTGAATTTTGGAACTGCGGAGGAGTTGGCAATGCTGAAGCACCTAGTTCCATTGGTGATGGCCCCGTTGGCAATATTGACCCTCTCACTTCTCGTTTGCGCTCAAACTGCTTCGCAGAGCGCATCTGGAGGCACGCCGAGCCAGCAGAAATGGAATAATGTTCCTCCGCCGAATAAGTCAGCATACGCGAACCAAAAATCGGCGCCCGCTCCGCGCCGGGACCTCTCTGGCATTTGGGATGCGATAACTGAAGGCGGAACCCAAGCAAAGGGCGTCTATGAACACCCCGCAGTGTTACCGGATCACCCACAGGATGAGCTTGGCGGACAACCGGACGAGAATAATATTCCACAGCCATTGCCATACACGGCTGCGGGCTTAGCCGCACTCAAGGCCCATAAGACTACTGTAGGGGTTCGGGCAGTTGACCCCAGCCTTACGAATGATCCGGTGCATATGTGTGACCCCGAAGGATTCCCCCGGATGGAACTTTTTGAGTTCAAAGTTGTCCAGCTAGTTCAAACCAAGAACCAGGTGATCCTTATCAATCAATTCAATGGCCGCGCACGTACGATCTGGACCGATGGGCGCCAACTCCCCAATCGGAAGGAGGTCGAGCCCAGGTGGTACGGTTACTCGACTGGCAAATGGGTGAACGATTATACGTTTGTGGTTGATACGGTCGGCATGGACGAAAGGACTTGGCTTGATCACGCAGGCCGGCCACATAGTAGCGAATTGAAGGTAGAGGAACAGTTTCATATGGTGGACAGCGACAGGCTGGAGCTCACACTCACAATCGATGACCCTAAGTCCTATACGCGGCCTTGGATGGCTCTCAACAAGTTCGTGCTTCACCGCCTGCCGGACGATTTTGATCGTATGGAGGTGTTTTGCTCGCCGTCAGAAAATGCCAAGTACAACGAGGTTGTTGCTGATCCCATCTCCAACGCCACGCCTAAAAAGTAGTAAGCGATACTCTGGTTAGTTCGACCCAGCTCCTCGCAGACTGATGAGACTTCGGTTCCAGCTTTCCTTTATTGTCGTGCTCAGCGTACTGGTCATTAGCCGTCCGTTGCATGCTCATCACGGTTTTTTCGCATCGTACGATGTTTCCAAGCGAATTACGTTGAGAGGAACTGTAACGCAGTTTGCATGGTCCAACCCTCATGCTCAAATTTATTTCGACGCGAAGGACGAAACTGGCCACATCATAAATTGGACTGGTGAGATGAATAGCCCGGGCGTCCTTAAGAAGAACGGCTGGAGTAGGTATTCCATGAAGCCCGGCGACCAGATCACCGTGACGATAGTGCCGTCGAGGGCGTTGGGCGCACACCTAGGGCTAGCGCGTAAAGTCGTTCTGCCGAATGGTCAAGTGCTGGAAGGCAATCAGGGACTGCGTCCCTAAGAAAGCCGACCAAGCTCACATGGTGCACGTTCAACGGCAGCATTTCGCTTCGAAGAAGTGGAATAGAATCTTCTAACCAGTGTATAGTAGGGCGAGTTTGAAGCCGGAAGTCCGAATTAAGGCTCGTTCCATACAAACCCGCGGTGATCAGGAAAGAGATTTTTTGTGACAGCGCCGATCTGCAAATTTGAGCTCCTGGGCTTCGATAGGGAACGAAAACAAGCCAAGTAGCTGGCCTTCGAAATGCACTGGGCGGGTTTTGCAACGTGATTAGGTGTTGTGATTAGTGTTGCGGCAAGCGCCTCGATTCGCATTGTCCGGGAAGGGAGAATCACAGATGAAACGAGCTTTGGAGATGCTAAGCAGCGCCACCTTGTTGGTCGCCTTATGCCTGATTTCGATGCCCGCTGCCGCTCAGAAGGAACAAGCCGCGAAAGCGGATACGCCGAAATCGGACGTCGAGCAATTAAAGCCGCTGCCGCCGGGCGGCTCGACGCCGCGCCAAGCTGATGGCCATCCGGATTTGTCCGGGGTTTGGTTTCCAGGCTCTTACGGGACCGGTAATTTGAACGGAGCAGGCGGCCTAGACGGAAATAGCAATATCGTAAGACGAGAATTTGACCCCAAGAAAACGCCTGAGGAAAAGCCCCCTTTCCAGCCCTGGGCTGCCGCAAAACTCAAGGAGATGTATCCGACTGAGGCAGACATTCAGTTACATCGACCATCTGTGAATTGTATGCCTCGAGGTACGCCGGCCTTTTGGACGATCAACGGATATCCAATACAGATAGATACGAAGCCAGGGCAGTTCATTCAACTGGCCGAATTGAACAACAACTTTCAAGTCATACCGACCGACGGCCGTCCGCATGCCAAAGATCCGGATCCAACGTTCGGTGGTGATGCGGTGGCGCACTGGGAAGGAGATACACTGGTCGTAGACGTCATCGCTATCGATGAGCAGACCTGGAATGACCGTGAAGGATGGTTCCATAGCGATCAAGAACACGTGGTCGAACGTTTCACCCGTCCTTCCTTGAACTACCTCATTTATCAAGTCACGATCGAGGACCCCAAAGTTCTAACAAAGCCTTGGACGTCCGCTCCACATACCTGGACCTTGGGCCACGAGCCAGTGGGGGAATACTACTGTACGCATAACGAAGAGCTATACCAGTTTAGTACGCTGAAAAAGCAGGAGGCCAAGTAAGGCGCGTTTTGATCGCCTGCAGGTTTCGGAAAGCAACTCACAGCCGAGCCCGTGCGCACATCTTCGCGGATGCATTATTGCGTCGGCAGTGCCTTTGGGCCGGCCGTTTTTCTCTCCCTCTACAGGTTCAGGTCGCTCTTCTAAAAGAGTAACTTCAAGCCAAACTGAATATCGCGAGCACCACCCGACCCGAGCACGAAGTTGGTAGCTGCTGCATCAGGCGTGATGCAACCGCAACCGAATCCCAACCCACCCGAAGGATCGTTGTTGTCATAACCAGCCCTCGCCCCATACGGATTGGCAAAATTGGGATGGTTGAGAATATTGAAAAACTCGGCTCGGAACTGTGCGCTGAACCGCTCCGTGAACTTCCAATTCTTAAGCAGGGAGAAATCCCAGTTTTTGAAGCCGGAGTCGCGGAAGATGTTGCGGCCCATGCTGCCTACGCTCCCATAGGCGGGAGGAGTCAGAACGGAACTTCCTTTCATATAACAGCCAAGGTTTACTAGGGAGGCGACGGCAAGCGGGCCATTGGCCTGCGCGGCAGTCATGCACGCTTGGGGGATGATCGGGTTGCAGTTTGTCCCCGGACCAAAACACGGAATATTGTTTGGGCCGGAGGTGAAGTCCGCTGGGTTCCCCGTGAAATCCCAACGATCTGGAGACTTGTCCTTTAACTCCCCGGTCCCGGCGAAATCGTCCGAGTTGTCCATCACGCCCCAGGGCAGCCCGCTCTGCAAAGTCACGATGGAATTGACTTGCCAGCCTTCCAGGAGTTGCCCAAACGATTTTTTGCCTGGGAGGACGTACGTCAACGAAAAAGTGAAGCGATGCCTGATGTCATAGTCGCTATTCCCATATTCCAACTTTGGATTGTTGACATCCTCTGGACGAAACGGATTGCTAGCGGCGATGGTGGAAACATCGTCAAGGGAATGGGAATAGGTGTAACCGGCAAGGAACGATACCCCATGATAACTCCGCTGCGTCAGTGTCACTTGCAGGCCATGGTAGTTGGAGATATCAAAATTCTTCACATCGTTTATAAACTGCAGGTACGGATACTGGTTGTGGAACGGCTGGGCTGCCGTCTCATCGGCGGTAGAGACCTTGCATTTGTTGTAGGCTGGGGCACTTGCCAGGCAGGCGGCAGCCGCATTGTGTGGCCCAAACCACCCTGAGCCGACCGGAGGCTGGTTAATGTCGACCGAGGCTGGCAGTTGTGAACTGTGGTTACCGACGTATGCGAGATCCAGCGTGAAGTTATTCGTCAAGGCTCTCTGGATGTCCAGGTTCCAGGCAGTGACGTACGGGGTACGCAAGCTTTGATCCACAGCAGCAGTGGTACAAGGCCCTGGATCCTTGCCCACGCTGTCGCCGCACCGGAGTCTGTTGTTGGTCGCAACGGGGAAGACGGGCCCGGTGGTGTTCCAGCCCGGTAGAAGTTGTGCCCCCGTGTAGCTGATCGAACTGCCGGCGAGTTGGGAGCCCGGAGTAGTGACTCCATTGACTACGATGTCGGCTCCGAAGGGGACCGTGCCGCCGTCGGTTTCACCGGAGAATACCTGTGTTGGATACATGATGTTGAACGAACTGCGGACGACTGTCTTCCCGTTGCCCCGGACATCCCAGGCCAAGCCAATGCGCGGCGACAAATTCCTATAGTCGTTTTTCGTTTCCGCAGAGATTTGGTTTCCAACTTGCACCAATCCGAGATTGGGGAGGAAGTTGCCCTGCAAATGGCTCGTTTCCCAGCCGGGCACGACGAACTCATAGCGTAGGCCCAGGTTCAGAGTTAGCCTTGTAGTGGCACGCCAATCGTCCTGAAAGAAACCCGCGAAATTGTCGTTCCGAAAGTGCGTGTTATTGTCCCCGACTAGAATCTGCCCCTGCGAGGGGTTGCCGATCAAGAAGTCATTCAATGTCTTGAACTTGATATTACCCTGGGAATTGTTAAAGCTGTTTCCATCCAGAACGTTGTAAACAAACTCTCCTCCGAACTTGAAAGAGTGCTTGCCGCGCAGGTAGGAGGCGTTGTCTACCATATCGAACTCGCCCGAAGGTCCATGAACGTAAGTGTGATTCCCGTGCCCCAAGGCGAAATTGTTGAAGCTTGAAATCTGCAGATAGGGGAAGCCAAAAAATGTCGGATTTGTGACGCCCGTATTGATGCCGTATCCGGTCGGCCAGGGATCAGCCGGATTTACAGTCCCGTCGGAGCTGAGATTGACGCTGCGAACCTGGTCATAGCCAGCCCTGAATTCATTCACCCAGGTGGAATTGGGCGTCCAGGTCCAATGGCCCGCGTAGGCCACGGCCCGAGAAAAAACAGGATTTTGCCATCGAGACTCCAACTGGTCAGGCCCAGTGACCCATGTTCCATTTAGGTCCCCGATAAAATATGAGGCGCTCACTGAATGGTGGTCGCTTATGTGGTAGTCGACCTTCGCTACGCCGTTCTGTTCCAAGTTGTTATTGGGTAAATTTGGCGCAAAGGCGGTCGACCCCAACGGATTGTTCCCCTCGTTGATTGGGAAGATGTTTTCAATTGCAGAGGTAGGTAGTGAAACCGAACAGTTTGGGTTAAGGCCCGCCAACTGTGCGCTTAGTGCGCTGATGGGATTTCCATTTGCCGGAGCACTTGTCCCCACGACATAGGGCAGGTGGGTAGGATTCAACTTGTTGCACGCATCTACGATGCTTGATCCAGGATTAGCAGGGAGCCCCAATGTTGTCAGCGAAACCGAAACCGGCGCGCTGCCCACGAAAATATCGCCTACCGTATAACGTTGCTGCTCGTAGCCAACAAACCAAAAAAGCTTATTCTTGACGACAGGGCCGCCCGCCGTGGCGCCGAACTGCTCGAATTGCAACGGTGTTTTCGGGTTCGGCGCGCCATTCGCCAGTGTGGCTGGGTTGAAGTAGTTGCGCGCATCGAAGGCATCGTCGCGGCCAAAGGCGTAGGCGCTACCGTGAAGGCCGTTGGTGCCCGCCTTCACCCCAACGTTGACAATCGCACCGGGGGCCCATCCGTATTCCGCCTTCGGATTTACCTGGGTGCTAAATTCCTGGATGGCGTCGATGGGCAGGGAGGTAGAAGAATCTCCGATTTGGAATTGAACGTTCATGACGCTGTTCCCGCTTCCAGCGTCGCTGTTGAGAAGTCCGTCCAACAGATATAACCCGCTCTCCACGCGAAGGCCATTGGTACTCTGGGATGAATTTCCGCCGCCCGGGTAAATCATCACTCCAGGACGTAGAGTGATTAAGTTCTCGAAGTTGCGGCCATTCAATGGCAGATCGTTAATGGTTTCGTTGCTGATGGCCCCACCCAGGGTGGCGCTGGTGGTTTCCACCAGCGGAATTTCCGCAGTAACCGTGACCGTCTGAGTCTGCTCGCCGGGCTGCAGCGTTAGGTCGACCCGAATGTCTTGGCCAACTTGCACCAGCACGCCTGTGTGTTCCACCGCCCTGAAGCCTTTGGCCTCCGCACGTACCGTATACGTGCTCGGCACTAGGCTGGAGGCGGAATATTGCCCGGCGCTATCGGTGACCAATGTTTGCGCTACGCCTCTCGCCACGTCCGTGACCGTAACCGTCGCGCCGGCAATCGCCCCACCCGTTTGGTCAAAGACGGCGCCTTGAATGTGACCCTGGTTGGTTTGCGAGAATAAGGTAAGGCAAACGAGAAACACCGTCATGGTCGATGCTGCCAAATGTAGAGCACGATTCATGCGGGCGCGCAACAGCGCGGAAGCCATCGGATCACCCCCGAAAGTGTTGTCGTGGAATTGAAAGTGGGGGTCTGATATCACGCCTGGATATGGGTGTCAACAGTAAACGAGGTTGCCTTGGAAATTGATCGGATTCAGCTCGTTTGGCATTTCGTCAGAGACGGAGGTTCGACGAAAGGCAGACCCGAAGGAAGAAAGCTGTAATTGGGAAAGAGCACTCTGGTCAGGTGCAGTCGGGATATATCGGAATGTGATTCGATGCGGCTTACTTGGTTTCTATTTTCTTTTTGAGTTCACTAAATTGGGTGCGCTCCTCGGTATGCGTGCAATAGAATTCTTGTAATGGCTCGTGACCAAGGGAAAAGGTATAGGGAGGGGATGTCCACGGCTTGGTCAGCACCTTTGGGTCTTCGATTGTAACTTCATAGGTCAGGTAGTTCATGGAGGGACGCGTAATTCGCTCGATCACATGCTCTTGGTCGCTGTGAAACCAGCCTAGGCGATTATTCCAAGTTCTTTCATCAATAGCGACCACATCGATGACCAGGGTATCACCCTCCCAATGACCAACGGCGTCGCCGTGGAAGCTTGGATCGGGATCTTTGGCATGCGGCCGCCCATCGGTCGGCACGATACGAAAGTCAACATCCATCTCGTTGAGCTGTACAAATTGCCCCGGCGTCGTCACCAACTGTATAGGATAAGGGTTCCAAACGAACATGGCCGGAACACCGCGTGGTGTACAATTCACCGCCGGGGAATGTAGCTGAATCTCCACATCGCTCGGGTACATCTCTTTGTATTTTGCGGCCGCCCAGGGCTGGAAAGGATACGGAGCCTCGGGTGTTTTCTTGCGGTCGAAGCTTTGTCGGGCTCGGGTGTAATCTCCAGCCAGCCCAGCATCATTTAGATTGCCGTCGCCCGTAACGCCCGGAAACCACACCCCAGATAAGTCCGGGTGGCCATCTGCGTTGCGAGGAGCTGGTCCGCCCTTCGGGAGAGCCTTTATTTCTTGCAACTGCGGAATCGCACCTGTCTTAGCAGAACCTTGCGACTGAGCCACAGCAGGTATCCATGTAACAAACAAAACAGCCAAGACAGACGCGCTAAGCGGTAGGTAACTGCCGAAACGGAGTTTCATCGGTTCTCCATTCCACGTCCACAGACTTTCTGCGCTCGGTTTGGCCACTTCACTGTAGCCGCAAGCTCTAGTAAACTCCCCCTCCACCATCATCTCGATTGCCGGCATTCCCGACGCGCAACTGTCGGCCATCCGGCATCGTGAGGACTTCCGCAGAGGCCCGGGGCTCACCATTCTTGGCCATGCACGCTCTCACCGTGACCGTCTTACCCGTCGCTGCAATAAAATCCTGTCTTGTGGTTCCGCTCCTTCTCAAACTGGATAGAGAAATCGATTCCAGTGTCCAGCCGGTCACCTTACCGCCGTCATCCTTTACATCCATGTAAAAGTAAGCATGCGGGTTCGACCAATCGAATTTGGTAAAAATCCCCGCAATATTGTGACAGTTCTTTGCATCGAACTCCGCCCCAAACGAGTGATGCCCAAAGGTTGGCGTCGCCAGAACAAGGAAACCAATAACAGTCACTGCTGCACCACAAAGCACATGCTTCATCTGAGATCCTCCAGACTGGAACCGTTTCATCGGAAGCTACTGTGCCCTCTACTTTTTGTCAATAGGCTCACTCCCACACAGCCTTGGCCGGAAAACCAGAGCACTATATCCGATTTAAGGAGCGAGAAGAATCGGACCCTCGCAACGCGCAGGTCTGATCTGAGGCTACTTGCCCTCGCTAGGCGGGAAGCCAGCCTGATCGCCGAAAATTTTATGATAATGCTCCAGCTCTGTGGGGGAGCACTCATATTCCTCAATATCGAGGTGAGGCGATTGCAGTCTCAAAGACAATTTATCCATGGCGACCCAAGGTTTTGTGTACATCTTCGGGTCACTAATCTTGACCGTCATCTCGAGATGGTCCGCGTCGACGCGGTGGTAGGTTTCTTCCACTTGTAGAGCATCGCTGTGCGGAAGGCCAGCGGTATCGAGCCAAGTTCTGTCGTTGAGTCCGTTCGTCTCAACCACAAACGTATAGTCATCCACCCATTTACCCACCGAATATCCCCACCACCTTGATTCTGGCGGAGCCGCATTCTTTGTGCTCCACTGTGGACTTTCTGGATCCTTGGGCAGTTCTCGTCCATCCGTCCAGATCACGCGATATCTGTGCTGATTTTCATACAAGACGACTATCTGCTCCGGGTTTTCGAGAATTTGGCTTGTTCTGAAATTGTAGAGCAAGATCCGCGGGAAACCTCCGGGATCGCAGCGTTGCTGTGGATCGTTATTTACCGGCTCGGGAACCATTCTGTAGCCCTCTCCCGGCCTGTGGCTCTTGAGGGTTTCCAGTCCTAGAGGCGTGTACGGTGGCTCGACTTCGGGCTTGAGACAATCAGGGTTGGCATAACCGGTGTCCGTTACCGGCGCCTTTACGTCATACGCGTACTTTCCGGTAGTCTTGTCGCGCCGGCACGAGTCCATCGACATAGCTCCCTTGCCTTGGACTCCTGACTGCCCCCCTTTTGCCGGCTCCCAAATGCCGGCCAGCGTATGCCGTGGAGGGGGACCAGACTTTTGCCCCTTTACATCGCGGTCATAGACGGCCCCGATTGTATTGTCGTGCCCCACTTGAGCACGCGTAAGAGGAGACGCTATCAGGATGACTGTGAGGGTCGGAATCGAAGCCAGCAAACGCCGCCTCATCGCAAAATCCTCCATTACTTTCTGCTTGATCCAAATATCAGCTTTGATCCGGCTGGATTTCCCACACCCGCCGCACAAACCGAGCCAGAGAGAACGGGTTTAACTGTTTTACTCTTTGCCGGTATCGGACTTGGAATTTAGAAACCCGCCTTCTAACTTCCTGCCATCGGGAAGCACGACAGAAACCAATCGCCCTAATGGCTTGCCGTTCTTGAATGGCTCGAGAGTGACCGTGATTACATCGCCCGGCTTGAACGTTCCTTTGGAATAGCCATCGCCGAGTATGGCCGGCCCATTTTGAGTCTCGACAACCCAATGCACAACCTTGCCATCATCACTCATTACATCAAAGCTCAGCAGGCAATGCGGATTGGTCCAAAACCATTCTGTGACCGTTCCTTTCACGGTGACCCTTTTTCCGATATCGAACTGTGCGGAGCCATGGTGGGCGGATAAGGAGGTGGACATGATCAGAATGCCAACAGCCGCAACGAACACCATCCTTGTACTTCTCATGCGATGCCTCCGGCTTGAACTCAAACCATCTTCTTGCCGCTTAACATATATGCGGCTTTGAAATGGGTCAAGCACAAGCTAGCCGGGCAGAAAGGCTTGCGATTCTTTCCACCAAAGAGAAAGGAATCAGGCGAGATCTGATCCTTCCTTGCCTTCGATAGCGCTGCTTCTAGCTAAAAGATCAACTTCAGACCCAGTTGAAAATCTCGTGCGCCAGCCGGTCCCTAGTACGAAGTTGCCCGACGCGACATCGAGGGTGAGACACACAGGCCAAGAACTCGGCCCGAAACTCAGTGTTGAGCCGCTCCTTGAATTTCCAGTCTTTAACAACAACTTCACGGTGCAAATCGGGGATTGACCCCATAGCGCGAATCCGCGTATATTTTGCGCCCAGAAGAATTGATTCAGAAATTCCGGTTGAAGGCGCGATATGTACTCCGAACGAATCCGCCGGGCGGCGAGGCATCGCTACGTGACACTGCTTGTGTTTCTGTTGGCGCTAAGCACTTCCGTGCTCGCTCAAGTCGACCTCCAGGGTTCGTGGCGTCCATTGCCCCGCAACCAAGACGGAAGCGGAATGGTTGGCGACATTGCCGGCATACCGGTCACCGAAGGCGACCGTTTGAGAGTCCAGAGCTGGTCTCCAGAGGATTTCGATATCACCGAGTGGAGTTGCCGAACGCACGCTTGGGACTATTCGTTGGAGGGTCCGCGCTCTCCGTTACGATTCTGGGCCGATGTTGATCAGGCCACGCAGAAGATCATCGCGTATCATGGCCACATCAATATGGAGGAACAGGAGGAGACGATCTGGATGGATGGCCGCCCGCATCCTCCCGAGAACGCCCTCCACACCTGGAGCGGACTTTCGACGGGGGAATGGGACGGTGACGTACTGGTCGTGACCACGACACATCTGAAGGAGTCATATGAACGGCGCAACGGACTGATGCGGAGCGACCGAGCAGTGGTGCGCACCCGCCGGCGCCGAATAGGCAATTATTTGCAGGGCACGTCCATTCTTTACGACCCCGTGTATATGACCGAACCCTACATAAGAAGCAGCATGATGTGGGTCAACGATTCCGGGATGAAGATGCCGCCTTATCCGTGCGAGGAAGCGACGGACACGGCTGTCCCCCGGGGCGCGGTGCCTAACTTCCTTCCCGGAAAGAGCCCCTTGCCTGCGCTGAACAAGGAATTAACGGATCGGCTCGGAACTCCCTACGAACCGAGACTGGGCGGAGCGGAGACGATGTATCCCGAGTACATCAACAAGATGAAGACCATGCCTCGGCCTCCGAAGGTTGCCGATGTCGGATCCGGCGGCGAGGAAGGATAGCCATGAGGCGATTGGAGATATTCGCGCTTCTGGCGTGTATCTCTTCGCTGGGCACCGGACACCTCTACTCGCAGTCCGGTCCGAGCGGTGCTGGTGTGTGGCCGCCGAAATCGAGCGGGCCCGCCCCCGGGGAAATTCAAATTCTTCCAGTACAAGGGAAGGTGTGGGTACTGATTGGGGCAGGCGGCAATATAACCGTGCAGGCTGGCGACGATGGCGTCCTGCTGGTGGACACGGGAACGGCCTCGATGACTGCAAGGTATTAACAGCAGTGCAACGATCTCCAAGCGGACACTCCGGTATATTGTCAACACGAGCGACGCCGAAGATCATACGGGAGGCAATGAGAAGATCGCAGCAACGGGCGAAATCATTCCGTTTGACGAGGGAGACGCCGCCAAGATTCAGAACGCCCTGACCACCCACAAGGCTTCGGTGATCTCGTATCTCAGCGTGTTTGACCGCATGACGGGAGAGAACGGCAAATTGCCTGCGCGACCGGAAGGTGCCTGGCCGGACAACACGTATTCTTCGCCGCAAAAAAGACTCTACTTCAACGATGAAGCCGTGATCATCATGCATCTCCCTGCGGGTACAGACGGCAACAGCATCGTTTTTTTTCGCAAGTCGGATGTCGTGAGCACGGGGGATTTGTTTGATCTGACCTGACCGAGTATCCGATCATCGATTTGAAGACCGGGGGAAGCATCCAAACTATCTTGGATAGCCTGAATAAACTTCTCGACGTCACCGTTCCCAGTGCCTACGCGCAAGGCGGCACCTTGGTCATCCCGGGGCATGGCCGTATCGCCGACCATGCCGACGTGGTGTACTACCGCAACATGGTCGCGATCATACGCGACCGTATCAAGACATGATCAAGCGGGGAATGACGCTGGACGAGGTGAAGGCCGCGCGGCCAACGCGTGATTATGACGCGCGTTACAGCAAGCAGAGCGGCCCGTGGACCACCGATATGTTCATAGAGGCGGCGTATCGTACCCTTAGCAAATAGATGGAAAAGGAGAGTCCCATGAAACGTCGGATCCTAGTGCTGGCGGCCATCATTCTCCTGGCAGGAGCAGGACGCGCTTTCGCGCACCACGGATTTACTGCGGAGTACGACGCGTCGCAGAAGGTGGAGGTCGAAGGCGTAGTGACAGAGTTCGCTTGGCGCAATCCTCATTCATTCATGAAAATCGATGTAATGAGCAAAGATGGAACGACAGAGAGCTGGACTCTCGAGTGGGGCTCGGCGACTCAGTTGGCAACCTCGCAGATCACCAGAACGACGCTCAAACCTGGCGACCGCGTTATCGTCAGTGGACAAGGTGCTCGTGATCTCTCAGTTCATCGAATGCTTCTTCAGGAGATCAAGCGGCCTAGCGACGGATGGGAGTGGAAGGCCAAACGGTAGAAGTCTTTGCCAACCCTCATAGACGACGCGACAAGAAACGTCCTGATCGTGCGTAAATCGACGGCGTGGGCAGTCCGGCCCATGCTCGCCCTGGTCCTTGTTCTCGTGGCAAGTGACGCGAGCGCTCAGGTCGGCGCGCAGCGTTCCGCCCGAGCGGCAACGACTCCTCGGGTAGCTGCCCCGAAAGATTTCACTGGTTACTGGGTCTCGGTAGTCACCGAGCAGTGGCATTTACGTATGCTCATTCCGCCTAAGGGCGACTACGCGATGCTGCCTCTCAATGCTCAGGCACGCGCCGTTGCGAATATGTGGACGTCGGCGCAGGACGCGGGCAATGAGTGTCGGGCGTACGGTGCCGCAGCAATCATGCGTGTGCCCGGGCGTCTGCACATTCATTGGGCGGATGATAATACGCTGCAAATCGACACGGACTCGGGTACGCAAACACGTCTGTTTCATTTTGAAGGCAACTCCGCACAGAAGCCGGCCGACGCGCAGCCTCAGTGGCAGGGTCACTCCGTTGCTTCCTGGGCAGGGACTCCACTGGGTCGTGGCGAAAAGGTGCCGGGACCCGCCGGTGATCTGAGGGCGATCACGACACAGATGAAGGGAGGCTACCTACGGAAGAACGGCGTGCCCTATAGCGACAAGGCCACGCTAGAGGAGTACTTCGACACGTTTACCGAGCCGGACGGCACCTCATGGCTCGTTGTCACGTCGATCATCACTGACCCGCAGTACCTGACCGCACCTTACGCCACGACAAACCACTTCAAGAAGCTCCCCGACGGTCAGGGCTGGGATCCGACGCCCTGCCGCGCAGACCAAGTCCGCTGAAGCCGAGGCTCGGCACTCATAGTTGTAAACTGCTGATCAGACTATCCTCGGATACGCCCGCGTCCAGCGCATCACCCTTGTTCCTCGGCATCGCCCCAACCCCCAACGCCTTGGGTGCTAGCGCATCCTACCCTAGCATTGCTGCGGCGCGTGGTGACTAAAGGCGCGGTGGCTGCGCTGTTTATCCATCGCCTCTTCAAGTGTGAAATCTATTGGCCTGTCACGTTTGGCTTGTTGAAGTTCGATGCATCCACAGGAACGTTCAACTGCACCTGTGTCAAATCGGCGATTGACTTTCCGTCCGTCCACGTCATCACCCAGTGAAACGGCTCCTTCACGCCAGAAACCTCCCGATAATCTGAGTAGTCGATCTGCGTGGGTATGGGGCCGACCGCCGTTGGCCTATAGCGTACCTCTCGCACCAGCAGGCCTGAATCGGCATCGAAATACAGCTTTATGGGAGTTTTGCTGGCTGTCATTCCTTGAACGACTTCGACTTGGCGATCATCAATCGCTGTGCTTGGGAAGTTGCTCTGCCAGTTCGTCAAGTCTTGCTTGATTCCTGCGGGAAAAAAGAGACTCGCATCGAATTTTGCGCCATCCAGATCGCCTCCGCTGAGCGGCAAGAGTGGGTAGAGGCCGTGTACGACGGCGTTCCATCCCGAGCGGCCGTCGAAAGTCTTAATCACGTCTCCTAATTTGGCATGAACAATGATGGTGTTCTGATCGGGAGCTTTGGCATAAACTTCTAGCGCGGCCTTCTGGTCACTTGTGTCGAATCCCACGTAAGTCCCTTTCGCTGTATAGCTGGTGATGCCTACTAGCTTCTGCGCCCCGCCAAGTGCCTTGATGTATTTATCAAAGATTTGATCCGGTGTCGGTATTCGAGGGGCGGAATTCCTTAGAAGTTCAACATCGTTTGGATCATCAGTAGGAGTGCCGTACTGCTCGACCAGGCTCACCACGCTCTTGGGAACAGCGCTCGTGTGATGGCAGGTATAGCACGTTACCACGGGCTTTCCGCCGAAATAGCTCTGATTGATGCCCTTTACCATCAGGACCATCCTGCGTGCAGTCTGCTTGATTGGGGTGTCGATGGCATACTGGCTCAAGTCGTTTAGGGCTTCTGCGGCATGACACTCCGTGCAGTTCAAGCTGAGCGCGGCGGCAAAGAAGCCCATGGTTCCCATAAATTCGTCTACCGGAATTCCTTTGAGTACCTGGACGTTTTTGAATACTTGGTCCGAGACCAGCGGCTTTTCTAGAGTCGCGGTCTGGCCGCTCGCCAGCACGACACATAACAGGCACATAGCTGTAGCTCCCACCAACCGAGTGGTACTGGGTCGAGGTCGCAACTTCATGTTATCTCCTTGGTGCTTTCTTTCCTGGGCGCAAAAATGTCTCCGCCGAGCGGTGCATGGACGCGCCCTCCGCTCTTAGTGACGCGCAGCATCCTATCATGAAGTAATTATGCCAAGTTTTCCTTTGCTCATCGTTGGCGCTGATCCTACCAGATTAAATTTGGCGTTGGCTCTGACCCGTCGAAATGTGCAATGCCATCTCATTTCGGAAGCCACCGGGCCAGGTGAGGAATCGCGGGCGATGGTGGTGCAGGCGCGCACACTCGCATCCTTTGCCGACGAAGTGATCATCTGCTCATGGCTCTTTACGGAACCGCAGACTGAGAGGGACCCTTAGGCTACAACAGAATGGCTGTTCTGTTGCGTTTTCAGATCAGCGTGCCTGCAGAGAAACCACTTGCGGGAACCTTCTGGCGCTCAGCTAGTAACCTACTGTTGCATTTGGACGCTCCTCTTGAAGCGCGATTCCGGTAGCCACATTCCGTCTCTATAACGACGTCGGTCCCGTTAAGACACACTTCTCCGCGTACTTGCCAGGAAGTGTTTTCTTTAGCCCGAAATCTTTTCTCAACTTGAACGTGCGGCGATTAGGCGTTATAAGAACGAAACGATATGACTCCTCCAGAGGAGGAAGCCCATGCCCACAAAACGAAGTTTGCTAGTGCAAAAGTGGCCACCTTCGGTTTGCTTCGGAGGCAATCATAATGAGAAGGAAACTCTTAGCAGGGTGCTCGCTCTGGCAGCTGGTGTCTTGATCATGTCGGTCACTTTGCCCGCGCATCACGGTAATGCGGCGTTCGACACGAGTAAGAAACTCACTCTAAAGGGCACCGTTACGGAGTGGGTTTGGGCAAACCCGCATTGCTGGCTTAAGTTCGATGTCAAGAACGATAAAGGTGAAGTAACTCACTGGCTTGCGGAGGAAACGAATCCTCCCGGCTTGATCAACAGCGGCTGGTACAAAGACTCGTTGAAAGTTGGAGATGAAGTCACTGTCATTTTGATGCCGACAAAGAATGGCCAGCCCCTTGGGCGTGTGGATCGAGTGATTCTCGCTAATGGTAAGGTCCTGCGTTACTTCGGAGAGGGCGGAGGAGGACAGTGAGAAGTGGTTTAGCGACCTGAGTCCGATAGCGCCTCAAAGCATTTGTTTGCTCGCAGACCTTATTCGGATCGAACGATCGAATGCTGATTTACCGCGGGAAAGGAACACCCATCCGAAATCTGGCTGGTTATGTCTTCCGCCGTCTAGAAGAAGGAAAGTTCAACGCTGATCTTGAACGACTATCAGAGAAGGAAGTTGCGCTCCTGCGAGCCGCCGCGCTGACTGAGCAGAGCCAATTCAATCCAGCGCCGTTCGCGCAGCAATATCCACATCAATATTTCAAGCGGCTCGTCGAAGCAGGCCTGTTGATCCGAACGGGACGAGCCCGGTACACGCTCTACCACCCACTCTTCCGCGAGTTCCTTCGACAAACACAATGAAGCAGAGCAACTGCAAACACGCAGACGCTCTGCGCCGTGGCGCGGCAGGGAGCACGCCGCCGCGCCACGGTGTCCCTTGCACTACCAACGGGGCGGACTCCATTCCCTGATCCCATTTCCTTTAACCCATTCCCCTTACCCGTTCACTGATTCCATTCTCCCTTTCCACTTCGATTTCACCTCAGGAGAGCCGCAACTTGGCGCTGAATGAAAACAAGCGCATTCAGGATTTTCCAGCCTTCGTGAGCGGACCAATGCAACATCCATTGCGTTTCTCTGCGAGCGATATTAATGTCGTTCCGGCGACATCAGAGAAGCCAGCACGGATTGGAAGAAAATCCATGTCAAGGCGATCTGGTCAGAATGGCAGTATTCAGAAAGATGGTAAGTGGTACGTCGTTCGGTACTGGAAGGATGTTGCGGGACAGGAGAAACGGGTGAGAGTAAGAGAGAAAATCTGTCCGATCTCTGGCCCCGGCAAACTTTCAGCGCCCGAACGGGAACGCAGGGCCAAGGAGATCATCGCTGCTAGTGGAGTGGACACCAACGAGTATTTCGACAGGGTCGTAACGCAGTCGAAAGCTACTGTGGTCACCTTCCGGCAGCAAGCGGAAATCTGGCTCGCAGGAATGAGGAAATGGAGAAGCAAGCCTGTGGCTCCATCGACGCTCTCCAATTGGGAGTATTGCATCGAGAATTGGCTAAACCCCAATATCGGCGATCTGCCTTTGGAAGCCGTCGATAACCTCGCAATGAAGAAGCTGGTAAACACCATGGTCGAGTGCGGCCTGGGAGCTTCTGCGATTCGCTCCTACACCAACGTCGTGAAGATGGTCGTGGCCTCGGTCATTAATGAGAAAGGCGAGGAAGTCTACCCGCGAAAGTGGAATGCCAACTTCATTGATATGCCGGTCGTCAATCCCAAGAAGCAGAAGACTCCGAGCTTTACGGGCGACGTGGTGACCGGCATCATTGCCACGCGGGAGTACACGTACAGGGACACCGAACGCAACGTGGATGTCAAACGCAAACTGAAGGACGTGCACCGCATGCTCTTCGTTCTTTGCGCGGCGTCTGGGTTGCGCTTCGGGGAAGCTCTCGGCATCGAGATCCCGAGCGTCTCCCCGGATGGTTCCCGAATCCGCATCTGCAAGAAGGCGTGGCAGGGCCAGATGCACGACTTCCTCAAGACCAAGAACGGCGAGAGGGAGATCGACTTGCATCCCTCAGCGGCTAAGATGCTCCGGGAGTTCATTGGAGCGCGGAAGTCCGGTTTGCTATTTCGTTCACGCAGCGGTCGGCCGCTCCACCAGTCGAACATCTTGCGGCGAGTGCTGTATCCGATTTTGGGCCAGCTCGGCCAGCCGAAATGCGGCCTCCACGCGTTCCGTCGTTTTCGCAACACCTACTTGCGCAACTACACTTCGACGCCGCCAGG
>Ga0210394_10001695_pt1 | contig 33634 bp, 26 predicted proteins | sample IncBWC12MmetaG_FD_160121 | JGI IMG/M metagenome (GOLD analysis project Ga0210394, IMG submission 160121) | Forest soil microbial communities from Barre Woods Harvard Forest LTER site, Petersham, Massachusetts, United States - Inc-BW-C-12-M | ecosystem: Environmental > Terrestrial > Soil >... | reverse complement strand
CATTCGTTTGATTCGGAGCCGGGAACCAAGCACAACGGCAATCTGCCGCGCTTCTACGTGATGATCTACGCAAGCTGGATCAGCCCCGGACTCTTCGGCGCCGGCTTCGAGGACGTCACCGCGCTCAGCCACGAGATGGCGGAGACCTTCGCCGATCCCTTCGTGGTGTTCGATAACATCCACAACGCGTCGCCATGGTGGCTGTCGGGCAGCCAGTGCCAGAACGACATCGAGGTGGGTGATGTGGTCGAATCGCTGCCGAGCGATGTGACCTTCCCCATCGCCATGCCTAACGGCTACCTATACCACCCGCAGAACGTGGCCTTGCTGCAGTGGTTCGAGTTCCAGTCACCGTCATCGGCGCTGGATGGGGCCTACTCCTATCCGGATCCGGCGGCGTTACCCGCACTCTCAGCTCCGCAGAAGGTCGGCTGCGCGCCCTGATCTGAAGGATCGAGTGCATTGATCGTGGAGCGGCTGCCTTCGGGCAGCCGCTCTGCTTTTGGGCGGCCGTAAAGTAGTGCCCGGCCCGCAGCGCGCGCGCCGCTGCGAGCATCTGACGAGCCGAAGCGGATTCCCGGCCGCGTCCTTCCCGGGAGACAATGACCGCCGCATTCGGGTCGGGGAGATGAGTGATGTCGTTCAGGGTCGCCAATTTCGTTTCTGGATTCACCCTCGGGCTGGCCGGGGCACTGCTGTCAGTCCCGGCGCTGGCGGGCGCGCCTTTTTCCTTCGATGCGGCTCCAGGGCGGCTGCCCAAGGACGTGGTCCCGGTCGACTACACCCTCGCCATTACCCCCGATATCGGCGCACTGAATTTTTCCGGCACCGAGCGGGTGAAACTCAAGGTTCGCAGCGCCACGCGCACGATCGTGTTCAATTCCCTCAACGAGAAATTGACCGACGTCCGCTTGGACGGCGCACCGGTCGCCAGGGTTGTTTCCGACGACGCGCAGCAGCTCACCACGGTGACGCTCGCACACGCCGCGCGCCCCGGGACGCACACCCTGGCCTTCAGCTTCCAGGGAAAACTCGAGACTCAGCCACACGGACTGTTCGTCCAGCACTACACCACGGCCGCCGGCGCCAAGGACCTGTTGCTGTCCACCAAGATGGAAAGCACCGATGCGCGACGCATGTTTCCGTGCTGGGACGAGCCCTCCTTCCGCGCCACTTTCCAGCTCACCGTCACGGTACCCGCCAGCTGGTCGACGATTTCCAATATGCCGGTGGCGAAGCGTGTAGTGCATGGCGCGCTTGCGACGACGGCCTTTGAGCGCTCCCCCAAAATGCCGTCCTACCTCATCGAATTCACGGGCGGGCAGCTCGCCCAGGTCAGTGCCACGAGCGGCGCCACCGGGCTGGGTGTGTGGGCGGTGCAGGGGCGCGAGGGCGACGGCCACACGGCGCTCGCCAACGCGCAAGTGATTCTGCAGGACTACAACGACTACTTCGGCTATCCGTACCCCTTGCCGAAGCTTGACTCGATTGCGGTACCCGGCGGGTTTTCCGGCGCCATGGAGAACTGGGGTGCGATCACCTACAACGACCAGCTGCTGCTGATCAATCCGGCAAGCACCCTGCAGGACCGGCAGACGGTGTTTGCGGTGCAGGCCCACGAGATGGCGCACCAGTGGAATGGCGATCTGGTCACCATGGGCTGGTGGGATGACCTGTGGCTGAACGAGAGTTTCGCTTCCTGGCGCGGCGCCAAGGAGACCGACCTGCGCAACCCGAGCTGGAAATGGCTCGAGTTGCAGGACGGTTCCAAGGAGCGCGCCATGCGCTCGGACGCCCGCGTGGCCTCGCACCCGATCCAGCAGCACGTCGCCAACGAGCTGCAGGCAGCGAATGCCTTTGATGACATCACTTACAACAAGGGCGAGGCGGTACTGCGGATGCTCGAGGCGTTTCTCGGGCCAGACGTATTCCGCGACGGCGTGCGCCGCTACATGCAGGCGCACGCATTTTCCAACACCACCGCTGCTGATCTGTGGAACGCCTTGAGTGCCGCGAGCGGCCGCGACGTCGGCAAGATCGCCGCGGGCTGGACCGAGCAGATGGGCTTTCCGCTGGTGCGGGTCGCTGCCAGCTGTGACGCCGCCGGCAAGCGCGAGCTGGCGTTCTCGCAGACGCGCTTCCTGCTGCACGGCGCCGATTCAAGTGGCGTGCGCTGGAACGTGCCGCTGCGCATTCGCAGCGCAATCGCCGGCGAGCCGCGCTCGCTGCTGCTCACGAGCGATGGTCAGAAGGTCGACGGCGGGAATTGCAGTGAACCACTGTCCGTCAATGCGGATGCGGTCGGCTTTTACCGCGTCGCTTACGATCCGGCGACCCTCGCCGCCAACACGCGCGCATTCGCGGCGCTGCCCGACGGCGACAAGATTGCACTGCTCGATGATGAGTGGGCGCTGGTGCTCGCGGAGCACGAACAACTGGGCGTGTATCTCGCGCTGGCGTCGTCCATGGGCAACAGCAGCGATACGCGCGCCTGGTTGCAGATCGCTGGAGCTCTGGGCGCCATCGAGTACGGCCAACGCGGCGGCGCCGGCCACGAGCCGTTCGCGGCCTTTGCGCGCTCCATCATCCGTCCCATGGCAGAGCGGCTGGGATGGGACGCGAAGCAGGGCGAGACCCCGGACGTCCAGGAGCTGCGCCGCACGCTGCTGGCGGATTTGGGCGCCTGGGGCGACAGCGACGTGCGCCGGGAGGCCGGGCTGCGCTTCGCCGCGTTCGCCAAGGACCGCAGCGCCGTCAAGCCCGATGACCAGGAGCTGGTCCTCTCCATCGTCGCTGCGTACGCCGACGCCGCAACGTTTGAGCAGCTGCACGGCATTGCCCGCGACGAGAAGGACGACACGGCGCAGCGACGTTATTACCTGGCGCTCATGAACGTGCGTGATCCGGCGCTGGCGCAGCAGGCGGCGCAGATTGCACTTTCAAAGGAGATCCCACCACAGGCCGAAGACAGCCGCCTGCGTCTCATCGGGCAGCTCGGCAACTCCCATCCGGCGCTGGCGTGGACCAGCGTCACCGGCAATATCGAGCAGCTGCTGGCGCCGTTTCCGAAGTACGCGCCGCTGATCATCTCGCAGATGCCGGAGTTCCTGTGGGACGGCGCCCCGCTGGAGCAAATCGAGAGCTGGGTGCGCGCCCACCTGCCAGCGGAGATGTCCGCGAATGTCGAGCGCGGCATGGAGACGGCACGCGCGCGGCGCGCAGAAAAGCAGCTGCTGGTGCGCGAGGCGGATGCTTATCTCGCCGTGCACCCGCACGGCTGAAGGGGTCGCGGCGCTCAGGCCTTGGCGACCGCCTTGTCGCCCTGACAGCGAAGCTGCGCACGCTGGCAGGCCGGCAACCCCTGCAGCCGCTGCCGATAGGCGTCGAGCCGTGCGGGTAGCGGCAGACCGAGCACCGGGTACAGCGCCAGAGCCGGCGCCACGGACAGGTCGGCAAGCGTGAGTCCGGCGCCCACGAGAAAGTCCTGATCGCCGAGCGTGGTGTCCAGGTAGCCGAGCGCGCGCTCCAGGCGCGACCGTTGTGCGCGCACTGACCAGTTGTCCTTGTCGGCTTCGGGCGCCATGAAGCGTGCCGCCAGCAGTGAGTTCATGCCGGCGCCGACGCTCGCTTCACCGAATTCGGCGAGATGCAGCACGCGCGCGAACTGCGGTGCAGCGGGCGGCGGCAACAGCGGTGTGGGCCCGTAGCGGCTGGCGATATACAGCAGCATCGCAATCGATTCAGCCAGCCCCACGCCCGCGGTGTCGTCCTCCAGGTAGGGCACCGAGCCTAAGGAGTGCAAGGCCAGATACTGCGCGCTCGGCGGAAAGGTGACGAACCTCACCTCGTAGGGCAGCCCCATCTCCTCGCACAGCCACATGACCCGCAGGCCACGCACGCCGCGGGCGAAGTTGTGAATCGTAAGCACGCGGGCTGCTAGAGCGCGCCGAAAACCTTCTTGATCAGCGAACTCGCCTGGGCCATCGGATCCTTGCGGATCTCGTGCTCTTCTTCCGCCACGCGGCTGAACAGACCGTCGAGCGCCTTGGCGGTCACGTAGTCGTTGATGTTGGCTTCCTGCGAGGATACAAGTCCCAGCTGCGCTGCCTTGCCCGCGAACTCGTTGTATTTCGCGGTCAGCCCCAGCTTCGCAGTCTCGGTGGTAACGATCGGCTTGAAGTTGGTGGTGAGCTGGGCGCTGGTCGTGCGCTTGAAGTAAGCCGTACCGGCACCGTCGCCGCCGGTGAGGATGCTCTTGGCATCCGAGAGCGTCATGTGCTGCAGCGCCTGTTTGAAGACCGGCTTCGCCTGCGCAACCGCGGCTTCCGCTGCGTGGTTCATGGTGGCTTTGAGCTCATCTGCCTGTCCGCCCATGCCGAGCATGCGCAGGCCTTTTTCCGCCTTTTCCAGGCCGGCCGGCAGCGGAATGGCGACCTTGGGGTCATTGAGAAAGCCATTGTTGGCACCGAGCTGCGATACGGCGACGTCGACGCCTTTGGACAGCGCAGCGCGCAAGCCACCGGCGGCGTCCTTGGAACTCAAGGCATCCAGGGCGGCGGAGTCGGCCAGCGCGGTACCCACCGAGGTGAGCATCAAAAGCCACAGGAAGGGCACACGGATCGTAAGCGACATGGCGGGCCTCGTCGTTCGGCGGACGGATTAGCGGATCCGGAACGCAGTGTAGACTTCAAGGCCCGCAAAGCCCACCACCTCACTTACGAGCCGCCCGACGATCCGCATGAGCACTGCCGACAGGAGCTTCGATGAAATCCTTGAGCGCGAAAGCGGCCTGCGGCGCACGTTAAGCGCGCGGCGAATCACCATGATCGCCATCGGTGGGGCGATCGGCACCGGGCTGTTTCTGGGCAGCGGTTTTGCGATCAGCCTGGCGGGCCCGGCGGTGCTCATCAGCTATGCGATCGGTGCGTTGATCGCGCTGCTGCTGATGGGGTGCCTGGCGGAAATGACCGTCGCGCATCCAACCTCCGGATCCTTCGGCGCCTATGCGGAGTACTACCTGGGACCGCTCGCCGGGTTCCTGGTGCGTTACGCGTACTGGACCTGCATCGTGCTGGCAGTCGGTACCGAGGTCACCGCGGTCGCGCTCTACATGCAGTACTGGTTCCCGCTGGTGCCGGGGTGGTTGTGGATCCTGATGTTCTCGGCGCTGTTGATCGGGATCAACGCCCGCAGCGTGAATGTCTTCGGCGCGGTGGAGTACGCCTTCTCGGCCATCAAGATCACCGCCATCGTGATTTTTATCTTACTGGCGAGTTACGTAATCTGGCGTGCACCCGCGCCACCGGCCGGCGCTGCCTTCAACACGCAGCTCGCCACGCCCGGCTTTCAGAACTACAGCGCCTACGGCGGCTTCCTCCCCAAGGGACTGTGGGGTGCCTGGGTGGCGGTACTGGTCGCCATCTTCAGCTACCTGAGCATCGAGATGATCGCCGTGGCGGCGGGCGAGGCAGCGGAGCCGGAAAAGGCCATCACCCGCGCGTTCCGCTCGACGGTGGCGCGGCTGATCCTGTTCTATCTTCTGACCCTGGCGCTGGTGCTGGCCATCGTGCCGTGGCCCGCCGCCGGACTTGATGAAAGTCCGTTTGTGAAGGTGATGCGCGCCGTGCGGGTGCCGGGTGCGGCGGGCGTTTTCAACTTCGTGATCCTCGCCGCCGCGCTGTCGGCGATGAACAGCCAGCTCTACATCACCACCCGCATGATGTTCAGCCTGTCGCGCGCGGGTTACGCGCCGCGCCGCTTCGGGGTTCTCAATGCGCGCGGCGTGCCGCTGCGTGCCCTGCTGCTCTCGAGCATCGGCAGCGCGCTGGCGGCGGTGCTGAGCGTGGTCGCACCGAAGTCCTCGTTCATCCTCATGGTGTCGATTGCCTCCTTCGGCGCCATGTTTACCTGGATGATGATCTTCGTCACCCACTACGCGTTTCGCAGGGCACGCGCCGCGACGGCCGCGCCATCAGGGTTTCGCATGTGGGGTTTTCCCTTGACCACACTCCTGGGCGCCGCGCTCATGGCCGCGGTGCTCTTGACCACCGCATTTACGAGCGCGTTCCGCATGACGCTGGTGTTCGGGCTGCCCTTTCTGGGGATCCTGAGTCTCATTTACCTGCTGCGGTATCGCCCGCGCTCGGCGCCCGCACGCGCTCGCATCCAGTAGCGGCGCCAACTCATGACTGTACGGCGCGCACCGCGTGAGAATGTCATGCGACTGCCACGCGCGCGGGAGTAAAGTGCGCAGCTTCACACGCGGAGGATTTCTGCCATGGCAATCAAACCCATTCCGGACGGATACCACAGCGCGACGCCGTATCTGATGGTGAAGGGCGCGGCGGATGCGATCGATTTCTACAAGCGCGCCTTCGGCGCGACCGAGTTGTTTCGCATGGCCGATCCGCAGGGCGTGATCGGACACGCGGAAATCAGGATTGGTGATTCGGTGATCATGCTGGCGGACGATCAGCCCGGCGCCACCTGCCATGGTCCGCGCTCGCTCGGCGGCTCGACCGTCGGCCTGCTGATTTATCTTGAAAATGTCGACACCGTGTTCACGCGCGCGCTGGATGCCGGTGGCAAGTCGCTGCGGCCGCTTGCCAACCAGTTCTACGGCGATCGTTCCGGCACCCTCGAGGATCCCTTCGGCCACGTCTGGACGGTGGCAACGCACGTCGAGGATGTGGCGCCCGAAGAGATGCAGCGGCGTGCCGAAGCCGCCATGAAGTCGGCAGCCGCGGCTGCGTCGTAAGCGCAGGCGCGCACGCTACAGCGCGCCCTGCCGCCGTCTTGGCGCTTCGGCATCGCGCTTGCGTGTTGCAGCGCAAGCTGGCGATTCCGGCCTCGGCCACGCATGATGCGTAAAAGCGGCATAACCCGTGCCGCTTAGGGGAGGGGCGCCGACCTGCGCTAACAGCAGGCGGCGGATCCATGGTTTTCAACTCGCTCACGTTCATCGTGTTCTTCGCGTGCGTGCTCGGCATGCACTCGCTGCCGCTGCCGTGGACCACGAAGAAGATCAACCTGCTGATCGCGAGTTACCTGTTTTACGCGGCGTGGAATCCGCCGTTCGTGCTTCTCCTATGGATCTCGACGGTCATCGACTGGTACGCGGCGCAGGGTCTGGTCAAGGCGCGCCGGCAAGCTACCCGACACGCCTGGATGCTGCTGTCGGTAATTGCGAACCTCGGGATGCTCGGCTTCTTCAAATACGGCCAGTTCCTGCTCGACAACTTCAGCGCCCTGATGGCGTCCATAGGAGTTGCCTACCACCCCGCGCATTACGACATCGTCCTGCCGGTCGGAATCTCCTTCTATACCTTCGCCACCATGTCGTACACGCTCGATGTGTACCTGCGGCGCGCCGAGCCGGCAAAGAACCTGCTCGACTACGCGCTGTTCGTCACGTTCTTCCCGCACCTGGTCGCGGGCCCCATCATGCGTCCCACCGAACTGGTGCCGCAGTTCGCGCAAGCCCGCCGCGCCACCGGCGAGCAGCTGCGCTTTGGCCTGGCGCTGATGACTCTGGGGCTCTTCAACAAGGTCGTGCTCGCCGACAGCTTCCTGTCGGACGTCGCTGAGCGGGTCTACGACAGTGACAAGATCCCCGGCGCCCTGGATGCCTGGGCGGGCACGCTCGCCTTCAGCGGGCAGATTTTCTGCGACTTCGCCGGCTACTCGACCATGGCGATTGGCGCGGCGTTGTGCTTGGGCTTCGCCATGCCCGACAACTTCCGCTTCCCCTACGCGGCCGTTGGCTTCTCGGATTTCTGGCGACGCTGGCACATCACGCTGTCCTCGTGGCTGCGCGACTACCTGTACATTCCGCTCGGCGGCAACCGGCACGGTGCCGCCCGCACTTACGCCGCGCTCATGACGACCATGCTGTTGGGCGGCTTGTGGCACGGCGCGAACTGGACCTTCGTCGCCTGGGGCGGGCTGCATGGCCTTTACCTGGCGGTCGAACGCGTGCTGCGGGCGCGTTTCGCCAACTACCGTCCGGGGCCGCTGGTGTTTGTACTGCTCGGGCTCCTCACCTACACCCTGGTCAATGTGACCTGGGTGTTCTTTCGCGCCAAGACCTTCAGCAAGGCCTGGAGCGTACTGCGTGGCATGGTGGGTCAGAACGCGGCCCTGCGACCCATCCTGCCGACCTTCAGCCTGATTTCCGTGGTTGCCATCGTGGGCGGCCTGGTGCTGACGCACTGGTTGATGCGCGCCCGCACGCTGGAATCGGTGGTGGCACGCACGCCGGCCGCGGTCGTGTGCCTGGTGTGGGCGCTCCTGGCTTTCTTGATCGTAATCGCGCAGGGATCTGGCAGTGCCTTCATCTATTTCCAGTTCTGAAACGCCCTGCGTGGAGCGCGCGCTGCGCGGCGACTATGCGCGGGTCACCGCCGCGGACCGCCCGGGCGTTGCCCAGCCGGTGCCGGTGCGCCCGGTGCCCGCGCAACCCTGGGGCCGGATACTGCTCGGTGCCGTGCTTATCCTCGGGTTGTTGCTTGGTGGCTGGGAGGCGTACTGGCGCGCGTACGGCGTGAAGCCCGGCTTTGCCAATTCCTTCGGCCTGTGGGCGATTCAGCGGCGACGCCTCGACAATGGTGAAGGCGCCGCCACCGTCGTGGTCTCCGACTCGCGGCTGTTGTTCGACCTGCAACTGCCGGTGTGGGAAAAGCTCGACGGCAAGCGACCGATCCAGCTTGGGCTCGAGGGCACCACGGCGCTGATTTTTCTGGAGGATCTCGCCGCTGACCCGAAGTTCACCGGCCGTGTGCTGGTCGGCGTGGCGCCGCAGGTATTTTTCGGCGGCCATGGCTATCGGGCTGGCGCACTCAAGTACTTCCGCAAGGAAACCCCGTCGCAACGCGCCGGCCAGTGGCTGTCCATGCACCTGATCGAACCGGTGTTCGCGTTTTACAATGATGATTTCGCCCTCGGCACCGTGCTCAAGCGCCAGCCGTGGCCCGCGCGACCGGGCAAGGCGTGGTACATGGCGGTTCGCAAACTGAGCGTCACCGAGGCGGACCGCAATACCTACATGTGGGACAAGGTGGAGACTGACCCTGACTATCGGGCGCTGATGCGCGCGATTTGGCTGTGTGATCTGGCGCCGACCGCCGACGATCCGCCGCCGGCGAAGGTGAAGGAGAACGCCACGAAGCAGATCGAGCGCGCGGTCAAGGCTGTGCATACGCTGCAGGCGCGCGGCGTCAAAGTGCTGTTCGTGCGCCCCCCGAGCACCGGTCCCTATCTTGCGTACGACGACCTGGATTTTCCGCGCAAGACGAGCTGGGACGTGCTGCTGGCGCGCAGCGGTGCGCCCGGCATTCACTTCCAGGACTATCCGCAGCTGCAGGGACTCGAGCAGCCGGAGTGGTCGCACCTGTCGCACGCTGCCGCCGAGGAGTACACCGCAAGTCTTTACCGGATCATCGAGCGTGAATTCTGGGGGCCGACCGCCCCGGCTGCGCACGGCGCACTGCAGGCCACACACTAGCGGGAGATATGGTAGTGAATCGACGTCTGGTAATTGCCACTTTGGGCTTAATTGCTCTTGTCTGTCAGGGCAACGTCTACCCGCAAAATCAAGCCCCATCAAAACCCGGGGGACCAAGCTGGCAGGAAACTGTTAACTATATCGTTGAAAAATTGCGGTCGTGCATCTGCGGCAACGGATATGTTCCGGAAACTGTCACGGTCGAAGGAGACGTTTTGACCTTTCGGGGTTCAAATGCAGAACTGGGCTTCGAGTTGACGTACACGATTCCCTTGAGGAGCGTTGCGCACGCGCAGTACAACGAGAAATATCAAAAGGTCGGCGTCGACCTCCAATCTGAAAGTGGAAGGTTAGTAGTTCGTGACGCGAAGGACGGCAACGGCACCCTCAACGACATCCGCGATAGTCATTTCAATTTTGAAATAGATCCAGTCGCTGGACAACGGTTGGTAAAGGCATTCAATCGCCTGGCCGAACTCAATACGGCTACTGATGATCTATTCAAGTAGTAGGTGGTCTGACCCTCCACGGAACCCCTGGCTACTGTTTACACTCGTCCAGGCGCCCGGCGACTCCTTCACGACGGGTTCTTGACCCAGCCGCGCGGCTTCTTGTTGAAGCCGATCTGCACCTCAACGAGTTTCTTGCCGCAACGGCACCGCAGGCGCGCGATGATGTTGGCGAGCGGTTCGTCCCAGCCGCCGCGGCAGTGGCGGGCGAGAAACGCCGGGGTCATTTCGCGCGAATGCCGGCAGCTACGGCAGCTCACGAGCAGAACGTAGTCGCCAAAATGATCGCGCAGACGGTTGATGGCATTCCACGGCAGCACGATGCGCAGTGTGTGCAGCGCCGCGCGCAGCGTCCACACAGTGCTAGAGTCACGCTGGTACTGTTCGAGAGCTAACTGCATGTGTGGCAAGTACATCCTCGCGCAGGCCGCCAAGGCCGAGCGGGCGCTCGGCATCCGCCGCGGCCGCTGGGACTACCCGCCGAACTACCGGGTGCTGCCGACCGAGCAGGTGCCGGTGGTCGTCACGACTGACGGCGAGCGCGAGGCGGCGATGATGCGCTGGGGCCTGATTCCCTGGTGGGCGCAGGGCGTGGCTCTCAAGGCTTCCACCATAAACGCTACCGTCGAACGCATCGCCAGCGCGCCGAGTTACCGCGATCCGTGGCGGCGCGCACAGCGCTGCATTTTCCCCATGGGCGGGTTCTACGAACCGCACGTCAACGCGGATGGCTCGCGCGAACCGTTCTTTATCAGGCTCGTGAATGCCGAGGTGTTTGGTGTCGCCGGACTGTGGGAGCGGTCGCGGCGCGACGATGGCTCATACGTATTCTCGTGCACGCTCATCACTGTGCCGGCCAACCGGCTGCTCGCGCAGGTTCACAACGACAAACAGCGCATGCCCGCCATTCTCGCCGAGAGTGACTACCAGGGCTGGCTCACGGGCGGCGTCGACGACGCGCAGGCACTGCTCAAGCCCTATCCGGATGAACTCCTGACGGCGTGGAAGGTGAGCCGGCGTGTGAACAGCCCGAAACTGCCCAACGACGCGAGCCTGCTCGAACCGGCCTAGAGTGCGATGTGCGTCACAGTTCACGCTCCATTCAGCGCCCGGGGTGTGTCATGGATCGCGCGGGTTGGCATAGTTCGCGCACTTGTGTGCAAACGTAAAGATCCAGGAGTGAGTATGCGAACGATGTATTCAGCAGTTCTGTCGATGTTGGCTCTCGGCGCCTTCGCGCCCCTGGCCCAGGCGCAGGTCAGCATCAACGCCACCATCACCGGGGAGGTGGTGCCGGGCGTGTATGGGCAGGTGGTGCTCGGCAACCGTCCGCCGCCGCCCCTGGTCTACGCTCAGCCGGTGCTGGTGCAGCCGGCCCCGGTCATCGTGGGCGCACCGGTCGTGCAGCCCCTCTACCTGCACGTGCCGCCGGGCCACGCGCGCAACTGGCGCAAGCATTGTCGCGAGTACCACGCCTGCAACCGGCCGGTGTACTTCGTGAAGTCGGCGGAATACGAGCCCGGCTATCGTCCGGGACGTGATCACGATGATCACGGTCACCACGGCGACGAGCATGGCGACCATGGTGATCATGGCGACCACGGACATCACGACGACGGTGACCACGGTCACCGCGACAACTGAACGTAGTCTTCCGTTGCGATGATTAAAAAGGCCTGGGCCAGCGCCCGGGCCTTTTCATTTGGCCGCCGGTGGCCGCCGCCGGGGGTGATGATCTACGATGCTGCTCAGGATAAGAAGAACGGAGCGGGATGCCCATGGGACGTTACCGGCGCTACTTCATCGCCTTGGGGGTGGTCGTCATCCTGATCGGCGCCTATGCGGCCGCCGGGTTCCTCGCCGTGCCGTACTTCGCGCGCAAGACGCTCACCGACTTCGTACGCACGCACTACGGACGCACGCTCGCGCTCGGCGAGATCCACTTCAATCCGTTCACCCTCGCGCTCGACGTCACGGGAGTGGCCCTGCCGGACGCGGACGGTGCGACCCTGGTGTCGTTCCAGCGCCTGCACGTGAAGGCGCAGTTCGCGAGCCTGTGGCGCCTGGCGCCGAGCTTCAGCGAGATCCTGCTCGAGCAGCCGTACCTGCGCGCCGTCATTCGCCCCGATGGCGCCTTGAACCTCGCCGACCTCGGCAAGGGTTTCCCGCCGCAACCCAAGCCGCAAAAGCCGTCGGCGCCGATGAAGCTCTTTATCCAGCGATTCGCGGTGATTTCCGGCAGCAGCACCTTCGAGGACCGCACCCACCCGACGCCGTTCAAGGCTGAATTCAAGCCGATTGCATTTGAGCTGCGTGACTTCAGCACCACTGCCGGCACCGCCAACGATTACTCGCTGAATGCGGCCTCACCGGAAGGGGAGCGGCTTATCTGGAGCGGCAACGTGCATCTGGATCCGGTGTCCTCGCACGGCGTATTCGAAGTGGCGGACCTGCATGCGCGCACCGTGTGGAACTACGTGCACGAGAGTGTGCCGTTCGAGATTGATTCGGGTGTCATCGGCATCAAGGGCGATTATGACCTGAACGCGGGGGCTGGCCCCTTGAGCCTCGAGGTCAACGTGCACGACACCACGGTGACGAACCTCGGGCTAAAACCCAAGGCAGCCCCTGCAAACTACATTGATCTTGCGCGCCTCGAGGTAAACGAGACGCGCCTCAGCCTCGCCAAACACACGGTCAACGTGGCGAAGGTGCTGCTGAGTGGCGGCGACATCAAAGCGTGGATGAGCGAAGCCGGGCGCCTGAACCTTCTGGAGCTCGCGCCAACCAGTCCCGCGACCGCAACCGCAACCGCGACCGCAGGCGCTGCGCCAGCCGTCGCCGCGCCGGCCGCAAAGGCCGAGCCCGCGGCTGCGGGCGGCAGCTCGCCTGCCTGGACGGTGTCGGCGCCGGACATCCAGGTGCAGGGGTTCAAGGTCAGTGCCGAAGATCGGGGGGTGAAGCCCGCAGTCGCGCTGCTGCTGAACCCGCTGAACATTCACGTCGCGGGTTTCAACACCTCCCCCGATGACACGCTCGATGTGACGCTTGATACGGGGGTGAACGCTTCGGGCAAGCTCACCGCGAAGGCGAAGGTGACGCCGAAGACGGCCAGTCTGACGGGACACGTTGAGGCTGCGGGCGTGGCCTTGACGGTGCTACAGCCCTACATTGCCCGTTACACCTCCATGACGCTGCTCAAAGGCGCAGTGGGCGCAAAGCTCGACATCGAGCGAGAGGCGAACGGTAACCTCTCCGTCAAGGGCAGCACGGAGGTTTCGGACCTGCACACCGTGGATAACGCCCTGAAGCAGAACTTCGTCAGCTGGAAAGACCTGCGCGTTGCGGACGTCCGCTATCAATCCAATCCGCAAAGCCTGCGCATTGCCAGCGTGACCGCCGTCGAGCCCTACGTGCGCATGATCATCGCTCCGGATCGCACCACCAATATCAGCGCCGTGCTCAAGCCGCCCGGAGCGAAGAAGGAGGCGCCGCCGGATGAGTCGACGGCAGCAGCGTCCAAATCGCCCAAGGCTGTCGCGGCTGCGACCGCCTCGGTAGCTAAACCCCAGACCGCGACCGTTGCGCCGGCAGCACCGATCACACCATTCCCCATGTCGATCGGCACCGTGACCCTCGTCAACGGCACTGCCAACTATGCGGATCTGTGGATCAAGCCGAGCTTTGCCATCAGCATCCTGTCACTGCATGGCGCGATCACCGGCCTGTCTTCAGATCCGAAGTCGCGCGCCAAAGTGAAGCTCGACGGCAAGGTCGATAAGTATTCGCCGCTGCAGATCGAGGGTGAAGCCAACCTGCTGTCGGCGGCGCTGTATACCGATATCAAGATGAGCTTCAAGGACCTCGACCTCACGGTCGTCAATCCCTATTCGGGGCATTTTGCCGGCTACAAGATCGACAAAGGCAAGCTGTCGGTGGATGTGTCCTACAAGATCGATCAGCGCAAGCTCACCGCCGCGCAGCACGTCGTGATCGATCAGCTCGAGCTTGGAGATCGCGTAGAAAGCCCGGATGCCGTGCACCTGCCGTTCAAGATCGCCGTCGCCCTTCTAAAAGACCGCAACGGGGTGATTGACCTCGATCTGCCCATGACCGGGTCACTGGATGACCCGAAATTCAGCATCTGGCCCATCGTGTGGAAGGTGCTCGTCAACGTGATCGTCAAGGCTGCCACCGCTCCGTTTGCGCTGCTGGGGCACCTGTTCGGTGGTGGCGAACACATGAACATTGTTGAGTTCGCACCTGCCAGCGCCGAACTTGACCAGCCGGCCAAAGACCAGCTCGCCGCACTCGTGAAGGGCATGAAAGAGCGGCCGCAGCTGAAGCTTGATGTTCCGATCGTCTACTCCACGAGCATCGATCGCCCGCGGATGGCGGCCAGACAGCTGCACCAGGAGTTGCTGGCGCGCGTACAGAACACCCGCGAGGGCAAGAAGCACCCGGACACGGCGGGGGAAGTGGCGCTCGCTGATCCAAAGCAGCACTTCAAGCTGCTCGTCGAGCAGTACCAGGCTGATCTTGGCAAGGATGCGGCGCTGCCGCCGACAGCCCTGGCCGTGCAGCAGGCGAAGCGGAGCGACGCCCCGGCCTACGACCCGGCGATTTCCGATCTCAACGCCGCGCTCATCGCGCACATCCAGATACCCGACGCCGACCTCGACGCGCTCGGCAAGCAACGTGCACAGGCGATCCAGGGCGTGCTGCTCGCCGATGGTCAGGTGGATCCGGGCCGCGTGTTCATCGTCAACACGCCGCCAAAGCCGGAGTCCGGGGACAAGGTCAAGGTGGAACTGGCGGTGAAGTGAGCGCCGGGAGCTCACGCGCCGCGGGCTTGGGATGCCGGGCCGCGTCGTAGAGCCCCCAATGTGCTTCCTCGGCGTGCGCCGGACCGGTCGGCGTCACGTCCTGGGCGCGCCACGGCGCGTCAAACGCCGAGAAGTACGCAAACGCCTGTGCCTGGGTCGCGCGGAAGTGCTGGCGCAATTCCCGGTAGAAAGCCGCCTGGCCCGCCTCACTGAAGCCACTGCCCGCCGGCGCCGTCGGCACACCCGTCTCTTTCACCAGGATTGGTCCGCAGAATCCGGCGCCGAGCTCGCCGACGACGTTCACCACGAACTGCGTCGAGGTCGCATCCGAGGCGCCGTGAAACCACGACTGAAATACCGGGTGCACGTTCGGCAGCAGAAAATCCAGCTGAGTCAGGAGCGTTGTCGTGCCGGGCTCGTGGTACACGTGGAATGGTTCGCTCACCGACAACAGCAACTGCGGAGCCCGCGCGTGCAGCTGGGCGGCGAGCGCGGCCAGGCGGCCGACATCAGTGCGATGACCAAAGAGCAGTTCGTTGCCGAGCGACACACCCACGATGAGGTGCGGGTACTGCCGCGCCGCGGCAATGGCCGCGTCCAGCTCGGTAGGGTCGAAAGGGTTCCACACCCCGATGATGAGCGCGCGGAATTTCAGCTGCGCCGCGATGGCGGGGACGGCTTCGGCGCCATGCACGGCATCGTAGGTAACCAGCGAATCGAACTTTTCGCGCAGGACTGCAAGGTCGGCGCGGATACTCACCGGGTCCGCGCGGGTCGTCTGGCCATTCACCACGCGCAGCGAGGTAGGCTCATAGGCGATGAAGCGTCCGGTACTCAGTGCTTCGCGAAGCTGCTCAAGCTGCGGCGCATTCGCGGGGTTGACGTGGCACACGGCGCGGGACGCCGGCGGTGCTGCGGGTGACCGTGCCGGGATTGCGATTGCCGCACAACACAACCCCGACAGCACGACTCCGCGCCACACGACAGCGCGCACCTAAGCGCTCACGCGCGGCGCCGCATCTCCCGGGCGAGCGGTGCGCAGCCAGTGCTGGAAGGCGGCGACGGACACTGCGCCTTCCGCCGGGGCCCAGGCGGCGAACTCGGACATGGTCGCAGGATCATACGGGCCCTCCTTGACCTCGAGGAATGCCGCGCCACCGGCTCCCGCGATCAGCGTATGCCAGGTCGCGGCGGGAGTCTCGTAGGCCAGGTTGTCGGTGCCTTCACCCACCATATAGCGTGCCGTCACGCGGCCGTGTTCATCGAACGTCACGACCTCCACCGTGCCGCGCAGGATCAGCGCCAGCTCCGCGCGCGTCACGTGCCGGTGCGGCCGGAAGTACGAATCACCCTGCGCCACGACGATGAAACGCTGCACCAGGTCCGTGGGACTGGCGTGGATGTTGTGATGCGCGCGGCCGCGGGTAGCGGCGGCCGCCCGGGCGGCGAGTTCATCGAGGAGCGACTTGGGGAGGAGTTTCATGAGGCGCGGTGCATCAGCGTTTTCGCGGGGTCCTGCCACGACCGAGTACCGCGCGGCGCGCCGCGGGCCAGCCGAGGTCGGTGGCGGTGGGCAGCACCAGCCGCCGCTGCGCCAGATCCACCGTAACTGAATCATCCGGTGTCTTGGCTGCCGTGCCGTCGTCTGCCGGGTGATATTCGATGCGCAGCTGCGCGGCGGTTACGACCAGCCGCAGGTAGCCGTAGTGCGTGCAATCGTAGCTCTCAAATACGATCTGATCCGCACCCGTACCCGCCGCCTGGATGATCTGCGGCGTTCGCAACGCCGGCGCGCCCGCCCTGGTGAGTGAGGTGAGATTGTGGCCGCCGTTGCCGCACACGACATACGGGATCTGAGCGCCGTCCGGACGGGTGCGCGTGAAGCGCTGGTAGTTGTGCGCGTGGCCGCAGAGCACCGCGTGCGGCCACACCCCGACGCTGCCGCAGATGCTGTCGATCTGCGCCTGCATGTCCAGGCTCCAGCCGTGGCGGCCGCCGGCGGTGTAGGGCGGATGGTGATGGGCGATGATGAGCGCGCCGGCGTAGCCCTCGCTCTTCACGCGCGTGAGCGCGGCGCGCAGGTACGCCTGTTGCGACGTGCCGATGGTGGCGTTGGCGATCACGCCCGGGTCTTCAAGGGTGTTGCTGTACAGGATCAGGAAGCGCACGAACGGCGCGTCGAAGGTGAAGAACACGCCCGGCTGGATCTGCGCGGTGCGCGACAGCGCGCCCGCCTCGGGCGTGACCACGAATCCCTGCGCGCAGAAATTGCGCAGGTAGGCATCGAGGCTCACCGCGTGCGCGAGTGGCGACACCATGCCGTCATGGTTGCCGGCCACCGCCAGGATCGGCGCCGGATAGTCGCGGTACGGCTCGTAAAACTGGTCGTAGTAGTACTGCGTCTCGCCGAAACTGTAAACGATGTCACCGAGCAGCAGGTTGAACTGCGGCACTTCGGCCGCGGCAGTTTCCTGGAAATCACCGAGCATCTTGTCGGTCACCTGGTTCTGGGTGGCCGGCCCGCGCGTGCTGCCGCAGTCGCCGGTCGCATGGAACACGAGCTGCCCGTTGCGGATGATTGCGTTGGTCGCGGTGGCACTGCCACCCAGGACATCGGTCAGCGTCAGACGCGGCTCGGGCACACCGCGGGGAGCTGGAAACGGCAGGGGCGCAATCTTGTGCTCGCGGTTGAGCTCGTCGATGAGCTTGTAGGCCGGCGTGTCAGAGGCGTGGGTGACACGGAACACGGTTGGGTCCGGTGTTGGCTGCGCCTGCGCGAATACCGGTTGCTGCAGCGTGCGCATCGCCACCTTGGGTTTGCCGCGCCTGCTACGAGCCATAGTGCCTGCCCTCCAGATGCGATCAACCGGCAGCCGGCTGTGGGGCCGCGCTTGCCGGGTGCGTCTTGTGAACGTTCGGCAGGAAGGCGGCGAGGAGGCCGATGAGCGGCAGTAAAGCGCAGATGTGGTAGATGCGCTCGATGCCGATGTCATCTGCGAGTTTGCCGAGCACCGCGGCACCGACGCTGCCCATGCCGAACGCCAGGCCGAAAAACAGGCCCGCCACGGTGCCGGTGCGCCCGGGCATCAGGTCCTGGGCGTAGACCACGATCGCCGGAAACGCGGACGACAGGATGAGCCCGATGGGTACCGTGAGCACCGCCGTCCAGAACAGGTTGGCGTATGGCAGCAGCAAGGTGAAGGGCAGCACGCCGAGGATCGATCCCCAGATGATGTACTTGGCGCCGAGCCGGTCGCCGAGTGGTCCGCCGATGAAGCCGCCAACCGCGGCGGAGGCCAGAAACAGGAACAGGTGCAGCTGTGCGCTGCGCACCGACACGTGAAAGTGATCGATGAGATAGAAGGTGTAGTAGCTGGTGATGCTGGAGAGATACACGTACTTGGAAAAGATCAGCGCCAGCAGCACCGCGATGACCGCGATCACCTGGCGGCGCGGCGCGGCGGATTTCACCGCGCCGGCGGCCGCCCTCAGGCGCGTGATGCCGTGCGCCTTGTACCAGTGGCCGACGTGGAACAGCACGAACATCCCTAAGAGCGCGGTGAGCGAGAACCACGCCACGCTCGACTGGCCGTACGGCAGCACGATGAAGGCTGCGAGCAAGGGGCCCGCCGAAGTACCGAAATTGCCGCCGACCTGGAACACCGACTGCGCCAGTCCGTGCTTGCCGCCGGAGGCCATGCGGGCGACGCGTGAAGACTCGGGATGGAACACCGAGGACCCGGTGCCGATCAGGGCGGCCGCGAAGAGCAAGAGCGCAAAGCTGCCGGCAAACGCGAGCAGCACCAGTCCCACCAGGGTGAATCCCATGCCGGCGGCGAGCGAGTAGGGGCGGGGACTGCGGTCGGCCATCGCGCCCACCAGCGGCTGCAGCAAGGACGCCGTGAACTGGAAAGTGAACGTCAGGAGGCCCACCTGCCCGAAGCTCAAGTGATAGGAACTCTTGAGCATCGGGTAGAGCGCGGGCAGCAGCGACTGCATCATGTCGTTCAGGAGATGACAGAAGCTGATGGCCGCAAGAATGGTGACCGCGGTACGGCCGGCGTCGCTGGCTGCGGTCGCGACCGCGCCTGAATCGTTCACCAGCGTCTTCTCGAGGCTGCTTGCCATGCCGGCAATCTGCCTGATCCGGCACTCAATGCCCACTCCTCAGAAAGGGTAGGGATAAAGAAAAAGGCGCGACACCCGGGGGTGTCGCGCCTTTGGCACCGCTTTTTTAGAAGCTCTGCGAGAAACGCACACCGATCGTCCGGGGCTGAACGATGGTTGCCATGGGCTTGTCCCCGCACACCGTTACACCGGCGATAAAAGTCTGCGCACCGCCAACGATGGTGCACTCGCCAAAGCGATAGCTTTGGGCCCGGTTGTCGAGTGCGTTGGAGGCGAACAGCTCCGCCGAGAAGTTGCCCTTGTTGACCCCGAACATCAAATCCAGCAGCCCGTACGCGGGCACGCTGCCGATCAGGGCGTTCTGATAGGGAGCCAGTGCTGAATTGGCCGCGCCGGTGTAGCTGTAAGCCGCCTGCCCGTAGCCCTGCAGATCCGCAGTGCCGAGCGGGAAGGTGTAGCGAACCGTTGCGTCACCCTTGAACTTCGGCACGCTGGGCAGCTGCGTTCCCGTCGACACCGCATCGTACGCCGGGCAGGTGCCGGGTGGCAGGGGCGCACCGGTGCTGGGATCGACGTCGTAGCAGAACGGCTGGGTCAGCTTGGGATCGAGCTCGGTGGCCGCGAGGGTCACACTCAATCCCCGCGCCGGCGCCCACTCGAGCTGCTGCTCGGCGCCCTTGATGCGAGCGGCGCCAGCGTTGCGGACAATCGTGAACGAGTTCTGGCCGAGGAAGCTGTACTGGAAGTTCTTCCAGTCCTCCCAGAAAAATGCCCCGTTGAAGCGCACCCGGTTGTCCAGCCAGCTGGTTTTGTACCCGAGCTCGTAGTTGGTCAGGTAATCCGGCGCGTAGGTGGCAAGCGATGGATCAGGCGGGGACTGGGTACGGCGATTCACACCACCGGGGCGGTAGCCCTTGGAAAACGTGGCGTAGACCATGGCTTCGTCATTGAACTTGTAGGTGAGGTTGAACTTGGGTGTGGAGCCGGTGCCCTCGACCTCGCGCGCCAGGTCGACGCAGGGGCCGCCGAGAATGCCGGGTGATACGCAAGTCGGCGGACTGGCCTGCGGATTATTCTGCTTTTCGCCGGTGGAACTGAAGCCCTGGTTCGCGCCGAAACCGAAGAAGCCATCGAGCGAGTTGTCGTAACGGTAGAAGCGATAGCCGACGGTGCCGGTGAGGTTATGGGTGAAGTCGAAGCTCAGCTCACCGAATACGGCGTAATCGCGATCGACGCGGATCTGGTCGGTCAGCCACCAGGTCTGCGGCCAGCCCGTTACCGAATCAATGGTCGGCAACTGATCGATGCGGTAGTTCTGCAGGATGAAGTGCTCCTGGCGGTTGTAGAACAGCCCGCCGATGAAGCGCAGCGGCTGGTCCTTGGACGACGCCACCCGCAGCTCCTGGCTGAGCTTGCGGTACTGGTCCACGCCGAGGATGTACTGTGAGACGTCGACGAACTTGACACCCGGCGGCAGGTGCAGCACGCCCTCCAGGAACCCCATGTAGGTGGTGTTCTTGTCGTACAGCAGCGTGTAGTCGCTGTAGTCGGTCGAGGTGGCATCGTTACGCTTCAGATAGCCCGCGGCGTAGGTGATGTCGAAGTTGCTGACGTGGCCTTCAACCGTGAGCGCCGCCTGCCACCACTGGTCGGTGATGTAGTCCGGATAGTAGCGCTGGGTCGACAGGTCGCCCGGGATTGACGGGTCGACGAACGAGGTGCCGTCCTGACGGCTGCTCTGTCCCATGAAGGAGGGCGTGATCGTCCAGTTCTCCCCGAGGTTGAGCTTCAGGGCGCCGCGGCCGCCGTAGGTGTCCGTCGGGTTGAAGCGGTTCTCGGCGTGCTCGCGAGAGGTTGTGTTGATCCCGCCGGCAACCGGGCAGACCGCTGGTGGGGGCGCGAAGTTCGACACGCAGCCGAAAGCCCCGATATTCGTAGGCCCGAAACCCGAGAAGACGTTGGTGCCCGGAACGTTGTCGATGTAGCCGCCGCTGTGCTCTGCCCAGCCGACGAGCCGCACGGCAGCGGTGCTGCTGAGCGGAATATTGACGAAGCCTTCCGCGACGTAGCCACCCTGGCCGCGCACCGTATTGCCTTCCAGGTTGTAGCCGGCCTTGAATCCGGACGGATCGGGCTTGTTGGTGATGATGCGCACCGTACCCGCCTCGGAGCTGGCGCCATAGAGGGTGCCCTGCGGACCGGCGAGCGCTTCGACGCGCTCGATGTCGTAGACATGGACATCCAGTGCGCCCTGAATGGTGGTGATCGGCTGTTCGTCCAGATATACGCCGACGCTGGGCAGCGGGCCGGAATGGTTGCCGTTGTCACCGCTGGCGACGCCGCGCATGAAGACGCGTGAAAAGCCCGCGCCGGTGCTCTGGTAGGCGACACTCGGCAGGTACTTCACGTAGTCATCGAAATTTTGCACGTTGAGCTGATCAAGCTTCTCGGTGCCGATGGCAGTGATGCTGATCGGCACCGTCTGCAGGTTCTCGGCGCGCTTCGTGGCGGTGACGATGACCTCCTGCAGCGTGCCCGTGTCGGGCGGCGCGTCTGCGGCGTACAGGCGCGGCACGGCCGCCATGATGGCGGCGGCGATCGGCGCCCGCCGCAGCAGAGTCTGTGCTGGTGAGCGGCGTGCTTGGCCACCACTGTGCTTGAGCTTGCGGAGTCGGCTGCGCTGCATGAGATCTCCCCTTAATTCACGGCTGCCGTCGTGCGACGGACGTTTTGATGATTATCCAATGCCATCGGGAACTTGCGGGTACGTTGTCAGCATCGGGCCGAGGCTGTCCTTCAACGGCCCGAGCCACGGCTCGTAGTGGCGCCATTGCTCCATGGCGCCGCGGTAAATGGGTGAACGCACCTGCTCGGAGCTCGCGGTGCGTACGGCGCGCTCGTTCTCGTAGAAGCGCAGGCACTGCGGCTCGAATGGCAGGCGGCAGTAGTCCAGCAGCCGGCGCACCTCCGCCGCGGTGTCCTCGACCATGTTCTCGTACAGGACGCGGTGCACGCGACCCCGTAACACCCGGTCGAAGTGCGCCATGAGCTCCACGTAGGCGCGGTAATACGCACCGAGCTCAGCCAGGTCATAAGTAAAGGTCTGGCCGCGCGCAAAATGCTGCTTGAAATTGGAGAAGCCGCAGCCGAGCGGATGGCGCCGGGCGTCGATGATGCTGGCGTTCGGCAGCATCAGGTGGATGAAGCCGGTATGCAGGAAGTTGTTCGGCAGCTTGTCGATGAAGCGCGGCTTGCCGCTCTTGCGCTGGATGCGGGTACGCTCCAGATACTCCTCGCCGATACTGCGCAGCTGCCCGACCGGCAGCCTCGCGAGCGCCTGCGGATAGCGCAGCGCCTCATCGCCGGCACGCGCACTGATGGTCTGCGCGAGCGCCGGTACGTCGGGCAGCTCCATCGTGCCCTCGACCTGTGAGTGGCTGGCGAGAATCTGCTCGATCAGCGTGGAGCCCGAGCGCGGCAGGCCGACAATGAAGATCGGATCGTCGGCACCGGCGCCAGCGCCGTCACGCTCTGCAAAGAACGCCGGCGTGAAGAGCTCCTTCGCCAGCGCGGTGTGGTCGCGGATGCGCTGCGGGTCATAGTGCACGCGCGCCCGGCGCTGGGTGTTGCCCTGCTGGTAGTGCTGGAACGAGCGCTCGTAGTCGCACCGATCCTCGAGCGCCTTGCCGAGCGCGAAGTGCAGGTGAAAGCGGTCTTCAGCATCCAGCTCGGGCCGCGCCAGCTGCGCGCGCAGCTGCGCCAGCTCCTGTGCGTTGAAGCGATAGGTCTTGAGGTTCGCCAGGCTCCACCACACCTCGCCGATCCCCGGCTCGAGCTGCAGGGCGCGCCGGTACGCATCAATCCCCTGCGGCACCTGGCCGGCGGTCTTCAGCGCGTGGCCATAGCTCATCCAGATGCGCGCGTGTCGCGGGTACTGTTTGAGCACATCGGTGTAGACGTCGATGGCCTGCGTGTACTCGCCGATGCCAGCGAGTAACGCCGCGTGCAAGGCGCGGTAACTGGGGTTGTGCGGCTCGGCATGGCGCAGGCGCTCGACCTCGGGGAGTGCCGCAGCGTGATTGCCCTGGCGGTGCAGGGCGACGGCGTAGTTCTGGCGCGCCCCCTGGAAGGTGGGGGCCAGTCGCAGGCAGTGCTCGAGCAGCAGCTGCGCGTCGTGATAGCGGCCGATGCGGGCGGCCACCTCGGCGAGCATGCGCAGCGCGGCGACGTCGGTGGGGTGCGCCTGCAGATGCCGGCGCAACAGTGCCTCCGCCTCGGGAATGCGGTTCTCACACAGCGCTGCCGCTGCGGCCATGAGGCGCGGATCGCGGGTCGAGACCTTCAGGAAGCGAGCCCGCGCGCCTTCCGCGCCGGGCTCATCGCCGCTCGCCGCCAGATGATCCGCAAGCGCACGCCAGGCGTCGGGGAATTCGGGATTCAGCTCTACGGCCTTCCGGAGCGCCACGACCGCGGCTTCGCCCTGGCCGAGCTCGCTTAGGGTGACGCCGAGCTCGTAATGTGCCGCCGCCCAGCGCGGCTGGGCCTGGATCAGCGGCGCGAGGGTCGCAAGCGCGCTCTCGCGCTCGCCCTGCGCACGCAGAGCCATACCGAGAATGAGGGTGGCGTTGGGGTGACCGGGGACCGTCTTGAGGATTTCGGTGGCCTGCTCGGCGGCGAGGCACGGGTCACGCTCGAGGAGGCGGGCGGCGTGAGCAAGCGCCACGTCGATCGAACCGACGGGTGCCGCTGCGCCACTCGCTACACTCATGTAACGAATCTATCACGATCAAACAAAGACTCGCCACGGATCGGCGGGTGTTGCGCACGCACCACCGCGCGGTCGTACCGTGCGGACCCATGCGGTCCGCACGATCGATCGACCGGAACTACTTCGGTTCGCTGCCCGGCTGCGGGTCGGAGAGGGGGAAGGACTGTGCGCCGCTCACCGGCCGCGCTGCCGGGGCAGTCGCGGGGGCGGTCGCAGCAGCCGCGGCGCCGGCCGGCATGTCGGCGGAGGCCGAGCGCTGCTCGCCGGTGCTGGTGGCAACCGCCGCGAGGAAGCGATGCGCACTCTGATCTTCGCTCCTGACGCTGCCGGACATGATGTCGGACGCGCCCACGCCCGGCTTGTTGTAGAACGCGGCGTTCGCCTGGTCATCGATGTTCACGGCGCCGCCATCGAGGGCGATACCGATGAACGCGCCGCGGGTGCGTGAATAGGAATACACCTCGGCCTTGAACGCCGAGTCGGTCCCGGCGGAGGCCTGCCGGCCGACCGGGCCGGCGGCCACGGAGGCATCGGCGCCCAGGGTGACCTTGCCGCCACTGATGCCCTCGATGCCCTTGGGGGTGGTGAAGACCAGCACGATGTCCGAGGACTGCACGCCCCACTGCATCCCGAGGCTGCCGCCAGTCAGGGTGACGAACACCGGGTCGCAGAAGCGGCCGTCCTTGTCGCGCACGACGAGGACGCCATGCCCGCGCCGCCCCCCCAGGAACCAGGCGATCTTGGTCACGTCCGGAATCACGGCGATCGCGTAGGCGCGCTCGAGGAGCCGGTCCGGTATGGCCTGGTCGCGGGCGCCGCGCAGCTCATCGAGAACCTCGGCCGCGGTGAGCAGGCGTCCCTGTTCGCGCGCCTGGGCGTGCACGCTGGCGCTGGCACCGGCGAGAATCACGAGAGCGAACAGGGTAAAGAATGAAGTGCGCATGGTGAGAATTCCCCTTGGGCGTAATGGGCTGTCGCCTACCGCCGACAACATGCATGGCAATGAGCGATCTAACCCCGGAGCTTAACTCACCCGCAACCTGGATGCGCGCGGTGAATCCAGCGCGCCGACGGCGCTCAGTACCAGATAGACACGAACACCTGGAAAATGTTCGCGTTGAGCTTGTACAAGGGTTCGTTGCCGGCGCCGTAAGTGCCGGCCAGGAGCGCGTTCCTGAAGTCGCTGTAGTTGATCATCATGTGATCGACGCGCACGTTGAAGGTGTTCTTGGCGAGGGACTTCACGAACGGTACGGCGAACTCATAGGACGCGCCCACACCCACCGTGGTGCTCGTGAAGGCGGCGAGTTCGCGGTCGCGCGCCATGAAGTTCTGGTAGTCGGCCCGCGGGAACAGGTCGCTGTAGAAGTCCGCGTGTCCCTGCTTGTAGAAACGCAGGCTGCCCTCGAAGATCAGCCGCTTCCAGGGATGCGTGTAGTCAAGTTCGGCGGTGTGCGCCTTGACGCCCCAGGTGTCGCTGTAGAAGCGGTACTGACCGGTGATGGCGGCGCGGTAGGGGAGGAAGTACTTGAGTTGCACCGAGGCGGCGCTGCTGGTGCGGGTGTTCGGATACACCTGGTCGGCGAGCGTGAAGCCCTCGCCCGAACCGGGCGACAGGTAGCGGATCTTGCGATACGGATTGGCAAGGTAGCCCTGGTCGGTCAGCAGTTCGTAGTTGACGCCCAGGATCGTGTTGCGCGTCAGGATCTGGCTTAAGGACAGCGAGTAGCCGCGGTGGTTGGCGATCTGGTGAAAGGTCGGATCGTTGATGATCTGGCCTTCCGGGGTCTTGATGTCCCGGTAGATGTTGTCCCAGGCGCGCCGGTAGCCCATGGTGAGCGTCGTCAGATCACCGAACATGTCCTGGCTTACCGAGTAGAACGTGGTGTCGGCGATGTAGTCCGGCTCGCGGCTGTGGATGTAGCCGACGCTGTAGGTCGTCTTGCCGTGCTGGTAGTCCGCGCCCACGTTCTCCTGCTTGCGCACTTCGTGGTAGGGACTCGCCGAGAGCTTCACATCGATCGAGGCGCTCGAGATCATGTCCTCGTAGTAGCCGGCCGTCAGCGACAGGTTATCGCCGACTTTCTTGCGCACCAGCAGCTCCGGTCCTTCCACCGTGATATCGCCGCCGTTATAGACGTGCCACAGGACGTCGGCGCGATCGTCGGGAAGGACACCGGCGAGCACCGGGACGGTGATGACGGCCAGCGCCAGCAGGGTGCGCGCGAACGCGCTCAAACCGGTGACCGGATGCGGCACCGGCTGCGCGCCGCCGCTCAGTTGCATCCGCACCCGCCGCCGACCGCACCGGTGCCGCCGTGGGCGCCCTCGCGGGTCTCGAACACATGCTCGAGGTAGACGCTCGAGACCGGATTGCGGTTGAAGGACATGATCGGATCGGCAAAGTGCTCGCGCTCGTAGGGTTTTACCCACGGGGTGGGTGTCGCGCAGCCGGCCAGTGCCGCGACCAAAACCCCTGCGAGCAGCGCGCCTGTCATCTTGCTCACCGTGAAGTCCTCACCTATTCGCGGATCAGGGTACGGATGCTGTCGAGGTACTCGTTCTCGTCGCCGGGCCGGTAGCTGCGGTGGATCAGCCGCACCTTGCCGGCGCGGTCGATGATGACGCTGGTCGGCATGCCGGCCACATCATACAGCTTGCTGACCTTGCTCTCCGTATCGTAGAGGATCGGAAAGCTCACCGGCGTTTCCTTCAGCCACGCGTTGGCGGCGTTCGAGTCCGGTTCGACGTTCACGCCCAGCATCGTGAAGCCCAGCTTGTTGTACTTTTTGTAAATGCTTTCGAGCAACGGCATTTCCTGGCGGCACGGCCCGCACCAGCTGGCCCAGAAATTGAGCATCACCACCTGGCCCTTGTACTGCGCGAGGCTCACGTTCTGGCCGCCGCGGGCGGTGAGGCTGAACTGCGGCGCCGCGGTGCCCGGGGCGCCGGCCAGTGCCGGCACTGCCAGGATGAGTGCGGCGGTAATGGCTGCGATCGGATTCTTCATCGTGCGTCCTCTTAGAAAAATACGGTCGTGCCGATGCGCGCTTCGATGTTGTTGGTGAGCTTGGCGCTGCCGAGGATGCTCGACTGGAACACCCGGTCCTGGACCGTGATGTGCACCGCCAGCCAGTCCACCGGCACCACCCGATAGCCGGCGCCGAAGTTCACCGTGAACTTCTTGTCACCGGCGAAATCAGTGCTGCCGATACCGCCGAGAATGTAAAAAGCGCTCGTCATGGCGTGGCCACGACCGATAAAAGCCTCGCCAGGCAGGAAGTTGTAGCCCAGCGACAGATCGTAATACGTGAAGCGCCTCTCAGACCCGGTAAGCAGATTGATGTTCGAGAGCGTTTCGAAACTGGTGAAGCCGGCGGTGGCGCGGCCGGCCTCACCCTGGAAGAAGAAATCCTCGGTGATGTGGTAGGCGGCGGTGACGCCGTAAAGAGGATGCGTGCCGAAGTCCTCGATCGAGAGCATGCCGTAGTCGAGGCCGAGCTCGATGTTGGAGCTCCTGATGCGCGGCACCTTGATTATGCGGCGCGCGACTTCCGGTTCGATGACGCGCGGCGGGGTGGTGTCATCCGCTTCGGCCTGGGGGCCCGCTGCTGCCGCGTCCGTGGCGGCCGGCGCCTGGCGTTGCGCGCGCTGCTGGTACCAGTTGCGCACCGAGGCGCAGCCGGGCAGGGCTGTCAGCACCGCGGCTAGAAGAAGAATGCGAATCCCATTTTCCATTCGTCAGCTTCCTCATTCTCGTTGCGCTTGGTGAATATATAGTGGGCCTTGTACTCCGCGCGCAGGAAAAACCGCCGCGTGAGGTAATAGCGGATGCCGCCGCCGACGTAGGCTGACTGTTCGGTGCGGATGGTGGGCTGCACCAGTGTGGCCTTGGGCTCGGTGTGCACCACCCCCACGCCCAGCGTCACGAAGGGCGACCAGCGTGCTTGCGGCGCGAACACGTGGGCCAGTCCCACATCGGCGGTCTCGCCGTTGGAGTAGCGGCCCAGAAACTGCCCGGCCGCGACTTCCAGCGCCAGCTGCGAATTGAACGACGCCGAGTAGTACGCCGAGATCAGATTAGCGCCACCGTAGGCACCGGCGAACATCCCGAGCTCGAAATCGTGCGTCGTAAAGCCCGCGCGGTCGCCGAGGTCGAAGGTAAAGGGCGAGCCGTCGGCGCGCGCCGTCAGCAGCATGTCTCGCTGCGAGGCCCAGCCCTCGACGCCGCGCTCGGTACGCACCTTGAACCAGTCGGTGCGGCGGAACAGCACGTCCACGCTCTCATCGCGCGGCACGGCGTGGAATACCGGAAATCCCCGCCCGGGTCCGGTGTGCAGCTCCAGGTACGGCTGCTTCACGAATACCTGCAGGTAGTCGCGCGCCTGCGCGAACGCCGGGGTGAGAAAGCAGACAGCTAAGGCGCCCGCGAGGAGGAGGCGACGCCCGCGCGCGCTCAGGAGGCGCTCAATTGGCTGGAGCCGCGAACGGGTCGTTGAAGTACTGTGCGCCAATATCCAGCCATTCCGACAACAGGCGAAGTTCCGCCGGGTTCAGCCAGCCCGCGTGTGTGCTTGCGGCACCCGTTGCGAAGCGGTTCAGAAACGCGGCCGACAGCGCGCCATTGGCGCTGCCCGCATCCAGATAAGGGCCAAACGTCTGTGTGACTGGCCCATTGGGGCCCATGGTAACCGTATTGTGAGCGAACAGCAGCTGCTGGTACGAGGTGAATTCGGGCGCCACGTTGGACGCGGAATTGGTCAGGTCAAGATTGCCCGCCGGGGTTTGCGCCATCGCCGCCGCGTTCAGCGGGTTGTGACAGCCGGCCTGTGAGCAGGTCACGTTACTGCCCGCCACGCCGTTCAGTGTCCCCGTCCGCGTCGCCAGATCCCATATCGGCTGGATGATGGTCGGGTAGTTGATGACGATGCGGCAGGTAGACGACCACGACGTCTGGCACAGAGCGGTCGTGGGCGGATCCGGAACGGTGTAAGTACTACCGGCGTAGGCGTAGGTGATGGGCGTGCCGAGTGTCAGCGGCGGCGCCGTCCACACGTCGGTGTAAAGCACGTTCACGCTCGGCACCATCTGCAGGCACGGCGGATTGTCGTTGGCGCAGCTCGCCGCCATGCGCGCTTCGGCCATGGTCTGGCCCTGTTGCGGTATGAAGGCCAGGGGTCCTGAGGCGTTGGTGTTCGGGAAGGCCACCCCTGCGGTTCCTCCTGCCCACGCGGATGCGAAGCTGCCGAAGCGGCCGTGCGAGAAACCCGGCTGCGTAGTCTGCGCGCCGGCGGGTGTATGGCAGCCGTTGCACGAGACGACCTCGCCGGGTTTCAGCTGCAGCCACACGCCCTGGTCGGGCCGGTAGCGCCGGGCGTTCATATCCAGGAGGCTCACTTCGAAGGCGACGTTGGCCGGTACCTCGATGCGCACCGAGCCGTCCGGCTCGATGGGTGCGTAGCCGACGATCTCGCGCATGAAGTTACTGGCGCCAAAGTCCCCGGCGGTGAGCTTCAGGACCGTCTTGTCGGGGATGGACACCGCCTTCACCAGGCGGATGAAGCGCGCCGGTTGCGTGCCCGGAGGAGTCTGGCCAGGGTCAGCCAGCGTGGCGATGTTGGGCACCGCCGTATCCTGGCCGTCGATGTCGTAGACACTCCTTATATCTATAACCCCCACGCCCGCGTTCACCAGGTTCTGGTCGAGGTCGACTCCCGGGACCTTGTCGAGAATGATGTTCTGCAACGGCCGCGGCTGCGTGGCCACCACATCGGTCACCATCACGCCCTCGACTGGCGCCATCACCGGCAGCAGGGTGTTCTGCGACGGATCGAACATCCACACGCTGTACAGCGGCGGCGCCACCACCGGGTTGGGCGCGGCCAGCGCGGTGGAGCTGCACGGCACGATCGCCGGCGGCGTCTGCGTCTGGTCCAGGAGGCGGCACTGCGACCAGCTCACCAGGATGCGGTTGGTGTTGTCCCAAAGCGGATACCCGGAACTGAAGCGTCCGCCGGGTGAGGGGCCTGGAATGGTGACCACGTTGTAGGTGGTCGCCGGAGTCTGGCCGGGCCCCGTCAGGTTGGTATTGCTGGTGGGGAAGGGTTCGGTGTTCTCTACGTACTGCAGGCCGTTGATCATGGTCAGGTCACCGCCGAAGTCGACGCCGGTGTACTGGCGCACCAGCGTGAGGATGCTGCCGTTCTGCATCTCGTGCGGGTGTACGAACTCCACCACCGTGCCGTTGGTGCCGGTCATGTGGCTGTTGGCGCCGTAGTAGAGCTCAAGATCCGTGCCGTCGGGGTTGGACGAGTACAGCGACATGGAGTCGTACCCAGGCGCATTGTCCCAGCGGCTCCACAGCACGCGGCCGTTCGCGAGCACCGTCGCGTCGCGGTCATGGCTCTGGTTGAAAGAGATCTGGTGGACGTTGCTGCCGTCCGCGTTCATGACTTCGAGTACAAAGTTGTCTTCGATGCGCGCCTCGTCGAGGGCCGAGAACTGCGGCCGCTGCTCATCCAGCAACACGCCCTGCGACTGCGTTTGGCGCGTGGTGGAGAACACGATGCGCCCGTCGGGAAGATAGTGCGGCGAGACGTCGTTGACGGTGAGCGGATCCGGATCGCTGGCGGGATTGATGACCGGCGCCAGCGTGTTGGTTACGAGCGTGTACTGCCAGATACGCCACGACGGTGGCTTCATGGGGTTTTGATTCGCCGCCAGCGGGCCGCGCATGGCGAACACCACCATGCTGCCGTCGGCGGACACATCGACGTCCTTGACGTCATAAACAGCGCCGGCGGTGATGCGCGCCGTGATGTTGGTTTCGGCCGCACTCGGTGAGGCCGCGGCGCGCTCATACAGGTCGGCCGCGCTCTGCACGACATCGTTCATGACGCGCAGGTCGTCCTGCACCACGTTGCCGCCGGCGTCCACGGGCACGCTGCGCTTCACGTAGAAGATCGGGTAGTCGAGCGTCGCCGGATCGCCGGCCTGGCTGTTACTTATGTTCACACTGCCGCCGCCGCTGCAGGCGGCGAGGGCCAGCGCCAGTGCCGCAGCCGCCCACAGCAGCGCCATACGCCGTGCGTGCATGGGTGCGCCCCGCAGGCCTCTAGCTGGGTCCGTCATCGACGCGAATGTAACGTAATTCGGTTCCACGGTGATTACTTTGCCTTAAAGCCAATTGCGTCACGGCGCGCGCGCGCATTCCGCGCTTACCTGAAGTCTCAAGGGCGCAGCGCCGATCACTGCTACTAGGTAGTCGTTCGGTGGGGCGCGCGCCGTGACCGGCCTCGCAGTTTGCGGCGTGAAGCCGCGCGCCGGGTGAAAACCAACACAGGTGTCGTCCCGAAGCGACGTCACCCGGTTGAGACAACGAGGACGGCAGGGGTCGGGCCATATAGTCCGCCATGCACCGGAAATTTTCGGGAGTTAACGAGCGCCATGAGTGTCATGACTGACAATCGAAAAGCGAATTCGCGCAGCAGGCGCCGCGCGGCGGCGCACCTCGCCCTGGGCGTGCTGCTATTCGCCGCGTTCGGCAACGCGGCGCTTGCCGGTCCGCCCGAGCAGGTCAAACGCATTTATGAGCGTATCGCGGGCGTTCCGCCCTCGGCGCAGGATATTCAGGCGATGCTCACCGCCATGCAGAACGCGGGCGGGGGCTACGCCGGTTTGCTCGCTGCCGCAACCTATGTCACGACGTGCCAGGGCACCGTATGCAACGCCCCAACGTTCTACAACGTGACACTCAAGAATCTGGTTATTCCCTGGACCAACCGCGACCAGACGGTGTTCGCGCCGCTGAACGACTACGCCGCCACCGTGATCGGCATGGTGCGTGAGGACGTGCCATTCAACACGCTGCTGTCGGACGACATCCTCTATACCGTCAACTCACCGGGCCTGCCGGCGCCTTCCAACGCCAGCAACGCCCACTACGCCACGGCTGAAGCCAACGGCGTTGATCTGAGCGCGACGCTGACGCGCACCACCCAGTCCGGGACCTACGGCACCCCGATCGCCGCGACCGCTGGCGTGCTCACTACCTACGGCGCCGAGTCCGCGTTCTTCATCAATGGCACCAACCGCGCCATGTTCCGTTTCACGATGATCAATCACTTCTGCAACGACATGCCGACGCTCATGGACACCACGCGTCCGTCGGACCGCATTCGCCAGGACGTGGCGCGCTCGCCCGGTGGTGACAGCCGGATCTTCCTCAACAACTGTGTGGGCTGTCACAGCGGCATGGACCCGATGGTGCAGGCCTTCGCGTACTACAACTTCGCCGGCACGCTCGGCGCGGTCACTAACACCGGCACGATGCAGTACACGGCCGGACAGGTGCAGCCGAAATACCTGATCAATGCGGTCAATTTCCCCTTCGGTTTCGTGACCCCGGATGACAGCTGGTCAAACCGCTGGCGCTCAGGTCCGAACACCGTGCTCGGCTGGTCCAACTCGCTGCCCGGCAGCGGCAACGGCGCCAAGTCCTTGGGGCAGGAGCTCGAGTCGAGTGCCACTTTCGCCCAGTGCCAGGTGACCAAGGTGTTCCAGGCGGTGTGCTTCCGGGCACCGGTGAGCGCTAACGACATCGCTACCGTCAACAACATCACCTCCAGTTTCACTTCCGGCGGCTACCACCTGAAGACTGTGTTCCAGCAGTCCGCCGCCGCCTGCCCGGGTTCTTGAAGGAGCCGCCATGATCAGGGAGCCCCTCATTAGGTTGCAGATTGTGGCGCGCGGTTGCCGCGCACTCGTTGCAGTGGCGGCGCTGCTCGCGCTCGCCGCCTGCAGCGGCGGTGCCTCAACGCAGGTCAACCAGGTGGCCTCGGCGCCCGGCAATTCGGCGCAGAACTACTCAGGCCCCGCGCCCGCCAACGCCGACGTGCAGGCGTTCAAGGACGCGCTGTGGCAGAACGTGATTCCCTCGGACCGTTGCGGCGGCTGTCACCACCAGGGCGGACAGTCACCGATGTTCGCGCGCACTGATGATGTGAACCTCGCCTACCAGGCCGCGGGCCCGCTGGTGAGTCTCACCACTCCCAGCCAGTCGGAGCTGGTGATTAAGGTCGGCAGTGGACATAACTGCTGGGTATCCGACCCATCGGCGTGCGCCGCCACCATGCTGGTGTGGATCCAGAACTGGATCGGCGCCGGCTCCTCTTCCACCTCGACGGTAACCCTGGTTGCCCCGCCGGTGCAGGCTGCCGGCGGCGGCCAGCAGTTCCCCGCGCCGGTCCCAGCCGGGTATGCGCCGGTTTTCAAGCTACTGACAACGTTCTGCTCCGGCTGCCACACGCCCAGTTCCGCGAGCGCGCAGCAGCCGTATTTCGCCGACGCTTCCAACCCTTCCGGTTCGTACATCGCGGCCGAGCCGAAGATCAACCTCGCGACACCGAACCTGTCGCGCTTCTATCAGCGTCTCGCGCAGGACCTGCACCACTGCTGGCCGACGGCGTCCTCGGGTGGCGCTCCGGACTGCCCGGGCAGCGCAGCCGCGATGCTGACGGCCTTGACCAACTTCGCCAACGGCATTCCTATCACGCCGATCGACCCCACCCTGGTGGTCTCGAACGCAGTCACGCTCACCCAGGGCACGATTGCCGCTGGCGGCAACCGCTACGACGCGAACGTCATCGCCAAGTACATGTTCGAGACCGGCCAGGGCAGTACCGCCTTTGACACCAGCGGCGTCACGCCCGAAGCGGACCTGACGCTGTACGGCAATGTCACCTGGGACAGCAGCTGGGGCATCATCATCGGCCAGGGAGGCTCGGCACAGGCCTCCACCGGCGCCAGCCAGAAGCTGGCTTCAATGATCCAGTCCTCGGGCGAGTACTCGATCGAGGCATGGGCCGCCCCTGCCAACGTCACCCAGACCAACGCCTGGATC
>Ga0210394_10001694_pt1 | contig 33639 bp, 26 predicted proteins | sample IncBWC12MmetaG_FD_160121 | JGI IMG/M metagenome (GOLD analysis project Ga0210394, IMG submission 160121) | Forest soil microbial communities from Barre Woods Harvard Forest LTER site, Petersham, Massachusetts, United States - Inc-BW-C-12-M | ecosystem: Environmental > Terrestrial > Soil >... | reverse complement strand
TTCTTTCGGCGGATCACGCTCCGGGAGATGTTCACGGGGTGATCCGGTATCCAAGCGGGCTGCCCATGGCCGGAGCGCAGGTTTTCATTCTGAACGCTGACGTGGATACGGAACGCTCCACGGTCAGCGCGGCGGATGGCACCTACGTATTCAAGCATCTTAAGCCGGGCCATTACCAGATTGGCGCGAAGCTCGATGGGTTCGCGCCCTCGCGCGCGCTCACCGTCGACGTCGTTCCTGGAAAGGAAGTCAGCTTTGATGTTTCGGTAGGGTCGCGACAATCGAAGGTCTCGCCCGCCGCCAGTCCGACGAGCGCGTACCGGTCGTACAGTGAGACGTATCGAGCCGAACCCGCAAGCCTCCGCTCGACGAGCTCCGAACCGGCAGAGACTGCATCGCCGGCGGAGCCGACTGCGACTGGCGAGGCAAGCACCGGTTCGAGCGCGGTAGATTCACCCAAGACCGCCGAGGCGCGCGCAAGCCAGCCGATTCCCGCCGCGATTGCGGATGAATTGGCGGCAATGCGAAAGCGCATCGACGAGCTCGAAGCCGAACTGAAAGGCCGCTCCGCCGTGGATCAGCTCCCCGCCGCTGCGCCGGCTACCGCTGCGGTGGCACCGCCACAGGGCGCCGCCCCGGCCCCCGCTGCCGCGCCGGAAACACCGAAACCCGGGCCCGGCCAGTACCTTTCCACTGCCGGTACCGTCACCAATTACTACGGCGATACGGACATTGCCACGCATCCCGCCGGCTTCGATCCGTTCTCGTACGCCGATTGGACGTGGATGAACGCCAACGGACGCAACGAAGACAGCCCGTGGTCCACCAAATACTTCACCCCGGAATTTCGGGCTGACGTCAACTACATCGATGACTTCAACCATCCGCGAGACGACACGATGGGCGGCTCAACGGAGAGCTTCCGATCCAACGAATGGCAACTTGAGCAGCTCAGCCTGGGCGGCAACATCAACATCGGCCACGTTCGCGGCAGGATCTTAACGATGTTCGGAATGTTCGCCACCACGACGCCGCGCAATGACGGCAGCGTCAGCCGCGGCCAGTGGGATCTCGCCAACGCCTACCGATACATTTCGGAAGGATGGGGCGGGTACCACTTCGACGTCGCCCATGGGCTCAACATCGACGCAGGAATCTTTGTGTCGTATATCGGCCTGTTCAGCTATTACAACTTTGACAACTGGACGTATCAACCCTCTTATGTTTCGTCCAACACGCCATGGTTCTTCAACGGCCTCCGTATTCAATATTTCCCCACTGCGAAGCTGAAGATCGAACCGTGGATCATCAACGGCTGGCAGTCCTATGCCAGATTCAACAGCAAACCGGGACTCGGAGGCCAAATCTTGTGGCGTCCGAAGCCGTGGTTTTCGGCTGTGTTCAATAACTACGGCATGGGCACGGATGCCCTCGGGTCTCCGGCCACGTCTCGTATTCACGCCGATTACAGCATCGAGGTCAGAGAGCTGAACCATCCCGGCAAATTCCTCGATATGGCGGCCATGTCGCTGACCGGCGACGCCGGTTGCCAGTACGGCGGGGGCCAGAATTGCTTCAATGACAAAAACGGTGGCATCAAGACGTCCTTCCTCGGATGGATGGCTTACCAGCGCTTCCAATTTGATCGTGACCACTACGGCGTCACGCTGGGCGGTGGCCAGATGACCAATCCGGGGCGTTACCTGACCCTCCTGCCACCCATCAATGGGGCAAACGCCTTTACCGGGTCACCCTATTTCACTGAAAACGTCGGCGACAAGGCTCACATGTATGACGCCACGATCACATTCGACTATATGCCTTCTCAATGGTTGACGTTCCGACTTGAGGGGGGCTATCGCCATTCGGATGTGCCCTATTACTCCGGGCGTGGCGGAATCACGCCTCCCAACGGAAACAACGCCTTCCTGAACACGGGGGCGCCGGCTTCCTACGTTTGCACGAACGGGACGTTTTCCGAGGTTTCGACCTTCGCGCCGTCAGGACTCGGCTTTGGAGTGGACAACAACGGGGTGAACAACCTGGGCGGATCAAACGTCGGCTCCATCGATCTGGCCTGCAACGCCCAGAATGGCGGGATCAATACGGCTGGGGTGGAGACCACCAAATCCGGTTGGTACGCGTGGGCTCCGGATCTCCGCACGGGCCAGGCCAACGTTACGTTCGCGATCATGACGAGGTTCTGATGCGACGCACCGCGGCCCTGTCGAGGATCGAGACGATGCGATCCCGCACCGGGCCAAAGAACAACCAACTTACGGCGCTTGGGAACGAACATGTGTAGTTTTCCGACAGACTGTTCTCGAAGAGTTGAGGCCGCCCAGCGGCCTCAACTCACGCCGGTTTTAGGCGTGACGAAACACTCGACCTACTCCATGAGCGTTCAACGTAAGGCACGAATAGTGACCTGCGGCCTCAACAGTAGATCTACAGGAATCCGCAGTGCGATCCCTTTTGTACAAGTAACCAGGCGCATTCGGGGTCACCGGCGCGCGAAAATGCTGCTGATCGCGGTTCAATCGGAAATTGAATCGACTCCAATCAAAAGTTCAATCGTTAGTTTTACAAATCGCTTAGGACCTGTTTATCACGCTGGCACTATCAAGAGATGAGTGTGTATTTCATCTTGACAATCGGCGCTCTCGAAGCAGCTCGGTGGATCTTGTGTGCGGCAGAGTGCCTGATCGGCGCGTTGCGGGGCCGGCCGGTGTTCCGTGTTCCCGGACCGCAACCACAGAGGACCCAATCATTTCGATGAATTTGATGGAAACATTTCGGGCAAAGCGCTGCTGGATCCTGCAAGCGGCCGGCGTCTTCCTGCTCGCTGGCCTGACGGCTCTCGCGCTGAATCTTCCGGGATCCGCCCGGTGGGACGCGGGGCGCGCGTCCGCCAGATTGAGTTCATCCTTCCGAATTCCCGCCGCAAGTCCTGTGCCCAGCGAGTCCCTTGAAAAGAGCTATCTACTGGATTTCGCGGGGGACCACAGCCTGAATGGCGCTACGGTCACCGAGCAGATCTCCGACGGGCATGTGAATTACACCGTGCAGCTTCGCCTGGCTTCCGGCGCGGAGCAATCCGTTACCGTGCCTGGCCCGCCGGGCGGCCTGCAAATCGAGATGCATGACATGACCGGAGATCACGTTCCGAATGACGTGGTGTTGCGGCCGGCGCTGTTTTCTTGGCTTCCCACTGTTCTCGTGAATGACGGCCACGATCACTTCGCTGTCCTCGTGTCGGGCGCCGATCCCGGCAACTTTACATCCCCCGCCGACTTGGGTTCGCGCCGGGGAAGTGCGCAGACGTTCGCGTTCTTGAGGTCTTCCGGATTCAAGGCCATTCAGCTCCCCGCCAGCAAGCGAATGATCGTTCCGCAACTGCGGCAGTGCTCTCCCGTGCGGTTCACGCAGTCCTTTGCCTGGGGCATCGAGCACGCCTCCCGCTTGGATCGGGCCCCGCCTTTCGCCGCTTCGATTTAATCGCAAACCAATCGTTTGGCGCCGGAACATGCTTTTACGTGCGCAAACCGTGCACCACTGTGCGCTGCAAGGATAGTTGTGCGCAAAGGTTCGGAAATTTCTGGATGTGGCTGGAATGTTCGCTGTGGAGGAACGGAGTTTATGCTGATGAAAACAAGTTGTATACGGTTCGCGTGGGTGGGCGTGGTCGCTGCTTCACTCCTCGTCGCGAGCGGCTGCGGCAAGAACCAGGGTGACGTCGCGGCACAGGAAGCGCCGCCGGCGCAACAGATTGTACCCGGCGTGGATGTGAGTCTTTTCTCCGTGCCAAATCCCGAGCAGTATCCTCCCGTCACAGCTGTGCGCTATGACGCTCCGTCGGAATTGGTCGTAACGGGGGTCGTGATGCCGGACATCTCGCGGAGCGTGCCCGTGATTACACTCGCCTCCGGCCGCGTAGTGGATATTCGCGCTCGCCTTGGCGACACCGTTCAAAAAGATCAAGTGCTCTTGCGCGTGCGTAGCGACGACGTGGGAATGGGCTTCGACGCTTACCGCAAGGCCGTCGCCGACGAGCTTCTCGCGCGCAAGCAGCTCGAGCGTACGAAAGATCTATATCAGCACGGCGCGATGGCGCAGCAGGACCTGGAAGTCGCGCAGGACAACGAGGACGACGCCAAGACCACGCTGGAGACAGCCACTGAGCATCTCCGTCTTCTCGGCAACGATCCTGACAAACCCAACGGCGTCGTGGACCTCGTCGCGCCGATCAGCGGCGTGATCACGGATCAGGAAATCACCAATGCGGCGAGCGTGCAGGCCTACTCCTCGCCGAATCCCTTCACCATATCGGACCTGACCTACGTGTGGGTCGTCTGCGATGTATACGAAAACGACATGGGTAGCGTGCGGATCGGTGAGACTGGCGACATCAAGCTGAACGCCTTTCCGGACAAGATGATTAAGGGCAAAGTCAGCAATATTGGCGCGATCCTCGATCCCAACATTCGTACCGCGAAGGTCCGCCTGGAAGTGCCCAACCCGGGCCAGTTCATGCGGCCCGGCATGTTTGCTACCGCGACTTTCTACAGCCTCGACAAGAAGACCTACACGTCCGTGCCGGCGTCCGCGATTCTGCACTTGCACGATCGCGATTGGGTTTTCATTCCGACGCAGGGGAAATTCCGTCGAGTCGAAGTGACGGGCGCCGCGCAGTTGCCGAACGGCATGCAGGAAATCACCAGCGGGCTGCAGCCGGGGCAGCAGGTCGTGTCCAATGCGGGCACGATTCAGAACGCGATCGACAATGAGTGACGCGCGACTCGGAGCCCAAAGGATTAAACGATGATTCGCAAACTCGTAGATTTCGCGCTCAACAACCGATTCGTGGTGATTACCATGGCGCTCTTAGTCTTCTTCGCGGGAGCGTTGGCGTTTCACGACATGCCGGTGGAAGCCTATCCAGATATCGCCGACAACTACGTAACCATTATTTCCCAATGGCCTGGACGTTCCGCGGAAGAGGTCGAGCAGCAAGTCAGCATCCCGATCGAAATTCAAATGGGCGGACTTGCGCACCTCTCGATCATGCGTTCTGAGTCTCTTTTCGGCCTTTCGTACATGACGCTCGTCTTCGACGACACTTCCATCAACGACTGGAATCGCGCGAAAGTACTGGAAAGGCTTACGCTGGTTTCGATGCCTCCCGGCGTTCAGCCTCAAATCGGAACGGACTGGAGCCTGACGGGTCAAATCTATTGGTACACCATTCGGAGCACGAATCCGAGCTACGACCTGATGGAACAAAGGTCCATCGAAGACTGGGTTCTGTACAAGCAATTCAAGACGGTTGCCAACGTAGTGGACGTGAGCGACTTCGGCGGCACTGCGCGCGAATACCAAGTGCGCGTGGACCCGACCAAGCTCATATCGTACGGCCTGAGCATTGCCCAGGTGGAACAGCAGCTCGAGATCAACAACGTCAACGCCGGCGGCAGCTTTATCGAGATCGGCTTGCAGCAGATGAACGTCCGCGCCCTCGGACTGTACCGCACGGTGCAGGATATCGAAAACACCGTCTTGACGACCAAAAACGGGACAGCCCTTCGGGTCAAGGACATCGCCGTCGTTGAAATGGGCCCTAGGATTCGATTGGGGCACATGGCCCGGGCCACCCACCGTCCTGACGGCGTGATCGTCGACGAGCCCGATGTGATTCAGGGCAGCGTGCTGATGCTAAAAGGCGCGGAAGAAGGTCCGACGCTGGACGCGATTCACGAGAAGGTGAAGCAGCTCAACGAGCGGATACTGCCGGAAGGCGTGAAACTCATTCCCATGCTGGACCGCAGCGATCTGCTTCATTTCACGCTGCACACGGTGCTGCACAACCTCGGCGAGGGAATGATCCTGGTGACCGTCATTCTGCTTCTGTTCCTGGGGAACATCCGCGCCGCGTTGATCGTCGCCGTGACAATTCCGTTCTCGTTGATGTCCGCTTCCATCTGGCTGGACTTGAGCAAGATTCCCGCGAACCTTCTGTCCCTGGGCGCGCTGGATTTCGGAATGATGGTGGACGGCGCGGTCGTAATGGTCGAAAACATCGTCCGGCACCTGCACCGGCGGCAGCAGGCCGTTGAAGCCAAGGCGAACGGTGAAACTCTCCCCGGGCGGTCGACTGTCATCGTGAAAACGCCTGCGGAAGCAATCCGCGAAGCCTGCCACGAAGTTCAGCGGCCCGTGTTTTTCGCGATCGCCATCATTATCACCGCGTACATGCCGATCTTCACCCTGCAACGTGTCGAAGGCAAATTATTCAAGCCGATGGCGTGGACGGTGGCGTTCGCCCTTCTCGGCGCCATGACCTACTCGATCCTCGTGGCGCCGGTTCTGAGCAGCTGGCTGTTCAGCAAGGGCGTCAAGGAGTGGCACAACCCGGTCATTTCGTGGCTGACGACGTGGTACCGCGACGCGGTGCGGAAGGCCATCGAGCACCGCTGGCTGACTGTCGGTGTGGGAGCGGCCAGCTTCGCGGTGGCCATGTTCCTGACGTTCAGCGGCATCATCGGCGCCGAGTTTTTGCCGCACCTCGATGAAGGAGCGATTTGGGCCCGCGGCGCGATGGCGAACAGCACAAGTCTTGCGGAGGGGGAACGCTTCGCGACCCAATCCCGTCACATCTTTGCCTCGTTCCCCGAAGTGACGACGGTCGTCTCTCAAGCTGGAGCTCCCGATGACGGCACCGATACAGGAGGTTTCGGCAATACGGAATTTTTCGTGGATTTGAAGCCCAAGGAAGAGTGGCGGCCCGTTTTTAATCGGGACAAGGATGAGCTGATTGCGGCGATGAACCGCGAACTCCAAAAATACCCGGGGGCTTTCTGGAATTTCTCCCAGCCCATCGAAGACAACGTGGACGAGACGCTGACCGGAACGAAGGGTGGGCTCGCGGCCAAGCTCTACGGCCCGGACTTGGACGTGCTAGAAGCCAAGGGCGAGGAGATCAAGGAAGTCATGTCCAAGATCGACGGAATCCACGATCTTGGACTTCAGCGCGATACGGGCGAGCCGAATCTCAATATCACCGTCGACCGCCAGGCGGCAGCGAGATTTGGCATCAACGTAGCGGATATTCAAGACGCCATCCAGACGGCCGTCGGCGGTTTTCCCATCGGCCAGGTTTTGCAGGGAGAGGCCGTATACAACCTGACGGTGCGCTATCAGAAACCGTATCGTGATACGAAGGAGGCGATTCAGGACATTCGCATTCTTGCGCCTTCCGGCGAGCGCGTTTCCCTGGCGCAAGTTGCCAAGGTGCAGGTCAAGGACGGCGCGTACGACATCTACCGCGAAGGCGGTTCCCGATATGTCGCCATCCGCTTTGAAGTGCGGGACCGGGATCTGGGTTCCACCGTCCAGGAAGCCATAACAAAAATTGAACAGCAAGTGAAAATGCCGCGCGGTTACGAACTCAAATGGGCGGGAGAATACGAAAGTGAGAAGCGGGCGGAAGCGAGACTCCTGATCATTATTCCGATCACTATTCTGATTATCTTCGTCATTCTATACACAATGTTTCAGTCAACTAAATGGGCCAGTCTGATTCTGCTTACCGTGGCCATGGCCCGCGTCGGAGGTCTGGTGGCGCTCTTGTTGACCCACACCTTCTTCAGCGTCGCTTCGGGCGTCGGATTTCTGGCGCTTTTCGGTGTTTCGGTTCAGACGGGCGTTATCATGCTCGAGTACATCAACCAGCTCCGCGCGCATGGCCACGCGGTGATCGATGCCGCCGTCGAAGGCGCGGTTCTGCGGTTGCGGCCCATCATGATCACCATGCTCGTCGCGACGTTTGGGCTGTTGCCGGCGGCTTTTTCGCACGCCATCGGATCGGATTCGCAGCGTCCGTTCGCGATCGTCATCGTGGGCGGGCTGATTGCCGATCTCTGCTTGAGCATTTTCATCCTGCCCACGCTCTACGTCTGGTTTGCGAGCGATGGAGACGTACTGCCGGAACCGGAGGCAAACTTTGAAGTTTAATCGAACGACTCGCCGATTCCTGAAGGTTTGCGCCGGCCTGGCCGCTTGCGCCGTGGTCTGCAGCATTCTGACCACTCCCTTGGCGCACGGCCAGGCCACCAGTGGGCCTGTGCGGATCACACTCGACGACGCGATCCAAATGGCGATCAAGCATAACCATTTCTTGATCGCCATGCGAACCACGATCCAGCAGAGCGAGGCCGAGGAAGTCACGCAGGGCCTGCGTCCCAACCCGAATCTCTTCGTTGACTGGGAATATTTGCCTTTGGGATCGCCCGCCAAGCAAAACGCGGAGCTGTATACGGGAGTCTCTACCTCGTCCTATCTGAAAAATAACACCGAAGGCGATATCGGCCTCAGTTACCTGATCGAACGGGGAGGTAAGCGACTGGATCGTCTTCAAGCTCAGAAGGACATCACGGCGCAAACGCGCTCGCAAGTGGCCGACAACGAGCGCGGGTTGACGTTTCAGGTGGCAACCTTGTTCTTCAACGCTCAGCTTGCCGAATCCACGCTCGATCTCGCCGAACAGGATTTGAAGAGCTTCCAGAGCACGGTCGACATCAGCCAGCATCAATACGAAGTCGGAGGCCTGAGCGAGAACGACTACCTGATGATCAAGCTGCAGCTCTTGCAATTTGAAAGCGATCTGGAGCAAGCGCAGCTCGCAAGGATGCAATCGCTGTCCGACTTGAGGCAATTGCTGGGATATGAGTCCGTCTCCGCTGAGTACGACGTCGCCAGCGACTTCGAATACCAGCCGGTGAAGGTCAATCTCGAAGACCTACAAATGAAGGCGCTGCAGAATCGACCCGATTTGCGTGCGGCGCAGCAGGGCGTGACCGCGGCGGATAGCCAATACCAATTGCAAAAGGCGAACGGCGTCCAGGATGTAACGGTTTCCGGCAACTACTCGCACGTCAACGGGATCAACGCCGCAACTTTCCTTGCAAGCATTCCGCTGGCGATTCACAACCGCAACCAGGGCGAAATCGCGCGAACGCGCTACGCGATCACGCAGGCCCAGGAGCAGCAGGCGTTCACCAACGGCCAGGTATTGACCGACGTGCGCGACGCCTACGAGGGTCTGCAATCCAACGACCGAATGGTCATGATGTACCTGGACAAGTACCTGAGCGTGGCGACGCAGTCGCGCGACATTAGCGAATACGCGTATCGCCGCGGTGGCCTCGCCCTTCTCGATTTTCTCGATGCGGAGCGCAGCTATCGAGCGACTCAGTTGGGCTACCGGCAAACCCTCGCATCGTATTTGCTCGCTGTCGAACAGCTTCGCGAAGCGGTGGGCACGAGGACGCTGCCGTGATCTTCATTTCGATTGCGCTCGCCGCAAGCTGCGATGCGTAAGGGGGACGAAAACCCATGCGAAGGTTTCTGCTGAGTTTGTTAGCGCTCTTGCTGGCAGTGTCGATCGGCGCGGAAAAGATTGCGGCGCAACAACCATCCGCTCCGCCGCCCTCGAAGTTCAAAGTGATGTCCGTGTACGCCGACGGAGACTGGATTCCTGTCCAATATACGTGCGGCGTTACCGACGGCGCCTCACCTGCCGTGCAGTGGAGCGATTCCCCGCAGGGCACGATGAGCTTCGCGCTGATTTTTCATGATACGGACGCGGCGCCGGCCAAGGGCGCCGCCGACGTCACGCACTGGATTCTCTGGAACATTCCCGCGAACGCCACGCAGCTTCTGGCGAGCGTGACGCCCGACACTTCGCCGGACGGAATTCAGCAAGGCAAGAACGTTCGCGGCGTGAACGGCTATCGCCCTCCGTGCCCGCCGGCAGGAGCGCGGCCGCATCACTATGTGTTCGAGTTGTACGCGCTGGACACGAAACTCGATTTGCAGGCAGGAGCGAGCCGCGACGATTTGTTGAAGGCGATGAACGGCCACGTAGTCGGGAAAGCAACGATCGTCGGAATTTTTGGGCAGGGAACCGATGACAAGTCGTGGCGCTGGGGAACCGCGAAATTGCCGTAGCGGTGCCGATCTGATGGGGCGCGCACACGCAGCCCGAAAGTGAGGATGGCATGAAAAATTTCGTTCTTGTCGCTCTGGTGATGGTGCTCGGGTCGGTGTCCGCGCTTGCCCAGGATCAGGCATCCTGCAAAGCATATTTCCAAGTGCTGCGAGCCGAATCGGGCACGCCGGGCTTGAGCGCTGGCTTGGACGCGGGACAGAAGAGATGGTGGGAAAATGTAGGCAAGAAAAAATACTCGGGTCTGTGCCTGACGGGCTCGGTGATGTCCGCGGAAAGGCCGCGCTATCTCATCATTTGGTCGAAGTCGAAATCGATCGGTCAATCCTCAGTGCCTCCGAACGAAGTGTACGGACAGCAGCCCGCCGCGCTGCAGGCTACCGCGCCCACGACACGTATCTATCAGCCTCGGTGGGACAAGGCTTCGGTTAGGGTCGTGAACGTACAGTACGACGGAAGCATGATGCTCCCTCCCGTCTATTTTGAGACCGACGATCATGCCTGGGTGCTCGTTCCCGACAGCCGCAGAGTTTTCGAGGCCGCCGTGAAATACCTTTGGCAAGAGCAAGTGTTTGTGGTCGTGCCGACAGCCATGGCATCACCAGCGGGGAAGTAGCGGCGCTCGATGCGTCGTCGCTGCGGAGCAAGCACTGGGCGTTCGCAGAGATTGATTCTATTGACGTCAGGGGACTCAGTCGAGGAGCCGAATTCATGAACAAGGCGGAAGTTCGATCGCGAATTGAAGCGATTGGAATCATCCCCGCAGTTCGCGTCTATTCCGCGGAAGACGCGCGCTTCGCGGCGGAGGCTGTGTCGACGGCGGGGATTCCGATCGTGGAAATCACGATGACGGTCCCCGGAGCGCTCCACGTAATTTCCGATCTTGTGCAGCACGCGCCGGAGACGCTGGTGGGCGCGGGAAGCGTCCTTGATACCAAGACCGCACGCCAATGCCTCGATGCCGGCGCGGGATTCCTGACGACGGATGGACTTGATCTGGCCCTCGTCGAGTATGCCGTGAAAGAAAACGTAGTGGTCTTTCCCGGAGCGCTGACTCCGACCGAGGTATTGAATGCGTGGAAAGCCGGCGCGGACCTCGTCAAAGTGGTTCCTTGCGCGCAAGTCGGCGGCGACAGCTACATCAAGGCCCTGAAGGCGCCTTTCCCTCAAATTCCGCTCATTGCCGCTGGCGGAGTCAATCAGCAGACTGCCACGAATTTTATTCTGGCTGGCGCAGTCGCTCTGGGCGTGGGCGTCGCCTTGATCCCGCGGGAGTCCATTAAGTATCGACAGGCGGATCGCATCCGCGAACTCGCGCGCCGCTTTATCGGATTCGTGGAGACTGGCCGCAGCGATCTAGCCGCGCGAAAAGAAGGGACTCTGGCCGGCGACTAGCAGTCAGCCCGCACCACTATTATCCAATTGAAGCCGCGAATACGATTCTTTCGTGCACCTGAGCTGAGGAAAACAGATTTTTGGATTTCGTTTGACAGTTGTGGGTGCGCAGGGCGGGTGCGGGAGCTTCTCTAAACCTCAACCGGTCCGAGCTCAGGAATCCGGCCGTCGTCCAACATGTCAGTAAGCGCCAAATAATCAATATCGGTGCTGTCTTTTGAGATGATCCGCGCACTGGAATCTGTCGGGGTAGTCAGCTTGACGCGGATCGGGCCCGTGCCGGTCTCCATGCGAAGCTCTCGGTGGCCTTTCGTGAACACGGCGCTCCAGAAACGCAGCGTGCGCTGAAACTCGGCGCCGCTTTCATTCGATCGGGACGAATCCAGCGGCTCGACTGGCTGACTGCTGGCCGGAGTTTTCCCGTCCAATTCCGTCAAAAACCACGCAGGGTCGAGTTGAAGGAATAACCTATCTCCGGTTAGCACGAATCCCGCGCGGACAGCTTCATGCTTCCAGCCGCACTGGAATTCGACTTCATCCTGATTCTCGATCCGGTAATACTTCATGTGAGGCGCGGTGACTTCGCGCTGGGCGATTTTTCCGCCCGTCTCCCACCACAATTTTTTGGGCTTGGAGCGTGTGAAATAAAACAGCGAATGGCATTCGTCGAAGCGCATTCCTCGTTTCCATGCGTGCAGGCGCAGGAAGCGGTTTAGAAGCTCAATCGCCCACCGGGACTTCTTGGCATCGCAAAGCCAAGCCGCAAATTTGTCCTGGCAGGGAACGCTATCCGCTCGTAAGGCAGGGGCGAAAACGGAGTTCTGTGTCGGTGGCAACAGCGTGTAGAGCGTAGACCCTTTCAGTGAAAAGGGAAGTGGTCCTGCGCTGCCGCACGCGTCGACAATTTCCTTTTCAGTCCGGAACAGGGACTGCGCCGAGAAAATGTATTTTGGAGTTTCGACGACTGGGAAGAGATTCGGTGCGAGCGGCGGTTCGACATTAGTAGCTCTGGCGAAGGTCGGACGCGCTTTCCACGCCCGAATAGGCAGTATGCTCGCCGAATCGCGCTTTGGAGCCCCGCTGACTTTCGTGGGCAGGGCGGTAGACGACCCCGAGCCCGAACTCTGAAAGGAAACGATTCGCTCCTTACTTGCCATGCCGAAGTGTAGAAACCGCACTGTCAACAAGTCGTAAGGAAAGCATTATCCTTCTGTTTACAATCAGGCACTCGCGGCGAACGCGCCCATTTGTGATTCGTCCAACTCATGTCAATTTCCGCTAAGCGTCAGAATTAAATGTGTTTAACTTACGACCAGCATCAGTCCTTATCAGCATCTCGGATGCTGCCTATATAAATAAAAAATAAATTATACGGCGAAACGGATGGTGTATTCTATTTCGGTACTCGTCACGATGCCATTTAGGTCCCCCCAAGCGTGCGAGTGCGGAGAGAGGGATCAATGAACCGTAAAGAGATTCGGGTTAAAATTCAAAATACTGGAATTGTTGCCTGCGTTCGAGTTCCCTCCGCGGAAGATGCCCGCTTCGCCGCCGAAACATTGTCTCAAGCCGGAATCCCGATCGTGGAAATCGCGATGACGATTCCAGGAGCCCTTCAGGTCATTTCCGACCTCGCTGCGGTTGCCCCTGGCGCAGTCATCGGTGCTGGAAGCGTCTTGGACGCGGAGACTGCGCGCCGATGCCTCGACGCGGGTGCGAGCTTCCTGACGACAGACGGTCTGATCCCGGAAATCGTGGATTTCGCGAACCGAAAGGACGTCGTTGTGTTTCCCGGAGCTTTGACGCCAACGGAAGTGATCGCCGCGTGGCGAGCCGGCTCGGATTTCGTGAAGGTTGTCCCGGTCGCGGCGGTAGGCGGCGAGAACTACGTCAAAGCGCTCCAGACACCGCTTTCTCACATCCCTCTAATCGCCGCTGGCGGCGTGAATCAGCAGAATGCGGGCGGTTACTTGTCCGCGGGCGCGACGGCGCTTGGCGTCGGTCAAGCGCTGCTGCCCTGGGAAGCCGTGGCCCTTCGGCAATCGAATCGCATCCGCGAGTTGGCGCGCAGGTTTGTGAACATTCTGGCGGCCGCCAGAAAAGACAGCGCAGGAAAGATCGCAGGACCGGAGTGGACAGTTCAAGCGACAAAACCGCAGTTTGCGCTAGTGGCTGAATAACAGAGATTTGGTCGTTCGACAGCAGTCCAAGCGGCAAGGCGGACGGTGGCGCGATCCCGGCCTAGATTTCGAACTCCGTCTGACAACCATTGAAGTACCATAAGGGGTAGGGCTCTTACCGAGCCTTACCCCTTATGGGTTTATTACAGTCGAAAAAACGATCAACTAATACAGCTTGGCTTTGAATGAGAAATCGACCGTTTGCGCTTGCTGTCCCGTGATGGTAACTTCCTTGGACTTTGTTCCGTAGGTTTCGTGCCATGCGGTCAACGTGTATTTCCCGGGCGGGAGATCGGGGAGCTTGAAGCTGCCATCCTCGCCCGTCACGGAGTAGTGAGAAGTCTTCATTACCGCGAACGTCGAATGCATCCATGCGTGGACGTTGCACTTTACGGGAATGAATTCCGCTTTTTCGAATTTCTGCGTGATGGGGGGCGTGCCCGCGGGTTGCGCCCGGTTCCATTCGTGATTGATCTTCGCGAGCGGGTGAATGTTGTGCGAAAGAGGATCGTCGTTTTCGATTTTGAGCTCTTGGTTGACCATCATCGGAACGACGTGCGGGAGATACTGGCAGCCTTTCTGGGCTAGGGTGACCGGCTCGGTGGGGGCGCCGTCTTCATCCGGCGCGCCCTCCGAAATGTAAACAACCACGTTCTCCAGTGCGTTGCCGGAGCCCACCACGACGGTTTCCGTCGTGATCGGCGTTGCATGCTGCTTCGCGCACTCGGGTTCCTTGGACATGTCGATCGGCAAGGGCTTCGCGGGCGTGCCGTCCACGGTGATTTTGCCGCTGATCGAGCCTCCGCCCGGGCGGGCGGGTGCCATCGCGCTGCCCAGCGCAATGCAGAGAATAACAAAGCCGATTCTTCGAACGCTCATTTCATCTCTCTCCTTCTCCGACCTTCACTGCGATGCTTGAGTTTCGCTTGAACCTTGGTCCCTTGTCTCCTGGGTCTGCGGGGGCAGTCTCTTTACCTCAAAATTTGTGATCTCGTCGCTGAGGCCGGACGGAATCCATTCACTCGGCTACGCGGGCCAAGAGCCGCATTGTGCGGGCTCCTGCGGTCATCGAAGAACCGCCGCGGCGTTGCTGGGAGCTGCGTGAGAGACGAGATACCATTCCGCGGTGGGCGTGCGGAGATATTTCAGGCGGGCGCGAATCGCATCCGCCGCTCCACTATTCCCCAACTTTTCCTGAGTGAGAATGAGTTGCCGAACGACCAGGGGATTCTGCGGATCGGCGGCCAGCTCATCGGCGGCGTTGGCGAGGTCGCCCTCGGCGATCAATTCGTACCCGTGCCCTGATTCGTAGATGTTCTCGACGATCGGGTCGCGAGTTTTTGTCGCTAGATCTCCGATCGCGCGCACCGCGTCCGCGGCCGGTTTTGCCTGGCCGAGAAGAGCGTGCACGCGGGCTTGCTCACGCCAGATCGCGGCGAGTGAAATATTGCGATCGGACTCGCTCATGCCCACGACGGGCGAGCGGAGGAGAGCCTCCAAAGATTCGAGCTGAAGCAATTCCTCATCCGATTCGGCGGCAAGCAGTACGCGCGCAAACCCGATCTCGGCTTCCGCGTAGCCTTGTTTCTGACTTTTTGCTTCGTCAGACAGGGCAAGTAGCGCTTTCCGGCCCTTGTCGGGCTGGCCTTCCCAGAAGAATACAAGTCGCTTCTGGCATTCGGCGTGGAAGCGATCACGCGGAGACTGCGCAGCGCCAATAGCCTTGTCGTACTGCTCGCGCGCGTTGGCGAAGTCGCCTGTCAGCGCCAGCGTGTCGGCGAGTCCCACTCGCGAGGCAAACGATGTCGGATCGAGTTGCAAGGCTTCGGTGTAGTGCTCGAGCGAACCATGATCGTCGCCGGTGGAACGCAGGACTTCGGCGAGCGAAACTTCCGGAGTAGGCTGGCCGGGTTGGAGCTCGAGATAGCGCTTGAGAGCCGCGATGGCCTTGGCTGGATCCGGTGTGTCCGATTCGATGTAAGCGTGGCCCAGCCGATTGAGGACCGGAGCAAAGTTCGCATCGACCTTGAGCGTTTTCTCCATTAGTTGCCGTGCCCGGTCGTAATCCTGTTGGGCATAGAGCCACTCGGACGTGAGAAAAAGAACGTGCTTGTCTTTCGGGAAGCGGGTCAGCAACTCATTCATGGAGACGATGGCAGGGAGGAGGTCGCTGTCCTGAACCCCGGTCATCCAACGAACCAGAAGTTGCTCGTCGGGCGTCGCGCTCGGGAGCAGCGCCTTGGCGCGGGCCAGCGCGGCAGAATCGGGCACGCCCCGCCGCGCGACGTAGCTCAGGAAGGCGTAGCCAAGCGCGAAATGCGGATCCTTTTCGACGGCGTGCTGGGCATGGACGGCGGCGTCGTCCAAGAGGCCGTTTTCGTATTTATCGATGGAAAGCTCGAGGTACTTGCGCGCCTCCTCGGAACGAGTCGAGACGCCAATTGTGCCAAAGAGCTTCTGCGGCGCCGATGCAGCGCCTGTAGTGGCATTCTCAGCGGGAGTCGAAGGCGCGTGCCCCTGCGCCGCTTCAAGCTTTCCACCCGACGGCATTGCAAATAGGAAGGAAAAACTCAGGAAACAACAGGCTACAGATAGACGGTCCATTAGACGGTCCATTTCGATCACCCCACGCACGACCACTCGTCGAAGGACTGGCCTTAGTCCCAAAGTTAACCCCGACCAGCGATCATGACAAGGCAAGCGAATCCGGGGCGTGCGAGAGAGTAATAGCGTTGATTTGGCACACACTATGTCGCGGTGACAAGGTCTCTTTTAGACACACAGCTCCAGTCCAGCCTTGTGCCCCGTGGTGCCTCAAGCCAATACTGGACACACATATTCTCCGGCTACGAACTCAAGGAGAAGAGTATGAAGTGTGCGATGTGGTTGCGTTTTGCGTTGTTCGTCTGCTTGTCGGCAACTTTAGTCAATGTGGCGTCACCGGCGGTTAAAAAATTAGCGGTTGTAACTTCCACAAGCAGCCCCCTCCAGGACGTGCAACTCGCCAATCTTGTAAAGCTTTGCAACGGCACGCAAAAAACCTGGCCGAACGGAGAAACGTTCAAGCTGGTGATCGAAGATCCGGGCGCGCCGGAGATGGGCGTCGCCGTGCGGAAGCTTTTGGGCGCATCCGGGGACAGCGCGAAGGCGGCGATTGCGAAACTGAACGGCACCCGGGAGATCGTAAAGATCGTCGGCAGCGACGAGGAATTGCTACAGACCGTGGTCGCTACGCCGGGTTCCGTCGGGATCGTCGACTTGTATTCCGTCAATAGCGCGGTCAAAGTCCTCAAGATCGATGGCAGATTGCCATTTGACATGGATTACGAGCTGAAGGGCAACTGACCCTCTCAACTTGTCCGACCTGTGCAGCTTCCAAAACTTTTTTCCCTGTGACGGCCAGCGGCGGGAGTTATGACATAATTGCCGCGTGGCCGCGACCGAAATAGCTCTGCCAAAACAGATCGGCCGTTGCTCGCGGCGCGCCGCGAGCGTTGAATCCCCGCTCAGCTCGATCCCACAGCCGCACGCGTTGTTTCTCATAGTCTGGATCCTCTCCGGGTATCTTGCTCCCGCCGCGCGTGCGAGCGAGCTGAAGCCCGAAACGGACGCTGCGTTCAATCGCTACATCGCGGCAACCGAATCGCAAATGAATAGTGACTCCGGGCTCGCTCAATTCCTTGTGGTCGACCGCTTGCCGGATGCAACGCGCCAGAGCGCTTACGATCAGCTGCAACAGGGCCAGGTATACGTCCAGGAATTACGCGCGCGCGAGGAGGGACAGCCGATTCCGGGCGGCCTCGTGCACCACTGGGCGGGAGTTATTTTCATCCCCAAAGGGACGCTGTCCGAAGCAATGGCCGTTCTCCAGGATTACGAAGATCAGCCGAAAATCTATAATCCCGATGTTCGCAAGGCGAAGCTCATCGAGCAGCATGGTGACAACTCGGAGATCTACGAGCAGTTTTACAGCAAATCGATCGTTAGCGTCGTTCTGAACGCGTATTTCGACGTTGTAGTAACCCGAATGGGGAGCACGCGATGCCAGAGCGTTTCCCGCTCGACGCGTCTCGTTGAAGTCGTGGATCCCGAGGGTCCCGACGAACATGAACGCACCGACGGCAACGACCACGGATACATGTGGCGGCTCGACAGCTACTGGCGGATCGAAGAAAAAGACGGCGGCGTGTACGTTCAAAACGAATCGATCTCTTTGAGTCGGACGATCCCCTTTCTTTTTGCCTGGATCATCGAACCTTTGACGAAAAGCATACCTCGCGAACTTCTTGTTCGCATGCTTACGAACACTCGAAATGCGGTCCAGACGGCCGCGGCCAAACCGAAGGCGGAGAGTCGCAAGCAAGAACCGTCGCGGTCGACCGCGATACCGGCGCGCTAAATATTCCTGCTTGCCAGAATCTTGTTCACATTTTCCGGGCTGACTGCGGCGTAAAGATTCTTCGCTCCCCCAATCGCGATTTCGTCCGCGTCTCCCTCCAATTCCTTCATCGTTTCCGCAATAAACGTTTCGAGCGGCATTTGCCGAAGCGCTCCGGGCGCCGGCTTGGATGGCCCACCCAGTTCGGTCGCCACGTAAGGCGGAATGAGTTCGATGATTTTTATCCGCGAGCTTCTCAATTGCTGCCGCAGCGTGAGTGTGAAGGAGTGGACCGCGGATTTCGTGGCGCAGTAAACGGGGAAGACCGCCATCGGGATAAAGGCGAGCCCGGAAGAGACGTTCAGCAGGACGGCATCGGGCTGTTGTTTGAGCTGCGGCAGGAATTCGACGGTCACGCGAATCAGGCCCAGTAGATTGGTTTGAACTTCCGCAAGCATGGCGGCGTCATCGAGAGGCTGTCCCGATGCGAAGTCGTGCCGGTTCTGAATGCCTGCATTATTAAATACGCAATTCAGACTGGGGAACTCCCCGATGATCTTGCGCGCGGTGCCGTGGACGCTCTGCGGGTCGGCAATGTCCATGGGAAAATATCCGATCCCGGGATTCGCGGCGGCGATGGCGCGTAAGCGGTCCTCACGGCGTCCGGTAATGACGACTTGATTGCCCTTCTGATGAAACGCCTCGGCGAGGCCTTTCCCGATGCCCGATGTCCCGCCGGTAATCAAAATCGTGTTGGAATGCATTTTCATGAAGGTTCCCCTATAATCCGCGAAGATCGGCTTGCACGGACGCGCTCACACCGCAGACATTCTACAGATTTTTAATTGAGGAGGCAGGGAATGATGTCACGCTCGCACGCTTTTGCAATTGTCCTGATGGCGTTCTTCGCGGCGCCGCTGCGCGCGCAATCGCCCGCGCAGCAGGCCGGTCCAGCTGGAAGCTTCTACCAATTAAAGCCCACGCCGAAGACTGTAGCCTGGGGCTACTACGACGCGAAAACTCCGCCGGCGCTGCGAATCAAGTCGGGCGACACCGTCGAAATTCAAACGCTCGTGACCGCCAGCCGCGAGCGTTTTGAGGCTGCCGGACTCTGGCCGGATCGCGCCGAGCCGGCGTGGCGCGAGATCTACGAACGGGTGAAAGACCGTGGCCCGGGCCTGCATATCTTGACCGGGCCGATCTACGTCGAGGGCGCCGAGCCGGGCGACGTTCTCGAGGTTCGCATCCAAAAAATTCAGCTGGCGATCCCCTATGCGCTGAACGCGTTCTCTCCCGGGCGCGGCTTTCTGCCCGAGGATTTTCCTTACGAGCGCGTGAAAGTGATTCCGCTCGATGAGAAACGCATGGTCGCCCAATTTGGCGACGGCATCGAGATTCCGCTGCACCCGTTTTTCGGCAGCATGGGAGTGGCGCCGCCGCCGAGCACCGGCCGGATCAGCAGCGCGCCGCCGTGGGTCAACGCCGGAAATCTGGACAACAAGGAACTCGTCGCCGGAACAACGCTTTTCATTCCGATTCACGCAGTTGGCGCGCTCTTCGAGACGGGCGACGGCCACGCGGGCCAGGGCGACGGAGAAGTCGACATCACCGCCATGGAGACTTCGCTTGTGGGCACGTTTCAATTCTTCGTTCGCAAGGACATGAAACTACGCTGGCCGCGCGCGGAAACTCCCACCGAATTTATCACCATGGGCTTGGACGAGGACCTTACGGCGGCGACCAAGATGGCCGTCCGTGAAATGATCGATTTCCTCGTGCAGGAAAAACACATGACCCGCGACGACGCCTACATGCTCGCCAGCGTCGCCGCCGACCTGCACGTCACGCAGGTGGTCGACGGCAACAAAGGCGTACACATGATGATCGCGAAATCGATTTTTGCGAGAGGCGGTAAGTAGCACAGCCAGGAGTGGCTGTGTCACACATCACTTTTGCGCCACGGTTTTTTCCGAATCGGTTCGCAGGCGCACGTAGCCCACTTTTCCGTAAGGCTGCGCGCCGTACCAAATCCGGCCCTGCGCATCCTCGAACATGTCGCGAGTGCCGCGTTCGCCGTACGGCGATGGGTACTCGATCACTTTGCCTGTCCTCGGATCCAGCATGCCGATCACGTCGGTGTACATGGATGCGTACCAGAGGTGATCGTTGTGATCGATACCGATTCCGTACGGCGTCGGCATCGGTCCAGGCAGTTTGAATTCCTTGAAGATTTGAGTCTTCGGATCGAATCGTGTGAGGTTGCCGCCAAAATAGTCGCCGAACCAGACCATGCCTTGTGAGTCGATCTTCAAGCGCCGTGGCCTGCTATCGGAACTCGGCGGTGTCCACTTCGTGACCTTGTTGGTCTTGACGTCTACCTTGCCAATGCTGTGATGATCCCTCGAATTGAACTCCGCGAACCAGACATTGCCGTCCTTGTCCACGGCGATGCCGTACGTGTCGGGAACCTCGGGGAAGAACGTGAATTTTTTGCTCTCGATATCGAATTTGCTGAGCGGGCGGCCCGAACTCCAGATGTTGCCCTGATGATCGATCACGGCCGTATGCCGTCGCGGCTCCCCGGTTTGGCCCCCGGCGGTGTACCGTAGGTTCGGCCAGGGCGCGTTCGGCTCCATCTCCACGGGCTGGGGTCCATCGTATGGCTGGCGGTACACTTCAAATTTCTCCGTGTGACTGTCAAAGCGCGCGAGCGCGTTTTGCCGTTCAATCGTGAGCCAAACGGAACCATCCGGAGTGGGCAGAATTTCATGAATGAACGGCCTCGTCGGGTCCGGCAATCTCCAGGTGTGAAGTTCGCCCGTCGCCGGGTTCAGCTTCGATAGCCCGCCGCCCATTTCCATCCAGATGTTTCCATCTTTGTCCGGCTTGCCGGTCCCGGGACGGTCCTTCGGCTCTCCCGTCAATGTGTAGTCGACGTAGACGATATTCAGCGCATCGTCGCTGAAATAGTCGTGCTCCTGCTTCACTTTTCTATATTGCGGCAAGAGTGAGGGTGATGCGGGCGTCTCGGCGTCCGGGCCAAAAATCGTTCCGAGATATTCGGAGGCCTGCGCCGCGATGTCGGGCTTGATATCCGCAACTCCCACCTGGCGCATATGTTCAATGGCCTCGAGCCAGCCGTCGCGGTCTCGCCCCATCACGCCGATGCGGCTCATTGCGTGGCAATTGAAGCATTCCTGCAGGACCACGTCTTTGCCCTTACCGTCCGGCAGCAGGATTCCCGCCTGATACTTGGTGAGTTGGCTCCACTGCGCCGCGGCCTTTTTCATCGTGAAACTCGCCGGCGTCGTCTTGCCGTCCTCGACCGTCATACCGGTGCGGCGAGAAGGGTCGCCGCGGTAGCCGATCGAGGTTGCCCAGACTTCATATGTTCCCGCAGGAAGACTGTCGGTGCGGTATTGGCCCTGGGTGTCCGTCAAAACCATCATCAGCATCTTAGTTTTTACATTTTGGGCGCGCACAAATGCAGCCCGAAAGGGAGAGCCGTCCTCACCCTTCACGGTTCCCGAAATTTCGCCCCCCGGAGATGCCTGCGCGGAAGGCACTAGAACGAACGACAGAAAAATTGCAGCGGAAATGAGTTTTTTCATTGCCGTCTCCACGGACCGGATCGTATGGCCGAGCCAGAATTTGTAGGAAGTATACCGCAACGCGGCGCGCGCACGTTCAGATTACAGATTGGCCTTCACGGAAGGAAGGCGTGGAACTATTGCGCGGTGACATACGCCGGATTGGTGAACACCCACAGGGTCCATCGCCTCCAGCCGGTCAGACCCGGCTGGCGCAGAAAAACTTCCGCGCGATATCGGCCTGGGCCGGTGATGGGTTCGTCGATTGCCCGAGCTTCCTGCTCGTCGATCTCGTGGCCGTCGCGGAACAATTTGATGAGCGGAAGGCTCGACCCGGAAGGAACGGAGACTTGCAGCCGCGCTGCTCCCTTCCAGCGCAGCGCGTCACCCGGTCCGCCGGACGTGCGGGCGTCCGAGACGCGAAACACGAAGCCGTCGCTCGGGTAGAGGGAATCCAGCCCGCAGAACGAATGGCCGTTCTTAAGGGCGTCGACGAGCTCGGCAGGACTCGCAAGGCCAGGATTGCCGCCACCCGCGTCCGGAGAGAGCAGCACGTGCTCGCGCGCTACTTTGAGAGACGGCACGTAACCCGGGAAGCGCCAGTTCTTGATGGGTCCGAGGCGGATCCTGGCGTGCGTGTCAGCGGCGCAAACTCCTGCCACCGGGCGCTGTTCCAGAAGCTCGTCCCACTTCGCGAAGTTTTCTTCCGGCGTGCGTGCCAGCCTCACGAGCGCAAGTTGATTGTTTTCTCCGTAAACCAGCAGCGAAGCCATTAGATCGAAGAAATTGTTTTGACGCCACGTGGCGTCCTCGTTCCAGATTTCCATGCCGTCGAAATCCGTGGTCTTCCAGTCGGTCCAGGGCGTGTGCGGGTGAAAGGGATGCGCCAAAATGCGAAACGCGCCCACGGAGCGCGCCGCAGCCAAAAGCTCGCGGTCATTGTTTGTTTTTGGATGCGACCAGGACGCAGGAAGGCCCAGAGCGAGAAAATGACCTGCGGTCGTGCTCAATTCCTCGCCCGAAATGATGGGCAAATCCGGCGGATCTTCCGCCAATTCGGTTTCGGTCATCGACACGTTATGGTCGGTGATGGCGATGAAGGATAGGTTTGCCTTCTCCGCGGCATCCATTACTTCAGCTACCGTGCCGCTGCCGTCTGAAGCAATCGTATGAATGTGAATTACGCCGACGCGCTCATTGCCGCCATCACACTTCGACAGGTTTGGAAGCTTGACGATCGTTCCTTCGATCAGGATTGTGGCGACCATCAAGAACAGGGCGGCCGCCGATACCGCCAGGACTTTCCGCATGCGAGATCGTGGTACAAAAACTGAGATTTGAGCCTCCTCATTCGGCTAGTTCATAGCCGATAGTCCGGATTCACCTCGACCGATAAATTTGGCCAAGCGACCCCAGATAAAAGATTGATCGGGCTGGGAGAGAGAGTCAAGCGGCAACTGCACTTTAGACCGAAAAGGTACACGGTTACTTCCTGTGTATCGCGAGCGTCTGTCCGCCCGGTGACCATTGGATTCGGGAGACCCGATTTCGGTTGTGTTACATTATCTTGCTGTTGAAAAAGGAGACGGGTTGCATCCTCGGCCGGTTCGAACTGCTCAGCGCGATCTCGCGATACTCACTTTCACTCTCCTGTCATTACTCGCCCCTGCCGCGGCGACGGCACAATCTTCGGCTACTCAGGACACTCAGAACGCTGACCGGCTTCCGGTGAAAGGTCACGAGGTGGAGGTCTGGACCGGCTTTGGCGCCGATCCGATCGGAACGAACAACGTTACTCAGGGCAATCGCGTATGGACGCTGGGGCTACGCTACGGCTGGATTCTCACCGATGCACACGGGCCCGGCTTCCTGCGCGGAAGATTCGAATACGCCGTCGACGCTGTTCCCGTCGTGATGGTGTTGCAACCGGGGGGCCGGGCATATGGCTTTGGCTTCGATCCCTGGATCATGAAGTGGAATCTGGAGCCGCACCGCCGTATTTCCCCCTACATCGAGCTTGGCGGCGGCGCCTTGATCTCGACGCGAGAGATCCCCGTCGGCGAGGCCCGATTCAATTTCACACCGACAGGCGCGATCGGCGTCAATATTCTTCGGGGGAAATACCACTGGAGCATCGATTTTCGCTACTTCCATATCTCGGACGCTCAGATCACCCCATTCAATCCCGGCACGGACACGTTTGGCGTGCGCGTGGGATGGGGCGCCTACAGCCACTGATTCGGAGTTTTTCGCCGGTTGTCAGTACCCGAAATGGAACATGAATCCGCCCGACAAGCGCCAGTTGTCTTGCGCCTCGGGACTGTTCACGGGGAAATGCGTGGTGATCCAGTCGAAGCTTATGAGGCGGGCGGAAACGCGCCTGCCGAGTTTTCTCTCCAGCCCTCCGCCGATCCCGTAGGCCCAGGTCGTGTACGTTGCCGTGGGTATCTTCGGAAATTCGTTGTCCCGGCCGTAGGCAAAACCGATCAGAAAATGGCCATAGAAATCCCAGTTCTTAAGGCCGCGGTAGGTGGCCTCCGGGCCGAACAGACCGAGGAGTTCTTTGCTATTCAGATGTTCGCCTCCCGGGGGCGGTGGCGGAGCGATATTGACGACGTGGTCCGCGAACTGGGCGTTGAACTGGCTCGTTACCCGGAAATAGCTGGTGACGACGCGATCGAATTCGACTTGGGTTCCGTTTGTGGGCAACTGCTTTTCACCGGCGATCCCCGCGCCGGCCAAATCCTCCGAGTAGCCGCCGTACAACTCCCACTTAGGGATGCTTTGCGCTGATGCGCCTGCCGCCAATCCAAAAAGTAATAATGCCGCGAGCGAGATTCGGTTCAATTCCTATGTCCTCCTGGTCTCGGTGGAAGCGAATAAAATTGCTCAACGCACGTTGCCGAGGCTTTCCAATTCGCCGCCGATTTTCAGTCCTGCAATCTCCAGAAACAGACTGCCACAATTCCCACGCGCTTCGCACCCAATCTGATGAACTTTCGAGTGGCTTGGTGGCTTATCTTCTAGCAGCGAGTTGAGGAGAAATGTAAGATGATAGGTGGCTAAATATCTTATTTTCTTGACACCGGCACGCCGTGGGCAGTACAGAAGTCCAGATACACTAAGAGGGCAGATCGACCTTGAGAATAAACGGACTCATCCTTACCCTGTTGGGAGTCGGCGTGGTTGCGGTTGGTCTTGGCGAATTGGCGGTTCTGTCCGCGCAGGACAAGGCTGTCGAATCTCATTCCGCCGTCCCTAACTTGACAGAGCAGGCACGGCGGGGCGAAGGCTTCTTCCTGCAGCGCTGCTCGCTCTGCCACTTGCCGCGAAAGCTGAAGTTCGGCTCTCCGCCCGTCATCGGCCCGAGCCTCGCCGGCCAATTCAGGGACGCCACACCGGATCAAATGAAGGTGTTGCGAGGATTCATTTTGAAGGGCGGCCCGGACATGCCGGGCTTCCAATACGGTCTGGAACCAAACGAAGTGGACGATTTGATCGCGTATTTGAAGACGCTGTAGCCCCGGTGTTCGGGGTGGAGGAGTTTCGTGCCGAAACGCAATGCTCGGTTCCTGGCTTTTGTCTCACTCGCGACGATCGCAGTGTTTTTGTACGCCGTGAATGGTGGATCACAGGCTACCTCCGGCTCGGCCGTTTTGTCTGGAACCGTGAAATCCTCGGACGGCAATCCTCTGGAAGGAGTGGGTGTCTCCGCTCGGGGCACGAACGATACGTTTACAACGACCGTCTACACCGATGACGCCGGGCGATACTCGTTCCCTTCATTGCCCGCAGGCGCATACAAGATTCGAGCCCAAGCCGTGGGTTTCGAAGGGGCCAAGGCAGACGCAGCGCTCAGCGCCGGCTCGAGCGATCCGCTGGATTTAAGGCTTTCTCCTCTCACCGACTTCTACAAACAGCTGTCCGGCACTGAATGGGCCGCGAGCCTGCCCGAGAGCACTCCCGAAGACCGCCGCATGAAAACCGTCTTCATCAACAACTGCAGCGGATGCCACCAGGTCAGTTTTCTCCTGCAAAACCGGTTTGACGCGGCGGGCTGGAGCGCGGTGATGACGTTGATGGAGAAAATGCTCTCCATCGGCTATGCGCCCGAAAATGCCGTGCCCAATTCCGTCATTCACGCCTACAAGCCGGAACTTGCCGAATATTTAGGGCGCGTCCGTGGACCTTCCAGCGTGCCGCTCAGCTTGAAGCTGCTTCCGCGTCCCACCGGCGAGGCGGCGCGGATCGTCGTGACCGAGTACGATTTATCTCGGCCGGATATGCCCGGCTGGATCATGGAGCACAACGGCACGGACTGGTCGGAGGGAACCCCCTCACGCTGGAACGGCCGAGCCGCGCATGACGTCGCTGTCGACAGGGGCGGCTACATCTGGTTCGCCGACGACGCCACGCCGGAACGAACCCTCGGCAAACTCGATCCGCGTTCCGGCAAGATCACGGAGTATAAGTTGGCCGACGATGCCAATGCCGCCGAGACCTCTCACGCGCTCGTTTTCGATAAAGTCGGCAACATCTGGTTTGCCAACGGGACCGAAGGTGCGCCGACCAAGTTCGATCCCGAAACCGGAAAATTTTCCAGGTACCCGCGCCCGCAAGGCATTCCGTATTCCGGCGACTTCATCACGATGGACACGAAGGGAAACATCTGGTCGCCGGATCGCGAGGGCGCCTTCAAGCTGGATCCCGAGACGGGGAAATACACGAATTATTCGCTCAAGCCCGGAAAGGCGAATTACGACATCGCGGCCGATGACGAAGACAAGGTTTGGGTCTCACAGCCCGGCGGGAATGACATGGTGGTCGTCGATTCGCACACCGGAAAAGTCGATCAACTGGCGTTGAACTATCTGACTTCGCCGGACTACGAGGTCACGGCGAAGGACCGCGTGCTTTCCGCCAGCCTCGGCCTCACGCCCAATACGGCGACGCCGCTCGAAAAAGGGCCGCGCCGCTCGGCCTCCGATCGTGGCACGGACACGATCTGGGTCTGCGAATTTTTCGCCGACCGGCTCGCGAAGATCGACGCAAAAACCCGCAAGGTGACGGAGTATCCCTTGCCACACCGCTACAGCCAGCCCTATTCGGCCACGGTGAACGCAAAGGATCACACGGTCTGGATCACCATGCTGAACTCGGACCGCATCGCCAAGTTCGATCCCTCGACGGAAAAATTCACGGAATACACGCTGCCGACGCGCGGCACCGAAATTCGCCACATCCAAGTCGACAGCAGTACGAATCCGCCCACGGTTTGGCTGCCCTACGACCGCACCAACAAGATCGCCCGCGTCCAGTTCCGGTAGGATAGGCTTTCAGCCTGTCGGTTTTTCGTTTGAGTTCCGCGGCGAAAACCCGACAGGCTAAAGCCCGTCCCATCTCACGGAACCAAAATGATTTTCCCGTGCGCGCCGGTCTCCAGAATCTCCTTGTGCGCACGGACGGCCTCTCCAAGAGGTAGTTCCTTGCCCACAATCGGCCGCACCGTCCCGTTTTCGAGTCCTGCAAAAAGCGCGGCATGAACGTCCGCCTCGTCCGCTTCCGAAATGCCCCACAGCACAAATCCCTTCACCGAAGCGGTGCGCGCCATCAAATCGCGCGGCGTGATGTTGATATCTCCGCGGCTGCCAATTATGATCACGCGACCGAATCGCGCCAGCAGCTTCAGATCGCTCGCGAGGTTCACATTGGCGAGCATCTCGAGAATCACGTCCGCGCCGCGCCCGTTCGTCGCCTTCAAAATGGCGTCCGTATAGCCCGCGTTGCGGTGATTGAAGGCGCGATGCGCGCCTTCGCGCCGCACGAGCGCCAGGCCGTTGTCGGTGCCTGCTGTGCCAATCACCGTCATGCCCATGGCTCGCCCCATTTGCACCGCGGCGATTCCCACGCCGCCGCTCGCGCCGTGCACGAGCAGCGTTTCCGCCGCGCGCGCATTCGCATGATGGTAGAGCGCGTGATACGCCGTGCCGCAGGCCACGTAGATTCCCGCCCCCTGGTTGAAAGTCGTGCGATCGGGCAGCCGGTGCAGCTGCGATTCGAGCGCCAGCGTGTATTCCGCGTACGTGCCGGTGATGGGATGCCCAACGTAGACGCGATCGCCCTCCTTGAATTGCTTTACGCCCTCGCCGACGGATTCGACGATGCCCGCGCCCTCGCCGCCCGGCACGTAGGGCAGTTGCGGCTTGATGGCGTACGTGCCCGCGCGCATGTACGTATCGAAGGGGTTCACCCCCGCCGCATGAACGCGCACCACCGCCTGCCCCGGCCCGGCCTCTGGCGTGGGAAACTCCTCCAGCTTCATCACTTCGGGCGCTCCGAATTCGTGCACGACGATGGCTTTCATGTTGAGTTTCTCCCTCACGAGGAATGTCTGGCGTAGGGGATTCTGGCCACTGAAGGCAACAATGTCAATGCAAGCGCAGGTAGCATAGCGACTCTCTATCCGGAGGCCCTCGCTGGGACTCGGGATAAGGAGTGGCTGTGCTACTTGAAGCCGAAACCCCGCCGAATCCTGTGTTAGATTACTGCCGCGTAACCCAACGGAGATTTCCATGATCATCGATTGCCACGGCCACTACACGTCCGAGCCGCCCGCATTCATCGAATTCCGCAAGCAGCAAATCGCGGCGTTTACGGATTCCTCGAAGGCCCCCGCGCCGCCGAACATCAGCGACGACCAGATTCGCGAGCGCCTCGAGCCCGCGCAGCTCAAATTTCAACGCGAGCGCGGCACCGACGTCACGATTTTTTCGCCGCGCGCCTCCGCCATGGGCCATCACGTCGGCGACGCGAAACTCAGCGCCGCCTGGACGCGCATCTGCAACGACATGATTCACCGCATCGTGAATCTCTACCCCAAAAATTTCATTGGCGTCTGCCAGTTGCCGCAATCGCCGGGCGTGCCGCCGGAAAACTGCATTCCGGAACTCGATCGGTGCGTGAAGGAACTCGGCTTCGTCGGCTGCAATCTGAATCCCGATCCCTCGGGCGGCTACTGGAAGGAGCCGCCGCTCACCGACAAGTGGTGGTACCCGTTCTACGAAAAGATGGTCGAGCTCGAAGTGCCCGCGATGGTCCACGTCACGGGCACGTGCAACCCCGCCTTTCACACGACGGGCTCGCACTACATCAACGGCGACACAACCGCATTCATGCAGTTTCTTCTGAGCGATCTTTTTAGGGATTTTCCGACGCTGAAATTCGTCATCCCCCACGGCGGAGGCGCCGTCCCGTACCACTGGGGCCGCTATCGCGGCATCGCCCAGGACATGAAGCGCCCGCCGCTCACGGAACTTCTGCTCAACAACGTGTACTTCGACACGTGCGTCTACCACCAGCCGGGAATCGATTGCATGACGAAGGTGATTCCCGCCGACAACATTCTCTTCGCCTCGGAAATGGTCGGCGCGGTGAAGGGAATCGACCCCGAAACCGGCCACTACTACGACGACACGCGCCGCTACATCGACGATTCAACGATCCTCGGCGCCGCCGACAAGAAGAAAATATTCGAGTCCAACGCGCTGAAGGTGTACCCGCGCCTTGCGAAGCAGATTCAGAAGCAGGGAATCGCTGCCCACGCGTGAGCGAAGTTTGGCGTTGCGGTCTTGATGTTGAGGGGCACCCTCAAAACTAATCCAGGCGCCGACGTTCCACTGATTGTCATTCTGAGCGAAGCGAAGAATCTCTCTTCGGTTTTCTACGCTGACATAGAGAGATTCTTCGCTTCGCTCAGAATGACAAATTGTTTTGGTTTCGTTCAGGCCGCCTTCTCGTCTCAACTCGGCTTCTGAGATTCGACTGCCGGCGGCTTTCCGACTCAAACCTTGACGAACCTTGGGCGTTTTCGCACAATCAAGTCATCGCCATTGCTCGTATCAGTTCGGACGGAAAACGAGGGATATACCATGGGCAAAATCGTAGCGGCATTCGGAACGGTTCACGCGCCTCAGCTTTTTGTCCGGCCGCCGAGCGAAGATCTCGCGCAACTTGACGCCGACGTTGCCGCCATGCGCCTCCTGGGCAAGGACCTCGACGAGGTCAAGCCCGACGTATGCCTAGTGATCGGCAACGACCACATGGAGACGTTCTTCCTGTCTTCCGTGCCGACGTTCGCCATCATGTCCGGCGAGCGGGCCCGCGCCGAATTTGCCCGCAAGACCTACGATCTTCCGGTCCACCAGGGACTTGCCGAAGACCTGCTCGACAAGCTGGTCAACGAAGATTTCGATATGGCCTATTCGCAGGACGCAGTCCTCGGCCATGCGTTCGCTGCGGTGTATGAATGGGTGATTGAAGGGCGGAACATCCCGGTCGTTCCGATTTTCGTGAACGCCTACCTGCCCCCGCTGCCGACGGCGAAGCGATGCGCGCAACTCGGGAAAGCCATTGCCAAGGTGATCGCCGCCCGCCCGGAACGCGTCGCCGTGATCGCGAGCGGCGGAATGTCGCACTTTCCTGGCACCTGGAAATATCCGCAACCCGATTTTGAATTCGACTACTGGGCCATCGCCCAGATGGAGAAGGGCAACCACGAAGCCCTGCTGAATCTCACGTCGGAGCAGCTCGACGTGGTAGGAAACACGGAGATGCTTTCCTGGATGATCATGTTCGGCATGATTGGCGACCAGCCCGGCGAACTCATCACTTATCAGCCGACCTGGCACCACGGACATGCCGTGATGCGCTTCCTTCCGGACAAGCGAACCGGAAAACTTTCCGAGGAGGGGACCAAGGGGCCGGCGCAATACAAATTCAAGGGTTCCGAGGGATACGAATTCTACAAGCATCCCTCGCCGCACGCCTATAAGCTGAACAAGATTCTTTATGATTTGCGCTTCAAGCCGAGCCTGCGCGTCCGCCTGATCAATGACATTCCATCCGTCGCGGCGGAATACGGCATGCCGCTCGAGGAATCGAAAGTACTCGAGACGCTGCAGGATGAAGACATCGAGAAATTCCGCAACGGCACTATTCATCCGCTGGTGAAGGCCGGGGCGCATCCGCTGGGAATGTGGATGAGCGTGATCGTCTTCCACGCGGAATTGCGCAGGCTGCGGGCGCAAGCCGCCGGCGGCAAAGTCGAAGCGGAAAAGACAAGCGCGACGCATTAGCAGCAGGTTGTAGCGCCCGCCTTCAGGCGGGCACTTGCGGCAACGACGAGAGTGCGCGGATGCCCGTCTCAAGGCGGGCGCTACAACGCTTTCCCACCGTTAAGTTCTCTCATTTCATTTTAGTGTTTGTGGAGGAATCATGCCCAAGATGCGCGCCGTCCAAGTTCCCAACGCCCACGGTGAGTTTCAGATCGTCGAGCGCGAAATTCCGCAGCCCGGCGCCGGCGCGGTGCGGCTCAAAGTGCAAGCCTGCGGCATCTGCCACAGCGATGAATACGCCAAGGAAGGCTCGCGCCCCGGCATCACCTACCCGCGCGTCCCAGGCCACGAAATCGCCGGCGTGATTGACGCCATCGGTCCAGGCGTCGCCGGTTGGGAAGTGGGCCAGCGCGCTGGAGTCGGCTGGCACGGCGGCCACTGCGGCTACTGCAACTCGTGCAAACGCGGCGACTTTGTGACGTGTAGCATCGCCCGCCAGATTACGGGCCTGACCTGCGACGGTGGGTACAGCGAACACATGCTCATTTCCGCCGCGGCGCTGGCGAAGATTCCGGACGCGATCTCCGCGACCGATGCCGCGCCGCTGTTTTGCGCGGGCGTGACTACGTTCAATTCACTGCGCAATAGCGGCGCGCGGCCGGGTGATCTTGTCGCGATCCTCGGCCTCGGAGGCTTGGGGCACCTGGGCGTTCAGTTCGCGGCCAAGATGGGATTTGAAACTGTCGGCATCGCTCGCGGAAAAGACAAGGAGCCGTTCGCCAAGAAGCTGGGCGCGAAGCATTACATCGACAGCGAATCCCAAAACGTGGCCGGCGAGCTCGAAAAGCTTGGCGGCACGAAGGTTATTCTCTCCACGGTGACCAGCGGAAAAGCGGTGACCGCGGTCCTCGGCGGAATGGGCATCAACGGCAAAACCATCCTCGTCGGCAATCCCGATCAGCCGCTCGAAATTCAGGCGCGGCTCTTGATTGCCGGTCGGCGCTCCGTTGGCGGCTGGCCGTCGGGCTCGCCGATCGATTCGCAGGATACCCTCGCGTTTTGCGCGGTGACCGGCGTCCGGCCGATGACGGAAATCTATCCACTGGAGCGCGCCGCCGAAGCGTACGAGAGAATGCAAAGCGGCAAAGCACGGTTCCGAGTGGTTCTGTCGATCGGGCAATAACTGCGTCCGCCCTCAGGTTCTCTCGGTGTTCTCTGGGTCCTCTGTGGTGAATGCTTTTGCGATGTTGGTAATCAGATCAAACCCTTTCACCACAGAGGACACGGAGGGCCATAGAGAAAATCATTGGGATGGCAACGCAGTCACTGTTAGTGACAGATTCTTGCATGGACTGCCACTCGCCGCTCTTTTATACTCCTTGCGTGCATTCCGCGCCTGATCTGCTTACTCCTCTACGCCGCTATTGGGGTTATAGCGAGTTTCGTCCTCTTCAGGAGCGCATCGTCCGCAGCCTGCTCGCGGGCCGCGATACGTGCGTCGTCATGCCCACGGGCGGCGGGAAATCGCTGTGCTACCAGCTGCCCGCCGCAATGTCCGCCGATAAAACCGTCATGGTCATCTCTCCCTTGATTGCGCTGATGGAGGATCAAGTCGCGCAGCTCGCACAAATGGGAATTTCCGCGGCGCTACTCAATAGCTCGATCACTCCAGCGCAGCAGTTGCGCGTCATCGAGAAAGCGCGCGCCGGTCAATATCGTCTGTTGTATCTTTCTCCCGAACGCCTCGCTCGCGAAGACACTGTCGAGTGGCTGCGTAGCGTGCCGATTGCGTTTTTCGCGATTGACGAGGCCCACTGCATCTCTGAGTGGGGCCACGAATTTCGCCCGGACTACCGCTTGTTGAGCCGCCTGCGCGCGCATTTCCCGGACCGGCCCCTCGCCGCCTTCACCGCCAGCGCCACGCGGCGCGTCCGCCATGACATCATCGACCAGCTCAAGTTGCGCGAGCCGGAGAAATTCATCGCCAGCTTTCATCGCCCGAATCTGCGCTACGTCGTGCGGCAAGCGGAAACCGCTACGCAGATGGACATGCTGTTGACAGCGCTGCAGTACTACAAGGAAGGCAACATCATCGTCTACGCCCCCACGATCAACGGCGTGGAATCCACCGCTGCGCTTCTCGACGCCAGCGGCATTCCGGCGATACCATACCACGGGCAGATGGACGCGATCGAGCGGAAGCGCAATCAAGAGCGATGGATGGCGGACGAAGCGCGAGTGATGGTCGGCACGATCGCGTTCGGGCTCGGCATCAACAAAGCCAGTGTGCGCGCGGTGATCCATCTCTCGCTGCCAAAGTCCATCGAGCAGTTTTACCAGGAAGCGGGACGCGCGGGCCGCGACGGCCAGCCGGCCGACTGCGTTCTGCTGTGGCTGAAGAAGGATGCGGGGCTCCACGCGTATTTCATCGGCCAAATCAACGATACGGCGGAAAAGGATCGCTCCTGGCAGCGCTACCACGAAATTCGCGACTTCGTCGAATCGAACATCTGCCGCCATCGCCGCATCTGCGAGCATTTCGGCGAGACGAAAAAATGGGCGTCCTGCGGAGCCTGCGACGCGTGCGGCTATCTGCCCGCCTGGCTCGCCGAGTATTCGGCCGCATCGAGCGGCAAGCGCCACCGTTTGCTGGCCAAAAGTATGGGCGCGCCTCAAGGCGGCTCAGCGGTTCAACCGGCCGCGGGAAAGGCAGCGCAAAGCGGAAACGCGGACGTTCATCCCGAGCTGCGCGAATTCCTGCGCGAGTGGCGGCGCGAAACGGCCAGCGAGCAAAACATCGCGCCCTTCATTGTGATGCATGACACCACTCTGGACGACCTATGCAGAGTGCGTCCCACGTCGCTGCAGGGGCTGATGCGCGTATCCGGAATCGGGGAAATCAAGGCTAAGAAATACGGCGCGCAAATTCTGGATGCGCTGAAGCGATTTCAGACCGGGCAGCGCGCCAAGCCGCGGCCGG
>Ga0210394_10001693_pt1 | contig 33645 bp, 32 predicted proteins | sample IncBWC12MmetaG_FD_160121 | JGI IMG/M metagenome (GOLD analysis project Ga0210394, IMG submission 160121) | Forest soil microbial communities from Barre Woods Harvard Forest LTER site, Petersham, Massachusetts, United States - Inc-BW-C-12-M | ecosystem: Environmental > Terrestrial > Soil >... | reverse complement strand
AACAAAAAGTAACCGCTAACAGACAATAGAAAATTAGTTTTTTCATCTTTCAAAAATAAAAAACCCCAACAGATAAAACCGGAGCTTTTAAATTTATTATCAACAGCTTATTTAAAAGGGTAAATCATCGGCAGGAGTTGACAGGTTTCCTCTACCCGCAGGTGGATTAGGTACTCCATCACTTTTCCTGATTAACTGAAAAGTTTCGGCCACTATATCGGTTGTGGTTCGTTGTTGCCCCTCCTTATCTTGCCATTTGCGGGTTTGTATTTTACCTTCTACATAAATAGTGTAGCCTTTTTTAAGGATGCGTTCAGCACTTTCGGCAATGGTTCTCCACATAACTATATTGTGCCACTCGGTCTGTTCAATACGGTTACCATCTTTATCCTTATAATATTCGGTAGTAGCCAAGCTAAAACTTACGCGTGCCACTCCCCCATCTAAGCGACGCATTTCGGGGTCTTTACCCAAATTACCCACCAAAATAACTTTATTTACACCTGCCATATCTCAAAAAATTACTACTAAACAAATGTAAAGATTTAATCAGCTTAATTGTTTTTACAAATGCTTATTTTTGTTTGATTGTGAAAACAAAACTTACTCACCAATATGCAAATTTTAAGCAAGCAAAAATTGCTTATACTGTTAGTGGAAAAGGAAGGGCTGTTGTTTTATTACATGGTTTTTTGGGTTCGACAGAAGTATGGGAACCTATAAAAACTTCGTTAGCCAAACAATTTAAACTAATTTGTATTGATTTACCCGGGCACGGACAAAGCGATTGCTTTGGTTATGTGCACAGTATGGAGTTAATGGCACAAGCCGTTAAAGCCGTTATGGATAATTTGCGTTTAAAAAAATATGTAGTTATTGGGCATAGCATGGGCGGTTATACAGGCTTGGCTTTTGCCGAATTGTTTCCTGATTTTGTAAGGGGATTGTGTTTATTTCATTCAACATCATACGCCGATAGCGAGCAAAAAAAACGTGACCGCGATAAAGCCATTAGAGTTGTAAAAAACGACGCGGAAATTTACGTACGAGCAACTATAAATAATTTGTTTGCCACAAAAAATTTAAAACACCTTAAACAAGAAATTTTATTTACCCAACGAATTGCCCGCAAAACACCCAAACGGGGCATTATTGCCGCACTTGAAGGCATGAAAACCCGCCCCAGTAGAGATGTAGTTTTACATTTCGCCAATTACCCTATTCTATTCATTGTAGGCAAGTACGATAATTTATTGCCTATGCAATCTTTATTAGACCAAGCCAAGATACCCAAATACAAAGATGTTTTATTGCTTGAAAAGGGAGGACATATGGGTTTTTTAGAAGAACCCGAAGTTTGTGTAAAGCACTTGAAGCGCTTTATAAGAAACTCATTTGCACCTTATAAGCTATGCAGTTAACCTCTGTTGTTCAATAATTTTTGTGAGTTCTACAAACTGCTCCACACTCAGTTGCTCAGGACGTTTATCAAACAGTTTACTGGTGGTATCAAAACCATCGTGCAATAAAGGTTTTACCGAATTACGTATAGTTTTACGGCGCTGATTAAAACTCGTTTTTACTACAATAAAAAATAATTTTTCGTCGCAATTTAATTTTTGAGTGTTATTTCTTTTCAATTTTATAACCGCTGATTTTACTTTTGGCGGTGGAATAAAAGCACTGGGTTCTACCGTAAACAAATAATCGATATCATAAAAAGCCTGTAACAACACACTTAAAATACCGTATGTTTTTGTGCCCGGTTTTTCTGCTATACGCTCTGCTACTTCTTTTTGAAACATACCAACTACCACATCTACTTTGGTTCGCAAATCGAGTACTTTAAACATTATTTGCGAAGAAATGTTGTAAGGGAAGTTACCAATGATGGCAAATTTATCAGCGAATAAATTATCCATGCTCATTCTTAAAAAATCGCCATACAAAATTTTAGCCTGATGCTTTGGATATGTTTTTTTTAAGAATTCGATTGATTCCGTATCAATGTCTACCGCAAAGAATTTTTCTTTTTCAATAAGGTGCTTGGTCAAAACACCTGTACCCGGACCAATTTCAATTAAAGGCAAATCGGTGGATTGCAACAAAGCATCTACAATGTTTTTGGCAGTTTGTTCATCTTTTAAAAAATGCTGCCCTAAATGTTTTTTCGCTCTAACTGGTTGCAATAGTAATGGGTTTAAATAATTTGTAATAAAGTACGGAAAGCTACAAACTTATCTTTAAACTTATCTATAGCTTCTTTTTGTAGCACCGGAGCATGTTTTTGTTTATACTCTTCCATATCGCTCATGTTTAAAAAAGTATATTGCACAGAGTAGGTTGTACCCTCGTCTTCTACATTAAGTACTTTTAGCATACGATAATCAATAAAACAACCTGTTTTCATTACTCCGGGAATATGAAACTCCTGCATCCATTTTAGCCATTCATCGTGCGAAGCATTGTCAACATTTATGGTTACGTTATATATATACATATTATTTTAATTTATGTTTCTTACTACTAATTGTACGGTATATCTACTTTTTTGTTCTAATAACACTTCCTTATTTACACAAACACGCTCGATGGTAGATTGGTCGTAGTAGCGTATAGTAACCAACTCTAAATCATCATTGTATAGGACCTTATACTCGTCTTGTAAAATTTTAATTAAAGGTTGTATTTTTTTATTATCCGTATCAACACACACCGAAAAACTAATGGCTGATAATTGCATTACATTTATTTTTACCTGATGCTGGTGAAACAAAGCAAATATTTTACTCAAATTCTCTTCGGCAATAAATGAAAAATCGCGCGGAGAAATGGTAATCAACATTTGTTGTACTTTAAAAATAAACGATGGAATTGGCAGATGCTTGTTACTATCTTTTATAACGGTTCCTTCGGCAATAGGCTCAACAAAAGATTTTACATACAGCGGGATGTTTTTATTCTGTAAAGGTTTAATTGTTTTAGGGTGTATAACTGTTGCGCCATAATAAGCAAGTTCAATAGCATCCTGATACGTAAGTTCATCTATTTTTTGTGTATTGCTAAACCATTTTGGATCGGCGTTTAACACACCGGGCACATCCTTCCAAATAGTAACACTTTCGGCATTGGTGCTGTATGCAAGTATAGCGGCTGTATAATCAGAACCTTCTCTGCCTAATGTAGTGGTAAAATTTTCGCTTGTACCACCAATAAAGCCTTGGGTTAAAATAACTTTATGCTGTTTAAGCAAGGGCAGTAATTCTCTTTCAGCTAATTGTTGGGTCAATTCAAAATCGACTTTTCCTTCGCGGTATGTGTTATCAGTTTGTATAATGCCTCGTGCATCAAGCCATAGGCAATTACTTCCGGCTTCATTAAAATAGGCAGCTACAATTCTACTGGAAAAAACCTCACCCATGCCCACAATTTGGTCGTAATGATGATTGTATGTTGAACTTGGGTCATCTTCTATTGCCCAAAGTAACTCAACGAAATCATTTTCTAATTGTGCGTAAATAGTACTGGATTTATCTTTAAAAAGAGCTGCTACTATATCAAAATGAAATGCTTTTAACTCATCAAAAATTTGTTGCAGATTTATTTTATCAAAGAAATACGCATTTACCAATCGTTCTAAATTATTGGTGGTTTTACCCATAGCCGATACCACAATAAGCAAATTATCGTTGGTAAATTGTTTTACTATAGCCGCTGCATTTTTAACAGCAGCAGCATCTTTAACCGATGCGCCGCCAAACTTAAATACTTTTAACATGATTGTAAATATACGGTACTTTATAAACTAAGCAGGCTGTAGCCAAAAAAATTACTTATGTGCCGAATTAAATTTTTGCACACAAATAAGTTGGTCGTAATAAGTGCCCTGTTGTTTATGATACACATATATGGTATAATCATTCTCTGTTTCCCAATGGTCGCCCTCTATTTGGTTTGTTTCAGCCGCAGGTTTCCCATCGGGTAAAAAAACATACAGATAATCATAATAACCCTGTTTAAGATACAGCTCGCACTCATACGTTTTTGTAAAGTAATTAAATGTCATTCGGTTTTCTTTGGTGAAATGGTTATCAACCAAATTGCCTAACACATAAAAATCTCCTTCGTTCATGGGGAATTCAAAAGGGAAGTTAAATCGCACATGCGCGTATTCGGCAGATACATCAATAAGAACACTATCGCGCTCTTCAACCGTAATTAAAAACCTTCCATTAATGTCTACTGCTTGATAATAGCGATTAAAGGTTTTTACTTCATCCGGCAATAATTTTACGTGCCAACTGTTAACAGAATCGCGGTACATCCTATCCGTACTTGCGGTAACAAACTTAAAATTTTTAAAAACAGCAGGCCTGTATTCATTCCCCCCATTAAACGTGTTACTGCCATCGTCATAATCATAACTCAATTCGTTTGGTTTAAGGTATAACGGTTGCAGATTATAAATGGCATTATCCCAACGGTTATTTTGTTGTATAATAACTTTTAAATCGGCAAGCTGTGGGATGTTATACCCCGGATAAAAAATACTAAAATCAACTTCTTGTTTATTCATATAATCATCTGAACCGGCAGCCTGATGTATGTTTGCTTTAATGGCTACTTTAGTTGAATAAACCATTAACCTGCGTGTAAGCACCGGCTTATCTTTTGCACCGTTTACATACATTTTAAAAAGATAATTTCCTGTTTTACTAATACGTATGTTGTTATTGGGAAATGACCATGTGTAATGCGTATATCTTTGCGTAGTTCCTCCTGAAAAAGTATAGGTTGTAATTGGTTCTTCAAAAAAATTAGAAAGATACTCCTGTTGCATTAAATCAGATGGTTTCCAGGATGCATCGCAATGTACCAATGTATAATAATAGGGTTTATTATCTGCATCTAAATCATCAAAACTCAAAGTCACTTGCTGCCCGCCATCTACATCAATAACGGGGGATGACAATAGAAAAGAACTTTCGTAAAGCAGCACGCTTTTAATGTTGGGTACATAAACCCAATCTTCGTAACGCAATTGGTTTGTAATTACATATTCTTCAGCAGCAGTATCTGATTTTAATGCTGCAGAGGCAGAGTCTGCTTTTAAATTTTGTGCATCGTTTTGCGAAAAAGCAAAAAAGCTATGCAGTAAAAAAAAAATTGCGACAAAATAATTTACCGATTGCTTCATTAATTTTTTATTATTTGCCCACTTCCTGTACCCACTCTATGTATGATAGTAGCACCACCGCTATAATATAAATTACCCGTATAATCAATTTCGGCATCTAATTGATTTGATACATTTACATGCGCCTCTCCGGTAGATTGATACACTACGTAAGAATAAAAAGTTTGCAAATTTTGCGCATTTATAAAACACTCTCCTGATGCATAAACTAAATGATATTGACCAACACCGTTTAAATAGACATCGCCCGCACCATATAAACGACCACGCACAGTGTACACATTCAAATCTAAATGTATATCGCCTGAATTGTCAACATTGTAACGAACCGAATCTTGCGTAATAGTGGTAGTATATATATTACCTACACCCTCTTGCACAAAAGAATAAATGTGTGGTGCGGTAACATAAACCGTGACATCGTTATTACTCCTTACAAAATTGCATTTATTAAGGTTTTTTATTTGAAGTATCCCGCCAACTACTTCGGTAGAAATATTTGACAACAAGTTTTTACCTGTTGAAACCTTTACCGTACAAGTAGTTACTGTAGTATCCTGTATATAATAAACTTCTATTTTATCGAACGATTCAAGTGTAGTAAATGGCGTGGTTACGGTGCGAATTTCGTTTACAGGCGCGCCACGCGATTTAATACAATCGCAATCGTTTTGCTTTTTACAAGAAATAAAAAAAATTAAGCAAGAAAATAGTACAACCAATATACTATTTTTACGAAGCATTATTTTACGTCCAACAATTCTACGTCAAATATTAGCCATGCATTTGGAGGAATAACCCCACCTGCACCATTAGCCCCATACCCTAATGTAGGAGGAATAATAAATTTAGTTTTGCCACCAACTTTCATTAGTTGCAAACCTTCCGTCCAGCCTTTAATTACTTGGTTTAAAGGGAAAGTAGCCGGCTGACCTCTATCTACCGAGCTATCAAATTTTTTACCATCTAACAATGTGCCGGTATAATGAACCGTTACTTGGCTTGTTGCTAAAGGTGACGCCCCTGTTCCTTCTTTTTCTGTAATGTAACGCAAACCACTTGCTGTAGTTTTTGCATTAGCATATTTTTCATTTAATATTTTATCCATGGCTGCTTGTGCTGCTTTAGCTTTTTCTTCTGCTTTTTTAGATACGTTACCTTTTTCAAATTCAAATACTTTAGCAGCATCAAATTCTTCGGCTTTTTTCCCTTTACGAAGAACAGTTACTGTTTTAAGTGTATCGTTTTGCTGAATGGCGTTAACCACATCTTGTCCCTTTATAACATGACCAAATACGGTGTGTTTGCCATCTAACCAATCTGTTTTAACGTGGGTAATAAAAAACTGACTTCCATTTGTATTACCTGTATTGCTATAAGGCACTTTAGATTGAGGGTCACTGTTAGCCATTGATAATACACCCGGGCCATTATGTTTAAGAGAAGTATCTGTCTCATCCGGAAAATTGTACCCCGGGCCACCTTGACCTGTACCTTGAGGGTCGCCACCTTGTATCATAAAATTAGGGATAACACGGTGAAATTTTAATCCATCATAAAAAGGTACACCTTCAGCTTTTACAGAATTTTTAACTGTTCCTTCGGCTAAACCAACAAAGTTTGCGGTTGTCATAGGCACTTTTTCAAATTCTAATTGCAAATAAATATCGCCACGGTTAGTGTTCATTTTTAAATATAAACCGTCTGCTTGTGTTTTTAAAAATTCTTGATCCATTTTAGAAAGTTTTTGTTTCTGTTTTTTTTGTGCCGATGCAATCAGCGAAGTAAATATTAAAGCGAATGTTATTATTTTTTTCATCTGAAGTTAAACGATAAAAGTTGAGTTTTATTTTTGAGCCTGAGCGGGGCCTTGAGCAGGGTTTATTTTTAACAATTCGATTTCAAAAACTAAAGGTGCATAAGGAGGTATAGGGCCAGAACCATTAGGACCATAAGCTAACGAAGAAGGAGAAACAATTAAGACTTTTGAACCTACCGACATAGTTTGTAAAGCTTCATCCCAAGCAGGAATTACTTGTTGCATGCCTACATTAAAACTAAATGCTTTATCATGTTTTTCAGATGCATCAAACACTTGTCCGTTAGTTAACATGCCTTTATAGTTTACTTCGGCATTATCTCCTTTTTTTACTTTTTCGCCTTTACCTTTTTGTTTTACAACAATGTATAAACCTGTTGCAGTAGGTTTTTCGGTAATTTTATTATCAGCTAAGTATTTTTTTAGTAAGCTATCTTCCGATGTTTTTGCTTTTTCTAAAAAAGCTTCTTGTGCCGCTTTTTGTTTCTTTTCAATTTCGTCTACTTTTTGAGAAGAGTATACGCTATCAATTCTTACATGATAAACGATAAATCCGGTAGAATCTAAAAATTTAGGAATTGGTTGATGGTAGTATCTTTGAAACATAGAATCGATACGCAACATAAATGATGCGCTATCGCCAGGATGCATTTTTAAAATCATTTCAAACATATCGCCTTTGTATTTTGGCAAATCTAAACGCATAGCGTAAGGTTGACCCGGGCGTAGCATCGTTTTATAGTTAAATAACAAAGAATCTTTTTCAGTAGTCATAGTATGTGATATAAAAACTACATCCCCTTTGTTTAAGGTTTTGCTTTCATCGCCTTTTCTATCTGTTTTAAAATATGAACCTGATACTTCGTCATAACCAGGATGTTTACCGCTTTTACAAGCAACTAACGAAAATAGTGCTGCGGCTGTAAGTAAAATTGTTTTTTTCATGTTTATTTTATGTCTGCTATTTCTATTTGATACACTAATGGCGTGTAAGGTGGTACAGCTCCGTTGCTGCTACCTTCACTTCCAAAAGCGAGGTGCGAAGGTAATATAATTTTTGCTTTTTCACCTTTTTTCAGTTTATATAGCGCAAGTTGTAAACCCTCTATTAATTGCCCCTCTTGTCCGTATGTAAACTCAAATGCCCAATTATGCGGGGTATAATCTACCAGGGTGCCATCTAAAAAATAGCCCTTATAGAAAAGCTTTATTTTTTTGCCTTTTTTAACAGAATCTAAACTTGTTGGATGTGTTATTTCTATAAAAGCATTGGTGGCAAACTCGTTTACCTGCTTGCAGTTTTTTGAAACGTAATTTTGAATTTGCAAAGCCTCTTTACTTTGTTGTTTGTTTATATAAGTTTGCAAACTATCATTAAAAGCATTGAATTGATTAGCCGTTAAAGCACGAACTATTTTTACGGTAAATTTTATGCAAGAATCTTTTACGCAAAAAAACGGAATATCGGATTTAAAAAATTCTTTAAAGAATTTATCGGTGGGGAAAAGATACTGTAAGCTATCTCCTACCGAAAAACCATACAGGCTCTTTAAAAAATAAGGAGAATCTTTAGTTACAAAAAAAGTGTGACTGCCTTTATGTTTGGTATCCCAAAAAACAGAATCTGCTAAATTTTTACAAGAAGCCTCTATCCAAAGGCATTGGGTTGAATCTGTTTTTTTTGCTTCATCGCCCAGAGAAATTAGTTTGTAATAAAAATCTTGTTGCTTTGAGTATCCCTGACAGGTTTTAGGTTTTTCTCTGCACGAAAAAATAAAAAGTAAGCCTACTACTAACGCAATTTTGTATATAGCTATCCTCATATACTATAAAACAGCCGTAACTTCGATAACATACACTACAGCGGCTTTTGGCGGAATTTTATCTCTATCGCCAATTAAGCCAAATGCAAGGTGTGCAGGCAAAATAAAAATAGCTTTATCGTGCAGGTGCATAAGCTGAACTCCCTCATGTATGCCGCTTTCTACCATATCAGCGCCAACGGTAAATTCTTTTGGACCTTTTTTATCAGATGAATAACAAAATGTACCATCTAATAAAGAGACTTTATAATTTACTTTTATTCTATCGCCACTTTCTATTTTTTTTGTTTTTGCATTTTCTTTTATAAACATGTAGCGCAAACCCGTGCCCGTGGTTTTCATGTCGTAATTATGCGCTTTTATATAGGCGTTAATTTCATCATTCTCCATTACAACAGCTGGCTTGTTAACGGCTATTATATCTTCTTTTAGCTTAGAATAATCTACTACAATAGGTTTCTGCTTGGGTTTATCCGTACAAGAAATACAAAACAAACAGAATAGAATATATAGATAGCTAAATCTCACAACAGTTTATTTTTTTAATTCTGTTTTGTACTGAGGTAAAAGGTCGATAAATTTTTTAACCGTATCATCTAACGACAATGTACTTTTTGCACCTGCTGCGTTTATGTGTCCGCCTCCATTAAAATGTGCGCGGGCAAACTTATTTACATCAAATTTCTTACTACGAAAAGATATACGAATGGCGCCTTCCTTATCGGAAAAAAAAGCCGAAAAATCCATACCGCCAACCGATAAAGCATAATTTACAATGCCTTCGGTATCTCCCTTTTTAAAATTAAAACATTTTAATTCATCTTCACTAAGTGCTATATAGGCGGCTTTGTATTCAGGCACAAAAACAAGTTTTTCGTATAAGCAGTAACCCAATAGTTTTAAACGGTTTTCGGTATAATCATCATATACACTATTGTATATATCAGCATTTTTTGCCCCCGCTTCTATCAAAGCAGCTGCCACCTGAAATGTTTTTTGCGTGGTTGATGAAAAACGGAACGAGCCTGTATCCGTTACTATACCAGTAAATAAACAGTTAGCCATCTTTTTATCAATCGCCTTTTTTGAATCGACCCCACAAATAAAATCATACACCAACTCGCAGGTAGAAGAAGCATTTACATCATGAAAATAATAGTCGAAAACCGTATCGGGTTTTTGGTGATGGTCTATCACCATTTTTTTTGCTGTAGAATTTCTAATCAATTCGCCCAACGCTTCAACTCGATTATAATTATTAAAATCTAAAATAAAAACAACATCACTTTTATCCAGTTGTTTTTTTACTACTACTTCATTTCCTTCAAACACCATAGTTTGCTTGCTTGCAGGCATCCAGGCCAAAAAATCGGGGAACGCATTCGGCACAATAACTTTTACATTTTTACCCTTACTTTTTAAATAATGGTATAAGCCAAGCGAAGACCCCATAGCATCTCCGTCAGGATTTACATGTGTTACAATGGAAATGTTTTTTGTTTTTGAAAGAAGTTTTTTTAAATCGCTGAAGGGAGTTTTTTTCATATAAGGGTAACGCTATTTATCTAAAATTAAAAATTCGGTTCTACGGTTTTTTGCTTTTCCATCAACCGTACTATTATCTGCAATTGGTTTGCTGGCACCATAGCCCTTAGCTGTAATTCTGTTTGCCGTAATGCCTTTTGTTTCTAAATATTTTTTTACGTTTTCGGCACGCTTCTCTGATAGTAATTTATTATCGTTTTCGTTCCCCACGTTATCGGTATGCCCTTGTATTTCAATTTTCATAGTGGGGTTAAGCTTTAAATATTCGGCAAACTCATCTAACGTAATAAACGATTGCGGATATAAATCAGCCGCACCTGTTGAGTACAAAATATTATTTATAACAAATGATTTTCCCTTCTCAGCCACTTCAACATTAAGCGTGGCAGGTGCAGGTGGTTTTGCAAAGGTTACGTCTTTCATTTCAACCGTTTGCGACGCGAAAGAATAATCAGGTGCTTTAACCGTAACAATTAAAGGTTCTTTATTTTTTTTTAGATTGATAGCTGCCACGTAACTACCACTGGTAGAATCGTACACGGCCTTAGTAACTTCTTTTGTTTTGGTGTTTTTTATTTCAACACTTGCGTTAGCAACAGGTGCTCCGCTTTCTTGTTTAACTTCACCACGCAAAAAGGCAACTGCTTCGGGGCGTGCTTCTTTGTATAAATCAAAATAATACACATCGTATTTTCCTACACCTTTACCACGCACACTGCCTTTATTATCTGAACAGAAATAACCATACAAGCCATCGGTACTGGCAAAAAAGCCAACATCATCTGCTTCTGAGTTAATTGGGCTACCAATATTTTCAGGTTCTTTCCAGTTTCCTTTTTCATCTTTTCTAATAAAATAAATATCAAAACCACCAAAGCCAAACAAGCCATCGCTGCTATAATAAAGTGTTTCAGAATCGGAATGCATAAAAGGGTTTTTTTCGCTACCTGCTGTATTTATTTTCGGCCCCATGTTTACAGGAACCTGCCACTGTTTGGTTACCGGATTGCGTTCACTTTTCCAAATATCAATTTTACCATAGCCACCCGGACGATCACTGGCAAAATAAATAGTGTTACCATCAGCTGATACAGAAGGTTGAGAATCCCAATAAACGGGGTGGTTAATGGCTGGCACTTTTTGTATTTTACCCCAAGCCTCATCTACAAAATCGCTGTAATAAATATCGGCATTGGCTTGTGCGCCACCTTCGGTTTTATAAATAGTATAAAATAAATGTTTGTTATCAATGCTTAAACAAGCTCCACCTTCGTTACTATTTTCATTAAATGGATAATCCATAGGTTTACCAATATCAAAATTTCCATCTTTTTGCTTGGTAGCAATCATAAACACTTCTTTCTCTTTATCGGTTTGATATACTTTATCTTTGCCTTGGTCGGGCATGGTACGCGTAAAAAGAAACAGCGTCTCGTCAGGGGACAGATAAGGCAAATATTCGTTATTAGCTGTAGAAATAGGAAGCAACACTTTCGGATTAAACGGAACAATTTTCTTTTTTAGTTCGCTTTCTTTTTTAATGGTTTTTACCATTTCTTTTGCCTGATACTGCTCGAACTGATAATCTTTAGAAAACTTTTTTTCGTCATCATCCACAAATTTTAAAAACAATTCTAAATATTTTACCGCCGAATCATTCTTAGCATCCTCGTAATAACTATACCCAATATAATAATAAGGCTGTGAATGTATTTGTGGGCAAGCAGCTACCGCGGCTTTAAAATAAGGAAGTGCCGTAGAAAAAGGGAGATTATCTAACTTACATTTTACAATAATTTCGTTACCCAAAAACATATTTGCCTGCGCATAAGTTGGTTCTAATTTAATGGCTTCTTGTAGAAATTTTAAGCGTTCAGGTTTTTCGTATTTCTTTTTATTGCTTCCTTTTTCGTAAAGAGCTATAGCTTTTTTATTCTCAGGTTCAGGGCATGCATTTTTTTTCTCCTCCTCCTGCGCAAAAGCAAGCGACGTTATAAATAGAAAGAAAAATATGTTTAGGATTTTTACTTTCATACTACTTGTAAATTTCTTTTTTAGCAGCCAGTAATGTGTTTTTAAGTAGAGAAGCAATCGTCATTAAACCAACGCCACCCGGCACGGGGGTTATGTAAGCACATTTAGAAGCAACTTCATCAAAAGCTACATCGCCAACCAACTTAAACCCACTTTTAGTTTCGCTACTTAGTATACGATTAATGCCTACATCAATAACCGTGGCGCCTTGTTTTACCATATCGGCCGTAACATAATTTGGTTTGCCAATTGCCGCAATAATAATATCAGCAGCTAATGTATATTGTTTTAAGTTTTCGGTTTTGCTATGACAAAGTGTAACAGTGCAATTAGCATACTGCGTATTTTTAGCCATTAAAATGCTCATAGGCGTGCCCACTATATTGCTTCTGCCAATAACCACGCAGTGTTTGCCTTGCGTTGGTATTTTATAATATTCTAACAACTGAATAATGCCATACGGTGTAGCACTAATATACGTTGGTAAATTTAAAACTAGCTTGCCTACATTAACCGGATGAAAGCCATCCACATCTTTACTTGGTTTAATGGCTTCAATTATTTTTTGTTCTGCAATATGTTTTGGTAAGGGTAACTGAACAATGTAGCCATCCACATCGGCATCATTATTTAATTTTTCAATTTCACTTAAAAGTTTTTGTTCGGTAACATCCGTTTCAAATTTTACAAGGGTAGATGTTACACCAACTCTTTCACACGTTTTTATTTTTGAATTAACATAAGCCATGCTTGCCGGGTTATCGCCTACCAATACAGCAGCTAAGTGTGGTGTTTTTTTACCGGCTTGTTTTAATTGAACTACTTCTTGCTTAATTTCTTCGAGTACTTTTTCAGATACTTCTTTTCCGTTGATGAGTTGGTGCATCTATTAAATTTCCTCTTTAAAATATTTTACAATACGTGTTTTTCTGCATGGTACGATGAACGAACCAATGGCCCACTTTCTACATACATAAAGCCTTTTGCTACAGCAGCTAATCTGTATCTTTCAAACTGATCAGGATGAACAAACTCTGCCACAGGTAAATTTTTTGGAGTAGGCTGCAAATATTGCCCAATAGTAACTACATCGCAATTAACGCTGCGCAAATCATCTAAGGCTTCCATCACTTCTTCTTCTCTTTCGCCTAAACCAACCATAATGCCCGATTTAGTACGTATGCCTGCTTCTTTTACACGTTTTAAAACTTCTAAACTTCTATCGTACTTGGCTTGTATACGCACTTGCGGTGTTAAACGTTTTACGGTTTCTATGTTGTGTGAAATAATATCGGGCTTAACATCAATAACACGTTGCAGGTTTTCCCACTTGCCCATAAAATCGGGTATAAGTGTTTCAAATTTTGTAGCCGGACTTTCTTTTCTTATCGCTTTAATAGTTTCTGCCCAAATAATAGAACCACCATCTTTTAAATCATCTCTATCAACCGACGTAATAACGCAATGTTTTACGCTCATTAATTTTACTGAGTTTGCCACGCGCATAGGTTCATCCCAATCTGCAGGTAACGGTTTTCCTGTAAACACCGAGCAAAATCCGCAAGAACGTGTACAAACATTTCCCAATATCATAAAAGTCGCCGTGCCTGCACCCCAGCATTCGCCCATATTCGGGCAATTACCACTCTGACAAATAGTGTGCAGTTTATGCTTATCTACAATGTTACGTACTTTTATATATTCTTCGCCAGTTGGTAATTTAACTCGTAACCATTGTGGTTTCCGAGGTTTTTCGGGAATAGCAGCTGTAGGGATTTCTTGTGTAGTGTCCATCTTTAATTTTAAAACCAACGTTTACCAAAATGAATGCCAACGTATAGGGTTACAAAAAAATTCTCGGCTTTGTTGTAAGCCATTGTTTGTATAGCCGTAGGAAAACAATCTACTACAGCACCCACTTCAACTGCTTTTATAGCATTTGTTTTGCTGCCATACTCAAAACTAAAACCTAATTTAGCATATCCTCCCGGGTGTAATTTTAAGTCTTGCAGCCCATCAAAAAAAGGAGCTCTCCCCAATATGTTACTTTGATTATGGATGGCAGGATTGTAAGCTTCATCTTTAATGATATACGTATTTTGATTAGTTGGGTCAGGATATTCAATTTGTAAATAAACGGGTTTTGAAATACCAATAGTAACGCCTGCAGTATAAAGCATGCGCACTTCTATACTTTTACGTTCGGCACGCTCATATAATTTACGCTGAAACCCAAAACCCGCACGTAAAAACAACAAACCATCTAACTTACCATATTTATAACTCTTCCCTCCCTGGTCAGATTTTTCACTAATCTCTTTCGGGTGTTTCATGTTCAGCCCTTCAATTTCTATCAGGCGTTTTAATTTTCCTGTAACGTGCCAGTATCTGCGATAAATAGCGCCAAAACCACGCGAGTGCATATAAACACCACCGGTGCTTTCGTTTCTAAAAAGTACGTTTACATCCTGCCCAGCATCTAATGCTTGTTGTGCGCTTTGCGAAAAAGCCATTTCACTTAACATGAAACAAAAAACAAGCACTATTATTTTAATAAAATTTCGCATTATTTAGGAAGAACAAATGTACAATAATTATACCTATTTAATTACTTTTGATGCAAAACAAAAACATGGCATACACTTCAGAAGTAACTTATTTGGGCGAGCTTCGCACCGAAGCAGTTCATTTACAATCGGGCAATAAAATAGTAACTGATGCCCCAAAAGATAACCATGGAAAAGGAGAAGCTTTTTCGCCAACTGATTTAGCAGCTACATCGTTAGCAAACTGTATGCTTACTGTAATGGGAATTTTAGCTCAAAAAGAAGGCATCACACAATTTAATGGAGCTGTTGCCAAAGTAACTAAGGTTATGTATGCCGAACCACGCAGAATAGGCGAAATACATGTTATCATAACAATGCCTGCTAATAATTTTACAGAGAAAGAAAAGAAAATGTACGAAAACGCTGCTCACACTTGTCCGGTAGCAAAAAGTTTACATCCGGATGTGAAGCAAGTAATTGAATTTAATTATTCAGCTTAGTGGAAAGAAAAAACACTAAATATGTTTCGCTTCTTTTTTCACAGGAGCTTGCGCATATGCAGCACAAGTGCCATGTTTACTTCTGCACGATGAAACAAAAATTACAACTGCAACTATAAATAAGGTAGTGGTTACGTGTTTTTTCATTGGGGTTAGGTTTAAAGCGTTAAGGCAAATGTAAATCTATTATTGAAATTGACAAATATTTATTATTAATATATGACAGAAAAATCTCCACAATTAGAAGCCGGCTGGTTACACGTTTTAAAAGACGAGTTTAGTAAAGATTATTTTGTAAAACTGAAGGCTTTTTTGGTAGAAGAAAAGAGCAAATATCGCCTATTTCCGACCGGAAAGCAGATTTTTGAGGCTTTTAACCTTACTCCCTTTGCCGAAGTTAAAGTAGTTATATTGGGGCAAGACCCCTACCACGGCGTAGGACAGGCCCACGGTTTATCTTTTTCGGTACCTGATGGTGTAAAAGCCCCACCATCATTGGTAAATATATATAAAGAGTTGCATGATGATATTGGCATTGAAATGCCTAAAACCGGTAATTTAACCCCATGGGCAAAACAAGGGGTTTTATTGTTAAATGCCACGCTTACGGTTAGGGAAAGTCAGGCTGGGTCGCACCAAAACAAAGGCTGGGAGCTTTTTACCGATGCGGTTATTAAAAAATTATCGGACGAAAAAATAGGGCTTGTTTTTTTACTTTGGGGCAATTATGCCAGGCAAAAAGGCGCTTTAATTGATACTGCCAAACATCACGTACTTGTTGCCCCTCACCCATCGCCATTGGCGCGCGGTGGCTTTTTTGGTTGCAAGCATTTTTCTAAAACCAACGAAATTTTACAAAAACAAGGGCAAAAACCTATTAATTGGCAATTATAAATGTGGGGCAAAAGCCACAAAAATATTTTGTGTATTTAAAAAAAGACGTATATTTGCCGTCCTTAAAATAAAGAAATAATGTATTTATCAACAGAAGTTAAAAAAGAGATTTTTAAAAAACACGGCGGTTCTGAAAAAAACACAGGTGCTACAGAATCACAAATTGCCTTGTTTACTCACCGTATCGACCATTTAAGCAAACACTTACAAGCTAATAAAAAAGATTTTGGAACTCAACGTTCTCTACTAAACTTAGTAGGTAAACGCCGTGCTTTACTTGACTACTTAAAACGTCATGAATTAGAAAAATACAGGGCTTTACTAAAAACCCTTGACCTGCGTAAATAAAATGAGCAGAAAATAGAACACTAAGAAAGGCATTCGGGGTAACTTGAATGCCTTTTGCATTTAAAATTGGAAATAAAATAACATAAATATAACCCGTTTCGGAAACGCCGAAACACAAATCAAAAAAACAGATGTCACAATTAGGAACCATACATTCGTTCGACTTAGGAGATGGACGAATAGTAAGCCTGGAAACAGGAAAATTAGCAAAACAAGCCGACGGATCGGTAGTAGTAAAAATAGGCGACACAATGTTGCTTGCTACCATCGTATCATCTAAAGATGCAAAAGACGGTGTAGATTTTTTACCTTTAACGGTAGATTATCAAGAAAAATATGCAGCTGCAGGCCGTATCCCGGGCTCTTTTTTTAGAAGAGAAGCCAAACTTTCTGATTACGAAGTTTTAATTAGTCGTATTGTAGATCGCGCTATGCGCCCTCTATTCCCTGAAGATTATCATGCTGATATTCAGTTAATGATTCAACTTATTTCTTCTGATAAAAAAACAATGCCCGATGCGCTTGTAGGTTTAGCTGCTTCGGCTGCTGTAGCTGTTTCAGATATTCCGTTTAACGGACCAATTTCTGAAGTGCGTGTTGGTAAAATTGATGGTAAATTGGTTTTAAACCCAGATTTAGATCAATTAGAAAAATCAACTATTGATATGATTATTGCTGCATCGGCTACCGATATTTTAATGGTAGAAGGTGAGATGAGTGAAATTAGCGAAGCAGAAATGCTTGAGGCTATTAAGTTTGCACACGAAGCAATTAAAGGACATATTACTGCCATAAAAGAATTTGCCATTAAAGCTGGTAACAAGCCTAAACGCGAGTACTCGCACGAAAAAAATGACTTTGAATTAAAAGAAAAAGTTAGCGCAGCTACTTACCAAAAAGTTTACGATGTTGCTAAAATTGGTAACCCAAATAAAAACGAGCGTAAAGTTGCCTTTAAAGCTGTTTTAGAAGAATACAAAGCAACTTTTACACCTGAAGAACTAAAAGAAAAAGAAGGTTTAATTAATAAATACTACCACGAAGTTGAGTACAACGCAGTTCGTCGTGTGGCTTTAGATACTAAATTACGTTTAGATGGTAGAAAAACTACTGATATCCGTCCGATTTGGAGTGAAGTAGCTTATTTACCGGCTGCACACGGTTCGGCTGTATTTACACGCGGAGAAACTCAATCGTTAACTACAGTAACTTTAGGTACTAAATTAGACCAACAGTTAATTGATGGTGCGTTTATTGAAGGCGAAGCTAAATTTTTATTACACTACAATTTTCCTGGTTTCTCAACAGGCGAAGTAAAACCAAACAGAGGCACATCTCGTCGCGAAGTTGGGCATGGTAACTTAGCGTTACGTGCACTTAAAAAAGTGTTACCAGATAATTGCCCTTACACTATTCGTGTAGTATCTGATATTTTAGAAAGTAACGGTTCATCATCTATGGCTACAGTTTGCGCAGGCACACTGGCTTTAATGGATGCAGGCGTTCAAATTAAAAAACCGGTAACCGGTATTGCAATGGGTTTAATTACCGATGATAAAGGTGGCTACGCTATCTTATCTGACATATTAGGTGATGAAGACCATTTGGGCGATATGGACTTTAAAGTTTGCGGTACTAAAGACGGTATTACAGCCGTGCAAATGGATTTAAAAGTAAACGGACTTCCTTACGAAGTTATGTCTCAGGCTTTAAACCAAGCTAAAGACGGTCGTTTACACATCTTAAACGAAATAAGCAAAACACTATCTGCACCTCGTACAGATTATAAACCACATGCACCAAGATTGTTGCAAATTGAAATTCCTCAAGATTTTATTGGCGCTGTAATAGGGCCAGGAGGTAAAATCATACAAGAAATTCAAAAAACAACTAATACAACTATTACTATTACCGAAATTAACGGCAAAGGTTTAGTTGAAATTTTTGGAGAAGACGATGCTGCTGCATCAGCTGCATTAGCGCGTGTAAAAGGCATTGTAGCTATTCCGGAAATTGGAGAGGTGTATGATGCAAAAGTAAAAACGGTTATGCCGTATGGTGCTTTTGTTGAATTTATGCCTGGCAAAGATGGTTTATTACATATATCTGAAGTTGAATGGCGCAGACTTGACACTTTAGAAGGTGTGTTGAAAGAAGGCGATATGATTCAGGTAAAATACATTGGCAACGATCCAAAAACAGGTAAATCTAAATTATCTCGTAAGGTGTTGTTACCAAAACCTGAAGGCGCAACAGCAGATAACAAATAGTTCTTAAAATCAAATAATTAAGGCAGCATCGTAAATATATACGATGCTGTTTTTTTATGTTTATTTATTGTTTAATCACTATCTTTGATGTAGAAATGGTTACCTTAGAAAGAAAAGTTTACATGAATCTGAAGAATAAAATTATTACTCTTTTAGAGCAAAACAAGTATACTTATAAAGAACTTGCGGGGCATTTACGCCTTACCGAAGCAGAGTTAGACCATGCGCTTGAAACCAAAACACTTGAAGTGCGCACCTTAGAGCTTATATCGAAAGAATTACGCATACCACTTTACAGTTTTTTCCGCGACCCGGTTGAAACAGAAAAATCTTTATCGCCTGATAAACAACGTTATTACGATGTAAATATTTGGAGCGACCAGGAGGTAAAATACAGAAGTGAAATTACCAAACTGAAAGAAGATTTAGAAAAACTTGCTGCAGCCGCAAAAAATAAAGATATGCTAATTGAAGCCTTAGAAGGAGAGCTTAAAAAAGGCTGGAGCAAGTAAATTATAAAAGTCCTTCGTCGGCAAAACTATAGTAGTTTGCATCACCCACAATTATATGGTCAATAACCTGCACATCAAACAAAGCGGCGGCTTGTTTTACCTTGTGTGTTAAGTTTATATCCTCTTTACTGGCTTGTAAATTTCCTGATGGATGGTTGTGCGCCAACACAATGGAGGATGCCAGATTTTCTATCGCGCTTTTTAAAATTATACGCACATCGGCTACCGTACCCGATACGCCACCTCTGCCAATAAATTCAGTTTTTATAATTTTATTGCTTCGGTTAAGTAACAGCGCCCAAAACTCTTCGTGCGGTAAATCACTTAATTTAGGTGCTATATGCGCATAAGCATCTTTACTGGTTTTAACCACGTCTAATACAGGTGCATCAACATCTTTTCTTCTTCTACCTAATTCAAGTGCAGCTATAATTGTAATGGCTTTTGCTTCGCCAATGCCTTTAAATTTTTTTAAATCGTTGATAGATAGTTTAGCTAATTCATGTAAATTATTTTTATGCGTAGCCAGTATACGTTGAGAAAGCTGCACAGCCGATTCATTTTTTGAACCCGATGCAATTAAAATGGCAATTAACTCGGCATCTGATAATGCTTGTTTTCCTTTGGTAATAAGCTTTTCACGTGGCCTATCATCTTCGGCCCAATGTTTTATAGAAATATGTTGCTGCTCCATCTGCATAAATAATAAGCAAGTTAGCTAAAGTTACGTTACCTTTGTGCGCAATTTATAATGAGTTCGCAAAAAAAGTCTTCGCTCGAAATATTTAAAATAAAAAACTTTTTCAATTTTATTTTAGGTAGATTTTTTACCACCCTTGCCATACAAATGCAAATGACCACCATTGGTTTGCAAATTTATTATGAGTACACGCACAGCGCATTTTCTTTAGGGTTAACAGGTTTGTTTGAAGCACTGCCATTTATTGCGGCTTCATTTTTTTCAGGTTACGTATCTGACAAATACAATCGTAAAAAAATTATTATAGCTACTCTTTTGGCCTTGGTGTTTTGCTCAGTTTTGTTGTTTGTAATCAGTTTACATAAAATTTTGTTTTTAGATAGCATTGCTTACTACGCTATTTTTGGTGTAATTATTTTAGTAGGCATTATTCGTGCATTTTTTGCGGCTACCATGAACCCTTTGCTGAGTCAATTAGTTGAAAGAGACATGTACACCATTTCAGCCACATGGAACAGCACTGCCTGGCACATTGGCGCCATTACAGGCCCCATACTGGCGGCTTTTTTATACGGCATGAGTGGCAGCTACCATGCTGAAAAAATTTATTTCATTAACATGTTATTGTTTTTGCTGGGTGCCTTATTTTTTACATTGGTAAAATATCAGCGCCCTTATATACATCAGGTAAAAGAAGGCATTATACAAAGCTTACGCGTAGGTATAGATTTTGTGTTTAAACAAAAAATGCTGCTTTCGGTTATTTCGTTAGATTTATTTGCCGTGTTTTTTGGTGGCGCCGTAACCATACTGCCTGCCTTTACCGACCAAGTTTTACATGCCACCCCGCAAGATTTAGGTTTGCTGCGCACCGCCCCCGCCATTGGTGCTGTGCTAATGGCATTTGTATTGGCAGTTAAACCTCCTACAAAAAATGCAGGTAAATTATTGTTGTGGGCTGTAATTATGTTTGGCGTGTTTACTGTTGCTTTTGGTTTTTGTACTAATTATTGGTTGGCATTTACCATGTTACTTATTACGGGTGCGTTTGATAATATCAGCGTAGTAATTCGCTCTTCTATTTTACAATTAATGACCCCCGACGAAATGCGCGGGCGTGTATCGGCTGTTAACAGTGTTTTTATTGGTTCATCAAACGAAATTGGAGGTTTTGAATCGGGTTTTACTGCCCGGCTTATGGGCTTGGTACCATCCGTTATTTTTGGCGGAGGCATGACCATTGTGGTGGTTGCTGTAATCAACAAATTAAATCCCTTGCTTAAAAAGCTCGATTTATCTAAGGTTTAGAAGGTTTTCTAATTGGTGTCTGAAAAATTTATTTCACAAAGAATGTTAAGTTGTTAAAAGTGGCACAGTTCTTTCGGACATTTATGAAAACAAAAAATCATATGAAAAAATTAATTTATGTTGGATGTGCTGTTGCAGCTATAGCCTCCATTACTTCTTGTCGTGTTGTAAGACCCGGCGAAATAGGCATTAAACAAACATTGGGTAAAATGCACGGAGGTTCTCGTCAGCCTGGCTCTGTGGCGTTTTTTCCGTTTACAACTAAAGTAATTAAAATAAACACCCGCACGGTAGAGAGCTTTCAAACATTGCCGTTGCCAACTAAAGAAGGTTTAAGTGTAAATGCTGAAATAAGTTTGCTGTATCATATTCGTCCGGAAGAAGCGTCTAACGTGTATCAAAAATTTGGAACAAATTATCAGGAAGTAATTGTACTTAGTAATTTTCGTGCTACGGCACGCGAAATAAGTGCGCGTTACTATGCTAAAGAATTATATGCTACCGCACGCCAAAATGTTGAAAAAGCCATTACGGATGAATTAAGAGCGCATATAGAACAACATGGTTTTGTAATTGACGCTGTGCTGTTAAAAGATATTGTGTTGCCTCCACAAATTATGCAATCAATTGAAAGTAAAGTGCAGGCAGAACAAGATGCGCTTAAAATGGAGTTTGTAATTGATAAACAGAAAAAAGAAGCCGAGCGTATGCGTATAGAAGCAGAAGGGATTAAGGCCGCACAAGACATTCTTTCGCAATCTATAAACGAAAAAATATTAGAGTATAACCGCATTAAAATGTACGAAGGACTTATGAAATCAGGTAACTCAAAAGTTATTATTACCGACGGAAAAACACCTTTGTTTAACACGTTGAATTCAGACGTGAATGAAAAAAACGAGAAGAAATAAGCAATAAAATAAATCCCTTCTCAAAAAAAGAGAAGGGATTTATTTATAAAAGATGTTAGAATTAATCGTTATTTGATGTGCTTTTACAAGGTAAAATCTCGTACATTTGCATATAAACTTAAACCTACGTTGTTAGTAGGGAAAAATTAAATATGATTAAAATTACATTACCCGATGGCTCCATTCGCGAATATCAAAAAGGAACCACCTCTCTGCAAGTTGCACTAAGCATTAGTGAAGGACTTGCCCGCAACGTTTTAGCTGCAAAAATTAATGGCGAAGTTTGGGATGCAACCCGTCCGCTTAACCAAGATTGCAATTTAACTTTATTAACCTGGAACGATACCGATGGTAAACAAACCATGTGGCACTCATCGGCCCACTTAATGGCTGAAGCTTTAGAAGCATTGTACCCAGGTGTAAAATTAGGTATAGGGCCTGCTATTGAAAGCGGTTTTTATTACGATGTTGATTTTGGAGACAAAACATTAACTCCTGAAGAGCTTCCTAAAATAGAAGCTAAAATGCAGGAACTTGCTAACGCAAAAAACGAGTATATCCGTAAAGAAGTTTCGAAAGCAGATGCGATAAAATATTTTACCGAAAAAGGCGACCAATACAAATTGGAATTAATTGCCGGTTTACCCGATGGTGAAATAACTTTTTATACCCAAGGTAATTTTACCGATTTATGCCGTGGGCCACATATACCAAACACCGGTTTTGTAAAAGCCATCAAGTTGATGAACATTGCCGGAGCCTACTGGCGCGGTAACGAAAAAAATAAAATGCTTACCCGCATTTACGGCATTACTTTTCCTAAAGATAAAGAACTAAAAGAATATTTAGTTTTATTAGAAGAAGCTAAAAAACGCGACCACCGTAAACTGGGTAAAGAATTAGAATTATTCCATTTCTCTGAAAAAGTTGGCATGGGTTTACCTTTGTGGTTACCAAAAGGTGCCGCTTTGCGCGAACGCTTAATTCAGTTTATGCAACGTGCGCAACTTAAATCGGGTTACTTACCGGTTGCTACGCCACACATTGCTTTAAAAGATTTATATGTTTGCTCTGGTCACTACGAAAAATATGGTGCAGATTCTTTCCAACCCATTTCTACGCCGCGCGAAGGCGAGCAGTTTTTTCTAAAACCAATGAACTGCCCGCATCATTGCGAAATTTATAAATCATCTCCAAAATCGTATAAAGATTTACCGGTGCGTTATGCTGAATTTGGAACTGTGTACCGTTACGAACAAGCAGGTGAGTTACATGGCCTAACTCGCGTGCGTGGCTTTACGCAAGATGATGCCCATTTATTTTGTCGCCCCGACCAAGTAAAAGAAGAGTTTTGCAAAGTAATTGATTTAGTGTTGCATGTATTTAATGCCTTAGATTTTAAAGATTATACGGCACAAATTTCTTTACGTGATAAAGAAGATCGCGCAAAATATATTGGCACTGATGAAAACTGGAACTTAGCTGAGCAAGCTATTATAGAATCGGCTGCCGAAAAAGGTTTACGCACTGTTGTTGAATATGGCGAAGCAGCTTTCTATGGTCCGAAATTAGATTTTATGGTGAAAGATGCCATTGGAAGAAAATGGCAGCTTGGTACTATACAAGTTGATTACAACTTACCTATACGTTTTGAATTAGAATATACCGGCAGCGATAACCAAAAACATTGCCCGGTAATGATTCACCGTGCGCCATTTGGTTCATTAGAAAGATTTATTGCCGTTTTAATAGAACATTGCGGCGGTAATTTTCCGCTTTGGTTAACACCCGACCAAATTGCTATACTACCCATAAGTGAGCGCTTTAATGACTATGCACACGAAGTTTTGCAATTATTAAATAATTCCGATATTCGTGGCTATGTTGATGACCGCGACGAAAAAATAGGAAGAAAGATTCGTGATAATGAAATGAAGAAAGTGCCTTACATGCTTATTGTTGGAGAGAAAGAAGTAGCTGATAGAAAAGTAGCGGTTCGCAGACATGGTAAAGGTGATTTAGGTGTATTTAGCATAACTGAATTTACCGACATCATTAATGAGGAAATTGCAAACGATTTTAAAAAAGGAACATTAACAAAAGAAGAAGTAAAATAAATAATAAACTAAAAAAACAGGAGGTTACCATCGCAGCACCATTTAGACCAGGCGGACAAAAACCCGCATTTACAGGAAACAAACCAGGAGGAGCACGCCCAGGAGGCCCTCGTCCATTTAACAGAGGCCCACAAAAAAAAGAAGATGCACACCGCATTAACGAAAAAATTACCGCTGCCGAAGTACGTGTGGTAGGTGATGGATTTGAACCGGGCGTTTATCCAATTAAAAAAGCACTTGAAATTGCTGAAGAACAAGGCTTAGACCTTGTTGAAATTGCCCCACAAATTGTTCCACCAGTTTGTAAAGTTATTGATTACAAAAAGTTTTTATACGAGCTTAAAAAGAAACAAAAAGAAGTAAAAGCGAAAGCTGCCCGTGTGGTTGTAAAAGAAATTCGTTTTGGTCCGCATACGGATGATCACGATTACAACTTTAAAAAGAACCACGCTATGGAGTTTTTAAAAGAAGGTTTTAAAGTAAAAGCTTTTGTATTTTTTAGAGGGCGCGAAATTGCCTTTAAACAACAAGGTGAAATTTTATTACTACGTTTTGCCAGCGAGCTTGAAGAGTTTGGTAAGCCAGAGCAAATGCCTCAATTAGATGGTAAGCGTATGATTATGATACTTGGACCTAAGAAAAAATAAATTATTACATAAGTAAAAACAAAAAAGGCATCTGATTAGATGCCTTTTTTGTTTAGAGATTAGTCTTTCTCGTTATACTCCTTTTCTTTTGGAGCAAGTTTACCAATTACTTTAAATTCCGTACGGCGATTAGCAGCCCTACCCTCTTCGGTTTTATTATCAGCTACCGGTTTTGTTTCACCGTAGCCGTGTGTTTTAATTCTTTCAGGTTGTATTCCCTTTTCAATAAGATATTTTGCTACGCCATCAGCACGTTTTTGAGAAAGCGAATTGTTATACGCATCACTTGCCTGGTCATCTGTATGCGAACCAATTTCAACAATTACATCGGGGTTTTGCTGTAAAAAACGCAGTAAAGTTGTATCTATATCTTTTTTAGAATTTTCTGATAAATCATATTTATCTGAGCCATAATAAACATTAGTTAGTACATAAGCTTTATCGGTTATCTCTTTTAATATCGCTGCATCTTGTTTTATTGTTTGGCTTGTTGTAATATTATTTGTATTAAGATTTTTGGTACCATTTAAGTACTTTTCTTTCTCAAATAATATTTGATAATTGCTATTAGTCTCAACACCTATATCGTATTTTCCCTGAGCATCTGTTTCAACCGATTTAATAAAAACAGGATCGTCTTCTTTAGGTATAAGATATAAAGAAACTTTAACGTTTTTAATTGGGTTTCCTTTTTCATCAGTAACAACACCTTCTGTATTTAATTTTACATATAGTATATGTTTAAAGCCATATATATCGTCGCAACATGTCGGGCTTTTTTTTGGAGCTACTCCACCTTTTCGGTTAGACACAAAAAAACCTTCGTCTTTATTTTTGCCTACCGTATAATAAATATCGTCGGCAGTTGTGTTTATTGGCGCGCCAATATTTTCGGGCGGCGTAAATTGTTTCATTTCCCCTTTGGCTTTAAATATATCTAAACCACCAAGCCCCGGCCAACCGTTAGAACTAAAATACAGGGTACGATTATCTGCCTCGTAAAAAGGCGTAATCTCATCGCCGGTAGTGTTTATTTTGCTGCCGGCATTTTTTGGTTGACCGTAGGTTTTCTTTTTAAAATCGTAAATAATATACCAAATATCTAAACCACCACGCCCACCCGGACGATCGCTTACAAAATAAATAACCTCATTTTGTTTAATAGATTCGATAGAAGTAGTAGGCTGGGTTGATGTATATTTAGAATCGTTTATGGTGTTATCTAACGCAGTTGGTTCACTCCAGCTACCATCATCTTGTTTTGAAGTAAGATAGATAGCACAAATCATTTTATTGTTCCAGCTTTTTTTGCAGCGGGTAAAATAAATGCGTTTGCCATCAGCCGAAAAAGTAGCGTTGGTGTTATTAAATCCATCTTTATTAATTTCGCCATCGTACTCGCCATTAAAAGTCCATTTACCATTTTCTTTTTTAGCGGTATAAAACTTTTTATAAGCACCAACCGCTGTATCTTCTTGCGATTGTACGGTATAAACTTTTTTATCGGTACGAATAGATGAGTATAATAATGTATTTGTATCAAGCATAATAGGCGAATGCTCTACATGAATTTTATTAATGGTAGTATCTAAATGCGTAATGGTAACTCTATTTAATTGCTTGGTAAAAGAAATAGCAGAATCGCAACCTGTTATTTCTATTTTCATTTGTTTTTTTAGGTTAACTGCTTGCGGACTACTGCCTGCTTGTTTTTTAAATTTCGCAAATTGTTCTTTAGCTTTATCGCAATTGCCATTAGTTTTTAGCATTAAGCCGTAATAATAAATAGCCAGGCTGTTATCGGGATTTAATTTAATGGCTTTATCATACCACTCTTGCGCACTTACATAATCTCTGTTTATGCGAAATGTGGTTGCCAGTTTATACGCAACCTTACCATTGTTAGGTTTTAATTTCATAAACCTATCATAATACTCTCCTGCCGCATAATAATCGCCTTGTTTTACAGCAGCATCGCCCAAGCGTTTGCACTGTCCGGCTTTTAGGTTTTGTACTTCAATAGTATCTTGAGCTTGTACAAAAAAGCTAAGTAGTATAAATAAAAAAGTAAGACTATATATACGCTTAATATCTATCACAAGGAATTTGAGTTTTTGTTAAACGTGTGCTCATGCCGGTATAAATAAACGATACTTCGAAAGCACCGCGGTAATCGCTGGCTGTTTTAAGTTGAGAAATATTAAAATCGTAACTAACCCCGGCGTAATAATTTTTATAATTAGCACCAATTACAGCAAAAAAAGCGTCGGTTAAATTAGCGAAGCCTTTACGACCATATACGCCAACAAAAACAGCTTTTTTAATGGAGTAATCTTTATCTAACGAATAGAAAAAGCGAGAACCAAATAAAAACTCAGATGCTTTATCGGTACCCATCATACAAAGTGAAGGCTGTACGGTGATTTTTGGTAAAGCGTACCAGGTTACCCCTAACGACAATACATTACGTGCGGTAAGCGTGTTACTGTTAGATAAAAAAGTTTCTTTAGGTGCATTTATATGAAACATGGCAAAGGATGTAAATATTTCTACCTTATTGGTTAGTTTTCTATCGTAACCGGCACCCCAGTTTAAATCGAAATAATGAAGACGGTAGCTTAAGTTGGTTTCGTTATTGGGAAGAGAGCCATTAAATTGGCCCGTACCCCAATCGAACTGATCAGGAAAAGTTTCGTTACCAATAATGCTTTTCATAGTAAGGCCCGGTTGCACGCCAATATGGAACGTGTTTTTACCAAGTGTTTTGTGGTACGCTAAGGATGCCTGAATTTTATTTACCTGCAGGTTTCCGCCTGATTTATCGTTAATGATTAAAAGTCCGGCTGAAATTTTTTCGTTACGAACGTAAAAATTTTTATCGCCTCCAACAGACTCAGTAGTATAGGGTTTTGCAACCTCTTTCCACTGGCTACGGAAATTACCCATTATACGGAAATCACCATCGTAGTTTCCTGTATTAGAGGGGGACATGGTTAGCGGTGTAGAAAAATATTGCGAGAAATGGATATCCTGCGCAAAGTTTTTCTGCAGAAATAGAAAAGTGCTAAAAAATATTAAATAACGTTTTTTCAGAAATTGTTGTTTATCGGATAAAGATAAAAAAATAATTTAATCCTTAACCCTACTTAAACTTAATGTTTTTAGCATCCAGTTTGGTAAAGGTTTTTCGGGTTTGCGCTTACGTAAATCTAAGTACCAGCCAAATTTCTTTAAAATGGGTATTTTAAAGGTTTCTACAAACTCTATTAAAGCGCCATCAGGGTCTTCAATATAACTAAAGTGCCCGGCAGCATCACCCATTTCAAAATTAGTACCGCTATCTACTGTAAAAGCACAATTTGCTTCAGCACATTTTGTGCGTAGGGCATTCATATTTTTTATATCGAAACATAAATGAATAAACCCTAAATCGCCCCAAAAACGATTTTCGAAAATTTTGCGCGGTGTTTTATCATACACTTTAATAAGCTCTATATAACTATTACCCAACATACGCGAAAAACTTCCTTCGCGTGGTTTGCTATGCGTAAGTATAACTCTATGGCATTTATTTTTACCTGCCGGCAGGTTTTGTAAATCACTAAATGTATCTTCTTTATCAAACAACACTTTATCGTAGCCTAAAATATCGGCGTAAAATTTAATTGACTTAGCCACATCCGTAACACCAATAACGGCACCAATTGGTCCTCCGGTTGCATGGTTGCTTGAGCCAAACATTTCCTGGCTTTCAATTATTTCAAACATGTTTCCAAATACATCTTTTATATAAAAATGCTTTTGTTTAATGGGGTTTTCGCTTATTTCACTAAGTATAGTAACTCCCTTTTTGTTAAAGAATGCAAAACTTTCTTGTATGTTTTCGGTCTTAATTTTACCAATTAAAATACCCAAATCACCTAACTCAATATTAAAAGCACAAGGCTGAGGTGTACGACTGGTGTACTGCCAAATTTCTAACCCACCACCGCCTTTGCCGCTAATAGCAAGTATAGCGTGGCGTTGATGCGGTTTTTGGCCGGTATAGGGCAGCATTAAATTAGCTTCAGAAGCTTCATCTAAAATTGGAATATCGATTCCTAAATTTTGACGATACCATTTAAAACCTTCCTGCACATTTGGTACGCCCACGCCCAATTGTTGTATGCCCGATATGATGTATGCCATAATTTTGTAATTTGGCGTAAAATTAAACCAAAATTTATATGACAAAAATTGTTGTTAGAGTTTTTATCATAATGTTATTTGTATTTAGCAAAGGACTTATGGCACAAACTAACTCTGAATTTGAACAAGCTCATACTCAATTACTGGACGATTACGTTGCCTTTATAGATTCGGCCGAGAAAAAACAACCCGTTGGAAGTTATTTTCAAGTACATAAACACAAGCATTTATCGGTAGTTGAATTTAAAGACCAGAATATGGTGTATAGAATTTCTAAAAAAATAAAGATTAATAGAAACGGGGTGCGTTACGAAAAAATTGATTGGGTAATTCATTATCCGCATAAAATTTGGCACCATAAATTATATGAGATAAAACAAATAGGGCACAACTACCGGTTTATTGAACAAATAAATTATGAGTTTGGCAGGCGATTAAAAGCAACAAAAATTGTTACCAGTGTAGATGATAATTATTTGCGCGTAAAAATTTTAAAACCTAACGATAAAAAAGCAATTTATTTGTACGTTAAGCCAAACAGCAGTTTACCTGTAGTACACCAGGACTAAATTATTGCTTAATACAAAAAACCTTATTGCCATAAAAACCTATCAAATATGGTTTTTCGTTGCTAATAAGCACACAATTATCGGGTAGTTTAGTTAGTTTAATTTCGGTATCCGTTATTTTATTTTCGGTTACATCGGCTAAAAATAAATTATTTGTATTAGCTTCTAAAGCAGCGTATAAGTGCTTTTCTTTATACAATAATGATTTCACAGGCGTTTGCATTTTTTTATCTAAAACCCGTTCGTATAATTTTTTTCCGAAAAAATCGAACACATCAATTCCGTTTTCGGTAGTGCAAATTAATAACGGACTTAGCGGGTTTTGCAACGTATCAAGTAAAACAGATGTGATAGCGCTCTCTTCCGGAAAATTTATTTCCTGCAATTTATCTGTCAACGAAATTTTACACAGTTTTTTTGTGAAGGCATTTATATAGCAAATATTGGTGCTTTCAGTATTCTTGCCTTCTTCAATAAAAATGGGTTGGTTGCCTTCCACAATTTTGGTGTTTATTTTTACACGGGTTTCTCCTTTTCGGTTTGTTACGTTTATATTGCCCAACGTATCAATTAAAACAAAATAATCTTTTTGCTGTAACACTAAGCGCTTTACATGTCCTGTATTTTTTACAGGAGAAAAATCAACCAACTGCTTACCATTTATAGCACAGCAAACCGTAGTGTTGTTTTTTAACGGAACCCATAAACGATAGTTTTGATTGTTTTCATAATCAAACAAGGTTAAGCCACCGGCTGCGGAGCTACTTAATTTTGAAGGAAAGCCGCTTACATTATTTCCATTTCTATCAATAATAAATAGTTGCTTTTCTGTATTAAAAAGCAATTGTAATTTACCGTTTCCAAAATAATCTACCTGATGTATATCTCCCAAAATTTGCTCACCAATATTTTTCTTCCATAAAATTTTACCCGTGTTTGAAAGCAGGTATAAGTTGTTTGTTTTGTCAACGCAAACCAATTCGGTTTCGTTAGTAAGGTGGTTTTTTACAGGCGTTGGGTTGTTGTATAAATCAGTATCTAACAGCGTTTCCCAAAGGGTGTTTTGGTATAATTTATTTTTAGGGTTAAAATTTGCGCAGGCTTTAAAGAAGAGGTTGCTTTTTAGTTTTTCAACTGTTAAGGCTACAGACTCATACTTGTCAAACATTTCAGGAGATTGGCTTAGTGGTTTTATCATGTTATCTGATAACCCTGCCACGATCTCTTGTCTGCATTTAAATATATCGGCATAAAATAAAAATGCACTTTCGATAGACAAGTTTTTATCTATAAAACTTAGCACACGTTCATTAACCCACAAATTATTTTTTTCGGAAACTGATTTTTTAAAATCGCTTATGGCACTAACTTCATTACTAAAAAGCAGGGTGTTATTAAAGCTTGCAGCATATTTAAATTTCTTGCTAAAAAAATGTCCGCATAAATCAGCGAATAAATTTTGTGCGGCATCGTAATAAATTTTTATTGAATCAGACGTTTCAAATGTAGAATCAGCTACCGTTTTTAAAAAATCAGCCGCCGTTTTTTCTTCAGTAATTTGTATCAAGCCATAATCTTGTTCAGCATCGGTACACTTTGCAGAAAACAATACTGCAAAATCTCCTATAAATTTTTCTATTTCGGTTTGTGCATCGGCATTCAGTATATCTGTATAGGGTCGTAAATCTTGTTTTCTTTTTTCGGGGTTAGCTATATAGTTACGCTCTATAAATTGCGTGTACTTGCTTATACTTAGTGCTTGTAATTGCATTGTATTGTAAGGCAATACAGTAAACGCATCTTTAAAATTTACCGTTGGCTGGGCTTTTAAAGCACTGTAAACAACAGAGGAGTCGTTAGAGAGAAAACCCTGTGTGTTTAATTCGCTTGGCGTTATGGTTACATCTACCGATAGCCAAGCCTCTTTTGTTGAACCATAACAATCTTTATTTTTTATGGATGAAGCAAAAAAATTAGTCCAACCCTTGTTGTAAAAATAGGGTAAGTGAACAAATACATTTAAATCACTTTCCTTATCTTCTGTTTGGTAGATTTCTGTAAAAATTTTATTTTGAGCTAAGGAAGTTTTATTGTTTTTTATAGCGTCTTGCAGAAAGTCTGAGTTTCCTGAAAATGCTACCAAACCCGCATTTACGTGGGTATAAAAAGTATAATCGGCCTGCTTGCACTCATATAAGTTGTTGCCAATTTTTTTTGCTGAAAAGTTTTTGGTTAAAAATGAAATAAATAAATCGTTGGTACTAATATCAGCTAAATTAAACGCGGCAAGCAGTTCCGTTTTTTTATTTTGATACAAAGCCACATAAACCGATTGAACTCCAAATTGATTGCTGTTTGTTGAATTACTAATTAAAGAATCTGCCTTTTGAAGTGTTTTATTAAACTGTTTAATAGCGTCTGCTTTTAAAAGCTCTTCCCACATTAAATTCCCCTGATTAATTTTTTCGGACAGCTGATGCAGGTTTTTTGTTTCAAGCAGCATGTAACAATTATCGGGTAAAACGCTTAATGGGTTTGTAGTAGGGCGTTTTAAATTACTTAAATACAAATAACCCCATGTGCCGCAAGCAATGGCAGCAACTACTAAAAGAATAAAAGCAATTTTCTTAATCACGGTACAAAGTAAAGATAGAGAAGATTTAAGGCCTTGCTTTCAACAACCTAAAAAGGTTATGAAACAATGCTTGTGAAAAAGCACTAAAATAATGTAAGTTGTGGCGGCAATAACGTAAAACTTTTACGGTGATATTTGCAATCGCCATGCTTTTTAATGCCATCTCGGTGTAGCATGGTTGGGTATCCTTTGTTTTTATCCCAACCATAGTACGGAAACTGGTTATGCAATTCCATCATCACATCATCTCTGTGCGTTTTAGCTAAGAGTGATGCAGCGGCAATGCTCATATACGTAGCATCACCTTTAATAACACATAAGTGCTTAATTTCTTTATAGGGTTTAAAGCGGTTTCCGTCAATTAATAAAAAATCGGGTGTAAGCTTCAGTTTATCTACCGCATGGTGCATGGCCAGTATAGATGCGTTTAAAATATTTATTCTATCAATTTTAAGGTGGTCAACCTCAGCTACTGCCCAAGCTAAGGCTACCTGCTTAATTTCTTTGGCAAGTTCGTATCGTAGCTTTTCGGTTATTTTTTTAGAATCGTCTATAAACTTGTTCTTGTAATTTTTGGGTAAAATAACCGCAGCAGCCACTACGGGTCCGGCCAAACAGCCCCTGCCCGCCTCATCGCAGCCCGCTTCCACATTGGTTTTTTTATAGTATGACTTTAACAAGTTACAGTTTTAACAAAAATAAACGCTACCCATAGGCAACAATTGCCGTCCATCAAAAGTAACAAACAAATTACATTTGATTATTTACATTTGCTCCCGAATTTTTACCGAAGAAAAAACCTCGTTTACCTACCGGCACATACATTGTGCCTATTTAGTGTGGCGGGGTCTGTTTCATCCAATTAAATTCGCACTGAAATTTAAGATTATGAAAAAATTATTTGTACTCGGTATTGCTTTATTATTCTCATCACTTGTAAAAGCTCAGTTTCTCGGTGGCGGCGGTGGAGCACCCGGCGGAAAAATGCCGAGCATTGGCCATTTATACGGTAAAGTACTTGACGCCAAAACTAAAGAACCTGTTGAGTTTGCCTCGGTTGCCTTACTGTGGTTTGATAA
>Ga0210394_10001692_pt1 | contig 33649 bp, 32 predicted proteins | sample IncBWC12MmetaG_FD_160121 | JGI IMG/M metagenome (GOLD analysis project Ga0210394, IMG submission 160121) | Forest soil microbial communities from Barre Woods Harvard Forest LTER site, Petersham, Massachusetts, United States - Inc-BW-C-12-M | ecosystem: Environmental > Terrestrial > Soil >... | reverse complement strand
CCGAGACCATGACGCTGCTGTTGCGAGCACAGTACGCCTGGGCTGTCGGCGCGGCGACCGCGCATCTCGGCGGCTCCTTGCTCATGACGGGTCTGGGGATTTGGCTCGTGCGGATCTGCCTCGGGAAATGAACGGCAATGAACGGCACTTACCTGCGCTTTTATGTTCACGAAAACGTCAAGCACCATCACCGGCTGCTCTATGAGTGGCTGCTGGAGCACGCCCGGGCGCTCGGTGTCCACGGCGGCTCAGCCTTCCGTGCCATTGCGGGATTCGGCCGCCACGGCGTGCTGCACGAGCAGCACTTCTTCGAGCTCGCCGGCGATCTGACGGTCAAGGTCGAATTCATCCTCACGGACGAGATGGCGGAGCGACTGCTGGAGAGCCTGCGCCATGAAAGCGTCAGTCTGGTTTACTCGCGCATTCCGGCGACCTTCGGCGTCATCGGCGAGCGCCCAGTCGCCCACCCGCGCCCGCCCTGAGCGGATGCCGCAGTGACGCAGATCTATGCGCTGGCAACGCTATGGCTAGGACTCGCGCTCGTCGCGACGCTGCTGTCCATCTGGCTGCGCGTCGCGAACGCGATGTCCGAGATCCTCGTGGGCACCGTGGCGCAGCTGCTCATTGGCGCCGTAGTGGGCGCCACGGCGCTCGGCACCGATCAATCCTGGATCAAATTTCTGGCGAGCACGGGTGCCGTCGTGCTCACCTTCCTGGCCGGCGCCGAGCTCGATCCGAAGATCATGCGCCGCGAGTGGAAGCAGGCGGTGGTCGTGGGGCTCATCGCTTTCACCGCACCGTTCCTCGGCTGTGCGGCCGTGGCACGCTACGCCCTCGGCTGGAGCCGTGACTCCAGCTGGCTTGCCGGTATCGCGCTCTCCACCACCTCGGTCGCGGTCGTCTACGCCGTCATGCTCGAGTCCGGGCTCAACGGCACCGACTACGGCAAGATTGTGCTCGCCGCCTGCTTCGTGAACGATCTCGCCACCGTGCTGGCGCTCGGCTTCAAGTTCTCGCCATTCACGCTGCGGACTCTGGTGTTCGCCGGCGGCAGCGCGGCGATGTTCGTCGTCCTCCCATGGTTCGTGCCGCGCTTCTTCAGGCGCTTCGGTGGACGCCCGTCCGAGCTCGAGGCCAAGCTGTTACTGCTGGCCATGTTCGGGTTGGGGGCGCTCGCGCTGTGGGCGGACAGCGAGCCGGTGCTGCCGGCGTACATCCTCGGCATGATTCTCGCGGGCACGGTGGGCCAGGATCATGCGCTCGTGCGGCGCCTGCGCACGCTCACCTTCGGGCTCCTCACTCCCTTCTATTTCATCCGTGCCGGCGCCTATGTCTCCGTGCCGGCACTCGCGTCAGGTTTCCTGGTATTGATCACGCTGCTCGGCGCCAAGATGGTCACGAAGTTCGTCGGCGTCTACCCGGTGACCAAGTTCTTCAAGTCGCCGCCGACGGAGGCGATGTATACGACGCTTCTCATGTCGACGGGGCTCACGTTTGGCAGCATTTCGGCGCTCTTTGGATTGACGCATCGCATTATTACGCAGGAGCAGTATTCGTATCTCATCGCGGCCGTTATTGGCAGCGCCATTGTGCCCACGCTTATTGCCAACGCCTTCTTCCTGCCCCGCCATCTACTGCACAAGGCCGAGGTGCAAGCGCAGATCGCCGAGCCCGGCGACGCCTGAAGGGCCCATCGCGGCTGCCATACGCCCTGTGCCAGGGGCCGCGCTCATTAAGACAAACCCCGCAAACCGCTATTGCTTGTGCAGCGCGCCGTGCCTACAATTTTGACGCATGCCCTACTGGGCACCTGCCGAAAAAAAGAACGAGCTGTGAACAATCTGAGCAAGTACTTGGCGAAGCCCCTGCGGCCGAAAAGGCTCACCAATTCGACGGCGGCGCTGGCCGGTTTGGCGAGCGCCATTTCGGTCTTTGTCGGCGTGCTGGCTGCGCGCGCCGCGCCGCACGGCTGGCTCAGGATCGCAAGCGCGCTGCATCTGCACAGGCAACCGCTGATCGTCAAACTGGCGCCGATTGTGGCCGGCGTTGCCATCACTATTGCCACGGCTGCCGGGCTCTTCAAATTCTATTCCTGGTGCCTCGAGCGAGACGAAGAAGAGGCTGAGGCGGAGGCGGAGGGTGAAAAAATCGAACTGCTTCCCTTGGATGACCAAACCTCCCGCTAGCTTGCCGGTTCGAGCCGCTCGACCCCATCCATGTAGGCCCTGAGCACCTCCGGGATGCGGACCGAACCGTCTGCGTTCTGATAGTTCTCGAGCACGGCGACGAGGGCGCGACCTACCGCGACGCCCGATCCATTCAACGTGTGCACCGGCTCGGGCTTGCCCGTGGCCGGATTGCGCCAGCGCGCCTGCATGCGCCGCGCCTGATAGGCCTCGCAATTGCTGCACGAGGAGATCTCGCGGTAGTGACCCTGGCTCGGCAGCCACACCTCAAGATCGTAGGTCTTGGCGCTCGCGGCGCCGACATCTCCCGCGCACAGCGCCACCACACGGTACGGCAGCTGCAGTCGCTGCAGCACCGCTTCGGCATGCCCCGTCAGCGCCTCCAGTGCCGCGTACGAATCCGCCGGGCGCACAATCTGCACCAGCTCGACCTTGTCGAACTGGTGCTGGCGGATCATGCCGCGAGTGTCCTTGCCGTGCGATCCGGCTTCGGAGCGAAACGACGGCGTGTGCGCCACGAGCTTCATCGGCAGGCTCTGCGCGGCCAGTATCTGCGCGCGCACAAGATTGGTCAGCGACACTTCGGCGGTGGGGATCAAATAGAGACGCGGCTCGCCCGCGAGCGCGAACAGATCCGCCTCGAATTTAGGCAGCTGTCCGGTTCCGACGAGCGCGGCGCTGCCGACGAGATAGGGCACGTAGGCCTCGGTGTAGCCATGCGTGCGTGTGTGCAGATCGAGCATGAACTGCGCGAGCGCGCGATGCAGATGCGCAAGCTCGCCGCGCATGACGGCGAAGCGTGCGCCGGAGAGGCGCGCGGCGGCTTCAAGGTCGAGGCCGAGCCGCTCGCCGATCGCCACATGATCGAGCGGCTTGCAAGCAAAGGTCGGCAGTGATCCCCAGCGCCGCAGTTCAAGGTTCGCACTCTCATCACGACCGTCGGGCACGGATTCGTGCAGCAGATTGGGCAGCCCGAGCTGCCAGAGGTCAAGCTCGCCCTGCACGGCGGTGAACGCCTGATCAGCCTCCTCAAGAGCGCGCGTGAACGCCTCGCCCGCTGCGATGAACGCCGCGGGGTCCTCGCCGCCCGCCTTCGCCACGCCGACCTTCTTGGCGGCTGCATTGCGCGCGGCGCGCAAGCGATCGGTCTCAACCTGCCAATGCTTGCGGCGCGCCTCGAGCGCAGTGAACGCGGCGATATCGAGCGTGAGGCCGCGTCGCGCCAGATTCGCCGCAACGGCGGCCGGATCGGATCGCAACAGCTTAGGATCAATCATGATGCCCCTGAGGCTCCGCCGCGCGGCGGCATGGAACGCAATCTGGCGAGCGCCTCGGCGATCTTGATCTCGAGCCCCCGCGGCACGGGGCGATAGTAGCGCCGATCGGGCAGCTCGTCCGGCAGGTAGCGCTCGCCCAAGGCGAAAGCGTCGGGCTCATCATGCGCGTAGCGGTAGCCGCGCCCGTAGCCCAATCCCCTCATCAAGCCGGTGGGCGCATTGCGCAGCCGCAGCGGCACCTCCAGCGTGCCAAATTTCTCGACATCCTGCTGCGCCTCGCCCATGGCGACGTAGACCGCGTTGCTCTTGGGCGCGCAGGCGAGATAGACGACCAGGGTGGCGATGGCGAGCTCCCCTTCCGGGCTGCCCAGGCGCTCGTAGGCATCCCAGGCATCGAGTGCCATTGCCAATGCGCGCGGATCGGCGAGGCCGATGTCCTCATGCGCCATGCGCACGGCGCGGCGTGCGATATACAGCGGGTCGCAGCCGCCGTCGAGCATGCGGCAGAGCCAGTACAGAGCGGCGTCCGGATCCGTGCCGCGCACGGCTTTGTGCAGCGCCGAGATCTGATCGTAGAACTGCTCTCCGCCCTTGTCGAAGCGGCGCCGTCCGCCGCTCGCAACTTCCTGCGCGATGGCGGCCGTGAGGCTGCGCGTCCCCGCCGTCGCCTCCAGGAGGCCGGCCGCAAGCTCGAGCATGTTGAGCGCGCGGCGCGCATCGCCGTCGGCGGCATGCGCCAACAGATCGAGCGCCTCGGGGACGGCGGCGAGCTCCTGAGCGCCCAAACCGCGCTCGCGATCTTCGAGCGCTCTTTGCATGAGCGCCACCAGGTCTGCGACGGTCAAGGTGCGCAGCACATACACGCGCGCGCGCGACAGGAGCGCATTGACGAGCTCAAAGGACGGATTTTCAGTGGTGGCGCCAATGAAGGTGAGCGTGCCGTCCTCGACGAAGGGCAAGAAGGTGTCCTGCTGCGCCTTGTTGAAGCGATGCACCTCATCGAGAAACAGCACCGTACGCGCATTCGTGCCCGCGCGCGCGGCGCGCGCCGACTCGACCGCCGCGCGGATGTCCTTGACGCCGGCCATGACGGCGGAGAGGGCAATGAACTGCGCGGCGGAGCGCTGCGCGATGAGCCGCGCCAGCGTCGTCTTGCCGGTACCCGGCGGCCCCCACAGAATCATCGAATGCAGCTGCCCCGCCTCGATCGCCGCGCGCAGCGCTTTGCCCTTCGCCAGCAGATGCTCCTGTCCCAGGAACTCATCGAGCGATCGCGGCCGCATGCGATCGGCCAAGGGCCGCAAGGGATCCGGCGTGCGGCTTTTTTCCGCGGGCATCACGCGTTACGGGACGGGCGTACCGATGAGGTCCGCATCTGCAGGAGGCGTGAAGCTCACCTCCTCGGCCGCCACCGGGCCATTGCGCACCGCATGCTCAAAGATAATCGTGGCCGTCTGCCCGAGCTTGTCCTCGAGAACCATGCGCGCAAGATCTCCATGCGCGAAGCCGAGGCGCGCCACGCGGAAGTCCGATTCGCTGCTCTTCGGCGCGACGCTCACCCAGTTCAGACCCTCGTGCGCACCCGCATCGCTCAGCGTGAAGTTCTTGCGAACGTCGACGGCGCCCGACAACAGCATCGCGGGCGTTCCCGACAGACCAGCATCCATCGGCTTGACGCTCACCTGCGCCAGATCGCGGTCGTAGAACCAGACATTCTTGCCATCGGCCACCATGAGCTCGCCGCCGGCACCGTCGCGCGCGCCCTGCGGACGCAGCTCCCAGCGCAGCTTTCCGGGACGCGAGACGACGAGCGTGCCGGCGCCCTGATCGATTTGCCGGCCGTGCGAGTCGGTGAGCTTCTGCGAAAAATCCGCGCGCAGGGTGTGCAGGCCGTCGAAGTAGTGGTCGAGGAGCGTAACGCCGCTCGGCGCATCGGCGTGCGCAACGGCCGCGACGCACAGCAGGACAAGCGCGAGGGCGCGGCAGCTCAAGCTCATTCCTGCCGCGGCGCGGGCACGAGCACTTCGCGCGCGCCATTCGTCTGCAGCGAGCCCACGAGTCCCGCCGCCTCCATCGCCTCGAGAAGCCGCGCCGCACGGTTGTAGCCGATCTTCAGCCGCCGTTGCACATACGAGATCGATGGCTTGCGCTCGGTGGTCACGATCCTGACGGCCTCATCGTAGAGCGGATCCTGCTCGGCATCGTCACTGCCCGCGGCGGCGAAGTCCTCGGGGTCCTCCGGAAAGCCCGCGAGCGGCGTGCGCGGTCCCGTGAGCACCTCGTCCACGTAGTCGGGCGGTGCGCCTCTCAGGGCCGACACGACGCGGTGCACTTCCTGGTCGGATACAAAGGCGCCGTGGACCCGCGTCGGCAGCGAAGTGCCCGAGGGCAAATACAGCATGTCGCCGTGACCGAGCAGGGTCTCCGCGCCCATCTGATCAAGGATCGTGCGCGAGTCGACACGCGCGGAAACCTGAAAGGCGATGCGGCAGGGAATGTTCGCCTTGATGAGACCGGTGATGACGTCGACCGAGGGCCGCTGCGTCGCCAGCACCAGATGGATGCCCGAGGCGCGCGCTTTCTGTGCCAGGCGCGCGATCAGCTCCTCGACCTTCTTGCCGACCACCATCATGAGGTCAGCGAGCTCGTCGATGATCACGACCACATAGGGCAGCGGCGCAAGGTCGGGAATCTGTGACTGATCGACGGTCGGATCATTCGCAGCCCGCTGCATCAGCACCGGATCCGCGATCGGCCGGCCGTCCTTGAGGGCGTCGCTGACACGGCGATTGAAGCCGGCAATGTTGCGCACGCCGAGCGCCGCCATCAGCTGGTAGCGGCGCTCCATCTCCGCCACGCTCCAGCGCAGCGCGTTCGCCGCCTGTTTCATGTCGGTCACCACCGGCGCGAGCAGATGCGGAATGCCCTCGTACACGGACAGCTCGAGCATCTTAGGATCGATCATGACGAGGCGCACGTGCTCGGCGGTGGACTTGTAGAGCAGCGACAGCACCATTGCGTTGATGGCCACCGATTTTCCGGATCCGGTCGTGCCGGCGATCAAGAGGTGCGGCATGCGTGCCAGATCCGCCACCACCGGGTGGCCGCCGATATCCTTGCCGAGCGCGAGCGCGAGCGGCGAGTGCATGTCATCGTAGGCCTTGGAGCGCACGATCTCGCCCAGGGTCACGATCTCGCGTTTCTCGTTGGCGATCTCGAGCCCCATGACATTCTTGCCCGGGATGACCTCCACCACGCGCACGCTCAAGACGGCGAGCGCCCGCGCCAAGTCCTTGGCGAGGACGGTAATCTGGCTCGCCTTGACCCCGGGCGCCGGGCGCAGCTCGAAGCGCGTCACCACCGGTCCCGGCTGCACCGCGACCACCTCCGCGTCGATGTCGAAATCCTTGAGCTTCATCTCCACGAGCCGCGAGAGCGCCTCGAGCGCTTCGGCTGAATACGACGCCTCCGCCGGCGGCGGATCATCGAGCAGATTCAACGCGGGCAGCTCAGTCGCCGCGGGCGGCTCGAACAGCGACACCTGGCGCTCCTTCTCCGCGCGCTCGCTCTTGGGCATGGGCGGCAGCGGCGTGTCGATGCGCGGCGGCAGGCGCGCGGCGAATTTCTTCTGCTCGCTGGTGGCGGCGTCCTTGCGCGCCTGCTTGCGCTCGCGGCCCTGGGCGACGTCGCGCGCGAGCCAGCGGCGCGCGCGCGCCCAGCCAATGCCGCTCCAGGTCCAGGCGCCCAAGCGATCCATGATCGTGAGCCACGACACCCCGACGGCGAGCGACCAGCCGCCCATCCACGCCGCGAGCATCAGCAGCGTCGCACCCAGGAAGTTGACGCCGCGCGCGAGCCCCTGCCCGACGAGGCCCCCCACGACGCCGCCGGCGGTCTGCCGCAGCGCGCCCGGATCCCAGTGCAATGTGGCAAGTCCGCAGCTGGCGGCGAGGACGAGCATAAAGCCACCGAAGCGCACCGCGGTGTTGGCGCGCGAGCCGCTCTCCTCCTTGCCGCGATGGCGCATGAGCGCCCAGCACGACAGTGCCAGCATGAAGGGGAAGAGATAAGCGGGCCAGCCGAAGAGAAAGAAGAGCATGTCCGCAAGCCAGGCGCCGATCGGCCCGACGCGGTTGTGGATCACGGGCGATTCGCCCGTGGAGGAGTAGCCGCGATCATCCGCGCTGTAGGAGGCGAGCGCCGCGAACAGCACGATGGCGATGACGCCCAGCGCGAGGAACGCGCTTTCGCGCAGTCCACGATGCACGGCGGCCGTGAAGCGAAGAGGAGCGCGGGAACGCGCGGAGGAGTCCGACAATTCTTGCGCCCTGTGCGATGAAAGCGACGTAGAAGCTTGATTCTACGGGTCAGAACCCCAAGCCAACAAGGGCGAGGAACCGTGTAGAGAGTTGCTATTATGAACCCGAAATCACCCGCGTATCCATGAAAAATCGCCGCCACAGCCGCCTCATCATTCTAGGCTCCGGCCCCGCCGGCTACAGCGCCGCGGTGTACGCCGCGCGCGCCAATCGCGCGCCGCTGCTGATCACCGGCGTCGAGGAGGGTGGTCAGCTCATGACCACCACCGACGTCGACAACTGGCCCGGCGATGTCGAAGGCCTGCAGGGGCCGGCGCTGATGGAGCGCATGCGACGCCATGCGGAGCGCTTCGCGACGCAGGTCGTGAACGATCACATCGAGGCTGCGCATCTGTCGAAACGCCCGATCGAACTGGAGGGCCACGGCACGGTCTACAGCTGCGATGCCCTCATCATCGCCACCGGCGCCGCGGCCATGTACCTCGGAATGGCGTCGGAGGAGAAATTTCGCGGCAAGGGCGTGTCCGCCTGCGCCACCTGCGACGGGTTTTTCTTCCGCGGCCAGCGGGTCGCCATCGTCGGCGGCGGCAACACGGCGGTGGAGGAAGCCTTGTACCTGTCGCACATCGCCGCGCACGTGACGCTCGTGCACCGCCGCGATCGGCTGCGCGCGGAGAAAATTCTGCAGACGCGGCTCGTGGAGGAAGTCGAAGCCGGCAAGATCTCGGTGGTATGGAACCACACCGTCGATGAGGTCCTGGGCGACCACCAGGGCGTGAACGGCGTGCGCATCCGGCACAGCGTCAACGGCGGCACGCGCGAGCTGGCGGTCACCGGCCTCTTCGTCGCCATCGGCCACACGCCCAACACGGCGCTCTTCCGCGAGCAGCTCGAGACGCGCGGCGGCTACATCGTGGTGAAGAGCGGTCTGGGCGGAGATGCCACGGCGACGAGCGTGCCCGGAGTGTTCGCCGCCGGCGACGTCGCCGACCATGTCTACCGCCAGGCGGTCACTTCCGCCGGCGCCGGCTGCATGGCCGCGCTCGATGCCGATCGCTATCTCGAGGGGCTCGACGCGGGCGGGCCCTAAGGGAATGCGCAGCGGCATTCACTCGCACATCGACGCAGTCGAGCGCGGCCAGTGGAATGCGCTCGCGGGCACGCATATTCCCTTTCTGCGCCACGAGTTCCTGAGCGCACTCGAACTCACCGGCTGCATCGGCGCGCGCACGGGGTGGGAGCCGCGCTACTTCACGCTGGTGGACGAGGCGGGACTTGCGGCCGCGGTGCCCGCCTTCGTGAAGATGCATTCCTACGGCGAGTTCGTCTTTGATTTCGCCTGGGCTCAGGCGTACGCGCGGGTCGGCGGCCACTACTACCCGAAACTCACCATCGCAGTGCCCTTCACGCCGGCGACCGGGCCGCGCCTGCTGATCCGCGCCGGCGCCGACCCCGGCTGCGGCCGGCGCCTGCTCGAGGAGGTCACGGCGTACGCCCGCGCGGAGGCCTTCTCCTCCGTGCATGCGCTTTTTTTGGACGAACCGGCGCGCAGCGCCTGCGCGCGCGCCGGCTGGCTGCTGCGGCGTGACTGCCAGTTTCACTGGATGAATCGCGGCTACTCGAGCTTTGATGACTACCTCGGCACGTTCACCGCGCAGAAGCGCAAGAAAGTGCGCCGCGAGCGCCGCCGCGTCGCCGAGGACGGCATCCGCTTCGAGACCCGCTTCGGCGGCGAGCTCGATCGGCGCCTGCTCGATCGCATCTACGCCCTGCACCGCGACACCTTCCTGCGGCACGGCCACGAGCCCTACCTGTCGCGCGCGTTTTTCGGTGAGATTGCCCGCTCCCTGCCCGAGCAGTTCATGGTCAAAATCGCCCTGCACGGCAGCGAGCCGGTGGCGGCGGCGGTCTTCTTCTGGTGCCAGGAGGCGCTCTTCGGGCGCTACTGGGGAGCGGCCGCCGATTTTCACAGCCTGCACTTTGAGGCCTGCTACCACCAGGGCATCGAATTCTGCATCGAGCGGCAGATCGCGCGCTTCGAGCCGGGAACGCAGGGAGAGCACAAGGTCAGTCGCGGATTCGAGCCCGCTCTCACCTGGTCCGCGCATTTCATCCGCGACGCGCGCCTGCGCCAGGCGATCGGCGCCTTCCTCGAGCGCGAGGGCGAGTCGGTGGATGAGTACGCGCAGGAGGTGCAGGCGCACGTGCCCTATCGGGCAGCGCCGGATGAGGAGGCTTAGGTGAAGACGCTCACTTGGCTCTCGGCGCGGGATGCGCCGGAGAGTTTCCCGCCGCTCGAGCAGGCCCTCGATGAGCCCGCGGGCCTCCTGGCCGCGGGCGGGGATCTCTCCGCGGCGCGGCTCCTCGCGGCGTACCGCCGCAGCATCTTTCCCTGGTACTCGCCCGGCCAGCCGGTGCTGTGGTGGGCGCCCGATCCGCGCGAGGTGCTCTTTCCCGGGGAATTTCATGTCTCGCGCAGCCTCCACAAGGCGCTGCGCAACCGCGGCTACCGCAGCACGATCGATCAGGACTTTCACGGCGTCATCGCCGGCTGCGCCGCGCCGCGCGCGCCCGGCTCAGGCACGTGGATCACCTCCGACATGCAAAAGGCCTACGCCGATCTGCATGAGCGCGGCTTCGCGCACAGCATCGAAACCTACCGCGACACCGAGCTCATCGGCGGCCTCTACGGAGTGCGCCTGGGCGCGGTGTTCTTCGGCGAGTCGATGTTCAGCCGCGCGCGCGACGCTTCGAAGATTGCCCTCGCACGGCTGGTGCAGATGTGCCTTGACAACGACATCGTTGTCATCGACTGCCAGCTGCCCTCGCGCCATCTGAAGAGCCTCGGCAGCCGGCCCATTTCCCGCGCCGAGTTTCGCTCCCTGGTGCGCGCGCACGCCGCGGCGCAGGCGCTGCCGCTGCGCGCTTGCGACTAAGTGAATTGCATTGCCGCGAGGGTTTATGCAGAATCCGCGCCCCCATGGCAAAAGAAGACGCGATTCAGTTGGAAGGCGAGGTCGTCGAGACCCTCCCGAACACGACTTTTCGCGTCAAGCTCAAGAACGGCCACATCGTGACGGCGCACATCTCGGGGAAGATGCGCAAAAACTACATTCGCATCCTCACCGGCGACCAGGTGACGGTGGAGATGACGCCCTACGACCTCACCAAGGGCCGCATCATCTACCGCGGCCGCTGATCAGGCGGTCACTTCCGGCAGCTGCGCCGGAGTGCATTCGAACTCGAGCTTCGAGCCGTCCGCCGACACGGACACCGATACCTGGCCGCCGCCCGCCAGACGCCCGAACAAGAGCTCCTCGGCGAGCGGTCGCTTGATGTGCTCCTGGATGACGCGTGCCATGGGCCGTGCGCCCATCTTCGGGTCATAGCCCTTCTCCGCGATCCAGGCGCGCGCCGCATCTTCCACGCTGAGCTGCACTCCCTTCTGCTCGAGCTGCGTTTCCACCTCGACGATGAGCTTGTCGACCACGCGCTCGATCGTCGCGCGGTCGAGCGGCGCGAACTGGATCACCGCATCGAGCCGATTGCGAAACTCCGGCGTGAAGAGGCGCCGAATCGCCTCCATGCCGTCGCTCGTATTGTCCGCGTGCATGAAGCCAATCGACGGGCGGCTCATCTCCTGCGCGCCGGCGTTGGTCGTCATGACGATGATGACGTGACGAAAGTCGGCCTTCCTGCCGTTGTTATCGGTCAGCGTGCCGTGATCCATCACCTGCAGCAGCAGATTGAAGACGTCCGGATGAGCCTTTTCGATCTCATCCAGCAGCAGCACGCAGTGCGGGTGCTTGGTGATCGCCTCGGTCATGAGACCGCCCTGGTCAAAGCCCACGTAGCCCGGGGGCGCACCGATCAGGCGCGACACGGTGTGCCGCTCCATGTACTCGGACATGTCGAAGCGCAGGAATTCGACTCCCATGGCGATCGCGAGCTGCCGGGTGACCTCGGTCTTGCCGACGCCGGTGGGACCGGCGAGGAGGAAATTGCCGAGGGGCTTTCTCTGGTCGCCCAGCCCGGAGCGTGCCATCTTGATCGCCGCGGCGAGCGCTTCGACCGCGCGATCCTGCCCGAAGATCACGAGCTTCAGATTGCGCTCGAGGTTCTTCAGCACCTCGCGGTCCGAGGTCGAGACGCTCTTCGGCGGAATGCGCGCCATCCGCGCCACCACCTCTTCGATGTGGCGCACCTCGACGGTGTGCTCGCGCTCGGCGAGCGGCTTCAGGCGCAGCCGCGCGCCGGCTTCGTCGACGACGTCGATCGCTTTGTCGGGCAGGTGACGCTCGCTGATGTGGCGCGCGGACAGCTCCGCCGCCGCGCGCATCGCATCCACCGCGTAGACGATGCTGTGATGCTCCTCGAAGCGGCTCTTCAATCCCAGCAAGATCTCCACGGTCTCCTCGATGGACGGCTCGACGACGTCGATCTTCTGAAAGCGGCGCGCGAGCGCGTGATCCTTCTCGAAGATGCCGCGATATTCGTGATAGGTCGTCGAGCCGATGCAGCGCAGCTCGCCGTTGGTGAGCACGGGCTTGATGAGGTTGGAGGCGTCCATGACGCCGCCCGATGCGGCGCCGGCGCCGATCACCGTGTGGATCTCGTCGATGAAGAGGATGGCACCCGGTTGCTTCTTGAGCTCGGTGATGACGCCCTTCAGGCGCTTCTCGAAGTCGCCGCGATACTTGGTGCCGGCGATGAGCGCCCCCATGTCGAGCGCGAACACCGTGCAGTCGGAGAGCACATCGGGCACCTTGCCCTCGACGATGAGGCGCGCGAGCCCCTCCGCGATCGCGGTTTTGCCGACGCCGGCCTCACCTACGTAGAGGGGATTGTTCTTGCGGCGCCGGCACAGGATCTCCACCGTGCGCTCGATTTCGAGCTTGCGGCCGATGAGCGGATCGATACGGCCGTCCTGCGCCATGCGATTCAGATTCGTCGCATATTTATCGAGTGCGCTGCCACCGCCCTCCGGATCGCGCTCGGCATCCGTCTGGCCGTCCTCCTTGTCGGTGCGCTCGTCGGCGATCTTCGAGAGGCCGTGGGAGATGTAGTTGACCACGTCGAGCCGTGCGACGTGCTGGCGGTTCAGGAGAAACACCGAGTGGCTCTGCTTCTCGCTGAAGATCGCGACCAGCACGTTGCCGACGCCGACTTCCTTCTTGCCGCTCGACTGCACATGAAACACTGCGCGCTGCAGGACGCGCTGGAAGCCGAGCGTCGGCTGCACCTCGCGCTCCTCGGACTCCTCAAGGTGCGGCGTCGACTGGTCGATGTGCTCCTTCAGATCCTGCTTCAGTTTGCTGAGATCCGCCCCGCAGGCGCGCAGGATCTCGCGCACCCTGGGGGTGTCGAGAATCGCGAGCAGCAGGTGCTCCACCGTCAGGTACTCATGACGGGCCTCGCGGGCGCGATGAAAGGCGTCGTTGAGGCAATATTCCAGCTCGTTGGACAACACGATTGAACCTTCCGCCCTTTCAGGCCTCTTCCAATGTGCACATCAGCGGATGTTGCTGATCGCGTGCATACGTCGTCACCTGCGCTACCTTAGTTTCTGCAATCTCGTATGTGAAGACTCCGCAAACACCTTTTCCCTTGGTATGCACCTCGAGCATGATGCGCGTCGCGGTCGTGCGGTTGAGCGCGAAGAATTTCTCGAGCACGTCAACGACAAATTCCATGGGCGTGTAATCATCATTGAGTAACACCACTTGGTACAGGGGCGGCTGCTTGACCTGCGGACGAGCTTCTTCGACGACAACGCCGCTATCGGGACGGGCAGTCTCATGATCCGGCATGGTGACTTTATATGGGTCGCCAAACGGCAACACAAGTGCGGTCGGGAAGCCCAAAGTTTAGCCAGCGAAAACAATTGCTTGAGAGCCGAAGCAGCTGCCCCGTATGATGGCGCCCGCACGGCTCCGGCAATGCTGGCGCCGCCGCTGCGGCTCGCTCTGTGTCCAAAGGAGTTATGAGGCCTGATCCTGGCATGAACGCTGGCTCCTGGCTCAATCATCTTCCGGCGTCCCATCAATGGCGCGCCCTTGCGCTTGCGCGCGGGCCGCGCATCGCCACCTGGGCGCTGGCACTTGCGCTCGGTGTCCAGGCGGCAACGATCGTGACAGATCTCGCCGGGGGCGGCCAGTCCCGCAAGGCGGAGCTGCGACCGCCGAGCCCCGCGAACGTCGCCCGCCACGGCATCGACATCGCCAGTATTACCAATGGGCACCTCTTTGGCATCGCCGCGGACCCGGCCAAGAGCGGCAATGCGGCCAATGCCACGCAGACCAGCATGCAGCTGGTGCTGACGGGCATCATCGCGGGCAAGGATCCGAACGTCGGCTTCGCCATCGTTGGCGAGAACGCCACCGCCGCCAAGGTGCATGCCGTGGGCGACAACGTGCCGGGCGGGGCCAAGCTGCATTCTGTCTACAGTGATCGCGTGCTGCTCGACCGCAACGGCCACCTCGAGTACCTGAGCCTGCCGCGCCAGAGCTCCGCCGCGCTCAACGGCAACCCCATACCGGCGGCGGTGCCGAGCCAAAACCCGGCCTTCGACCGGGTGCGGCGCCTGATCTCCGAGGATCCGTCGGCGCTCAACGATATTATGCGCAATCAGCCGGTGCTGATGCAGGGCAAGCTGCGCGGCTTTCGGGTCTACCCGGGCCGGAATCGGCAGGCGTTCACCCGCCTCGGGCTGCGCTCCGGGGATCTCGTGATTGCGATCAACGGCACGCCGCTCGATGACCCAGCCCGCGGTGATGAAATCTTCCGCACCATCGGTTCCGCCAGTGAGGCACGCGTCACAGTCATGCGCAACGGCCAGCAGCAGGATCTGTCATTGAACATGTCGCAGGTGGCGCAGGAGGCCGAGCAGGCGATCGGTGAGCCCGCCGCCCCGACTTCGACCGGGCCGCCCGATGTGACGAGACAGCCATCCCAGGTGCCTATGCCGCAGGTTACGAATCCGCCAGCGCCGCCGGAACCGCCGATGCCGCAGCCGCCCGACCCGGAAGGGAACGAATGATGAGAGCATCCGGACTCCGGGCGCGCACCGCAGTTGCCGCGCTCCGCGCCGCCCTCGCCTGCGTGCTGGTGCTCTGCGTGGGCGCCGCCGCCGCGGCCGAGGAGCCCTCGACTCAGCGCATCACGCCGAACTTCAAGGACGCCGACATCACGCAGATCGCCGAGGCCGTGAGCGCCGCGACCGGCAAGAACTTCATCATCGACCCGCGGGTGCGCGCGCAGGTGACGATGCTCTCCTCGACGCCGATGTCGCCGGATGCCTTCTACCAGGCGTTCCTCTCGATCCTGCAGGTGCACGGCTTCGTGGCGCTGCCCGCGGGGCGCGTCATCAAGATCGTCCCCGATGCGAATGCGCGTCAGTACCCCTCGAATGACCTGCCCGACCGCGTGAGCTCCAGTTCCGATGAGATCGTGACGCAGGTGATCGCGGTGAGGAATGTCAATGCCGCGCAGCTCGTGCCCATCCTGCGGCCGCTCATTCCGCAGTACGGGCACCTGGCCGCCTATCCCGCGTCGAACATCCTCATCATCTCCGATCGCGCCAATAACGTGAACCGCATCATGCGCATCATCCAGAAGATCGACCAGGTGGGGGATGCGGATGTGGAGATCGTGCCGCTGCAGAACGCCTCGGCGACCGAAGCGGTGCGCGTCATCAATGCCCTCTACCAGCAGCAGGCCGCCAACGAGGGCGCCGCCCTCGGTTTCAAGGTGGTCGCCGACGAGCGCTCCAACAGCATCCTGCTCAGCGGTGAGAAGGACACGCGGCTGCGCATTCGCGTGCTGATCGCGCATCTTGATACGCCGCTGCAGAGCGGCGGCGATACGCAGGTGCGCTACCTGCAAAACGCCGACGCCGAGAAGATCGCCGCGAAGCTGAAGGAGCAGATCGCCGGCGCCGCAAGCGGCGGCGCCGGCGGCGCGCCGGGTGCGCAGACGCCGGCGGCGCAGTCCGAGCGGGGCACCATCATCTGGGCGGATCCGCAGACCAACGCGCTCATCATCACCGCCACCCCCAAGGTCATGCGCAACCTCATGTCCGTGATCGACAAGCTCGACATCCGCCGCGCCCAGGTGCTGGTGGAGGCCATCATCGTCGACGTCGATCTGACCAAATCCGCCTCTCTCGGCGTCAACTGGGCGGCGTATGGGGCCGGCAACTCGAACTTTCCCGCGGGCGCCTTCAATTCGCCGGTGAACGGCACCTCCATCGGCGACATCATCGAACTCGCGGCGAGTCCCACCACGGCTCTCGCGAACGGCACGTCGCTGCCGACCGGCGGCATCTTCGGCGTCGGCCGCATCGCATCGAACGGTCTTAATTTCGCGGCGATACTGAGCGCGGTACGCAGCGACTCGAACTCAAATGTCGTCGCCACGCCCTCTGCGATTACCACCGACAACCAGGAAGCGACCCTGAAGGTCGCGACCGAAGTGCCGTTTCTCACCGGCCAGTTCACCAGCACCGGCGCCTCCAACAGCTCCGTGACGCCGTTCCAGACCATCCAGCGCGAGGAGGTCGGGACCATCCTCAAGATCACCCCGCAGATCAATGAGGGCGGCGCCGAAGTGATGCTGAAGATCGATTTGGAAAGCTCCTCCGTCGTGCCGAAAAATGCCGGACCCGAGGGCGCGGTCGACCTCACCACGACCAAGCGCACTGTCAGCACGCGCGTGCTCATCGAGGACGGCGGCATCGTCGTGCTGGGCGGGCTCACGAGCGCCGACTACTCGAAGCAGGAGACCCGCGTGCCGTTCCTGGGAGCCATTCCCGTCATCGGCCAGCTCTTCAAAGTGCGCTCGGGCAGCGCCGACCGCACCGATCTCATGGTGTTCATCCGGCCGAAGATCCTGCGCACCGATGAGCAGTCGCAGATCGAGACCAACACCAAGTACAACTACATTCGCGAAGAGCAGCGCAAGGTGACCGGCGAGCGCGAATGGCTGCCGCTGCTGCCGGGCGTGAAGCAGCCGGAGCTGCCGCCGATGGCGGCACCGCCGCCGTCGACGGCGCCCGCGCCCACGAGCGCCGCGGACAAGGAGAAGGCCGGCGAGGCCGGGCGCCGCGCGCGCCTGGCACCCCAGCCGCCCGCCGGCACGCCGGCCCCCGGCGCGGCAGCGCCGGCGGCGCCTGCCGATGCATCCAAGCCCTTCGTGCCAACGCCCGACCCGCCCAGCACGGACACGGGCCACCCATGAACGAAATCGCCAGCGTCGTGGCCGAAGCGCCGCAGCGGCGCCTGACTTTCGCCTTTGCCAAGCGCCACGGCGTGCTCGTGAAGGCCATGCAGGATGGCGTCGCGCAGTGCGCCTGCCGCGCGAACGCCTCGCCGACCGCCCTCGCCGAGGCGCGGCGCTTTCTGCGCGTCTCGATGAAGCTCGAGCGCGTGGCCGAGCCGATATTTGACGAGCTTCTGCGCGCGGCCTACGAGGGCAGCTCGGAGACCATGGAGGCGGTCGAAGGGCTCGATGAGACGACGGACCTTGCGCACCTCGCACAGGTGCTGCCCGAGCAGGCGGACCTGCTCGAGAGCGAGGACGACGCACCCATCATCCGCTTGATCAATGCCATCTTCACTCAGGCGGTGAAGGAGAACGCCTCCGACATTCACGTCGAGCCCTTCGAGAATCGGCTCGTCATCCGCTTTCGCGTCGACGGCATCCTGCGCGAGGTGCTGCAAACCAAGCGCGCCGTCGCACCGCTCGTGGTATCGCGCCTCAAGGTGATGTCAAAGCTCGACATCGCCGAGAAGCGCCTGCCGCAGGACGGGCGCATCAGCCTGCGCATCGCCGGGCGCGCGGTCGATGTACGCGTGTCGACCATTCCTTCCGGTCACGGCGAGCGCGTCGTGCTGCGACTCCTCGACAAACAGGCCGGCCGCATCGATCTGCACGCCCTCGGCATGGCCCCCGATACTGAAACGCTGATGGATGAGCTCATCCACAAGCCGCACGGCATCCTGCTCGTCACCGGTCCCACCGGCTCCGGCAAGACGACCACGCTCTACGCGGGGCTCGAGCGCCTCAATGACAACACGCGCAACATCATCACCGTCGAGGACCCGATCGAGTATTTCATCGACGGCGTCGGCCAAACGCAGGTCAACACCAAGGTCGAGATGACCTTCGCTCGCGGGCTGCGCGCCATCCTGCGGCAGGATCCCGACGTGGTCATGGTGGGCGAGATCCGCGATCTGGAGACGGCGCAGATTGCCGTGCAGGCGAGCCTCACCGGACACCTCGTGCTGTCCACGCTGCACACCAACACCGCGGTGGGTGCGGTCACGCGTCTGCGCGACATGGGCATCGAGCCCTTCCTGCTCTCCTCGAGCCTGATCGGCGTGCTGGCGCAGCGCCTGGTGCGCGTGCTGAATCCCGACTCCCGCCAGGCCTTCACCGCCGGCGACTACGAGCGCCGCCTGCTCAATCTGCGCCCCGAAGAGCCTGCCCCGACGCTCTACCGTCCGGGCCGCGATGCCGGCAACGGCTACCGCGGACGCACCGGCATCTACGAGCTCGTCGTGGTCGATGACCAGATGCGCACCATGATCCACGACGGCGCCGCCGAGCATGATCTCGAGCGCTACGCGCGCACCATGACACCGTCGATCCGCGACGACGGCCGCGCGAAAATCCTGCGCGGCGAGACCACCATGGAGGAAGTCCTGCGCGTCACGCGCGAGGACTAGTTCCCTCACCGTGGGCGCGTTCGAGTACACCGCCCTTGAGCCCGGCGGCCGGGAGCGCAAGGGCGTTCTCGAAGGCGACACCCCGCGGCACATCCGCCAGCTGCTGCGCGAGCGCCACCTGCTGCCGGTGACGGTGGCCGAGGTCTCGCAGAGCGAGTCGAAGCAACAGAGCGCCTTCGGCCGGCGGCGGCGCATTTCCGCGGCGGACCTGGCGCTGTTCACGCGGCAGCTGGCGACTCTGGTGCGCGCGGGCCTGCCGCTCGAGGAGGCGCTGCTTGCGGTATCGCAGCAGACCGAGAAGCCGCGGGTGCAGAGCATCATCCTTGGCACACGCGCGCGCGTCATGGAGGGACACACGCTTGCGGGAGGTCTCGCGGAGTTTCCGCGGGTGTTCCCGGAGATCTACCGCGCGACCATTTCCGCCGGCGAGCAGTCGGGCTATCTCGACGCGATCCTCGAGCGCCTCGCCGACTACACCGAGAACCGCGAGCTGCTGCGCCAGCGGGTCCTCGGCGCGATGCTCTACCCGATCGTGCTCTCCGTCATGTGCTTCGCCATCGTCTCGGGCCTGTTGGTGTTCGTGGTGCCGAAGGTGGTCGCGGTGTTCGAGGCAAGCCGCGCGAAGCTGCCCATCATGACGCGCGCGTTGATTGCCACGAGCGCGTTCTTTCGCAACTACGGCATCTGGCTCCTGGTGGCGATCGTTATCATCATCGTCGTGTTCATGCGCAGCCTGCGCGATCCGGCGGTGCGGCGCCGCTTTCATCACCTGCAATTGCGGATGCCGCTCGTGGGCAAGCTCGTGCGCGGCTTCAACACGGCACGCTTCACACGCACCTTGAGCATCCTGTCGGCGAGTTCCGTGCCGGTGCTCGACGCACTGCGCATTGCCGGCGAAGTCGTGACCAATCTGCCGATGCGCGACGCCGTCGTCGAAGCCGCGCAGCGCGTGCGCGAAGGTGCGCCCATCGGCCGCTCGCTCGCGATCAGCCGCCTGTTTCCGCCAATGACCATTCACCTTATTTCGAGCGGCGAGTCGAGCGGCAAGCTCGAGGATATGCTTGACCGCGCGGCGCAAAGCCAGGATCGCGAGCTCGACGGATTGCTCACGGCGCTGGTCGGACTCCTCGGACCTCTGCTCATTGTCCTCATGGGCCTCTTCGTCATGGGCATTGTTTTTGCAATGCTTCTGCCGATCTTCGAGATGAATCAGCTAATTCACTAGCGCGAGGTTGCACCAGGAGCCGAATCGAATTAAGTTCGCGCCGACTCAGCACCCAAGGTAAGTTGATCCGATCGCAGTTATGAGCGAGAAGCCCGAAGCAGACGAATTTGAGGACGAGGAGCCCGCCGAACCGGTCATTGGCGCCGAGGATGTGGATCTCGATCAGGTCACGAAGGATCTCGACCTGGCAAAACGTCGCGGCCAAAAGCTCGGTGATCCCGCGTGGCGGCGCCTCGAGAGATTGCGCGAGCAGAAGCAAACCGAGGAGCTGACGCGCGACGTCGAGGACTTCGATATTGGCGACGACGGCCCGCCGCGCAAAAAAAAGCGCGTGCGCCTACCCGAGTGACTTGCTCCGGCGCACCACGCCGACCACAACGCCTTCGATCAGCAGCGGCTCGTGCTTGAGGTCGACCCGGATCGGCTCAAAATCGCCATTCTCGGGCAGCAGCCATACGACCGAGCCTTCCTGGCGGTAGCGCTTGACCGTGACCTCGTTCTGCAGGCGCGCCACGACGATCTGCCGGCTGCGAACTTCGGAGGTGCGGTGCACGGCAACGAGGTCGCCATCGAAGATGCCCGCGTTCTTCATACTCATGCCCACGACTTTCAACAGATAGTGCGCGCGCGGCTGAAACAACGCCGGATCGATCTGGAAGCGCGCCTCGATATGCTCTTCGGCGAGCATGGGTGCTCCGGCGGCGACGCGGCCGACGAGCGGCAACCCGAGCTGCTCGCGCATGGTGTCCTTGAGCTGAATGCCGCGCGAGGTGCCGGGCACGAGCGAGATCACGCCTTTGCGCGCGAGCGCCCGCAGATGCTCCTCGGCCGCATTGGCTGAGCGAAAACCCAGTTCGCGCGCGATCTCCGCGCGCGTCGGCGGCATGCCGTTTTCGGCGATGACGCGCTGAACAAGACGCAGAATTTGGGTCTGGCGGGGCGTCAGATCGGACATGGCGGAACCTGGTCAGGTGTACAGCTACTGTGATTATATCCAGATTAGAGGCGGCGGCAAGCCCGCCGGGCGCCCCCATTGGCGTTGCTCAGGCGCATCACTGCGAGGGTGCTGCGCCGGTGCGACGGGTGTCGGCGAACATTTGCAATGCGCTCGGGCGCCGGCTTTCTTGTCGCGCCGCAACGACAACGCCATCTTTGCAGTTGCATTCCTTTGGCAGATTTGGTTCAGTTGCGCCGCTGCGAAAGGGCGGCAGGGGAACCTGCACGCTGGAGTCGCATTTATCTTGCTGTTTTAGGGACTCACCAATCAATCACCCATAAGGGGACGTGTATGAAGAGCGCGATCGTTTTGAAGGTGGCTGCCGCTGCAGTCGTGGTTGGGCTTGTAGGCTGTACGGATCTTAAGCCCCTCCAAGCGGAAGTCGCGGACCTCAAGTCGCAGGTCGGCAAGCTGCAATCCGATGTGCAGTCCGCCAAGCAATCAGCTGACCAGGCCAACAGCGCCGCACAGTCGGCGAGCCAAGCGGCAAGTGGCGCGCAGAGCACGGCAAACCAGGCTCTGGCCGCCTCTCAGGCAAGCCAGTCCTGCTGCGATGCCACCAACGAGAAGATCGACCGGATGTTCCGTCGATCCGTCTCGAAGTAGCGAGCGAAGCGAAGCTATTTTGAGAACGCCGCGCGTTGCGCGCGGCGTTCTCTTATATTTGTCTTTGCGGCGAGTTTGCGCGCGGCCCTAATAGCGGATGAGGGCCGAGCCCCAGGTAAATCCCCCACCGAAGGCCTCGAGGAGCAGCAGCTCCCCGCGCTTGATGCGCCCATCACGCACGCCGACATCGAGAGCCAGCGGTACCGAGGCGGCTGAGGTGTTGCCGTGGTTCTGGACGGTGACGATGATGCGCTGCAGGGGCAGCTCCAGGCGGCGCGCGGTCGCCTGAATGATGCGGATATTGGCCTGATGCGGCACCAGCCAATCGAGCGCGGATTTGTCGAGCCCCTGCGCGCTGAGTGCCTCTTCCACGGCTTTGCCGAGGTTGATGACCGCGACCTTGAAGACTTCGCTGCCGACCATGCTGATGGTCATGTGCGGCTTTTTATCCGGAAACCCCGTGGACACGCCGGTCGCGCAATACAGCATGTCCTTGTAGGCGCCGTCCGCATGCAGATGGGTGGAGAGAATTCCCGGTTCCTGCGCCGGCTGCAGCACGACCGCGCCGGCGCCGTCGGCGAAAATGACTGCGGTCGCGCGGTCGCTCCAATCCGTGATGCGCGAGAGCGTTTCGGCACCGACGACCAAGGCACAGCGCGCCTCGCCTGATTTGACGAATTTATCTGCGAAGGCGAGCGCGTACACGAAGCCAGCGCACGCCGTCTCGACGCTGAACGCCGGGCCGCCGCGACAACCGAGTCTGTGCTGCAGCAACACCCCGCAATTGGGAAACACCAGATCCGGCGTCGTCGTGCCGAAGGCGATGAAGTCGATGTCCTCGGGTCGCACGCCGGCGGCCGCGATCGCGCGCCGTGCCGCCTGCTCGCCGAGGTCGACGGTCGTCTGCCCCTCGGCGGCAATGTGCCGGCGCTCAATGCCGGTGCGGTCGCGAATCCACTCGTCCGTGGTATCCACCATCCGCTCCAGATCGAAGTTCGTCAGAATCTTCTCGGGCAGGTATGAGCCGGTGCCCGCGATACGCGAATACATCAACACCTCAACTGCGCTCGTACCACGGGCGCCCGCAATTCAATCGCGAGAAGTGCCACGCGCGCTCCATGCCATGCGCCGCACGTGCAGCGGTTTATGAGTCTACTTTGCGTCCTCTTCGGGGGTACGCTTGTCAATGATGCGCTTGCCGCGATAGAAACCATCGGGCGTGATGCAGTGACGCAGGTGCGTCTCACCGGTTTGCTGATCCACCGACAGCGTCGGCTTGGTGAGCGCATCGTGCGAGCGATGCATGCCGCGTTTGGACGGTGTCTTACGGCTTTTTTGAACGGCCATGATTGCTCTCCTCGCGGGCGATGCTCGGCTCGGTAGCGCGTTTCAACAGCTCGCCCAGCCGTTCAAACGGTCTTTGTACTGCGCTCTCGCCAGCCGCGGACGCCGCCGGCGCGCAAGCGCGCTCATCGGCATGCAGCGCCACAATCGGCAGGGCGAGCATGAGTTCCTCTTCAAACAGATCGCGCAGGCTGATCCTGCCGCCGGCCGCTAACATCGGCTCCAAATGCTCCGGCACGCGCTCCGCCTGCGAATCTGCCGCGATCAGCGCGACGCGCGCGCGACCATCAATCTTCCAGGCCATGAGCCCGAGACACCGCTGGCATACGAGCGGCACTGAACCCGAAACCTCCAGCGCCGCCACCACAAATTCCCCGTCGCGCCCGAAGTGCACGTGCCCGTGTATCGTGCCTTCGGTTGCACCGAGACGCGCCCGCACGCGGGGAAATTCGGCGAGCGGAATCGCAAGCTCAAGATCGGCTTGTTCGTCGGCCAGGGCGCCGACCGCACGCGGCTTCGTCCAAGCCTCCGACATGGGCCGCGTATAATAGGTACCGACCCTGCCCAAGTCAAAACCCGTCCGCATCTAAGCCGTTGTTTCTGGTGAGCGAATTCCCGCGCATGCGTGCTCTTGTGTTGGCTTCGACTTCTGCCTACCGGCGTGCGCTGCTCACCCGCCTCGCGCTGCCCTTCGATGTGGTCGCGCCCGGCGTCAGCGAGGACGACGTTCCCGAAGAGGCGCCGGCGGGGCGTGCCCGCCGTCTCGCCCTGGCGAAGGCGCAGGCGGTCGCGCACCAATATCCCGAAGCCATCGTCATCGGCGCCGACCAGGTGGCCGCGCTCGGTGCGCGCGTATTGCACAAGAGCGCCCACGCGGCGGGCTGCCGCGAGCAGCTCACGGCTCTGAGCGGCCGGACGGCCGCCTTCCACACCGCCTGCGCCGTCATTGGCGCGGGCGCGCGCGTCAGCCGCGTGCACCTCGACACGACCACGGTCGTCTTTCGAGCTCTCGCGACCGATGAGATCGAGCGCTACATCGAACGCGAGCGGCCCTTCGACTGCGCGGGTGCGTTCAAAGCGGAGTCCCTGGGGATCAGTCTCTTCGAGCGCATCGATTCCTGCGACCCGAGCGCGCTCGTGGGCCTGCCGCTCATCTGGGTCGCGCAGGCGCTGCGCAGCTGCGGCTATCAAGTGCCTTGAGGACGGCCGCGGCCGCGCTCGGACGTCAGACGGTCGACGACGCGAGACAGCTCCGCAGGCAGTGGCGCACTGGCGCTGAAGGAGCCGCCCTGCGGCCACTCAAAACTGACGCTGTGCGCGTGCAGGAACATGCGTTTCAGCCCGAGCGCCGCAAGATCCGTGTTGAAGCGCGCATCGCCGTACTTCTCGTCGCCCGCCAGCGCGTGTCCGGCGTGCGCGGCATGCACGCGGATCTGGTGGGTGCGACCGGTGTGCAGGCTCACCTCCATGAGCGTCGCGCGCTTGCCAAAGAACTGCAGCGGACGAAACTCCGAGAGCGCCGCCTTGCCCGAAGCGTGGGCCTTGACGGTACGCTCGCCGTGCACGCGCAGGTCGGGACGCAGCGGCACGTCGATGCGCGTGCGGCCGTGCTGCCAGTGCCCGCTGACGAGGGCGAGATAGCGCTTCTCGAACCGCCCTGCGCGCAGCAGCGCGTGCAGGGTCCGCAGCGCACTCGCCTTGCGCGACACGATGAGACAGCCGCTCGTGTCGCGATCCAGCCGGTGCGCGAGTTCGAGAGTCTCTTGCGGACGCAGCGCCCGCAGCACCTCGATCACCCCGAAACTCAGGCCGCTGCCGCCGTGAACCGCTACTCCGGAGGGCTTGTCGATGACGAGGAGCCTGTCGTCCTCGACGATGATGGCTTGACGCAGCCGCTCGAGGAGCGGCCGGGGAACGCGGCGGGGGGCGCCCGCGGGCTGCAGATGCACCGGAGGCACCCGCACTTTGTCGTGCAGAGCCAGCCGCAGCGCCGGGTCCGCCCGGTGGCCGTTGACCCGCACCTCGCCCTTGCGCACCCAGCGGTACACGCGGCTGCGCGGCACGCTGCCGTACAGCCTCAGGAGAAATTGGTCCAGACGCCTGCCGGCCTGTTCCGCGTCGATCTCCAGATGACGCACGCCCTGCCGGTTTGCCTCATCCTGGGGCTGCGACAACTGGACCTCGCCGTAACATGTTGTTTCTACAGCGCTCCTGCGTTTATACTGTCGCGGTCGTCCGCAATCGGACGACCAACGGTATGGCGGCGCTGCCGCCTCATGTTAGTTGGTCCTCGGTAGAGAGGCCATCGCGTTTGGGCCGACAAGATCGCTGCGCCGGCGTTGAGTCTCGAGCGAGAAGACTCTCCTTGGCGCGCCGTCGGTAGAGTTCCCCGAAGGTTTCCGAAGCACCGCCTTAAGAAGGGCGGCACTCAAGTGAACAATCACATTCGAGCGCCTTTATTGTCGATTTGGAATCTTCGCATCCACGAGGGTAGCGCTACAGCGCGCCCGTGGTCTCCCGCCGCCTTCTGGTCGGCCCGTCACTGCATAGTAGGGCCCCATGAAAAGAATGCTCGTCAATGCGACTCAGCAGGAAGAGTTGCGAGTTGCTCTGGTTGATGGACAAAAGCTTTATGATCTGAGTATCGAGCTGCGATCTCGCGAACAGAAGAAAGCCAACGTCTATAAAGGCCGCATCTCCCGCGTCGAACCCTCACTCGAAGCTTGCTTTGTGGAATATGGCGCACAGCGCCACGGGTTCCTGCCGCTGAAGGAAGTCTCAAAGGAGTTCTTCCGGCAGCAGCCCCAGGGCGGCCGCCTCAACATCCGCGAGCTTCTCACCGAAGGTCAGGAAATCCTGGTACAGGTTGAAAAGGAGGAGCGCGGCACCAAGGGCGCGGCGCTCACCACCTTCGTCAGCCTCGCCGGTCGGTTCCTCGTACTGATGCCGAATAATCCGCGCGCGGGCGGGGTCTCTCGCCGTATCGAAGGCGAAGAGCGCGATCAGATGCGCGAGATCATGAGCCAGCTGCAGATCCCCGAAGGCATGGGCGCCATCGTGCGTACCGCCGGAGTCGGCCGCAGCGTCGAGGAGCTGCAGTGGGATCTGGATAACCTGCGCACGCAGTGGGAACAGATTGCCGCGGCGGCCGAGGAGCGCCCCGCCCCGTTTCTCGTCTACCGCGAGAGCGATGCGGTCACACGCGCCATGCGTGACTACCTCTCCGACGACATCGGCGAGGTTCTGGTGGATGACCCGCCCGCCTTTCAGAAGGCGCAGGAGTACATGCAGCGCTTCATGCCCGCGGAGATCCAGCGCCGTCTGAAGCTCTATAGCGACGACATTTCGCTATTCACGCGTTTCCAGATTGAGAGCCAGATCGAGTCCGCCTATGGGCACAAAGTGCAGCTGCCCTCGGGCGGCAGCATCGTCATTGACTACACCGAAGCCCTCGTTTCCATCGACATCAACTCCGCGCGCGCCACCCGCGGCGCGGACATCGAGACAACCGCCACCAACACCAACCTCGAGGCGGCGGAGGAAATCGCGCGGCAGCTGCGCATCCGTGACATCGGCGGCCTCATCGTCATCGATTTCATCGACATGGAGTCGACCAAGAATCAGCGCGATGTCGAGGATCGGCTGCGCGATGCGATGAAGATGGATCGCGCCCGCATCCAGATTGGCCGTCTATCGCGCTTCGGCTTGTTGGAGATGTCGCGGCAGCGCTTGCGGCCGTCGCTCGGCGAGACCAGCCACATCGTCTGCCCGCGCTGCGTTGGCATCGGCAGCATCCGCAGCGTCGAGTCCATGGCGCTCGCGATCCTGCGGCTGATCGGCGAGGAGTTGCGCAAAGACCGCACCGCCCGCGTCGTCGTGCAGGTGCCGGTGGAAGTGGCCACCTATATCTTCAACGAAAAGCGCGAGTGGCTGCGCACGCTCGAGGAGAAGAGCGAAGTCGAGCTACTGATCGTACCGAATCCGCACATTCAGACACCCGAGTATTCCATCAGCCGCGTGCGCGACGACGAAACGGAGCTCCCGGAGAATAAGCAAGCGAGCTACCTGTTGCCGACCGCTCCGACGGTTGCGGAGCCGGCACTCGCGAACGAGTTGAAGCCGCCGCCCGAGGCGGCAGCGGTTGCAACCCTGCTGCCCGCTACATCAGCCCCGCAGAGCATTCAGGCCGCGGCGCCGACGCTGCAGGCGGCGCCACAGCCTGGCCTATGGAGCCGGCTGAAGAGGTTCTTCGCCGGCGACGCAGCGCCGGCTGCCGCAAACCCGCGCGACGCTGTCGCGTCCGCCTCGCCCGCACATCAGGGGCATTCGGAGCGCGGCAACCGTTCGGATCCGCGGCGCGATCGCGGCCGCTCCGATCACCGTCGTCCGCCGCGCCGCGCCGATGGCGCGCGCCGTGACCACGATTCGCGCGACCGGAATCGGGACCGTGATCGCGATCGCAAGAGCCGCGACCGTCCGCCCGAACGCACGGGGGAATCCGTCGCGCCGCCACGGCGTGACGAGCCGGCAGCGAGCGCTGGGGCGCCTGCTGCGGCCGCTCCTGCAGGTGTGGAACTGCCCTCCGATCAGGTCGATCGCATGGAGCCACGCCGCGGACGGCGCGGCCGACGCCGTGGCCGGCGTGGCGGCGGTGGCGCGGCGCGTGGCATGGGAGTCGCGGTCGCAGACACCACCAATCCGAACAGTCCGGGGTCTGCGCGCGACGACTCGCGGCCGCCGCAAATCCCGCCGCCCGGAAACGGCGGACGCTCCGACGAGGCAATGCCCGAGCCGCGCGAAACGATTGCGCACTTCGAGCCCTCGGTGCCGCCGTCAGCACCCGGCGCATCGCAGCCCGGACGCCCGTTTGTCGTCTGGTCATCGGGTCCTGCGGAAAAAGGTCCCGGGGAGGACCGCGGCCCGGACGAGTGAGCCGGGCGCGGTCCTAGAGCGGCGCGCGACGCGGCTCGCGGCGCAGATGCGCCAGAAGCGCGCGCGCGGCATCTTCAACGAGATCAAGGACCTCCTCAAAGCCGTTCGGACCACCGTAGTACGGATCCGGCACTTCGGTTGCCCCAAGATCGGGTGCGAACTCGAGGAACAGGCGGATGCGATTCTGGTGTTCGCGCGGCGCGCGCCGGCGCAGCACCGCAAGGTTCTCCCGGTCCATGGCCAGGATGAGATCAAAGCGCGCGAAATCCTCGGGCGCCACCACGCGCGCCCGCAGCGCCGACATTTCGTAGCCGCGGCGCCGCGCCGCCTGCTGGGAGCGCGCATCCGGGGGAGCGCCAATGTGATAGCCCGCGGTGCCCGCCGAATCAATTTCAACCTCAAGATCGCGCGCCTCGCGCGCCGCGAGCGCGCGCATTACCGCCTCCGCGGTCGGTGAGCGGCAAATATTCCCGAGACAAACGAAGAGTACTTTCATACAATTGCATACAGCCCTAAGCTGTTGATTCCTAATCCTACCGTGTCTCACTGCATCCAGTTGCATCCGGTACTATGGCCATCTACCTTGTATCCCATTTGTATCCCGGAACGGTAAATATGCTATCTGATCTGCGAATACGGGCGTTGAAGCCCGGCCCCAGAGATCACTGGGAACGGGACAGCCCCGGCCTGTATCTTCGCATCCGCAAAACCGGTGGCAAGTCGTGGGTCTTTCGGCGCACGCGTGGCGGCAAGGCGCAGGCCATCGCGCTCGGCGCATACCCCGGCTTGACTGCCGCGGACGCGCGCAAAAAGGTCGCGCAGTTCACCGGTAAGAACGTATCAAATACCACGCTCAGCGAGCTGTTGGATGAGTGGTACGCCGACATCGTCGTCAGCACATACCGGCGACCGCGAGAGGTCATCGCCTACTTCGACAGGCTGGACGCGGGACTCAAGGCCACTAAGCTTCGCGATATCGAACGCGTCGAAGTCCGAAGGGTGCTGCGGCGCTACGCAGCTGAGCGCGGACCCGTGGGAGCTAACCGGCTGCTATCAATATTAAAGACGGCCCTGCAATTCGCGGTCAACGCGGGATACATCGAGACATCGCCACTCGCCGGGCTGTCGTCCGCCCTTGTTGGCGGCGAAGAAGAGTCCCGCGACCGCGTGCTGAGCGACGCCGAGATCAAAGCGCTGTGGCACGCAGATTCGCAGCACACCCCTCTCCTTCACTTTCTGCTGCTCACAGGGCAGAGAATCGGCGAAGCGCAGCGCGCAACGTGGGCTCATATTGCGGGCGATCAATGGAACATCCCGAAAGAGCACGCCAAGAATGGTCTAGCTCACTGGGTCGCGCTCTCAACTCAAGCGCTCGCCGTCATCAATGAACAGGACGCCACTCGCACGCTCGTGTTTGGCCGCGCGACGAATACCGGAGTACAGGCGTGGCTTCGCCGCTGGTGCGAGCGCGAGGAAATTGCTCCCGCTTTCCGTCCACACGATCTGCGGCGCACGTTGGCCACAAGAATGGCTGACATGGGCATCGCGCCACACATCATTGAAAAGATTCTCAACCACCGGTTGCAAGGCGTGATGGCGGTCTATAACCGCGCCGAATATGAAACCGAGCGCACACAGGCGATGCAAACATGGGCGTCCGCGCTCGCACGAATCGTCGCGTGAAAGCCGAGCGCCCGCGCGATGTGCCGGATGATCCTGTTAACGATCCGGGCAGGCGTTATTTTTCCTACGCCAATTCCTACATCAATAATCACCCTGAGGAGCTAAAGCAATTTCCACTCGATCATCCGCTCGTCCGCATCCCGAACGATTCTCGCGTCATCGAGGCATGGAAGCGTCTGAAAAGCAGGGGCGTTGCACAGGGCGACATCACAGAGCTAATCGAAGTAGTCGCAAGAACCCTAGAGCGATGGCATTGGATCGAGGGCGGCACTCAACGCAAGTTCGTTGCGCGCCGACGCGCCTTGCAGCGCAAGCTACACGGAGTCGCCAAGGAACTCGAAAAATACGAAGACACCCGCTTACTCGGTCTTTCCCACGTTTTCAAAAATGTGCTCCCCGATAACGACGACTCCGAAGTTGTTGCTTTCTGCGACCGCTATGACATATCCGAGGTCGTGCGCGCCATGGCCACTGTGCTTGAGCCGTCCCACTTCCTCGGCACGTTCAAATCCGACGGCGCTGTCTTTCGAGCACCGCTGCAATCAAGGCTCAATAGAAAAATAAAACTCGAATCGCATTTGTTGCTCGAAGCCGCAGAGTTGGTCAAAAGATGGCCGCTTGTCCAGACTCGACGCATGCGCTTTCCGAATCGCGAGATTGAGGCGATTGTGGCCGTGGCCGCAGGTGTACCGGTCAAGCCGGGAACGTTGACGCACATTATGAAGGGCAAGCGCCGCAGATACGCGCCCAATAAATAGTGGAACATTTTCTGCGGCAATTCTGGATTTTCCACTTTTCGCTAGCGACTCTTCTTTGATGTACTTTGTGGGTCCAGCAGCAAACAACTGGACCTGTTATGCATCATTGCAAGCCCCGCTATCCTGCTGAGGAAGCATTTCAGCTTCTTGGTACGCCGAGGAGCACCGGGTACGTTGCGATCAAGAAGGGCCGACTAAAAATTCAAAAAGACGGCCGCCGGAGTTTCATTACCGCCGAAGAGATAGATCGGTACGTCCGCGAAGAATGCTCCGAAGTCGCGCCGATCCTCGCAACTCCGGCACCGCGTCGGCGGCGGCGAATGCCATGACGCACACGGGCAGCACCACGAGCACCGTCGCCGCGCCTGTGACGAAACCGGCGCTCGATCACACATTGACCACGACTTGGCTGGCGGACGTAGCCGCCCAGGTCAACGCGGAGAACGCATCTGCACGCGATTACGCGCGATCAGCCGTGCAGTGTGCTCGCCGGGCGGGTGACCTGTTATCGCAAGTAAAGCGACAATGCCGACATGGTGAGTGGACACTTTGGCTCAAATCACGCCGGCGCATACAGGGATCGGCATTGGCGTCATGAGCACACCCGCCAAGATCGCGCCGCACGTGGCGCGTACCTCAATGCAGAAGCGCGTAATTGAGGGCGAGTACCTTGGCGCCCAAGGACGAATATTCGGTACGGTGTCCGGCGGCGCGCATGATCTGCGTGACTTCTACGCATTTTTGCCATCTCACCAATATATTTACTTGCCCACCGGCAGACTTTGGCCTGCAGCGAGTGTGAATTCGAGCGTGCCGCCGGTAATTGGTGCGGACGGCGTGCCTCTGAAGGCGAGCGAGTGGCTCGACCATCACCGGCATGTCGAACAAATGACGTGGTGTCCGGGGTACCCGCAAATCATTCAAGGCCGTCTGATGGCTCGAGGCGGTTGGATCGATTGCCCAACTGCATCTACATATAATCTGTATGTGCCTCCGGCAGCGTTAGCCGGTGTCGCTGACTACGCTACGCCTTGGATCGACCACGCACGCCACGTGTTTCCTGAAGACGCAGATCACATTTTTTTGTGGCTGGCACATCGAGTTCAAAGGCCCAGTGAGAAAGTAAATCACGCACTCGTGCTCGGAGGCAGTCAGGGCGTCGGAAAGGACACTTTGCTCGAACCGATCAAGCGCGCAATTGGCCCGTGGAATTGTAGCGAGGTATCGCCAGCGCAACTCATCGGCCGATTCAACTCTTTTGCAAAAAGCGTAATCCTTCGGATTAGCGAGGCTCGTGATCTCGGTGAAGTTGACCGCTATGGCTTCTACGAGCATCTAAAATTGTATACGGCAGCGCCGCCTGACGTTTTGATGTGCGACGAGAAAAACGTAAAGGAGCACCATGTTTTAAACGCATGTGGCGTCATCATTACTACAAACCATAAAGGTGACGGGATTTATCTACCGCCTGATGATCGTCGTCATTACGTGGCATGGTCGGCGCTCACGAAGGAAGACTTCAAGCCATCGTACTGGAACGAATTATGGCAATGGTACGACACGGGAGGAATCGGGCACGTCGCCGCGTATCTCAGGGAACTCGACCTTTCCGGCTTTGATTCCAAGGCGCCGCCTAGGAAGACACAGGCATTTCATGACATCGTTGATGCAAACCGAGCGCCCGAGGATAGCGAATTGGCAGATGTAATTGACGCGTTGGGCAATCCCACGGCTGTCACGCTCACAATTCTTGCGAATCACGCTGATCCAGAGTTTTCTCGATGGCTGCTTAGCCGCCGAAACAGCCGCTTGATCCCGCGACGACTGGAGGCAGTCGGATATGTGGGCGTGCGCAATGGCGGTGCTGGCGACGGACTATGGCGATTGAATAAAAGGCGCCAGATGATTTATGCGCGACGTGAGCTATGTGTTCGCGACCGGCTAGCAGCTGTCACGGCGCTAGTTGGTCGGTAAAGTCGGTGATGTCAGTGATGTCAGTGATGTCAGTGATGTCAGTGATGTCAGTGATTCTGTAGATAGCTATTCGCACGGCATTTTAGCGCTAGGAGCTTCAAGGTGCCGGTGTAGGGCGCAATTTGGAATTCACTGATTTCACTGACTTCGCTGACCATTATCGTTAGCCTAAGCTTGTCGGGAACATAGTCGCAACGAGCCTTTCGAGAAACCTTTTCCTCGGGCATCAGGTCGCCCACGAACATCATTGCGAGCCCTTGCAGGGCAAAAACTATGTGTATTACTTGCCAATTCGTCGCGAGGTGAATGCGAATCTTGCGGTACTCCTTAAAGGGCGACCGCGCCGCAAAATTCAGTGAGTCACGTTATCCCGCAGGTCATGCGGCGCTTCCGTCGTTACGCCAAGCTGCGCAGTAGAGCTCGCGGAGCTGCAACAGGATCGCCGGCCGCTTCAACGACTTTTTCATGATTAGGCGTACGCTCGTACGCCACACGCGGCGAACGGCACAAAGGCGGTGCTCACCAGCGTGAGATTCGCCACGCCGCTCCTAGGCCGCGTGCGTACGTTATAAGCGACCGGCGCATACGTGTATGGTGAGGCCACTAGGTTAATCCACCTTCGCCCTAGGTCGTCGGTCAGTCCTGGGGCCCGGCCACCGAGCGTCGAGTGACTCTCCACAGCGCGGACAGTTATCAGCCGGCTTTTCGTTCCTGCCAGTTGGCGCGAGGCCGCTCGCGCGGGTTCCGAAGATCCCGCCGATGTTCTTTCCACATTTGGGGCAACGGAATCGTGTGCCAATCAGCACCCAGAGGATGAGGACCGGGGTCAAGCGCAAGAAACATGGCTCCGAGTCCGTGCATCCGCTGCATGGCGTCGAGTTACGCGCTTTGCGGGAACTGCGGCGGGCGCGCCCGGAGAGCCGGTGGCTGTTCGTATCCGAGCGCGACGGCAAACCGATGACTACGAGCAACGTGCGCAAGATCATCACGCGCTTGGGCATCGCCGCCAAGATCGGCTTCCCGGTGCATCCGCACCAACTGCGGCACGCAACGGGCTACGCGCTCGCCAACAAGGGTGTCGATACGCGAAGTCTCGCGGCCTATCTTGGGCATCGGTCGCTAGAGTCAACAGGGATCTACACGGACACCGCACCCAGCCGCTTCAAGGATTTTTTTCGCGACTAGCCTTACGCCCGCGCGCGGGACCAAGACTGGCGTGCCGGCGGATTTTTGGATTTTTGCGGCATCGGCCCCTTTTTATGAGTAGCCGCAAAATTACGTGCACAATACGGATGATTTTCCTATGGACATCCGCAAAATTATGCACAGCAAAGCTCGTGATTAAGGTTATCACGCCGCTTTTTGCGGCCTTGCGCGATGATGGGATCTTCTTATATGTGTCGCAAGAGTGCGCTCCGTTCGCCGTCATCTAGGGACAACCCCAAGCGCAACCACCACCATCACGCCATCTCCGTGAGCTGTCGCGCGATCAAAGTAACCGCCATCCCAAGGCCGTCTAGCCAGGCGAACAAGAGCGTTTAAGGATGGTGTCCACTTGTTGAGATGGTGGACACCATGTCAGGGGACGGCGAGGAGCTCGTAAAGGGTCTTGTCATCAAGT
>Ga0210394_10001691_pt1 | contig 33672 bp, 32 predicted proteins | sample IncBWC12MmetaG_FD_160121 | JGI IMG/M metagenome (GOLD analysis project Ga0210394, IMG submission 160121) | Forest soil microbial communities from Barre Woods Harvard Forest LTER site, Petersham, Massachusetts, United States - Inc-BW-C-12-M | ecosystem: Environmental > Terrestrial > Soil >... | reverse complement strand
CTTCGGGCGCGCGGCGGCGCGAAACGGGGCAAAGCTCATCTCTAGCCTAACTTTTCTCGTCGGGTATCTCGTCGCGGGATTTACGGAGAAGAAGCAGGCGCTTCACGATCTCCTGACGTCCTGCCTGGTTCTACGAAGGCCATAAGAGTCAACGGCTTTAGCACAGAGGAGAGACTCCTCAGTGTTTTTCTCCGCGGCCTCTGCGTTCTCTGTGGTGAAATCCGCCGTTTACCGCGCTAACGCTGAAATCCCGCCTGCGCTTACGGAAACCGACAGACTGAAGTCTGTCCTACTTGGCTTTCTTTGCCGCTTTGGGCCGGTGGGACTCGAACGTGAACGCGTCGAAGGAAATCAGGCCGGCGCCGGTGGTCACGAGCGCGATCGACATTGCGCCCAGAAGCAGCGGCATTTCGTAGCGGCCGAACTCGTAAATTCCCGCGGATGGCAGAATCGTCCGCCCAAGAACGAAACCAACCTCAATCGCCAGCAAGAGCGCAGCGCCGCGCGTGAACAATCCGGCGATCAGCAATCCTCCGCCGAACACTTCGAGAAGACCGGAGACGTAGGCGAAATAGCCGGGAAAACCATAGGACGGAAATGCCTTGAGCGCGTGCGCGGGATTGCTGAGTTTCGGATATCCGTGAAACACAAACGCTGCGCCGAGCGCCACGCGCAGAACGAGCAGCCCGAGTGGATTCAATTTGTCGAGAAATCGCATTTGGAATTCCCCCGTCGCGCGACATTTTAGCAAGTGGGCGCGGCGGGCTGGTTCATGGATTTCGCGGGGATTGTCGTAACTGAAAATCGGGTGGAACAATTTTCCCGCCCGGGAGTTGGAGAGTTTCGGAGACAGAGGTTATGACGCGAGGGCGCCGGCTCGGCGAGGTGCTCGCCTGAAGGCGAGCGCTACACGTTTTCCCAGAGGGGAATGTTTTTGCCCATTCCTTCTGCTACTGCCATTTCGTAGACGCGCACGGCTGCTGCCAAATCCCAGGTTGCGATGCCGTTCGATTTGAAGAGAGTGATTTCGGTGCGGCTGCTTCGGCCTGTGGCCTTGCCCGCTACGATCGCCGAGAGCTCTTGCACGGGATTCCATCGAGAAGAGTCTTCGCCGAACGCCTGAATCAGGTCGCCGGCTTCCATTTTGGCTTGCTCGATCGAGTCCACCACGATCCCGCCGGCGCGGGCGACTGCGGCAGTGTCGAGTTCGCGCTTTTGCGGCCAGTTGGCGCCCATGGCGTTGATGTGCATCCCGGGAACGAGCCACGCGCCTTCGAGCACGACTTTTGTCGCCGAAGTCGCGGTGATGAGGATTTCCGCTCCTTTTACGGCGTCCTCGCTGGAGGCTGCCGGCTCGACGGCGACGCCGATCCGTTCACTCATCTCGCGGCAGAATTTTTCGCGGCGCGCGGGGTCGCGCCCGAACGCGAGAATGCGCTCGAGGCGCCGCACGCCGGCGACAGCTTCGATCTGCGTGCGCGCCTGGTAACCCGTGCCGATGATGGCCGCGGTCCGCGCGTTTGCGTTCGAGAGATACTTGGTCGCGACGCCGCTGGCTGCTCCGGTGCGAATCTGGCCAAGAGCATCAGCCTCGATGAGCGCCGCCATTTCGCCGGTGGTGGAGCGAAAGAGCGGGACGACGAAACGCGCGACGCCGCGCACGACTGTGTAGAGCTTCATGCCGATGAATCCATGGACCGTGTCGGCGGCGGCCATGTAGTTCAAGAGGGCGTTGTCGGGCATCTTGATTCTGCGGCGCGGATGCAGGATCAGCTCGCCGCGGCCTTGCTGGAGCAAGGACTCCTCCACGATTTCGAGCGCGATGGGCATCGTTAAGAGCGAGCGGACATCGGCTTCGGTGAGAAGCAGCGTCATCGTGGTTCCTGGCCGAGCAGATTGACGCGGAACCTGTAGACTTTCGGCGCCGCTGGATCGAACACGAGAAGCTCCGAATGAGGCGTCACGGCGATTTGAGGGGCGGCGATCTTGCCGATGCTTGCCTCGAGGTCCGCGTCGAGCTTGTGCTGTCCGTCGGCGGTCCAAACGCGAATCTCCGAGGAGGAAGCCTCCATCGTGAATACGAAATCGCCAACTGCGGCGAGCCCCGTGATGGAGCCGGAGTCTCCGCTTGTGGCGCTAGCCGCGAGCCATGATGTTGCCGAGGAGCCGTCCGACGAAAATTTTTCGACGCGTCCCGTGCTGGAATACGCCACGAAAATAAAATTGTCGGGTTCGGCGGAAATCCACGACGGGCGCTCATCGGGCGACGTTGGAGTTTGAGGCGCGTGCCAGGATTTCACCAAGCGGCCGCGGTTGTTCAATTTCAGTACGTGCGAGTTTGCCGGATCGGGCAGAAACACGTCGCCGTCCTCGTCGATGCCGAATCCTAGAGGGCCGGAAAAATGCCGCTGCGGCGCGGCGCGCCAGGATTGCAAAAATGTTCCGTCCGGAAGATAGACCAGGACGTTGCCCTGTTGAGGTTTATCGATGTAGATCGCGCCCCCCGCGTCCACCGCGATCCCTGCCGCGCGTTTCACGCTGGCTTCCTGGAAGGAAAGCAGCGGCGTGCCGTTCGACTCAAACTTGTGGACGAAGCCCGCGGACGGGTCAGCAAAGAATACATTGCCCAGGGAATCGGCCGAGAAAGAGACGGGGGCGTCGAGTTGACCTGGGCCGTTGCCTTTCACTCCCCAGGAGCCGAGGAATTCAAACGGCGGCGGAGGCGGGGGTTTCGGCGCGGGGTTGACGCGATTGCCGCACGAGGTGAGAAGAAATGCCACGGCGAACGCGGCTTGCGCGAGCTTCGATCGCGTCGGTTCAAAATATTTCTTCGGCATGCGGTCGGTTCGGATTCGGCGTTCGTGCGTGAGATTCAAATTAAATTTTATCATGCGAGTACTTCAGCAAAGTTCCGGTGGCTTGGAGGTGTGTTCAAACGATTTGTCGCGTCAGGGAGGACAGCCAGCCCCTCAGTGGGACTCGGGGTAAAGAGTGGCTGTCCTATCGTCGCTGTGAGCGTGCGGGGGACGAACCGGGGGTTCTCACTCGGCGGACTTCTGTCTGCACCATGACGTAGGCTCTTGCCGCGCCGTCTACGTCCACGTCTGGGAATTGAAATTCTGGCCCTTTGGGGCCGCTCGAAACGCGAATGGGCAGGTGCCCGCACAGGTTGCTTTCGACGTATGCGGTTTCGTAACGCTTGCGCGCTTTGCTCCATGTGTAAACACGCAGCAGTGTGAAATCGCAATCCTGGCCTTCGCCGCCGCGCGAGCCTGCGACGAGGTACTGTGGCGCTTCGCCCCCGGAGCCGTCCGGCACGCGATTGAGTTCGAACCAGGCGATCACGTGCAGGTCGGCGGAGCTGGCGTAATCCTTCACGGGATCGGGCAGATCGAGCTCGACAAATCGCGCGAGGACCCAGCCTGCAATGGGTCCCTTGAGGCCGCCAACGCCCAGAACGGGCGCTTGCGAGGCGACAGGGCCACCGCTGACCGCGTCCGCCGTAGTTGGCTTCACTTGCGCCGGTGCGTTTTCCGGAGTCGGCGTGGTCCCTATGGCAGCCGGCAAATCCTGGGCGTGCATGACGAGCAGCCAGTCTTCCTGCTTCGGTTTTTCATTATCGGTGGCGGAGTTTTTTCCTTCCTGCGAATTTTCCTCGGGTGCCTGTGAAGTGTCGGCCACAGCGCGTTCCAGAATCAGCACTGGGGTTCCTCGCGCGAATTGAAAGATGCGCTTGCCGTCGCGGCCCGGTTCCACGCGCAGGTTGCTGACGGTTTTCGTCTTGCCGCGAGCCTGAACGGGCAACTGGCGCGCTCTTTCGAGCAACGCGGCGCTCTGGCCCCAAAGCTCGGAGTCCATGAGCTGCCGCGAGTCGCGCATCCAGCCGACCGTGCCCGAACTCGTACGTAATTGCGCCGACGGTCCCTCGATGCGCAAAACTTCGACGCGGTCGCCGTAGTGCACCTCGCCGGAAGGCTCGCGTACTTGCGCGAGGGTGTTCCAAAGGATCACGTCGCGGTCGGACACGTAGCCGACAGAAATTGCCTTGGGCGGGCCGTTATGGATTTTCCAGTAGAAGAGTCCTGCGAGGATGAGCACGACTGGAATAAAGCCGCGGCTGCGCAGGGTGCGCCAGATCATCTATTGATCTCCGAAAGTTATCCCGACGGCCTGCGCCGTGCGAACCATGCTGCCGTTTGGATCGACCTGGCGGTTGACGCCGACGGCTTCGTCCAGCGTGACGGATTCAATCTCGCCCGCGCGGAGGCAGACCATGCGGCCGAAACCTCCTCGAGCAATCAACTCGACGGCTTCGACGCCAAAGCGCGTCGAGAGAATGCGGTCGAAAGGGCTGGGCGACCCGCCGCGCTGAATGTGGCCGAGGACGGTGACGCGCACGTCCTGCTTCAGGAGCGAATGAATAGCCTCGCCGATCAGGATGCCCACCTGGCCCGGGCGAGGCGCCGGAAACGGTTTACCGCTGGGATCGAGCGGAGGGAGCTTCACGCCTTCGGCCACCACCACCAGCGAAAATTTCTTGCCGGCGGCGGCGCGCTCGCGCAGCCGCTCGCACACAGTTTCGATGGTGAACGGGATCTCGGGAATTAGGATTACGTCCGCACCACCGGCGAGTCCGGAGTGCAGCGCTATCCATCCCGCATCGCGGCCCATGACTTCGATGACCATTACGCGTCCATGCGATTCCGCCGTCGTGTGCAGGCGGTCGATGGCGTCGGTGGCGACGTGCAGCGCGGTGTCAAAGCCGAATGTTACTTCGGTCGCGGAAAGATCGTTGTCGATCGTTTTCGGCACTCCCACCAGAGGAATCCCCATCCGGCACAGATCGCGGGCAATCGTAAGCGTTCCGTCGCCGCCGATCGCGATGATGGCGTCCAGGCCCAGCTTGCGCGCGTTCTCGCAAACCCTCAGCGAGTAATCGTGCTCAACTTTTTTTCCGTTTTCTTCGACCGCATAGTGAAACGGATTGCCACGATTCGTGGTTCCGAGAATCGTGCCGCCTCGCGGCAGGATGCCGGCGATCGATTCCACCGTGAGGGGAAGCGTGCGTTCGGTCCAGATCAGGCCGTCAAATCCGTCGTTGATGCCGATGACGCGCCAGCCGTGACCTAAAATGGCCGCGCGTACCGCGCCGCGAATGACGGCGTTCAGCCCAGGGCAGTCTCCCCCACCGTTTGCGATGCCAATGGTCTGGATCGTTTGAGCCATGGGGCCTCTGCGGGCGGCAGGCTTACGGGGCCTGAAGCGCAAGAAGTCATTCTACACTATCGGCAATTCGTGCTTGGCGAGATCGAAAAACTCCAATTCCAGATCGAAACATCGTGGGGAGTAGTTTCGGTGAATAGTCCGCTAAATCTTCCGCGATCGCATTGGGGCTAGCCGGGCGGGAGCCGGTAAGCGATGAGTTCGCCTGGGTAGCCCGGCCCGCTCACGGCGATCACGATGTATTGTTGCCCGTTCAGTATGTACGTCATCGGCGAACCGCTTTGCGGCGCGGGCATGTAGACCGCGCCGGCGTCCTTGCCGGTGGCTTTGTCGTAGGCGCGCAACATCGCGCCGCGCGATCCGGAGGGCAGCGTAACATTCACCCCCTCACCAGCGATCACCAGAGTTTTTGTCGTCAACGTGCCGATCAATCCCTGGCTGCCCGTGCGCGGAATCGTCAGGCCCGCCAGCGCGGGATTGTTTCGAACGCTGTCGGGCGTTTCGCCGTGGGGTACTTGCCAGGCGATTTCTCCTTTATCGAGATCAATGGCCGTGATGCGGCCGTACGGAGGCTTCAGCAGGGGCAAGCCGCGCACGGTCAGCACAGGTTCTCCGCTCTCGGGATTCGGAGCGGGGACCGGAGGCGCGCCCATAGGCTGACCCGCGTGGGGCATTACTCCCGCGGTTCCCTGAACGTATTCCATGTCGGAAATTTTCGCATCGGGTGACGGCACGAGGCCGAGGGCAGAGATGTCGGTGCGTGAATAGACGTACAAGAGGTGCGTGTCAGGATCGTAGGAGCCGCCGGGCCAATTCGCTCCTCCCAGCGCGCCGGGTGAAACGATTGTCGCCAGCGGTCCGTCCGCTTTGCTGACGGAGGGCGGCGTGAAGAGCGGCCCGATTCTGTACTTCGAGACAAGTTTTTCCGCTTCGGCGTGCAGTTCTGGCGTGAAGTCAACCAGGCTATCGCCGGAGACGCCTTGATTGTCGAACGCAGGGGGCTTAGTCGGAAATGGCTGAGTGGGCGAGTACCATTCGCCCGGGACGTCGCCCTGCGGGACGGGGCGGTCTTCCATCGGCCAGATCGGCTGGCCGCTTTCGCGATTGAAAACGTAGAGGAATGCCTGCTTCGTGGGTTGCGCGACCGCTTTGATCGTGTGGCCGTTGACGTTGATGTCCGCGAGAATCGGTGCGCACGGGATGTCCATGTCCCACAAGCCGTGATGGACGAGCTGATAGTGCCACTTACGTTTGCCGGTTTGTAAATCTACGGCGACCAGGCTCTCGCCGAACAAGCCGTTGCCCGGACGGTCGCCTCCGAAATAATCTCCGGTCGGCAATTCCACCGGCAGATAGACGAGGCCGAGATTTTCGTCCACTGAGACTTGTCCCCACACGCCGGTGTTGCCCGTATACGCCCAGGATTCCTTCAGCCAGGTATCGTTTCCGTATTCGTTGGGGAGGGGAATGGTGTGGAAGATCCAGAGGCGCTTGCCCGTGCGCACGTCGAACCCGCGCACGTAGCCCTTTACGTTTTTCCTGCTTCTTGGCACTCCACCGGTGAGATGCGCCGCGCCGACGATCACTACGTTCTTGGCCACGACCGGCGTCGAGTGAAGACCGACTTCGCCGGTCACGAGATCGATATCCTGATCGTCGTCTTTTTTCAGGTCAACGACGCCGTTGACTCCGAAGCTGGGGATGGGATTGCCTGTCTTCGCGTTGAGCGCGATGAGCCGGTAGCCCGGCGTGACATACAAGATTCTCTCTTCCTTGCCGTCCGTCCAGTAAGCCACGCCATGCCCCGAGAGCTGTCTCGGCGCATTGGCGCCGCGGTCGCCTTCGTTTTCGCTGTGCATCCAGAGAAGCTCGCCGGTCGAGGCGTCGAGAGCTACGACCGCTCTGCGCGATCCGCCCGTGGAATAAAGGACGCCGCGAACCATCAGCGGCGTCGACTCAAATTTGAATTCGGGGCGCGGGCCCAGCGAATCCGTCTTGAACCGCCAGGCGACCGTGAGTTTGTTGAAATTGGCGGCGTTGATTTGGTCGAGCGGCGAGTAGCGCGTGCTCCCGAGGTCTCCGCCGTACGTTGTCCATTCACCGTTCTTTGCGCCAGACTGCGCGTGGGCTGGAAGAATCGCGCAAAACAAAAGCAGAATCGGGGCGCAAAGAGCCGCGCGTCGTGAGGACAGCTTCATGGACATCCTCCTGGGTAAGTCGCCGCGTATACTCTACGCACGGCGCGCCGAAGCCGCAACCAAAACGGGATGATTGCGCCGCACGCCGATGCTAAATGGTCTTCGTCTTGCGGCGGAAGCGCTCAAGGAGTGCCGAGTGCAAGCGACCGCGGACATCGTCGGGGAGGGGAACGGGTTCGGAATTGCAGAAGATCTGGATGGTTTTGCGGCAGGTATCGACTACGAGGCGGCAGTCGGTGCAGCCGGACAGGTGCTGCTCCAGGTCGGTTTTCATGGCGGAGTCGAGTACTCCGTCCAGATAGCTCGTCAATTCTACGATTACTTTCTTGCAGTTCACTGCGTTTCGCTCCGTCGGAAATACTTGTTGAGTTTTTGGCGGAGTTTGAGCCGCGCCCGCAAGAGCCGCGACTTTACTGCCGCCGTGGAAATTCCCAGGATTTGAGCCGTTTCTTCTGTGGATAGTCCTTCCACGTCGCGCAGAAGAAACGCGACGCGGAAAATGGGATCGAGTTCGGAAATCACGCTGTTCAAAATCTCGTTGAGCTCGGTTTGCGCGAATTTTTTCTCGGGAGACGGCCCCCAGTCCTCGATTTCGCGGAAATAGGAATCTTCGCCGTCGCCGTCCGTCAGGGGCTCGTCGAGCGAAACCTGATTCGGGCGGCGCTTGCGCAGCTTCATCAGGGCTTCGTTGACGGCGATGCGCACGAGCCAGGTGTAAAAGCGCGAGTCGCCCTGGAAGCGATCGAGGTTTTGGTAGGACTTCAGGAAGGCGTCCTGCATGACGTCCTCGGCGTCCTCGCGATTTTGCGTGATGTTCATTCCCAGGCGGAAAATCTTGCGCTCGTAGCGGTTGACCAGCTCTTCAAATGAGGCCGTGTCTCCGGCCTTCGCCGCAGACACCAGTGCTGCTTCGTCCTCGCGGACGATCGTCGAAGCGATTCGTTTGGGGTCGGTAGCGCTCAAATTCCAGTGTGCTCCAGGCGGCTGCTCGGAGTGGCCAGTCGCGCTCATTTGGCAGGTTACCATAGTTCTCCTTTGCTTTTCCTGCCTGCCGGACCCTGTTCTTCGGATGAGACTACAAGCCGATTCGATTCAAATTTTTAGTGCAGATAGGGCACATGCCGCAAAGTGGCCGCGCCGGGCGATCTGAGCCGAGTGATACAATGAGCCGCTTCCTTATTCATGGGGGAAATCGTTTGTCTTCGCGTTCCGGCGGGCCGTCGGAAACGGCGCCGGCCGCGCGGGCTTGGTCAAACTTAAATTCTGGGAGTGCGCGGAGCTTTAGACACCAAGATGCGAACCTTGCCCGATTATTTGCGAACCGGCATGAAGCTGATCATCGTCGGGTGTAATCCCGGCGACCGCTCGGCGCGGGTCGGCCACTATTACGCCGGACGCGGAAACGAATTTTGGCCGCTGCTGTACGATTCAGGCGTGATCCCCGAGTTGCTCGATCATCATAGCGACAAGCGGATGATCGAATTCGGCGTCGGGCTGACCGACCTGGTGAAGCGGCCGACGCGCGGGGTCGAGGAATTGAAGCGCGAGGAATTTGCCGAGGGGCGGATCCTGCTGTCCCAGAAACTCGAGCAGTACGCGCCGCAAGTGATCGCCTTCAACGGCGTGGGCGTGTTTGAGAATTTCGCGCAGCGGCCGTGCAAGCCGGGACTGCAAAAGGAGCGGCTGTACGGCGCGCAGGTGTTCGTGCTGCCGTCGACGAGCGCTAAGAATGCGACGGGCCGTGGATTTAAGCTTCGCTATTTCCGGCAGCTGGCCAAGGTGCTTGAGAAACTTCCAAAGTGACGAGCCGTGGGTCGTGACCCGTGTTCCGTGACCGGTGACCTGTAGCCTGCATTCTGCAGTTTGTGGTTCGCGGTCCGCTCCTTCCCTCCATCCCAATATTGAGATTTCAAATTTGAAATTTCAGATTTGAGATTTCCCCTTGCAATCTGTAACCGCGGTTTGTGACTCTTACCCTTGCGCCTCGGACTGAATCCTGGGTCGTGATTCTTCTTCTCATTTCAAATTTGAAATTCCAGATTTGAGATATCTGGGATCGATCCGCAAGCACTCTCGTAGCTATGAGCTTGAGCACTTTTTCACGGGGCGAGTTGATGGTGGCGGCGGCTGCGCGCGAGATCCGCGACGGCGAACTCGTCTTTGTTGGCATGCGGTTGCCGATGATTGCGTTCGCGCTGGCCAAGCGGACGCATGCGCAGCGCGCGACCGGGCTTTTTGAGAATGGAATTATTCGAGATACGCCCGCCGCGGAAATGCTCTACACGATGGGAGATCCACAGAATTTGCGAGGCGCAACTTTTTGTGGCGATATGATTTCGGTGATGTCTTTCCTTCAGCAAGGACGCGTGAACATCGGGTTTCTAGGGGCGGCGGAAGTGGATCGGTTCGGGAATCTCAATACAACTTGGGGCCGGGAGAGTGGACGGCCGATCCGTCTTCCGGGTTCGGGCGGGGCCTGCGACATCGCTTGTCTTTCGCAGAGAACGGTTGTGCTGTTGGCGCACGATTCGCGGCGGCTCGTCTCGCGCGTTGCATATATCACTTCACCGGGCAACGGCGATGGAGCCGGATGGCGGCGCTCGCGTGGATTGCCCCCGCGTTCCGGCCCTTCGGCGATCATCACCACGATGGGCGTGCTGCGATTTGGCGAGGACGGCGAGGCTCGGCTTGCATCGATTCACCCGGGAATTCGAGTGGAAGATGTGCTGAGCAACACGGGGTGGCCGCTGCGCGTGGCCGATGATGTGACGGAGACGCCCGCGCCTACGGAAAGCGAACTCGCCGTGATCCGCGAAATCGATCCAACACATTTTTGGACGAAAGCATGACGGCCGCCCCATCAAAACTGGTTTCGATGCGCGAGGCGATCGCCGCTCACGTGCCCTCCCGAGCCACAGTGATGATGGGCGGGGCGCTCGAGCAAATGATTCCGTTTTCGGCCGGGCACGAGATCATCCGCCAGGGACGCCGAGACCTGACGCTGGTCGGCCCCATTTCCGACATGCTGTTCGATCAAATGATTGGGGCGGGCTGCGTGGCGCGCGTGATGGCCGCGTGGGTGGGCAACGCTTCGGTCGGCCTCGGCTATTGTTTCCGGCGGGCCGTGGAGCACGCGATCCCCAACGCTATCGAGACGGTGGACCACACAAATTTCACGATTGCGATGGCGCTGCATGCGGGCGCGCTGGGTGTGCCGTTTTTGCCGACACTTACGGCGCTCGGCAGCGACGTGCTCAAGAGCAACGGCAATTTGCGGGAATTTGCTTCGCCGGTGGGCGACGAGCGATTAGTCGCGGTGCGAGCGTTGCATCCCGACGTAGCAATCGTGCAGGTGCAGCGCGCGGACGAATCCGGCAATCCGCATTTATGGGGGAATCTCGGTGTTGTGATTGACGCAGCGCGAGCGGCGCGCAAGGTCATTGTAGTTGCCGAAGAGATCGTGGCGCCGGACGTCATCGCTTCCGATCCGAATCGGACGCTCATTCCTGGATTTCTGGTGGCGGCGGTCGTGCACGAGCCGTGGGGCGCGCATCCCGCGCCGGTGCAAGGCTACTATGGTCGCGATCATGCTTTTTTCGCCGAGTACCACGAGCAGTCCCGCCGGCGAGAGGATTTTGAGCGCTGGCTTGAGAAATGGGTGCTAAACGTTTCCGCGCGACCCGAATACATGGCAGGATTGGATGAGTCGCGGATTGCCGGCCTTCGCGTTCGCGAGCATGCCTATTCGGCGCCTGCGGATTTTGGCGTTTGAGGAGAACGAACTATCGTGAAAACGAAAATCAAATTTCTTCAAAAGCCGTCGTGCACGACGTGCCGGAAAGCGAAGGCGTTTCTCGAGAAGCGCAAAGTGGAATTGGAGCCGCGCGATCTCGGGAAAGATCGATTGACGGTCGAGGAACTCGACGCGCTGATCGGCAAGCGCGACTACCGGAAGTTTCTGAACACGCGCAACGAACTCTACCGCGCGCGCAAGATGGGGCAAAGTCCGCCTTCGCGCGAGGAAGCGCTGCAATTGATGGCGGGCGAGCCGAATCTGATTCGCCGGCCGGTTGTCGTGCGCGGGCCGGAGATTGTGCTGGGATACGATGAGGAAGCGCTGAAGCGAATTTCCAAATAGTGCGGTAGTCGCAGAAAGACGGGCTGCTTGTGAGCATTGCTGAAAAAATCGTGCTGTTGCAGGGTGACCTGACCGAAATGGACGTCGACGCCGTCGTCAACGCTGCGAACAACGATTTGCAGTTGGGCGGTGGCGTGGCCGGAGCGATTCGCCGCAAGGGCGGCGAGGCGATTCAGCGGGAGTGCGATGCGATCGGCAGCATTCCCGTCGGCGGCGCGGCCATCACGTCCGGTGGTAATCTGCGCGCCCGGCATGTGATTCATGCGGCGAGCATGCAACTGGGCGGCGCGACGACCGCGCGGGCGCTGCGAAGCTCGACGGCTCACTCGCTGCGCATCGCGGCGGAGAAGGGTCTGCGGTCGATCGCATTTCCCGCGGTGGGCACGGGGATCGCGGGGTTTCCCGTTTCCGAATGCGCGCGAATCATGCTGCGCGAAGCGGTGGAACATTTGAAGCGCCTAACGTCGCTTGAGAAGATTTATTTTGTCCTTTTCGATGCCTCCGCTCTCGCCGAATTTGAAAAAGCCTGGACCGAAATCGCGGCGCCAAGCGGCGATTTGCAGCACGGCTCGCGGGCGGGGCAGCCGTGAACGACCTCGCCGAAAAAGTTCGCGCGGAGCTAACGCAGTACGAGCATCCGCTCTTCCTGTTTGACTCGCGCCCCGTCGCTGAAGGCGTTGAAGTGCTGATCCACTTCTCTCCGCCCGAGCCGGAAGTCCACACCTATGTTTTCCTGCTTCGCCCGCGGGAAATCGAGAGCAAGCAATTCCCGTGGATTTTTCAAAAGCAGCTTTACGACTGCCTCCACGATTTCGTCATCGAGATGTTCACCTGCAATCCGCAGCGCCAGGACGTATGACGGCGAGCGCTTCTTCCGGATCGGCGAGTGGCGGCGAGGCGCCGCAGTCGGGGGAACACGCACGTGCGCTCACCGAACTGCTCGCCCAGCGCATTCGCGCTGCCGGGCCGATTCCTTTCGACGAATTCATGCGCGAGTGCTTGTACCATCCCGCTCACGGATATTATTCGCGCGCGAACGCCGCCCGGTTCGGGGATTACTACACGAGTGTTGACGTTCATCCGATTTTTGGGCGCCTGCTCGCGCGGCAATTTGCGGAAATGTGGGTGCTGCTCGGCTCTCCGCGCCCGCTTCTTCTGGCCGAATGCGGCGCGGGAGTCGGCCGTCTGGCCGGGCACATATTGGATTTCAGCGCGCGGTCACTCCCTGAATTTTACGGCGCGATCGAATATGTGGCGGTCGAGCGAAGCGAAGATCGAAGGGCCCAGCATGCGACGGCGCTTGCGGAGCACATGGCATCGGGTCGCGCTTCCAGCGCCGCGGAATTGCCCCGCTCGATTGCGGCGGGCTGTATTTTTTCAAACGAACTGCTGGATGCGCTGCCCGTGCGCCGCGTCATTGTAGACAGGGGCTCATTCATGGAAATTCTCGCGGGATGGGATGGTGCCGGGTTTACAGAAGTCTTGGGCGAGCCTTCGACGCAGGCGCTCGAGCAATATTTTCGCGAGCAGGGAATTACGCTCGAGGAGGGGCAGCAGGCAGAAGTTTGCTTCGAGGCGTGCGATTGGATCGAGAACGCGGGGCGCGCGCTCGAGCGTGGCTTTGTCCTGACGATCGACTATGGCCACGAAGCCGCTGCGCTGTACAGCGAACACCATAATCGCGGCACGCTGCTGGCTTACCGCGACCACACGGTTTCGGAAGATATTCTGGATGTGCCGGGAGAGCAGGATTTGACCGCGCACGTCAACTTTACGGCCGTGGATTTGTGGGGGCGCCGGTCGGGCCTCACGCGCACGGGCCTCGTCACGCAATCGCAATTTCTCGTTGCGCTTGGCCGCGGCAATGAATTCGCGGATTTATACGACCCGGGCCAGACAGAAATGGAAAAATTGCGTGCCCGGCTTTTGCTGAAGAATTTGATTCATCCGGAAGGGTTGGGAGAAAAGCTTCAGGTCCTTGTCCAGCACAAGGGAATGCCGGCGCCTCAGCTTACTGGTCTCGGCGGTTAGTGAGGAGGTAGCTCAACAGACCGAAGTCGGTTAAGCCCCCGTCTCACTGTAGGCTTTCTTCATGGATTTTTCCGCTTCGGCTTGCGCGCCGCCTGTGTCGTCGCCCGTCTGCCTCGCCTTGTTGTATTCGTTGACGGCGCGCGTGCGGTCGCCCTGGATGTCGTAGATCCGACCCAGGTAGATGTGCGACCACACCTCGGTCCACTTGGTGCTCAGGTCGGTGGCGCCGTCCAGCGCGTCGCGGAAGGATTGCGCGGAGGCGGCGTAATTGCGCTGGTAGAAAAATGCTTCGCCCATGCGGAAGTCGGCAAGCGCGTTGGCCTTGTCCTGCTCGAGCGCCCGCTGATACTGCTGCACGGCGTCGTAATAGCGGCCCACCGCGGCGAGCGACTCGCCGCGCGCGATAATCCCGCGCACGCGCAGCGGCTGGCTCGATTTCAACAGGTAGTCGTGAGGATCGAGAATAATTCCGTTGGGCTTCGGCCGCCCGAATGTTTCCACGCTGAATTGCGACTCCTTGCCAGATAGCGTGATGGTCTTGAACTCAGGGTTTCCTTCGGTTTGAACTTCCAACTCCACGTCCATGTGGAAGACGTCCAGATTCTGCTTTGCCTTGCCAACGATCCGGAAGCCTTTCTTCGTGCGGTAGACGACGTACTCCAGATTGAATTCCGGGATTCCCGTCGAATGGAGCCACTGCGTGAAGAATGGCCGCAGGCTTGTGGCCTCGGTCGAGGGGGGCGGACCATTCGACAGCTTGAAGGATTCCGCCGGAGCGGGCTGCGCCTGGCGCGCCTCGGCGAGTTTCTCAAAATCGTCCACCGTCGCGGATTTGCCCGAGTAGCGCGAGTAATAGTCCTTCAGCAAGGCGCTGAAATTCGCATCGCCGATGATCGAGCGCAGCATGTGAAACACCATCGCGCCCTTGTTCACGACCACGGACTGATATTCCTCGGAGCCCGGTTCAAGGCGCCCGGCATCCGCGATCGGAGCGGAATCGTCAAACATCAGAGCGCCCACGGCGAAATCCTCGACCGCCTTGTTCATCCCTCCCTTGCCCGCCGACTGCTCGACGTACAGGCCTTCCGAGTAACGCGATAGCCCGTCGGTAAGCCAGACGTCGGATGGAGTATCCGCCGCAACTTGCGCGCCCCACCACTGGTGTGCAACGAGGTCCGCCAGCAGCCTCTCATTTGGCCTTCCCAGCCACTGCCGCGCGCTCACGAGGACGAGGCCGGGCGCGGCGTAGCCATCGACGGTCCCGTCGGGAAGCTGCGCAACGGTCATTCCGGGCGCGGGCAAGGGGCCGAACACGTCATTGTAAAAATCGACTACGTGCGCGATCGCGTCCGCGTAAGCGGGCGCTGTGCTGGTCAGTGTGGCAGGAGTGTAGATCGAATATGTGGCGCCCTGCGCTTGCTGCGGACTTAGCTGAAGCGCTCCGATGACGAACGTTCCCGCGGCCTCCGGCTGGTCGACGCGATACGTGTAGAGCATGCGCTCATTTTCGAGCGGCGGCGGCGCGGGCGCGCTCGTGGGCGAGACTGGGTCGCGCAATCGGGACTTTGCAGCCACTGGAGCGACGGGAGCTGCCTTCGCGGTGACGTCCGCAGGCGCGCCAGCGGACGTTCCGGTTCCCACGACAGCCATATTGCCTGGTACTTCGATCTGGAAAATTCCCGTGTAGCGGTTCGAGGGATACTCGGTCAGCGGAAACCAGCGCGCAGGAAGCAGCAGGTATCCGCCGTCCTTGCCGAAGAAGGCCATCCGCACGCCTTCGGTGGACTCGTTCAAGCGGCTGGAAAGCGGGCCGCCATAGTCAAAAAGCAGAGTGATTTTTCCTCCGGCAGGAATCGTTTCGCCGAGCGTGACGTGCAGCTTCAGGCCCGTGTTGTCGTCGCGTTCGTACGTAACCGGCTTGCCGGAAACGTCGCGGACGGAATTGACGCGCAGGTTTTGATTGAGCTCGACGTCCACGATTCGCCCAGGTATTTGTGCCGCAAAGTCGACCTTTGCCTGCGCGTTCATCACTTGGCCGATGGCGTCAAGCGAGGCGCGAATCTCGTAGTTCGTGGCGTGGAAAGCGGCCACCCTGGCAGACTGAACCGGCGCAACCGGCCGGCCCGGTCCCTGCGGGGCTCCCGGCGACTGCGCCCATCCGGGTAAAGCAAGACCCGCGAGGCAGGCCGCGATGAGGAATGGTCGCACTTTCGACATGAGGTTCAGGCGCCCCTTTATCCGGCGGAGGATGTGCACAGGATAGGATACCAACTCGGCCCTCAGAGTTGCCAGTCCAAGGTGCGTTACGTTTGACTCAACATACCTGCGATCAAATCCGCCGCGCGCTCGACCGCGCCCGGCGGGCCAAGCTTTTCGCGAACTTCGGCGAGGCCCCGGCGCATTTGCGCGCGTGCTTCAGGCGAGTCGAGCAAGCGAGTCACTTCGGTTGCCACACGCGCGGGAGTGAAATCCTCCTGGACGAGTTCCGGGACAACGCGCTTTCCCGCGATCAAATTCACCATGGCGAACATGGGCGTGCGCACGAGGAGTCGCGCGATCGCGGCGGTGAGTGGTGCGAGGCGATATATGACGATCATGGGCGCGTCCATGAGGGCGGCCTCGACGGTCGCCGTGCCGCTTGAGAGGATCGACAGATCCGCCGCGCCCAACGCGTCGTAGGTGGAATCTTCGACCACCTGAACGCGAGCGTCAGCTGTCAGATAAGGCTCAATCAGGGAGCGACTCACGCCCGGCGCGAGGGCCAGCACGAATTGCACGTCGCGATCCCTTTGGATCAGGCGGCACGCCTGCATGAGCGTGGGCATGTGATGCGCGATTTCGCCCGAGCGACTTCCGGGCAGCAGCGCGACGATTGGTTTGGAGGCGTCCAAGCCGAAGGCCGCGGCGAACTCGTTGCGCGTTCGCTTGGCCGCTACGTTTCCCACGAGCGGGTGGCCGATGAAGTCGGCCTTCACGCCGCGCGAGCGATACCACTCCTCCTCAAACGGAAAAATGCAGAGGCCGCGAACGAATCGCCGGCGCACGAGGTTGGCCCGCCAGGGCCTCCAGGCCCAGAACTGCGGGCAAACGAAGTAGACGCAGGGCACGCGTTGGCCCTTTAGCTCACGCGCAAGGCGCAGATGAAATCCGGGGAAGTCGGTGAGGATCGCGAGACGCGGTTTGCGGCGCGCGGATTCATTCAGCAGCCGCTTGAAGACGCGCCGCAGTGCGGGATATTTTTTTGCGATTTCGACAATTCCAACCAGCGCTACTTCCGAGCAGTCGGCCACGAGATCGACTCCCGCTTCGCGCATGCGCGAGCCGCCCATGCCGAAGAGCTGCACGTCGGCGCGGGCGCGCAGTGCGGTCGCTAGGCGAGCCGCGTACATGTCGCCCGAAGCTTCGCCGGCAGAGATTAGGATTTGTACTGGAGCCATCAAGTGGCACAGCCACTCTTGGCTGTGCGGGTTTTGCAGAAGTCAGTACCGCCTCGCAACCAGCAGCCGAGGCTGGCTGTGCAATATCCCGTAAGTCTACAAAGGCGCACAGCGAAGAGTCGCTGTGCCACTCTATTCTAACTAATCGTTCCCTGGAACCGACGTGCCGGCTTCGCTTTCCGCAGTTTCCACAAAGGATGCGCGCAGCTCCTGATCCTTGTACTGGAGCTGGTAGAGGCGATAGTAGATTCCGCGCAAGGCGAGCAGTTGCTGATGCGAGCCCTGCTCGCGCAACCGGCCTTTGTGGAACACCAGAATGCGGTCGGCGTGCTGAATGGTGCTGAGACGGTGCGCGATGACCAGAGCGGTGCGGCCTTCGAGCAGGCGGTCGAGCGCTTCACGAATCAGGAGTTCGGTTTTGGTGTCCACGCTCGAGGTCGCTTCGTCCAGGATCATGAACCGCGGATTGTGCGCCAGCGCTCGCGCAAAGCTGATGAGCTGACGCTGGCCGACAGAGAACGTCGCGCCGCGTTCGCTCACGTTGGTCTCAACGCCCTGCGGCAACGAGTCGAGCATGGAGCCCAGCCCCACTTCGCGCAAGGCGGATTCGACGCGTGCGCGGCTGATGTCTTCGTCGCCGAGGCGAACGTTGGATTCCAGGCTGCCGGTGAAGAGGAACGGGTCCTGCAGGACGATGCCGAACTGACGGCGCAATTGGTGCACGTCGTAGCGGCGGATGTCCACGCCATCAAGCAGAATCTGGCCGCGCTGAATTTCGTAGAAGCGCAGCAGCAGTTGGATGAGCGTCGTCTTCCCCGCGCCGGTGTGGCCGACGATCGCGAGCGTCTGTCCCGGAGCGATGTGGAAGGAAACATCGCGCAGAATCCAGTCTTCATCCTTCGGGTTCGCTCCGCCGTGATAGGCGAACCATACGTTGCGGAATTCGATTTCGCCGTGTGGAGAGGTGAGCGCCAGCGGAGCTTCCGCGGGCGGCGCGGGAATCGGCTCGTCAAGTAGCTTGAAGATGCGTTCGCACGCAGCCATGGCCGACTGCAGGATGTTGAATTTTTCGCTCAGATCTTGGATGGGGCGGAAGAAGCGCTGCGCGTACTGCATGAAGGCGATCAGCGTTCCGACGGTCACCGCGCCGGCAAACGAGAGCAGTCCGCCGTACCAGAAAACAATCGCGATTGCCGTCATGCTGAACAGCTCGACCGCGGGAAAGAACACGGCGAAAGCAGTAATCGCGTCCTTGTAGGCTTCCATGTGGATGCGGTTGAGATCGGCGAATTGTTCCCGTGATTTCCGCTCGCGGTTGAAAATCTGCACGATGCTCATCCCGCTGATGTGTTCCTGCAGGAACGAGTTGATCCGCGCGATGGCTGTCCGAATCCGGCGGTTGGCGTCGCGCACGCGATTGCGGAACATCCACGTTGCGAACATGATCAGCGGCAAAACCGCGAAGGTCGCCAGCGCGAGCCTCCAGTTTTTCCACATCATCACCGCGCCGATGCTGAGCAGGACGATCGCATCGTTGGCCATGGCCGCGATTCCGGCGGCAAACAAATCGTTCAGCGCGTCGACGTCCGTCGTTACTCGTGTCACGAGGCGCCCGACCGGGCTGCGGTCGAAGAAGCTCATGGGCAGGCGCTGCATGCGCTCGAAGATTTCTTTGCGCAGATCGTAGAGCGTCTGCTGCCCCACGTTCTGCATGATCCGGACTTGCAAATACTGGACGGCGAAGCTCAGAAGCAATGCCGCGAGCGTTACGAGCGAAATGAAAGAGACGCCCTGCAGCGCAGCCGCCCAAGGCATCGACCGATCCACACCGGGGACGATGTATTTGTCCACCGCGAATCCGAACAGATACGGACCAACAACTTCGAGAGGACCGACCAGCAAGGTCAGGAATACCGCGAAGACCACACTCCACCGGTACGGCCGCAGATACGTCATCAGCCGCCGCAACAGGTGCGAGTCGTAAGCCTTTCCTAGAGCTTCCTCTTCCCGGAAGTCGCTCATTCGCGCGCCAACTCTTCCTCGAGCAATTGCTTGTTGTACAGATCGGCGTAATATCCGCCGCGAGCCAAAAGTTCTTCATGTGTCCCGCGTTCGACGATCCGGCCGTCACGCAAGACCACGATCTGGTCGGCGTGCTGCACGGTCGAGACGCGGTGCGAGATCAGGATGGTCGTCCTCTGGCGCAGAATCGCGTCCAGACGGCGAAGGATGCGCTCTTCAGTTCCGGTATCCACACTGGATAGGGAATCGTCGAGAATCAGAATTCTAGGATCGCGAATCACGGCTCGAGCGATGGCCGCACGCTGTTTCTGCCCGCCGGAAAGCGTGATTCCGCGTTCGCCTACCATCGTGTCGAATTGCGCGGGGAATTCTCCGATCTCTGCGGCAATGCTGGCAACGTCGGCGGCTTCGTGCACTCGTTCGTCCGTGGCGCTGTCGACTCCGAACGCCACGTTTTCCCGGAGCGTCTCACTGAACAGGAAAGTGTCCTGCGGCACGTATCCTACGGCCCGCCGCAAGGTTTCGAGCGGCCATTCGCGGATCGGGCGGCCATCGATGAACAGAGTTCCCGGGGGCGCTTCCCATAGCCGCGCGATCAGCGACGCCAGCGTGGACTTCCCACTCCCTGTAGGTCCGACGATCGCGAGAATCGAGCCTGCCGGAACGTGCAGGGAAATGTCCTGAAGCACAGGCTGGTTGAGCGCGGCCGAGCCGTTTGATTTTGCCCCGTCGATCTCGCTGCGAACGGTCGGATACGTGAACGTTAGGTTCCGGAATTCGATTTCGCCGCGGATTTCTTGCCCCTTATCGAGGACCGCGCTGGCATCGTTGATGTTTGGCTCGGAATCGAGAATGTAGTTCAGCCGGCCCATCGACGCGCCGCCGCGCTGAAAGATGTTCGTCACGAATCCAAGAGCGATCATCGGAAAAATCAGCCGCGTCATGAATGTATAAAACGCGATCAGCTCGCCGAGCGTGATCCGGTTCAAAATCACCTGGCGCCCGCCCTGCCATAACACGAGGACGAACGTCAGACCAAAGAGCATCTGGAGCAACGGCATGAACAAGCTCCAGAACATGATGAGCCGGAGGTTGCGGTTGATGTATTCGCGGTTCGGGGCGTCGAATCCCCGAATCTCCGCATCCTCCTGCACGTAGGCGCGCACAACGCGCATACCGGCCAGATTCTCTTGAGCCTTCGCGGAAAGCACGGCCAGCGAAGCCTGAATTTTTCCGTAGAGCGCGTGGATTTGCCGGCCGAACAACCAAACGCTGACGGCCACGATGGGCACGGGCAGCAGCACGTACACACTGAGCGTCGCCGAAATCCAGAACATCAGCGCCACGGCCAGGACCATGGTCGCGATCGTGTTGGCGCTGTACATGATGCCGGGGCCGAGCACCATGCGCACCGAGTTCAAATCGTTTGTGCAGCGCGACATCAGCTCGCCCGTGCGGTTTCGGACGTAGAATTCAGGCTCCATCTGCACGAGCTTGGCCAACAGATCGTTTCGCAGGTCGTATTCGATGTCGCGAGAAAGTCCGATCAGGATTTGCCGCGTCCAGTACGAAAAGACGCCTTGCACGGCGCAAACGATGACCAGCGCCGAGCAAAACACCGCCAGCGTGTGCGGATCCTTCGGGTGATAGTAGGGAAGAAGCGGACCCAGGGCGATTTGCGTCAGGCGCCCGAGCTGCGCCAGCGGGGTCTGGGCGCCCTTGATGCAATCCGTGATGACGCCAAGGATCAGCGGCAGGAGCGTGCCCGTAATCCCCATGCCGGCCTGGGTGATGAAGCCGATCACAACTTCCGTTTTGTGCCGCGCCACGTACGGCATCAGGCGCTTGAGCTGCGCCCAGCCCGAGACGCGCTTCTGCGCCGCTTTTGGCGCCGTTCCGGAGAGAGTAGTTGCGGCTGCGCTCATCGTAGGGAGGACTCGGGAGTTTCGAGCAACGGAAGCTCGGCTAAATACCTTTCATGAGACTGGTCGAACGACTGATAGCGTTTCGTGCTTTTGTTCCAGCGCACATCCAAATCTTGATTCTGCTGCACGGCGCCGTTGCTGGCCGCAGAGTCCACCGGGGCCAGCGCATCCGCCGGCGTAAATTTCATTTTGAGGCCGGCATTTGCATCCTGCGTGTATTCCAGCCGCCAGCCGGAAACGCGGGCTTTAGAAAAGCCTCCAAGATAGCCGTCCGCGTTTTTCAAATGCTCGTCGCAGCGCAAGATTTCCGTCCATCGGCCATCATTCTTTTCCAGCAATGCGGCCCGCGTGATGAGGATTGGCGATGAATTGCCGCTGCCGTTGCCCGCCGCGCCTCCCGACCGGAAGCGATTCACCACCAGGACTTGCTCGCGCCCATCTCGCGCCAGATCGCCATGAGCGAGAACTTCCGACTCCTTGCCCAGAGAAGCGGCCGCAACGCTCTGCGCTTCCGCCTCCGCATTCGCAGAATCGGCTGCCGCTTGCTCTTCCACCATCTTCTGTTGCGCCGACTCGCAGCCGAACAGGCAAACTGCCCCGATCCAGATCAGTAGCCCGGCGCCGGCGCTCAGCTTCCATCTGGCCATTGACGTTCCTCGCACTAGGATCCTGCGAACGCCAGCGTGATTTCGACCACGCGCCCCGTGTCCCGCGCGCACAAAACTTCCATCACCTGCGGCACGTCCGAGCCTGCCCAATCAAATTGATAATGAAACAGCGAGAACTCCTGCCCGTTTTTAGATGCAGGACCATTGGAATTCGGCTCACCGTACAGGCCGTACACGCGGTCCTGAGAGTCACCGATGCGCAGGCCGAGCCCCGTGAGCCAATTCTGCGGGTCCAGAAAATCCGGGCGCCGGTCCGTGCATTTGCCTTGCTGCGAGCCGAGCGAAGTGATCGTGACGCTCTGAACAATCGACTTGGCGTCGACGTCGAGATGGATCACCCGGCCGGAGCAATCATCGCGCCATTCCTTGGATCCCGAATTCGGCGTGTCCGCCAGATTCCTGATCTTGAAACGCTTTTCCGCCACGGCGAACGTGTCGCGGCCGGGACGCAACCCCGCCAAGAGCGTTTCATTCCGGTGGCGAATCACGGCCGGCGCCGCGGCAGGGGGAACATTCTGCAAAGCGACTCGCGCAGCCACGCCCGATGCAAGAGCGAGAAAACTAGCGAACAGCGAGAATGTGATCGAGCCGCGCTTCAAAATTCTCCTCACCCTCGGACCACAGCCGAAAGCGCTCGACGGGCAGGGCAGTTTCCACGGCGCGCATCCAGCCCATGAGTTTCTGAATATTCTCTCTCGTTTTCTCCTGATATTCGTGCAAATTTTGCGGCTGTGACATCCACATGAGAAACCGCGCCTCTTCGGGATGTTGCGGCTCGGCCACATGCCCGTTATCCGAGGTGAGGAGACCCGCGTGCCCCGTGAACAAGTGCTCGAAGCCGAGGTCGACAAGGAAGTGGCCCGACTCGGCGAACACGCCTCTGTCGAATTCGGGGCCATAGCAGGAAATGTCAACCTGCGACGGCTGCTGTTTCCAGCGTGCCGTCTCCTTGCCGCGAATCCACAAATCCCATCGCGCGCCGATTTCATAGCAGACGTCAGCGGAGTTGTGTTCGCGGGCCAGATTCACGATGTCCGCGGGCGACGGCACATAACCGCGCAAATCGTACTCTTCGAGCGGTGATTCGGCGAAGTCCACGGCTCGAATCACGAGGCCGGTAAACCCGGGCGGCATCGCGGAGATCGGCACAGCGGCGAGAAAATGCTCGAAGTGCGAGAGCATGCTTTCCTCGCTGAAGCCGCGAATCCAAACGCTCGCGTAGGCTCGATTCGGCATCGGGCCATTATACAGGCAATGGCCCGCGAGACTGAAAGCAGGCGGGTGGCACAAAGTGAGCGAGTTTCCCGTTGCGCGACTTATTTGAGGGTTAACCGGATGCTTAAACGTTAAGTTCCGTATAGCCGACGATTCGGCCGGAGCAGCTACGAGAGAAAACATCCGCGTTGGCCATCGAGATCGCCGATACTCTGCATGCCGCTCAAGGAAGTGGGTCACGATATGATTTTGGCGAGATTAGGCGAGCTTAGGGTGCCGCTTGGTGCCACACACTGCCGGAGCCTTCGCCTTTCGTTTCGCCGGGCTTCTTGTCCTTGCCATAGGTATAGAGCGGTTTGTCTCTGTAGGCCCATTGTTTGGAACCGTCCTTGCGCGTGATCACCGTCCAGTCGGTCATCGGCTGCGCGTCCGCCTGGGCTGTCAGCGGCGGCCAAAAATGCGTGCACAGCCCGTTGCAGTTCGACTTGCCCGGCTCATCCTTGCCGTAGGTGTACAGCGTCATGCCCTTTGCATCCGCCAACACCATGGTTCCCGAATCAGCCTTACGCGTCTGCACCCCTTGAGGCGTCTTCGCAAAAGCCACTCAGGCGGCCAGCAGCACCACCAGAACCGGCAGTCTCATTTTTCGCATCTTCCTCGCCTCCTTTGCGCTTTTGTTGAAGATCCGCTTGCGCTAGGACCCACGCTTCGCAGGCCTCGATCGCCTAGGTTCGCGCACAAATTTGCGTACGCATCTCAGTGCGTCTGTGCCGTGGCTGTCTGCGTTAATCCCGCCGCAGTTGCGCTGCATGACCCATAGCTCCTAATTGGGCCTTGTACCCGAAACGTGCGCGCTCCAGGTCCCTGGTTAGTGACCACGCCTGTGAGTTCGACGCGCTGTCCCACCTGCAGCGGAGTGCCACTGGAAATAATCATGTAAATTTGTTCGTCATTCTCGTTCTTAAGGCTGATCCCGTTGATCTCAGACTGTATGCAGCCAATCACATCTGAAGCCTGCGAGCGGGCCGCGTTGTGGCGGTGATGTGCGTACAGTGCGATACCTACCACAGCCGCTGCTGCCGCGCCCACACCAATTCCAATCGCCTTTCCATTGCCAGAGCCGTATCCGCCGCTCCCGGAGGTTCCCGACCCACTCGAACCTGAGCCCCCTGAACCTCCCCCACCATACTGAGCAGACGCCGTGCCGCTGACTGCGAGCCAAAGCAGCAGAACTCCTGCCGCGCGTGGTAACCATTTTGAACGCATTGTCTTCCTCCCTCTGAAACGGAAACTTATGGAAGTGGACTACGATCTTCCCGTTCGTCGATGACGAGCGGAAATCGCCAACTTCCAGATCCACAACTATGAAAACAGGGACTTCGGCGAATTTATTCCATTTCCGAAAACAACTTACAGATGGTTCCTTCACTCCCTGTCGTACTTGCTATTCAATGAAAGTGTCATCCTTTAGCTGCCCCCAAAGAAAAAGACGTGGGGGCCTCGACCGCGCAGATCGACCGAATTTCTATCCCGACATCACGCGAACGACCCTTTGCCTCACTATTGCCGGCCGGTAGCATTTTTACAATAAGTAGACACTTTCAATGATTCTAGGAGCATCATATTCGTAGTAGAACCAACCAGGCCGTGCAGGGGGTTACATGAGAAACCGAATGCGTTCTTTCCTCCTACTTACTGCTGCCATTGCGTTCCCTTCTCAGCTCGCAAGATCCCAGGATTTCAGCAAGATTCGGATTGTGCGCCTCAGCTTTGTGGAGGGAGACGTCCAGTTTCAGCGCCCCGGCCAGGATTGGCAGGATGCCCGCCTGAACTTGCCGATCGAGGAGGGTTTTGCGCTGCGCACAACGAACGGCTACGCCGAGGTGGAATTTGAAGACGCCCTGGCGTTGCGCCTGGGGATCAATTCGACCGTGGAATTCACGGATATGTCACTTCAGAACGGCGGGCGCGCCACTCGCCTTACGATCCCTGAAGGCACGGCGATGGTCACCGCAAAACTGCGGCGAGGCGACGCCGTGTCTATCGTCGCGGGAAACAGCACATTGACTCTTCCCCACGACGCGCGCTTTCGAGTGGACATTTCTCCTACGAATAGCTGGGTGACGGTTTTTCACGGGAAAGTGGAATTTGACCCCGGGACTGGAATAACTGCTTTGCTCACCAGCGGCCACACGCTTCACGAGAATTCGAACGGTCCAGCCTCCCCGGAAATCGCCGGCAATCCGCCTCAGGATGACTTCGATAAATGGGTTTTTCATCGCGAGGAGGCGATGAACTCCGCGCAGAGCGATACCTCTGAGGCGCTCGGGACAAGCGGCTACACTATGGGGTACGCAGGTCTTCACGACTACGGAATCTGGTCCACGATTCCCGGGTACGGCCTGGGTTGGATGCCCTACGGCGTAGGCGCGGGCTGGATGCCCTTCATGGCTGGCCAGTGGTCCTACATGGGCGGACTCGGATGGAATTGGTTGAGCGCCGAACCCTGGGGCTGGGTTCCGTATCATTTTGGTTCGTGGGTGAACGCTCCGGGGCTGGGTTGGGCCTGGATTCCCGGTTCCCAACTCTACTGGACTCCTGCAAACGCGCGCTGGGTGCAGGTGAACAATCAATTAGGTTGGATTCCCAATGGACCTCCTCAAAGCGCGAAGCTCACAAAAACCCAGCTTGCGGGGATCCCCACTACCGCGATTCTAGCTGCTCAGGGCGAAGCTGGCGCACTCCGGGCAGGCGCACAAGTTCGTACAACGAGCGCTGGAACATTGGTGCAACCCGTAACGGCGCCGGCCTTTGTCGGTTCTTCTGTTTCGTCATCTTCATTGGCTCATACACAGGCATCAAACATGCCAGCAACTCTTCGCGCCTCCTCGGACCTGCAGGTCACCAGGCTAAGCTCGATGCCTCGAGCTATGCTGGCTCCCCATTCCGCGCCTGTTCCGGCGATTGCATATGCCCATTCCCTCGGTGGATTGCGCGGAGGCTATGCAGGTCGGGCGGGAATTAGCAGCTCGGGATTGTCGGGCAGCAGTGCACCGGCGACTTCAACTTCAGGTGCGTCGGCGGCAGCAGGATCCCATTCGGGCGGTTCATCCGGCGGCCATCACTAAACTCGCGAGTGTGAGACTCAAGCATCAATGACGCTGTGAATTGCGCCATTCGCCATAAAGCCAGTACCGGACATTCACGAAGCCTTCTCGGGATCGGAGAAATGCGTACTTCACCATCCACACAGGCCGGGGACCGGGTCCAATCCAATAGGATGGCACTTCAACTGGTAAATCTCTAATTCAGCTTCAACCGAAAACGAAACGGAGATAAAGCGAAGGAGAAACTATGGCGCGACATCAAGAGTCACTCCCAATGCGGACGAAATCGTCAGCGAAATTTCAATCTCCGCTCCGGCGGAGCGAGTATTTCAGGCGATCACTGATCCTGCGCAAGTCGTGCGGTGGTGGGGCCAGACAGGGTGAGCATTCTCAATGAAGCGAGGCGCGCCGCGCGCTGAGGAGTCTCTCTTTTCCTGCTTCAAATCAAAAAGAAATTCCTCACTTTGTTCGGAACGACAAAATGAATTAGTTTTTCCACAACCTCGGAAGCTTCTCCTGCTTCCGCAACGCTGATCGTTCACATCCATAGTACGAATTGGACACTCCCGGCGTGGGCGCTTAGCCTTTCAGTGTGGCTACCGAAATTTCCAAAATAATCATGTCGGACAATCCAGAGGTTGCGTTCATCCACAAAATGGCCAGCCGAATGGCTGCGGCCGATCCCTTGCACGAAGTTCTGGCTCAAATCGTGGAATTTGCCGCTTCCGTGGTGAACTGCGATTCGTGCTTTCTCTACGCGCTCGAAGAGGGCGAACTAATTTTGCGCGCTTCGAAGAACGCGCACCCTGACGTCATCGACCGGCTGAAGCTGCGCCTGGGGCAGGGCATCACCGGGTGGGTGGCTGAGCACGGCAAGCCGGTGGCAGTGTCCGTGAACGCTTCGCAGGATCCGCGCTTTCAATTGTTCAAGGATTTGCCCGAGGATCGCTTCGAGGCGTTTTTGTCCGTGCCCGTGTTGTGCCGCGGCCGCGTGGTCGGAGTCATCAATTTGCAAAATCGCGAGCCGCACGAATATTCCGAGCGCGAGATCATGCTGCTCTCGACGATCGGGTTTCTGGTGGGCGCGGAAATCGAGATGGCGCGCCTCGAGAGCGAAAATCTTCATCTTTCGGAAAAGCTTGAGACCCGGAAACTCGTCGAGCGCGCCAAGGGAATTCTTCAGCGCGAGCTGAAGATCACGGAAGAGGAGGCATACCTCACGATCCAGCGCCAGAGCCGCCAGCGGCGCAAATCCATGAAGGAAGTCTCCGAGGCGATCGTGCTGAGCGAGGATGTGCGGCGCGGATTGGGCGAGTAGCTGAGTAGCGCCGGTCACAGAATCAAAAGCATTCACTACAGAGGACACCAAGGGCCACAGAGAAAGGCGAAATCTCCTTACTAGATGGGTGGCTTTCTTTTGGTTTTCTCTGTGGTTCTCTGTGCCCTCCGTGGTGAAATCTGTGGCATTACCACCCGCCATCTGCAAGAATTTTCACTTGAGCAGAAGTCCGCAGCGGCCGCCGGACGCGCTTCGGCGCCGCGCTGAAACGCAGTAAATCCTTGACATTTGGCTGATTTCCACGTATTCTCCTCCCCGCATGAACACGCGCTATTATTCTTGGTTCGCCTTTACGTACCGCTTCTCCTGGTGGGGAAGCGGCCAGAGGCGGATCGCGCGCGAATCGAGGTAGGGCGAAAAATTTAGATAGCGCGAATAGAATCCAGAACTGGCCGCGGGAACCCAAAGGGTCCGCGGCTTTTTTGCTGTATGGGCGCAAAAATCAGCCGAGGAGATTCCCGATGATCGTCAATATGTCAGCCAACGCCACGGAGGAGCAGATCCAACACGTCATGGACCGAATCAAGGAATGCGGGTTTCTCCCTCACCTGATCGAGGGCGCCGAGCGCACGGTCATCGGCGTGGTCGGAAAGAATCGCGGTCGCCGCGCTGAAGTGGAAGCGCTGCGCGTAGCACCCGGAGTCGACGACATCCTGGTGATCTCGCAGCCATACACTCTCGTGACGCGCGAGCTGCGGCCCGAGGGCACGGTCGTCGACGTGAAGGGCGTAAAGATCGGTGGGCCGGAGCTGGTGGTGATCGCCGGGCCTTGTTCCGTCGAGTCGCGCGACCAACTCCTCGAGACTGCCCGTGCTGTGAAGGCTGCGGGCGCCAATCTGCTTCGTGGCGGTGCGTACAAGCCGCGCACTTCGCCCTACGATTTTCAAGGCCTTGGCGTGGAGGGTCTGAAGATTCTGGCGGAGGCTCGGAAGGAAACCGGTCTGCCGGTCGTCACCGAAGTGATGGGGGTCGAGGACCTCGATGCGGTGGTGGAGTACGCGGACATGATGCAAGTGGGCGCGCGCAACATGCAGAATTATCCGCTGCTGCGGCGTCTTGCGACCGTGCCCCGGCCCGTGCTGCTGAAGCGCGGCCCCTCGGCCACGATTAAAGAATGGCTGCTGGCCGCCGAATATTTGCTGTCCGGCGGAAATCCGAACGTCGTGCTGTGCGAGCGGGGAATCAAAACGTTTGACGCCGAGCTGCGGAACACGCTCGACCTTGCGGGCGTGGCGCTCGCCAAGGAGCTTTGCCACCTGCCGGTCCTGGTCGATCCGTCGCACGCGACTGGACGACGCAGCCTGGTGCCGGCGACCGCTCGCGCGGCGGTGGCGATCGGAGCAGACGGCATTATCGTCGAGGTTCATCCCTGCCCGGAGCGCGCGCTTTCCGACGGCCCGCAGTCGCTCGATCTGCCGGGATTCGCTTCGATGATGCGGGGACTTCAGCCGGCGATGGCCATGGTGGCAGCGGGGAGATAGCGAAGCCAGCGGCGGTTTACCGCGCGGACCAAATCACGCCGTCGGGATCGGTTCCTATGGGCACGGCGGCTAGAATCTTGCGCGACGGTACATCGATGAACGTGAGTTCGTTAGCATTTGCATTTGTGATGTAGGCGCGCCCGCCGTCGGAAGAAAAATAAACACCGCTCGGGGCTTTCGCCATGGTCAAGCTGGCAAGCAATTCGCGCGAGCGGGCGTCGAACACTGTGGTCTGATCGCTGCTGGGATTCGTCACCCAGACCTGTGCGCCGTCGGGCGTGAACGCCATTCGTTTCGGCCCCTTCCCGCCGCTAGGAAACGCCGTCACAATCGAATCCGTGACCGTCGAGATGACGGAAATCTTGGCGTCGATGCGGCTGGCGGCCCACACTTCTTTTCCGTCCGGTGAAATCGCAATGCCCTCCGTACCCGGCCCGGTCGCCAGAATTTTCACTTCTCCAGTGGACCGTTCCACTACACTGACGCTTCCCGAGACGGTATTCGTCACGTAAAACTTGGTCTCGTTCGGCGTCACGACGATCATGTGGCTGCGCACTTGATTCGTATTCCACACGTGCAGAATCTTTCCGGTGACGGCGTCAATCTCAAGCACAGCTTGCGGCGTCTCTGAGGTCGTCCAGAGGAGTTTTCCGTCGTGGCTCACGACCATTCCGTGCGGCCCCGTGTGCGTGTCGAGGTCAAACGTCGCCTTCACTTTTCGATCCACGAGATCGATGACGGTGATCGTGTTGCCCGCCTTGTCGTGAAGCGTGTCTCCCGCGGGATACACGCTGTAGCGGCCGAAATTTGAAACGTACGCCGTGCGCCCATCCGGCGACACCGCGACCTCGTGAGGCCCGAGGCCGGTGGGCAACTTCGCGAGCACCTTCTGCGTCGCCGGATCGACCAGCGCCAAATTGAAGTCCGACTTGCACACAACGGCCAGCGTGTCAGCCCAAATCGTCGGCGCGCACGCGCCAGCGGCCAGCAGCGCACCCAGCGAAAGTAATTTCGAGGTTGTCTTCATGGATTCCCCCTCCAGATGGCAGCGGGAGTCACGATTCTGCCCGTTTCTGTTCGCGACCGTACTCCGGCCCACGCGCGAAGTCAACGCCAGAGCAATATCTCTCTGTAGTTTTTCTGCGTGACCTCCGTGCCCTCTGTGGTGAACGGTTTTAGTCTCCCCTGGCGGAACGACCCTTCGCCACCGAGGGCGCAAGGACGTTGAAAGGAATTTCATTGCGCGTACGGCTAAATTATGATTCCTTGCCATAACCTCCTGCCTGTGTGCGGGAGGCCAGGCGAAGCGCAAGCACAGGGCACGAACTCTATGGCCGCAAAACATCCACGCGAGAAAAAGAAGCCCCCAAAAACGAGCCGGGCATTCTTGCTCAAGCTTAAGTTGCGCAGCCATCCCACGTTTCTCTGCGTCGTCCGAGGAGCGCTCGAGCCGTTGATGGAATCGCTGGGATTCTCCGGAGAGGAGAATCGGGCAATCATCCGAGGAGTAGACGAGGCCGTATCCAACATCATGCGGCACTCCTATCGCGACTGCCCGGACAAGCCGATCGATGTGTATTGCAATCGCCTCGAGCGGCGTGCCAACGGACGAAGCCAGCAAGGGGTCGAAATTCTTCTCTATGACTGTGGCCCCGCGGTCGACACTACCAAAATACAAGCCCGCCCACTGGACGAAATCAGGCCCGGTGGTTTAGGGTTGCACATTATTCGCGGGAGTATGGACGCGGTCGAATACACGCGCGCCGGACGGCTGAACCGTTTGCGGCTTGTAAAGTACGTTGGAGTGTCGAAGGGCGTAGGCGCTCACCCCGAGGAGAAGCCACAGTGAAGATTTCCGCCCGCCGGATTGAGCAGGCCACGATTCTGGACGTGACCGGCAACATTGATATGGCGAACTCGCCGGAAGTCCGGAAGGCTCTCCTGCAGGAGATTCGCTCCAAGCGAGCGCCCCGAGTCGTTCTGAACCTTACCAGCGTCGAATACATCGATAGCTCGGGCGTAGCTTCTTTGATCGAGGGACTCAAGGCGTCGCGAGAATCGGGCTCGCGCTTTATCCTGTTCGGGCTAAATGAGTCCGCCCGCGAGGTCCTGAAAATTTCGCGCCTGCTGAAATTATTTGAAATTTACGACGACGAAGCGCAGGCTATAGCCCCTTAAACGCTTTTCCTTCTGACGAGACGAGTGAATTTGCCATGGCCGGAGAAAACGTGGTCGAAGTGTTCTATCAAGTGGGCGCGGGCGTCACGGACAGCCTCGCGTACCTGGGATCGCTGGCCATGCTTGGGACTCGCGCCGCATACTATACCTTCGTCGGGCCGTTCCGGGGAAAGCCGCTGCGCCTGCAGAGTGCCGCGTCTCAGGCGATGGAAGTGGGAGTGCGGGCGCTGCCGATTCTTTCCCTCATCACATTTTTTATCGGCCTGATTTTGGCGCTGCAAAGCGCGTACGAGTTGGCCAAGCTCGGCGCCATGAGCGTTGTGCCCAAAGCCGTCGCCCTCTCGATGTCACGAGAACTGGGCCCGCTGATCACCGCCATCGTGGTCATCGGCCGCTCGGGCTCGGCATTTGCCGCCGAGATTGGCACGATGAAAGTCAGCGAGGAAATCGACGCGCTGGAAGTGATGGCCATCAGCCCGGTCGATTTCCTTGTTGCGCCTAAATTTCTGGCCATGATGATCATGCTGCCTTGCCTGACGATTTGGGCGAACGCGATGGGTATCCTGGGCGGCGCTCTGTTCGGAGTCACCCAGGCCGACTTTACGCTCCGGCGGTACATCCAGGCGTCGATCGAGTCGCTGTACGTGCGCGACATCGTTTCGGGCCTCATCAAGAGCGTCATGTTCGGCATTACGATCACCGCCGTGGGGTGCCTCGAAGGACTGAATACGGGCGGCGGCGCCGAGCAGGTGGGCCGCTCCACGACGAGGGCCGTCGTGGTTTCGATCCTGCTGGTCGTGGCCGTCGATCTGGTGTTTACCGGGATATTTTTCTTCCTGGGAGCACGGTAAATCGGAAGAGTCTTTTATGGCCGACGCACATCCAAACCACAAAGAGATGGCGCCGGTGATCTCGCTGAGAGACCTGCGCGTCAGCTATGGTGACAGGGAGATTCTGCACGGAATTAATTTTGACGTGAACGCTGGCGAGACGCTCGTGATCCTGGGCGGTTCCGGCTCGGGCAAGAGCACTTTGTTGCGGACGCTCGTGGGACTGGAGAAGCCAAGTGCCGGCCAGATTTGGATCAACGGAAAGGACATCGCCTCGATCTCGAACGACGAGCTTTACGAGATCAGAAAACGAACGGGGATGTCGTTTCAAGGGAGCGCTCTGTTCGGCTCGATGACCGTGGGCGAAAACGTGGCGCTGCCGCTGCGTGAGCACACAAGGCTCGAGAACTCCACGATCGAAATCATGCTGCGGCTGAAGCTGGAGCAAGTGGGGCTGTCCGGATTCGAGTACCATATGCCCTCGCAGCTCAGCGGCGGCATGAAGAAGCGGGCTGCGGTGGCGCGTGCGCTGGCGATGGACCCGGAGATCTTGTTTTTCGACGAGCCGTCGGCCGGACTCGACCCGATCATCGCGGCAGGAATCGATCAGCTGATCCTGGAATTGAAGAAAGCGTTTCGGATGACGATCATCGTGGTGACTCACGAACTTGCCAGCGCATTTCTGATCGCGGATCGCATGGTGCTGATTGACAAGGGCAATGTTGTCGCGATCGGAACCGTCGAGGGAATGCGCACGAGCACGCAGCCCAGAGTGCGCCAGTTTCTCGATCGCGTTCCCGAGCCGGACGTGGAAGGCGAGCTCGACTACTTGCAGACGCTGACGGAGCGATACCATCGCTAGCATTTTGCGATGGACGATGAGCGCTGGACGAGGATCGAGTAATCTTGCGATGATGACGCCCGACGCCATAGGAGCCGAGAGAAGGCGGGAGAGATGACCCCGAGAACCGAACAAACGCTCGTCGGACTGTTTGTGCTGATCGCGGGAGGCATCCTCCTGGTGTCCGTGTTTGCGATCAACGGAGCATTTGGCAGCTCCGCGAAAACGTACCATGCGCACTTCCAATTTGCGGGTGGCCTGGAACCCGGAGCGACCGTGCGGTATTCGGGCGGGCCGAAAGTGGGGCGCGTGGACGGTTTGCGCATCGATCCGCAGGACGCCTCTCGCATCGACCTTACTTTCAGCGTGCAGCCCGACGTTGTGGTGAAAACGGACAGCAAGGTGAAGATCATGAGCCTGAGTCCGCTCGGCGACAATCATCTCGAGCTCTATCCGGGGTCCGCGCACGCCGGCGTCGCGCAGCCAGGCGCTTTGCTTGTTTCCGATACCTACATCGATTTCAACGCGCTGACCGAGCAGATCAACAATCTCGCGCCGCATGCGCAGCAGCTCGTCGACACCCTCAACACTCGCGCGACGGAACTCAAGGTGACACTCGACCGCGTCAACGATCTTTTGAACGCCCAGAATCGCTCGAATCTCTCGGCCACGCTGGCTGAGACGCGCGGCCTGATCGCGGATTCCCGCCCGCAGGTGAAGACGGCCCTTCAGAACGTGAATGATCTCAGCCGGAAAGTTGGCCCGCTGATCGACGATTTCCGAAAGACCTCGGGCCAGGCGAATGAACTGCTCGGGCACGTCGATGCAGCCATCGGCGAGGACCAGCCGGAGATCCGGAAGACGATCACCGAATTGCGAGGAACTCTGAGGTCGCTGAACGATTTGACCGGGCAGCTCAATCAGACGCTCGACGTCAACTCGGAAAACATCGATCAGCTACTCGATAACTTGCTGCACGTTACGGAGAACTTGAAGGAATTCACCGAGACAATCAAGACGCGCCCCTATTCGCTGATTC